>Ga0255055_10002962_pt1 | contig 11628 bp, 15 predicted proteins | sample JV7_2_27_MG_FD_188633 | JGI IMG/M metagenome (GOLD analysis project Ga0255055, IMG submission 188633) | Seawater microbial communities from Jervis Inlet, British Columbia, Canada - JV7_2_27 | ecosystem: Environmental > Aquatic > Marine > Inlet | place: Canada: British Columbia | collected... | reverse complement strand
GTTTATCTATCGTTTCTTTTGATATTGTTTTAAAATCCTTTTTCAACGACTCTGAATTTGGATATGCTCCTTCTGAGGTGGCAATTATATGATATTTGTAACCTGAATTGGCTCTTTTTTTAAGCACATCAACAATATCCTTTTCTAGACTAAATGGTGTCTCAGGAACTAATATTATATCTGCACCAGCAGAAATTCCACTATACATTGTAAGAAATCCTGCGTCTCTTCCCATAATTTCTACTACAAATACTCTTTGGTGTGATCTTGCTGTAGTTGTTAAGTTATCCATTGCATTGGAAGCTAGTTGTACAGCACTCCAGAAACCAAACGTATAATGAGTTCCCTGCAAATCATTATCTATTGTTTTTGGACAACCAATTACATTCGCTTTTGAGTATTTGCACATAGCATCCGCAACACTAAGGGTATCATCGCCGCCAATAGCGATAAGCGCATCTATGCCTAATTCATCTAATTTTTTTACCAAATCCTTAGCGACTTCTTCTTTAGATTCTATTCCCTTAAAAGGATTCGTTCTGCTTGTATATAAAATTGTCCCTCCAATGGTATGTAAGTCATCGTGTTCTGCTATTTTAAGAGGAATTGTTAAATTTTCCATAAGACCTTTCCAACCTTTAAGAATTCCAACACATTCTACACCCGCATCGTAAGCTTTTAACATAATTCCGTAAATTACAGAGTTTAAGCCCGGACAATCGCCACCTCCTGTGAGGATTCCGATTTTTTTAATTGCCATTTGATTTCACACTTCTTATAATTAAAATTTAATAAATTAGTATATAATTAGAAATTATGATAATTTCACTTATTACATTTAATTTAATTCTTTATGTTCGAATTTTTGAAACGAGTATTTTGATTCATCTTCAGGAATGATATAACTCCCTCCTCCTGTGTCAGTTATTATTAAAGTAAATTTGAATTCTCCCTTTGTTGCCTTGTGGAGATCGTGTAAAATCTTATCAATTTCTTCTATTTGAACATCGTCCTTTTCGAGATTTTTACGATATATGGATACGGCACTCTCAAACCTAAATAATATCCCTTCAACATTGGTGTAATAAAAATCTGCGGCTGGTCCAGGTTCTACAAATAATTCCAACTCTGGAATTTCTAATTTTCCAACGGGGGAACGATAGATTTTTGATTTTAAATCATTTTCATTTGAAACTCTCAAAGTCATAATTCCTGGAGTATTGTTGGTAGTCAAAGGAATTACATCATTATTAGAAAAATTACACATGTTACATTCGAACTTAATGAGTAACATTTTATCTCCGTCGGGGACATCGTAAGTAGTTTTTAGAATTTTTATCTTACCTTTATCACATGACGGACATTTGAATGAATAATTTACTTCATTATTTTTTGATTTTTCTGACAAAATTAATCACTATCAACATTTTAAAAAATTAAATCAAAATTATTATTAATTTTCATCAATTTCAGTGTCTACCTTATAAATTTTTTCCAGAAATTTTTAATTTCTTGCTAGTTAATCTATTTTAGTAGTTCTATTTAAGATAATTTTATAAGTTTTCCAAAAAAATATCAATATTATTGATTTACAGCTTTATTATTATCAAATTTATGAGAACGATTAATTAAAAGGATGGAAAAAATTGACGGATAATGGAATAATAGAAATTACCTTTCATGGTCGAGGAGGTCAAACTGCTATCACTGCTAGCCAACTTCTAGCTCAATTAGCTTACGAAGAAAGTTTTAAAGATGCTATTGCTATACCAATTATTGGAGCAGAGCGGAGAGGGGCACCAATTCAAGCATTTACTAAGTTATCAAGGAAGAAACCTATAAAAACTTACGATAGCGTAATAACTCCCGATTACATGTTAATTTTTGATCCTTCTCTTTTAGACATTCCGAGAATTCTCGAGTCGATAAAAAGTGGAGTCACATTATTAATTAATACAAAAAACCCGATTGATACTTGCGAATTTCCCGAAAACATAAAGATTTTTATTGTTGATGCTACGGGAATCTGCATAAAATTTGGATTTATGCATTCGAGTGGACCAATTTTGAATATTCCAATGTTGGGGGCATTTGGCCAGTTAACTGGCTTTTATAATTTAGACACTATGAAAAAAGTGCTCTATAGCGAATATGGAGAAGCAAAAGGTAAAAAAAATTTAGAAGTTGCTGTCGAAGCTTATAATAACGTTAATGAGGTTGAATTTGAATGAATAAAGAGAAATGGAAGAATATATGTGAAGACAAAGACAAGCGACCTGAAGTTCAAGAATATAAAAATTGGAAAGAATTACCCCCAATACCTATATCCCTTCCTATTAAAGGAAATATGGGAACGACGGGTGATTGGAGAACGTATAGGCCAATAATAGATCAAGAAAATTGCAATAAATGCGGAATTTGTTGGATGTATTGTCCCGAAGCTGTTATTGAAAAGAAGGAAGATGGACATTTTGAAATTGATTTATTATATTGTAAAGGATGTGGAATCTGCGCAAAAGAATGTCCTACTAAAAATATTGAAATGATTAGAGAGAGTGATATAAAAGATGGTTGAAGCCACAAATGATTTTGTTCAAGAAAAAGAAACAATAGTAATAAAAGGAAATATTTCAGCAGCTTACGCCGCTAAATCTGCTAGAGTTCAAGTAATAAGCGCTTATCCAATTACACCTCAAACAACAGTAGTAGAAAAACTTTCTGAATTTGCTGATAATGGATTAATGCCAGGTACTCAGTATATAAGAGTAGAATCTGAACATTCTGTAATGGCATCAGTAATTGCAGCAAGTAAAGCTGGAACTCGAACTTTTACAGCAACGGCAGGACAAGGTCTTTTTTACATGTTCGAGATGCTTCATTGGGCTAGTGGATCCAGATTACCGATTGTCACCACCATCGCATCGAGAGGGGCTGCACCGCCATGGAATATATGGGCAGATTTTACAGATGTTATTAGTTGCCGGGACACTGGATGGATGACTGCGTTTTGTGCGACTCATCAAGAAATTTATGACGAAATTTTAATGTCCTATAAGATATGTGAAGATTACGAAGTGTTATTGCCTAAATTCGTCGCATATGGAGGCTTTATATTATCTCACACATCTAAACCTGTAATAATTGAAGATCAAGACTTAGTTGATTCATTTCTACCACCTTTGCCAGATGAAAAGGGATGGCCTCATATATGGTTTGATCCGGAAAGGCCTATAATGTTTGGAAATCTCATCATGCCATCGGGATTCTACTACGAATTCAGAATGAAGATTCACGATGCCATGGTTAGAGCTAAAGAGAAAATAAAGAGTGTAGCAAAAGAATTTGAAAGGAGATTTGGTAGAAATTACGGAAATGGTTTAATTCAAGAATATAAAATGGATGGGGCAGATGTAGGAATGGTAATTTATGGGGACTTAGCACTACAAATGGAACAGGCAGTTGATGATTTGAGAGAAGAAGGATATAACGTTGGTATGGTTAAATTAAGGTATTTAAGACCTTTTCCAGTTGAAGATGTTATTGAAATTGCTAAAAAAGTGCCACTTCTTGGAGTAGTTGATAGAGCAACGGCGTTTGGAAGCCCAACTGGAGGCCCCGTAAGTTGTGAGGTAAAGGCTGCTTTACACGAAGTTAAAGGAACCGCTAGAATATTGCCAATGATAAACGGTTTAGGCGGAAGAGAAGTTACGCTGGAACAACAAAAAGTTCAATTAAAAATGTTAATAAAACTAAACGAAACCGGAGAACTCCCAAAAGACATGCTTTACGGTACTTTATGGGATGGATTATTAGAGGTGGAATAGGTAATGGTAAAATTAAAAGAAGCATTAGAATCTTGTCAAGAAGAATTTTTTCTTCCAGGTAATTCTTGTTGTGCTGGTTGTGGTCTCGAAGTTGCCCTACGATGGGCAATGAAAGCATTAGGCCCTAATACCGCGTTAATATCGCCAGCTAGTTGTTTAAATGTAGTAGTAGGATTATGGCCTAAAGCTGCACCAAATTTTCCATTTACAAACATGGCATTTGCAGCGGCAGCAGCGGCAGCAACGGGGATGTCTGCTGCCTTCAAAGCAAAAAATTATCGATTTCCCGGTAAAGTATGGGAGAAAATGACAACTTTAGTTTTTGCTGGAGATGGTGGTACTACAGACATTGGTATTCAAGGTCTAAGTGGAGCTGCTGAAAGGAATTCTGATTTTATTTATTGCTGTTACGATAACGAAGCGTATATGAATACCGGAATTCAACGATCCTCTAGCACACCACATGGAGCAATAACGACTACAACCACATTAGGAAAAGAACGATATAAGAAAAATCTACCGAGGATAATGGCGGCACATGAAATCCCTTATGTTGCAACTTGTTCTGTAAGCGAACCTCTCGATATTTATGAGAAATTTAAAAAAGCAAAATCGATTGAGGGATGCAAATATATACACATTTTAGCTTCTTGTCCTCCGGGATGGGGTATTGCATCCGAAGATTCTATTGAAATTCCTCGTTTAGCAGTTAAAACAGGTTCGTGGATTTTATATGAAATCGAAAATGGCGTTTTAACATTATCAAAAAAAAGCAAACCACTATTAAATCCCTCAAAACGAGCTCCACTAATTGATTACTTATCAAGACAGAAACGATTTTCAAAATTATCTGAAAAAGAATTAATTGAACTTCAAGAAAGAATCGATCTTCAGTGGGCTAATCTCGCTGATGAATTATCCTGCCAAGAAAATCATCAGTGAATCCTTTTTTATTATTTAATAAACGTATAATCCAAATGAATCCAAATGGGTTTTCTAATAAAACTTAAAGGAAAAAAAATTCAAGATTTAGAATTTGTTTTCGAAACCGCAGTGGAGAACATTATTGAGGGTAAACTGATTGCTTTCCCTACAAATAGTGTATACGGGCTTGGATGTGATCCAACAAATCTAATTGCTATTGAAAAGATTTACGATATCAAATATCGAGATCGTTCAAAGGGATTATTACTATTAGTTGCAGATATTGAAGAAGCAGAAAAAGTTGCGGAATTTAACAAAATAGATTATAAATTAGCTGAACACTTCTGGCCTGGTCAATTGACTTTAATATTAAATAAGAAAGAGCCAAATATTATTCCTCCAGAAGTTACGGCTGGTAAAAATACGATTGGTATTCGCATACCAGAAAACGAGATCGTTCTAACTATTTTAAATAAATTAAAAATTAAAGGATATTTTGGTGGAATCATAGGAACATCAGCTAACTATTCTGGAGAACCTCCATCGATAAGTGGAAACGAAGTAGCGAAAAAATTTTTAACACCAATAGATTTAATACTTGATGGAGGAAAATCCAAAACGAAAGTTCCCACGACAATTGTTGATTGTACCTCAGAAGAGTTAAAGCTATTGCGGATTGGGGTCGTAACAGAAGAGGAAATTGAAGTTTTTATAAAATTAAATAAAGATTAACTATGTGGAGTAAATATTGAATAACTTTAATTTATTAGTCTCAACGTCGAGATTTAACGAAGTGAACGCAAAAGCAGAAATTTGGTTTACTCTGTTAATGTGTGGCGATACATACCCCATTATTCAAGGGATCAAATATCCTGGATTAATAACCGCTGCAACCAACATTGATACTAAAGATGTGATACGAAAGATTAAAAAAATCCTTGAAAAAGATTCCAGTTTTTTTCAATTCATCCTTAAAATTATCCCTATTGATTACGTGTGTGAAACAAAACTAAATGTAATAAAAGATTTTGTAGAAAAATATTATCCTCTTTATTTAAACAAAGAAGATTCTTTTAAGATAGAATTAAAACGTAGAAAAAATGAGATCATAGAACGGGATGCCATCATTGAATCAGTGGCAAAAGTTATTACTAATAGAGTCGATTTAGATAATCCAGATAAAATTATAAACATTGAACTTCTAGGAAATGTTAGTGGGATATCGTTTCTAAATCCCGAAGATATCTTTGTTATCTATAATAAGTATAATAAGATCTAAATAGTTCTCCTTTTCTCTAAGCTTAATAAAGCCATTTTTTCACAAATTAAATCATTCAATGCTCCATACAGGCTTTCTAAATTTAACGAACTTATATCTAATACATCGTTTTTATATCCGTAAGCCTTTAAGACGGTTAAAATCTGGTTATCAGAAAACTCAAAATACTTTTTGACGATTTTAAACTTATCAATAGATAAATTTCCTAAATTTAAACTTATATCTTGAGAATGTAAATAGCTATTAATTTCGATATTCACTTGCTGAATATTATCCTTTTGAGAGATGATACAAAAACTTATTCTTTTATCGTGTAAATTATAATCATTTACCCCAAACCATTCGAGGCTTAGCTTTATTTGTCTTTTAGCAGCTAAGTATAGAAGTAATTCAAGATTCTTTTTATTTGAAATGTTATTTTTAGTATAGAAGGCTTTTTGGACGAAATGACAAGCATGTAATATATGTTCTGGGTTTAGAATATATCTATCGTTGAAGAATTGTAAAAGAGTATCTTCATAATGGCTTTGGATAACTTCGATTAATTCCACTAATTTGTCTATTTGAACTTCTTTGGGATCAATCTCAATCTGGTTTATTCCAATGTAATAATTAGAAACTCCATTTGAATTCGAAATAGAATAAGTATTCATAATGGTAAACTCCATCTAAACCATAATGGCATTGACAGGAAGTTAATTCTAATGTAAATTAAAAAAGTCAATAAAAGAATCAAGTACAACGAAAATATCCAATCTTTTAAGGAATAACTAATCGTATAATAAAAAGTCCTATCTTTTTTATTACCAAAAGATCGTGATTCTAAGGCTTCTGCTACGTTAAAGGCTCTTTTTATAGAACTAACAATAAGAGGGACTAAGAGAGGGAATAAGTTTTTTATTTGATTAATAATCCCTTTTTTTTGCATTTCATATCCTCGACTCTGTTGAGCATCGATGATATTTTGTGTTTCTATAGCAATTGTTGGAACAAACCTAAATGCTAACGAGAAAGAAAACGCATACTCGTATGGGATTTTCATAGAAATTAAGGAAAGAGCTAAATCGTTTGGGTCCACAGTTAAAAAAAACAAAGAGAATGCTGAAATCATTATAGAAATCCTTAAGATCATAGCAATGGCAAACGATAATCCATTTACATCAATAAATAGAGTATTAAGAACAATAATAAAAACGTAGAGGAAAGACATTCCTTTGACGCTCTTAACCCATTTTTTAAACAACTTTCCAATAATTATTACTGGGAGTAGGGTTATTAAAATTAGCAATAAGGGGATTATTTCTTGAAATAATAGGGCGCTAATCGTATATGTTATAGCTAGTAATAATTTTGTTCTTGGATCCAAACTGTGGAGAAAGGTTTCTTTTTTCAAGAATTTGAACGCGCTCAGAAATTCTAAAGACATTTATTAATTTTCCTCCTTTAAATTGTGGATTTGGTCTCCAAATAAGCATCCAAAAAATCAATTATTTCGCTTTCTCTAATAATTTCTTTAGGAACAGTAATTCCTATTTTTTGAAGTTCTTTTTTGAATAGATATATTTGTGGCATAATTAATGAAGATTTTGATATTAAAAACTCGTTCGTAAAAATACTCTGTGTTGGACCATCCGCAATAATTTGTCCCCCACCCATCAAGATTGTCCTTGGAACATGTTCTACTGTAAATTCTATGTTATGTGTGACCATTATTATTGTTTTTCCTCTTTCTAACTCGTTCTTTATTAATCCAAGGAAGAAATTAATCTCTTTTGCGTCTTGCCCTAATGTTGGTTCGTCAAAAACTAGAATATCAGGGTCTCGACATAGAATAGAAGCTGTAGCTAATTTTTTTGATTCTCCACCAGATAAGTTAAATGGGGATCTTTTTCGATATTTTTCGAGATCAAATTCCTTTAGTATTTGATCGACTTTAATTTGAATTTCTTCTTTATCTAAATTTAGATTTTTCAAGGAAAATTTAATTTCTTCCTCTAATGTATTAGAAAATAGTTGATGCATAGGATTTTGGAAGATAACTCCAACTTTTTTCGATATTGTAGCAATAGTTTTTGAATCAATATTTTCTCCTTCTAAAAAAATACTTCCTTTTGTTGGTCGGATTAAACCATTAAAAGTACGAATCAAAGTCGTTTTTCCCGCTCCATTTTGCCCCATTATTGCAATAAATTCGCCTTTCTTAATATTTAATGAAACTTGCTTTAACGCAATTGTTCCGTTTGAGTACACATAATCAATATCGTGTACCATTATTAAAGGGTGCGAATTTTCATCCATCATGAGTATTTCGAGTTATTTAATCATTTTTAATGAACTTATGGCATCTTGAATAGAAACCGGAATATCGTGTTGAAATTGATTTCTACTTTTTAATTCATTGAAAATTGAATATATTTTTGGCTTGTTAATATTCAAATTCTCAAATGTGTTAGAATTTATGACTTCATCCTTAGTACCATGAGCTATGATCTCACTTTCTTTCATTAAAATTATATCGTCTACTAGTGGGAGAATTAAATCCATTCTATGTTCACTAATTATGACAGTCATTTTCTTTTCTACTTGAATTTTTTTTAATAGGTTTAAAATTTTTCTTGCGAATAATGGGTCTAAATTTGCTGTTGGTTCGTCTAAAACGATAACCCTAGGTTCTAATACTAAAATTGAAGCGATTGCAACTCGTTGTTGTTCACCACCACTTATCTCGAAAGGTGCTTTATCTATAATACTTTCAATTTCAGTTATCTCTACAACTTCCTTAATTTTTTCTTTTATCTCCTCCCTCGGAATTCCCAAATTTTCCAAACCGAAAGCTATTTCATGTTCTACATTCATTGCAATTAGTTGATTTTCAGGATTTTGGAATACGATTCCAACTTCATTAGATAATTCAGATATTGTTGTTTCAGTGGTGTTTTTTCCTGAAATTTCTACATGTCCTTTATAATGACCTGCATAAAATTGGGGGATTAATCCATTCATACATCTAATTAATGAAGTTTTCCCAGATCCCGTCTCCCCAGCTAATAAAATAAATCTATTTGATTCTATTCCCAAATTAATTTTATTAAGCGCATACTCATCGTTTCCTTTATATCGAAAATGAAAATTATTAAATTTAATTAAGCTCATGAAAGGAGATATCCATAATTCTTTTTACTTTATAAGGATAGTTAATTAATTAAAGTTTCTTTTATTTTATCGATTAATTGATTGAGACTTTCCTCTACATCATTCTTACCATTCAAAGTAGCAGCGCCATCATGTCCACCACCATTCACATTATTTATTTTACTAATTATTTTCCCGAGATGTAAGCCTGTTTTTAGGCAAACTTGTTTTTTTGCTCGAGTGGTGATTCTATAATCAGATTTATCTTCAGATACGACAATTCCAATGTCAAAACCCACTTTTGTTAAGATTGAAGCAGCAGAAGCGCTAAAGCTACTAAGATGTGATATTCCTATTAACCAATTGTTAATTCGAATTAATTTAACTCTTTGAAGCGCTTTAATTCGTGCAATTTTCTCTGAGATGTCTATTTCTCTTTCTAGTAAGGGTAACACATCTTGAATTTCTAACTGATCCTGTAAGATGCTATTTAAATTTTTTATGGTTCCGGTATTTCCATACTTGAGAAATCCAGAATCGGTCAATATTGCCGATACAAGGAGATATTTGTATGGGAGTGGAAGTTTAATGTTACAATCATCTAATAATTCTGACACCATCTCTGATGTCGAAGAATAATTATCAAAAATTAAATTAAGCGAAGGAATATTACCTGGATAATTTTTCTGTAAATTTAAATGATGATCTATGAAGATAAAAGGAATAATCAAATCTAAATTATTAAATAACTTTATTTGATCTAAATTATTCGAGTCAACTATTACGATAACATCGATATCTAATAATTCAACATGCTCTTGATAGGTAAAGTCAAAGCTTGGAAATTTTATTCTAAATTTGTTTATAAAGCTTTTTGTATGCTTAGATAGTCCTGAAAAAGTTAATTGTATGTTTTGGTTAGGGAAAAATTTTTCAAAACAATATTTTAAAGTAATTCCTGAGATAAAACCATCCAGGTCTGCTAAATCATGAGTGGTAATTAGGAGATTTTTTCCTTTTAAAAAGTTTAAAAAAACCTTTTTTTTAGATTTAAACATGAATATTACATTAAATTATTGATTTTGAAGATCTGCTTGAAGAGATTTTTGCATATTTTCAAAAGTGCTCTTTGTTCTTTCTATTTTTTGAGCGAGCGTGGTTGAACGCATATTTAAGGTTTCTTTATCAGAAGTCTTTTCTGCCAGAAGCTTATCTCTTTCGCTTCTAACCATTATACCACCGATTTGTTTATAAACTGTTGTATCGGGGTTTGCTTTTTCTAACTCTCCTAATGCAAGTTCTGTTTCTCTGATAGAACTATCAATTTGAATCTTCTGTTGTGTTAGGAGTTCTAAAGTCTGCCCAACCTGAGTTAAATTTTGAAATTTTTTTTTTGTTTCTTCATCTAATTGGTCTAAATTAATCGTCAACGAAAATCACAACATTTGTTTTATAATATCAAATGAAATGTGAAATATGAAATTTACGAATAATTTCATCTAAGGCTTATTGCGTGTTATTTACAATATTCAAAACGCCTTCAAATATCCGACCAAAACTGATGATTTCATTAATTGATGCCCTGAATGCGGTAATATCTCTACTTTCTATTAAAAAGATTAAGGAATTTTCTTCTTTTTTTAAAGATATGGTGGATCTTTTTGATTTTTGAACTTTAAACTCAGGTAAAATAGAGTTATAAGAATAATTACATAATTCAGGCGTTTTAAATTGAAACTCTAAGGTAGATTTAATAATAAGTAAGTTATTTTTATTCATTATTCTTCTATAGTTTCTAACTCTCGTTGCTTTCGCTTCGCTATTCTAAATGATTCAGCACCACGAGGAGTTTGGGTATCATAAGCACCACCAGTAAACTTAGCATTGCATTTTTTACAATGCCATATACCTGTGGAGATTCTATTAATAGATCCTTTTGTTTCGCATCGTGGACATTTTAAATTACCCCCTTTTTGTTTCTCCATTACCAAACGCCATTTCTTTCTTACATTAGCACCATAACGCGCTCCAAAGGTTGCCGATATCCCAGTTTTTTTAGTTTTACCCATATCGTTCACTAGTTTCTTTTATAATAATGTATTTAAATAAAAACTAGTATAAACTTTAAATTTTTCTAATGAGGAGATAAGAATTCCTCTTGAAACCAATTGTTTCAAGAAAAGTGATTAAAATTAAAACATGAATTGTTCATGTTTCTTATAAATTAAAAATAAAATTTAAAAAAATTTAAATTATCTAAAAACCTTAGTCTTAAAGCTTGTATTGCCAGAGGTTTAAATCTTTTCTGAGTTTCTTGCCAAATTCCATAGATTTTTTAGCTAGCATCTCAACTTCTTCTACAGTAAAAGTAGCGTATCCACTTTTTTGAATAGATGTTATCTTATCTTCGGTTACCGAAATTGAAATTCTTCCATCGGATACTAATTCTTCTGGTAAACTCGGATCTGA
>Ga0255055_10002961_pt1 | contig 11632 bp, 12 predicted proteins | sample JV7_2_27_MG_FD_188633 | JGI IMG/M metagenome (GOLD analysis project Ga0255055, IMG submission 188633) | Seawater microbial communities from Jervis Inlet, British Columbia, Canada - JV7_2_27 | ecosystem: Environmental > Aquatic > Marine > Inlet | place: Canada: British Columbia | collected... | reverse complement strand
GAAGACTAGTTTGCGACATTCGAGCTCCTCCGGTTAGGGGGCACCTCTTGATTATCCCGATTCCCAGGGTTTCGACAAGACACTAGCAGCACAAGGTTGTGAACCAGATCCCCTGCCCCAAGCCAGTGGTGGCATTGGTGTAGTAGGTCAGCCGGATCCCCTGGTCAGGGGGGATCTGGTAGTTACCTGCCACTCCAGCACCTGCCGGTCCTCGGATTGCATCTCCCCCGAGAGCAACTGCGTTGACGTTCTGGGTAACTCCCCCGTTTGCGAAGTTGAGGATGTAGATGGTCTCCCCATCCTGGTTCCCTGGGGGAACAGCCAAATTGTGGACAGCTGTAGCTGCGGTAGTGTCCACAATGAGAGACTCCCCGACCTGGGGTGCTGCACTAACCGGAGGGGGTGCTCCAGGAGGCAGAGCCGCATAGGTGTAGGGCCCCGCGTTTCCTGAGGCTTGAAGAGCAGCCCCAACCTGACCCTGGAGTTGGCTGACCTTCGCGCAGACCGCCTGTTCCGAAGAGGACGTAATCTCCGCTTTGATGACCACGGAGATATCGGCAATTGACCCGTCAGCAGCTGTCGAGGCAATCCTGATTGAAGCACCAACAGCGATCTCTACATCAACGCCATCGAACCAGGTGATTGTCCCCGCCTGAACCCCCGTGGTGAAGTCCACCACGCCCTTGGCCTGACCGTCGACCACGATGTCAAAGGTGATGTTCCCCGCAGGCGCGGTACGGGCGAAGGCGTACCCCGGATCCGTCGCAGTAACGAGGATCGCCGTGGTGACGGTCGCCACGAAAATGGTCTGGTTCGCTCCGGGGTTACCTGCGAAGAAGCGGGAGATGTCCGCGGCCGTCGCGTCCGTCAGGTCATATGTGTGTTGGGGGAGGGTAGCGAAGGGTCCCTCAGCTGTGGCGTCTGGAGTCGCTGGTCCCGTGATCTCGAAGACATCTCCTGGCTCATACCGCCCGTCATCTGGAGAGGTCCACGCCGGAGGCTCCCCCTCGGTCTCGCCCGCGGGTACGTCGATGGTGCCTACCGTGGCAGCCCCACCCGTCCCAGGGTTCTTGGTGATTGTGAAAGTAGTGATGGTCGTGCAAGCCACGGTAAGTCGCAGAATTCCGGTGAACACCTGGTCGAAGAATCCGAACCGGGCCACGATGATCACCATGACGATCTGGCTTGCAGCCAGGGTTCCTGTCGACTCAGCCAGAGCCGCCCCCACAAAGGGGATCAAGCTCGCGGCGCCTTCGACCTCTCCGTAGATGGCCACGCTGAGACCATCATGGGTCGCGTCCGCTGTGGTCACCCGGATTTCAACAACCGCCCCGAACTCTGCCGTGAAGGTTGTGCCTACTAGGATAAACACGGCCTGGAACTGCCCTGCAAGAACTACCGCAGTGGCAATCGTGACTCCGTCAACACGCAGCTCATAAGTCGTGTTGGCTGTGGCAGCAACGGTTCCGTTGACGTAGCCAACGTTCCGCTGATTGAAAACGAAGATGGGCCAGATGATGATCCAGCGCTGGATGATCTGGAAGTTGATGATTGGCCCGATGATGATGATGATTGGCCCGATGATGATAATCGGTCCCCCACCACCACCGCTCCTTGGCCCTCCTGGTCCTACTTCAATATCGAAGGACATCTAGACCCCCAGAAGTTGGTCGTGGTAACCGACCACGTAGATATCGGCCTGGTTTCCACTACGCCACATTCGGTAGTCGACGCTCTGTGAAGCGTTGACATTGACATCCATGGGGGAACCTGATTGCCGTCCACCACCCTGACCTACAGCCTGGTTGAGGAACCCTCGCCCACCTCCGCCAGGCGCCCCAACCCCGATAGCTGTCTCCCCAATTGTTGACGGAGACCCTGTCTCCCGAAGGAAGAGGATCACGCCGAATCGAAACCGAGACTTGAGGTGAGGAACGATGCGGGCCACTCGAGAGGTGGGAGGCACGCAGGCAGCCAAGCTCAATGCAGAGAAGCCGAGCTCGCCTCCGTTGTCCAACAGCTTGCATTCGTCGTTGAGTGCGGGGTCTGAGATTGAGTAGTACCGCCAGGTGGAGATACCCTCGATTCGACCCATCGCACGGAGCTCATCCGCACCGTCATTCCGGAAGATCCCCACGCGCCGGAAGGCTTCAGTGTAACCGAGAGGGAGGGTGGGTGACCCAGGACTGATGCTCCAGAGACTGGCTGTCCCGGAGGACCCGGCAATCACGTAGAGGTAGTACCAGGTATTGATCGCCCGGACCCCAGTGTCAAGACCGTTGACCCCGGATGTGGAGAGGTCGGCCGTGAGAGTACCTGGGTTGATGATGACAGCGGTGTTGACGGCATTCACCAGATTGCCGGGCCCGATGTCGACGGTGTCTACAGACTTCCACTCAAGCTGGAAGCCGTGAACATGCCCAAGCCGCCCTGCTGTAAGCTCCCCGTCGATTTGCTTTAGTTGGATCAGCGTCATCGTTGCCTCGAAATATAACAGAAGCACCGAACCCTGGGTAGGGTTCGGGCTTCGTAGCCAGCGGGCTTAGATGATCTGGGCGAAGACCAGGGTGATGTCGTCGCCGGCATCCAGATCGAAGGGCATTCCGGTGCCCAGGTACAGCGTGTCACCAGAGGCGATGGCCGACAGCGCCTTAGGTGTCGTGCCACCATCGGAGCTGAAGTAGAAGTCGCTCGTCTTGACCGCAGCAAGATCGTACTCGACCCCGTTGACGAAGACGTGGACCATGCCGTCGCCCGCCGGCACCGCATCAATCGTGATGCCCGTGGTGTCGTTGGTGGCAGCAGCGGCCACAGCCGACGCTTCCTTCTTGTTGGAGGTGTTCAAGACCGGAGCCTTGATACCTGCCGCAGCCACGTCAATCGAGTCGTTGGCAGCATCCACCGCCACGCCCGAAGCCGTAAGCTCGATGCCGTCGCCAGCATCGACTGCGATCTCAGCACTAACGATCGCCAGACCGCCAGTACCTGCGCCGGCCGCAGCCAGATCAGCAGCAACACCTCCTGCCGTCAGCTCGATACCATCACCCGCCGAGACACGAAGCTCGTTGCCATCGAAGGCCAAACCACCAGTACCAGACCCATCGGCCTCCAGGTCGACAGTTACCCCGCCGGCCAGAAGTTCGAGACCCAGACCAACATCGACCCGAATCTCTCCGGAGTCGAAGGCCAGACCACCTTCGCCAGCACCAGCCGCCTCGAGGTCGACTGCCACACCTGAAGCAGTGAGCTCGATGCCAGCCGCAGTGTTGGCCAGGACACGGATCTCACCACCATCGATGGCCAGACCACCTTCACCCGCTGCCGCTGCTTCCAGGGCAGCTGCGAACGTGATTGTGTCCGTGCCGGGGGTACCCACAGTGGCGATACCATCACCACCTGTGAGGGTCAGGGTGTCCGAGGCGGTGTCAGCGACGATGCTGCCACCCGAATCGGGGGTGACGGTTGAAAACGCAACCGTTGCGCCTGTGCCCGTGAACTGGATGTAGCTACCGGTTGGAACGGCGCCATCGAAGACGTAGCCCTTGTTCTCGTTGACCGAGACGTCGAAGTTGCCTGGAGGGCATGCGACCAGGACCGCGTTACCATCAACCGCGTCCCCGGTGTCCAGGAAGTCGGAGACCGTACCATCGATGTCGGTACCTGGGTCAGCCATCGACTCGAGGATCTTGCCTTCGTCAGCTGACCCTGTCAGCGGCGAGAGCAGCGTTGCCGTGGTGGAGACCACCAGGCGAATGCCAGCCGGAAGACGGCTACCAGAAGCGGCGTACAGCTTCTGCCAGCTGGTGCCATCGAACTCAGCGAGGTCGCCGATCACGAGGGCATCGGAGGTACCTGCGGTGGGCGTGCCTGCGGTAGTCGCTACGACCGAATCTCCGGCAGCCGGAGTCAGGGCATTGATAGCGACGACCGTGGCCTCACCAATGAAGCCAAGAACCTTGACGGGATCCTTCCAGGCGATGCCTGAGATCAGGCCGTCAACGTAGTCCTTGTTGGCAGCCGCGGTGCCTACCGTGGGCGTACCAACCTTGAGCTCGTCCGCGCCGAAGGTCCAGTCGGCCCCCGAGAAGACGAGAGTTGAGTCCAGATCGATGATGACGTCGTCACCACTGATCTCGAGCCCGCCCAGCGCGCTGATGGACAGGATTCCAGTGCCGGCGGCCCGCGCAAGGCCCCCACCGGCAAGCGCAGCATCAAGCTGCTTCGGACGAATGAGTGTCATGAGCCTTGGTCCTCCCGTTTAGGCCTAAGTCTTTTCGTATTCAACGGTCACATCGTCGCCGCTGTCGAGACTGAAGGGCCCCGTCCAGATGGCAGTGGTTCCGGCGATTGTGAAGTCGCTATAGTCTACGCCGTTGACTGTGAAGCGGGCGAACCCCCCTGGCGCGTACGTTTCGCTCAGGAGAAAGACTGTCTGCCCTAGGGTGGGAGTAAAGAGATCGATCTGCCGGTTTAGTGCCCCTACGCCTTCTTCGCCATGGACGAGAGCCGACTGGGGGTCTGAGTCGTAAACAACGATGACCAGCTCACCGTCGTCCACGTGCTTTCCAAAGCGTTCGGACCTCTGGAGATCATCAGGGACAGTGACGGTACCTCCCGCAGGGAACCGGATGCCTTGACGGCCTACATCAAGACTGGTTCCTCTCCGAGACTTCTCCCCGAGGAAGATGTCACGCCCGGTTGTGTTGGTGACGTCCATTAGCCGATAAACCTACTTCGGACCTGCTGGTTTCATGACGCTGCGGATTGCCCGCCACTGCGCCTCGTTGGAACGCTCGTGCTCAGCTTCCCGCTGCTTGAACACTGCGTGCTCCTTCTCAAGCTGCCACACCTTTTTCTCGAGCTGCTCCTGCGCCGACCGAACGTCGGAGATGAACCAGCTGATTAGGGTGACGGCCAGAGCAAAGATTGCTCCGAGGGCCCACTTGATGAGGGCGTCAATCCGGGGGTCCTGGATTCGCCGCGTCCCGGTTCCTCCGTTCCCCGTGGTCATCTATTTGCTCTCCCTGACAGCAAGGTTCAACGTTCTGTCCACACGCAGCACATTGCCCGTGTCCGTGTATCCAGAGGATCCAGACCAGCATCCCGCAGGCGGGGCACCGGACCTTTTCCTCACTCATTTCTGCTTCTCGAGCACAGTGACCCGTTCCTCCAACCGCTCGAGTCGATCGAAGACGTACTGTTCCATCCGACGCTCCCTCTCCTCCATGACGGCGACCTTGGTGGTCAGCTTGGAGACCACGGTCGAGAGCGAGTGGATCTCGTTCTTGAGATCCTTGAAGGCCGAGACGCTAGCCGTCATCGCGATCACGATGAACGTGCCCAACACCCAGCTGACTATCTTGTCCACCCGGACATCCCGAGTTTTTGGCTGTGCTGCTTCGTCAGTCATGTCTATGTCCGGTAGAGGATCATTCGGAGAACATGGCAGCCCTGGAATCCGGGCTCGCTATAGATCCAGACGCGGACCAGAGAGCTGATGTCAACCGGGGGCGTTGCGGTGACGCGCATAGCATCCGTGCTCGAGGCAGGCACCCAATCCTTGGCCAGACGATAGGGCTCAAGGTAGGCGTCGAAGAAACGCGCATCAGCCCCGGTCCCAGGAGCCATGACGGCGTAGATCCGATGCTCTCGTTCTTTCCCTGCGGTGAATCCAAGGGATCCCATGTCAGGGAAGAGCGACCCGCCCTTGATCTCGAACGTGTTCGTGGTCCCAGGCCCACCAGCAATGAAGTCGATGATTGTTAGCGAAGCGAGGGCATCAGCGTCGGCCTGATCAACACAGGCAACGTATGCACCGTTGGGGTCCGCGGGAGTAACCCGCTTGTAGCATCCCCGGAGAATCGCCTCACCCCAGTCCACCTGGCTACCGTCGCCGACGCTCGCAGCGCTGTAGGGGTCTGCGGGATTGTAGGTACCGGTGGCAACCTTGAGGTCCTCGACCGCAGTGGCCTGGGTCACCTTGCCCATGCAGATCAGGATGTCGCGATCCTGAAGGACGTACCCAAAACCCGAGGCCTTGGGGATGCTGTAGGGCACCCCGTCCGGGTTGGTCTGCTGGGCAGTGTGTTCAACAACGACGGGTGTTCCCGGGGAGATTACTGTGTTGTCGTGCGCGGCAATAAGACCCCCAGCCGGACCAGCGGTATCCGCATCGAACGCGGTCTTATCCGCAACCGGCAGGACATCCTTGAACCAAATGTCGATGACGTCGCCTGCAACATCGATGTGCTGAAGGCCGATGGTGATGTCAGCCGCGGTGGAGATCTCAGCGACTAGGGTGTCAACCCATACGGCCCCACCTGGGAAGTCGGACGCAAGGCTATAGGTGTACTTCGTTGGTGTAGGCATTAGACGGCGCTCTCACTACCTTGGATGATGAGGGTCCGACCAGAAAGGGTCGCTGTCTTAGCTGAGACTTTCCATTGGATCTTGATGATCTTCCCGTCCCCCACCCCTTGCTTCCAAGAGAAGGTGCCCGCAGCTACCGCTGAATTGCTGGAGCTTAGCTTGACCTCTCTCACACTAGTTGGCTCGATGACTCCATCTACCAGGACCTGAAAGAAGATTGACCTGCTGGAGTGAGACTGTGCGGCCTGACAATGAAACATGATGACGTAAATGGAGGTCCCGGAGTCGTCGTTACTGGTCGTGAGTGTCATGCCAGGGATGTCAACATAGCTCGTCGACGTGGTCTGGGTAGCCGCGATGCCCGACACTGCCTGCGTGTCGTTGATGACCCCTGCCCCTCCCCCGAGAAGGGCAGTGCGGGCCGCCAACAGGTCAATCGCGTTCTCTACTTCAGTGGGATCAGTGACCTCGGGCCAATCCGCTGGCGTGGTGGGCGTATACGCCACCGACGCAGGGTCGATACCCTCGGTCTGAGACCCAGTCTCGTCCTGAGTCTGGAGAGTTCCTCCAGACTCGACGAGGGTCTGAGTCCCAGATGGGGCCAGCTGGACTCCGTCTTCAAATTCAGAAGGCATCAGTGATTACCCGACGTGGAGAGAACCGCCTTCGATCCGCGACCGGCCCGACCCACCATCATCGCGGTGCTGGAGGTAGCACAGCTTCTTGCCTGTGGGCAAGGTGACGGTTTCGGTCTTGATGCCGCCCGTGGTGATGCCTGTGGCTTCGAACAGGTCCGAGCCGTCTGTGACGTTGCGCAGGCGCACGCTTCCGCCTGGAGCGCCGGGCGCTTCGGTCTGGTTCCAGCTGAACTCCGGCGTTGTCGTCGGAAGGCGATCGAAATCGATCAGCATCCGCGCCACCGTGGTGTAGGTACCGCTGTTGGTGGAGTGCAAACCCTCGTGGATCTGAACCACAACCGTGTCGCCAGCGAGGGCCGACAGGGCGTTGTCGATACCCTTGAGGATCGCACCGAGGTGCTTGACGTCCGTGACCTCAGGAGGCGTCACATCCGGCGTGATGTTGGACAGCGTGACGTCGACATCCACCCGGTCACCGTCGAGCTCGTCGGTACCACCCTGGATGTGGGTGGCCGCGTGAGTCGACGTAGCGAAGCCGGAAGCCTCAATACCATCGAGCGTATCGGCATCCAGACCGGAGCCTGGCCCACCTTCGACGGACGTCGCTGCGATCTTCTTGACCTCGAGACCCGTCGAGACGTCGATGCAGATGACCCGGCCGTCAATGACACGCAGCTCGAGGTCCTGGACCGGCGTTGCATCCTGGTCGTAGAGGTAAAGTCCATCTTCGAATTCAGCTGGCATTGTTCTATCCCGCGTAGATCGCGGCTCCCTCGATTCGTGAAAAGCCTCCGCCAGTCACCTGGTGCTGGAGAGCCACTGCTTTGAGTCCTGAGGGAACGGCCCCTAGGAACGTCGTCTTCGAACCGGTTGAGACGATTCCGGTCACTACTACCAAGTCTAGCCCGTCAGAAGTATTCCGCAGACGAAGTTCAGCCGAGTCGGCCCCACCAGGAACCAAAACCTGGTTCCAGTGGAGCTTGATCAAGCTGGTATCGATGGCGTCGAAGTCAATCATCGTGCGCGAAGCGGTGCGCCACGCAATTAGGTTGTTTGAGTGCCGTCGTTCCTGTAGGGCGAACACCTGGCTCGCTCCAACGATTCCGCCTCCACCACCTGTAAGCTCGGGCTCTGCGACTCCAGAGGTAGGGTCCGAGGAGAACTCCACCAGGATGTCGCCAGCTACTTCAAGCGCTCGAATCTCGAAGGCTTGGCTGTACAGGTGGTCGGGCAGCCCGTCACGGACATCACGGCCAGAGGGATCCCCCGTCGGGAGTAGTTTGATCCCCTGCTTGAACGCCATGTGACCGATCGGGTCGAACTTCCCGGGATTCCCGATGAAGATCTCTCGGTTGGTCAGGTTTGTGAGCTTCATAAACTCCTCCCGACCCTAGTTTACCGCCCCAGCTCAGCGCGGCGCCGTGCGATGTTGTCTCGAACCTGCTGGAGGGACGACTGCATCTGCTGCTTGTACCGCTGTGGGTACGAGTTGAACCGCTCCAGAGCCTTCTGGTAGCCCGGAGAGCCCTTGGTCCAGGACTTAGTTTCTCCCGAGGCATTAGTGTGCTGAAGGGTCTGTACAGGGGCACCGGTGATGGGATTCCAACCCTCTTCTCCGTACTGAGCCTGGCGGCGTCCTCCGAGCCCCAACCGATCAGCGAGGCTACCTCCACCTCGAGTGGACTGCGTCCAGGAACCCATCTGGTCCTGAACATTATCAGCCTGCCCCCGATATTTGTCCCAGACTGCACCCTGGTACCGGTTGAGCGCGTCCTCCCCGGTGTCCTCACGCTGGGAGCCCCGGAGGGCATAGTCGATCCCGCTGGCCATTCCCGAGCCCAGCTTGTCGGCTGCGACGTAAGCCCCCTTGGTGGGGTTGAGACCATAACCTATCTGGTCAAGCGTCGTCCCAACGTCAAGGGGATTGATGCCCTTGTTCCAGAGATCCCGCCCCTCTTGTGCTGAACGCTGAGCATAGCGGTTGACCCCGGTTCCCCCACGCTCTCCAGGCATCAAGCCCGCAGCCTCGAGGGGACCCGTCCACATGTTCTTGGAGCGATCGCCGGAGTAGGACGACATCCCTAGGTCAAGGGCGAGACCCAAGGGTCCGAGAGCCTTACCTCCAGCACTGAGGGCCCTGCCCCCGGCACCGGCTACTCGGCGGACATGGCGGCCTCCGCTTCCGAACTGCCGTGTGCCTGCCCATATCCGGCGCCCCATATTGGTCAAGCGATTCCCGCGATCTGCCAGGTTCACAGTCTGCCCTGCGCGAGTACCTCGCCGCACCACATTGAGCGCCCCCTTACCCCGACGGAGGAGGTCTTTGGCGCGCTGACCACCTTGGACTCCTCTCTGCACCGCTTCCTGAGTAGCTCCGGTCCGGCTTATGCCGCTGTAGGCGTCCTGCACAGGTGCAGACTCGGCCACATCCTCAGCCATGCTGCGCTGGGGCTGGCCCTGAGGTGGGCGCTGGACTCCAGACTGACTCTGGGGCGGGCGCTGGACCCCAGAGGCCGGAGCCGGGGTAGCTGCGGGGCCCGAAGCACCCGCAGGCCCCGAAGGCCCCGAAGCACCCGCAGGCCCCTTAGGTCCAACGGCAGGGCGGGGTCCAACAGACGCTCCGAGCACGGGCTTTGGGGGTGGTGGACCGGCCTGCTTCTCGAGCAACGCGAAGGTAGCTCGGATCCGCATCTTGGCCAGGAACTTGTCGAATTCAGAGCTCATGCTGGTGCTCCCTGAGGTGCCCCTTGAGGGGCAGTGGCTCCACCCGTTACTCCGCCCTGGCCCTGAACGAACAAGCCCTGTTGGAGCGCCTCCTGGCCTGCTTGGCTCCCCATCTGACTGCGGATCTGTTCCATCTTCTGCTTGACGAGAGCGTGCAAGGTTTCGTTCTGCATCGCCACGTCCCGGAGGGCCTGGCGTCGCTGGCCTTCGTCCATCCCGAGCATCTGCTCGGCCATGGTCTGGGCCTGCTGCACGATGTCGTAGACCGCGTTGCCTCCCCCACCACCCTGGTCCCCAGTGTTGACCTCTGCGGCCTCCTGTTGGATCTCGGTCGCCTTGGCCTGGATGTCCTGCATGATCTGCTGTTGGCGCAGCAGCTTGCGCTGCTCGTCCTTGAAGTCGAGACCGTAGCGTTCCAGGAAGCTGATGTCGCTGATCTTCTGCGAGGCGGCCAGCTGCATCATGATCTGGCGACGCTCGACGTCGTCTGCGATGCTCACCCGCTCGAACTCGACCCGGATCTTCTCCTTGTCGAAGTACTCGGCGATCTGGTCAGCGATCCACTGGATGAAGCGCGAGTTCATCTCCGTCAGGAAGTGCCAGTTGTTCTCGAACATGCGGAGAGCAGCTGGCAGTGCCTGGACTGAGAGCGTCCCGTACCAAAGCTCAGAGGGGTACCCCAAGGCATTGAGGATCTCCTCGTTCGTCGCCTTGATGTTCTGGCTGAGGTCGAGCGCCTTACCCTCTGCACCCAAGGCTTGGTAGCCAACCGGGATTGGAGAGATCTGGACGTTGCCGGGGTCGCGACGATGGGCCCGGACCATCCCCTTCATCTTGCTGACGAAGTTGCCCATCGGAATGAACGTGGCGGGGTCCGAGCTCGAGCTCTGGGTTCCGGGGTATAGGACACGGAACGGCACAATGAAGTCGTTGGCAATCGCCTCGTTCATCCGACGAAGGATGGCGGCGTACCAAGCTAGAGTGAAGATGGCCATGCACGGAGGAACGCCCCACTCGGGAGCGACACCTGCCAGCGAGGGCATGTGGCGGTGAAATACCTGGCCCCGCTTGAACTCGAAGATCTTGCCCTTCCGGATGGTCTCGATGATCTCCCAGGGAGTCGAGTTGACCAGGAAGCGATCGCCCTGCTTGATGCGGTTGGCGAACTTCTGCGGGATGCGCCAGAAGATCTTGGACTCCTGCGAGATCGGGTGCTTCTGGAGCTCGATCTGCTTCGGGTCCCAGCGGATGACCTTGACGCGCTTGATATCCCGAACAGGGCGGTCCTTGACCTTGAACGTGACATTCTGACCGCACTTACACTTGCCCTTGAACTTCCAGCCAGCGAAGGAGTACTTGACCCCCGTCGCCTTCTGCTCGTACTTGCACTCAGGGCAAGTGAGGAAGCGGTCGAAGGGTAGGTACAGGCTGATCATGTTGTTGCCATAGACCAGCAGGTCCGTGCCTCCAACAATTGTCTCGCCCTTGACGCCGATCTTCTCGAACGCGTCCTCGTACCACTCCGTGACCTTGGTCTTCTCCCCCTGATACTTGATGTCCGTCAGGAGATAGCGGACGATCCGGTTCGTGGCGGAGTGGTAGGTTCCGACCTTGTAGTAGAGGTACTCCGCCCACCGGAACGCATCCTTGATGTTCCGGGGGACGTACTGCGAGGCGATGTCAAAGAACGGGTGGGGGAATACATGCCCCGCCCGTTCAATGAGCGTCTGTCGAGCGATGCTGTCGCTTGAGAAGGACATAAGCTATTGGTTCCGGGGGGCACTTGGAACGCTGCGGTTGCCCTCCCCCCGAGGGAGTCCCTGTTCCAGGAGCTGCTTGATTCCTAGCCGGCTCCAAACCCCTTCAGGGAGGAGTGGGTCGTGGGAAGACGACCAGTCCTT
>Ga0255055_10002960_pt1 | contig 11632 bp, 9 predicted proteins | sample JV7_2_27_MG_FD_188633 | JGI IMG/M metagenome (GOLD analysis project Ga0255055, IMG submission 188633) | Seawater microbial communities from Jervis Inlet, British Columbia, Canada - JV7_2_27 | ecosystem: Environmental > Aquatic > Marine > Inlet | place: Canada: British Columbia | collected... | reverse complement strand
ATTTCTGGGTTCGGAAGGGCGACCTATTGCGTAAAGGTTGTTATCAATCGATCCTACATAGACGGTGCCATCTGCTCCAACAGTCGGTGAAGAGACAGGCGTATTATTATCGCCGTCAGGAGACGGAATAGGAAATCGCCACAATTCTTCACCGTTTGCAGCATTGACCGCATACAGGTTGTTATCATTCGAAACGACATATACAATCGATGCGTCGGAGGACAGAGCGGGTGAGGTGTCTACTTGATCGCCGGTTGTAAAACGCCACTTTTCAGTTCCATCCGGGGTGAGAGCAAACAGCGCAAAGGCGTTATCCGTTCCGAAATAAATCGTGCCATCAGGGCCCACCACCGGGGTTGAGTCAGCATCCGAAGCCATTTCGAATTCCCACTCTTGGACTCCCGTAGACAATACGGCAACGATTTTATTTCCTGATCTATCGATGTACAGCGTATCCGTATTTGGGTTGATGCCCGGAGCCCAATCCGACTTGTCGCCAATATCAAACGTCCATTTTTGAAGTCCAGTACTTGGATTTATGGCCTCAAGTTCGCCCACATCATCGCCCAAGACAATTTTATCGGATGCCACATATATTGTACCGTCTGAACCGATGGCAGGCCGACCCAATGAAATAAAGTCCCCAAAAGCATCAAACACCCATTTCGGCGGTATGGGTGCAGCTGGATCAAAAGCATAAACGTTGCCGGCATCATTTCCCACGTAGATCGTACCATCAGGACCGATTGCCGGGGACGATCTTACATCAGCCCCGGTATCAAATCTCCATTTTTGTGTTCCGTCGGGGTTAATGGCATAGAAAAAATTATCATTTGATCCGACATATATGGTTCCGTCGGCGCCGACAATCGGAGACGATATCACATCCCCGCCGGTAGAAAAGGACCATTCGCCTGCGGGCCCGTCTGGAAAGAGGAGACCCGCTGCCCGAGCGCCCGAATTAATCGCATGGACATTATTGTCATTGGATCCCACATAAATGGTACCGTCCGGTCCTACGGCCGGGGTTGAACGCACATCATTGTTGAGATCAACCTGCCAGTCGTCGGCATTGTGCCGGTTATCATCATAAGTTGAGTTGTCGCTGCCGCTACGACAGTTGAGGTCCAGCACTTCATCACCCCAAAATACGTATTGCACCGCATCTCGATTGTTGACTAACGGGTCATTACGGGTATCTGGATTTAGATTTGCACCCGCACAGAAATTAAAATCCGGTGCGTTTGTGCGAGTGTCAAATTCAACTGCAATTTTAGGTGGGTCAAGGCCTCTATCATCAGGGTCTGTGGCATTCCAATCACTCGGATTACCTGGATTTGGATTTGGAATTCTGCGGCTGTCACCGGCATAACCCATCAATTCACTGAGTTGGCCATCCCCTCCGGTTGAAGTTGCGTTATTGTTGTCTGCATTGATCAGTGTAAATGTGATACCGTCTCCCTGGCTTGTGAAGTCCAACAGAAAAAAGGTCCGTATTCCCAATGCAAGCTTACATGCGCCCTGCTGGCAATAGTCCTGATCACCGCCGATGGACCTGTCCGCATCGAAAAATGCCGATCCAAACTCATCGTCGGCACCGCCGCCGATAGTGAGTGTATCAGCATCCGTATCGACTCCGAAAAAACCGCCATCGCTTTCCTGCTCGCTTAAATTAGAGGTCAGATCATCCGCCGTGATATCCGGTTTGCGGGAGCCGGGCTGAATCAAAGAGGCATCATAAATGCCTTTTCCGAAAAGGTAATCACCGCCGTAAACTGTGCCGTCAGAGGTGCCGGTGGGGACAACCAGGTAGTTTCGGGGAGACATTATGACATAATCGAATGAGTCTACGCTAAGATTGTTCTGCGATTCTGTGGGCACGGAAATATTCCGAAGCCGGACGGTCCCCCCTTCATCGATTAACTCTTCATAGTAATAGTCGTTTCTGCGGATATTGAAAGCCCCTGCAAATCTGGGGAATATACTTTTTGCATTTTCATCTACAATAAGGTCGCCATTTTGTGAAACCTGCTGGATACCAGTCGGCTTAACAGCCAGGACAACTCTTTCACCATTGCCGGCATTAAAGTCATCATTCAGTTTTAATCTTAACGTGGTATCTGTTTGAGCAACAATATCCTCAATTTCAGCACTGCCACCTGTTATGCCACCCTCGGTTGGGGAAGTTCCGGTAAACTCAAAATTAATTGCATGAATGCTGTCTTGAGGGAATGAATAGTCCGGCGGTATTTTGCCGATGGGAACATCTAAATCCAGGTTTTGTTCGCTGCCTACAGCTTGTGTTCCATCGGCGTCAAACCATGGACTGAATACATTGATGGTGAAACTTTCCGTGCCGCCGATCTGATAGGTGGTGGTATTGAGGGTGTTGATCATATGATTCAGATCAAAATCGGCCTTGCGCATCTCGCTGAAGGCATAGCGCATGCCGGATTCGGCCATGTAGCGCGCCCGGCGGGAATCATTTCGGGTGACCGTGCTGGCGGTGGTGGATGTGAACAGCGAGACCATGACAACACCCAGGACACCGAAAATGAGCATCAAAACCACAACATAAATCAGCACATTGCCGGCCGGGTTTAATTGCCGCCTATTATGCAGATGCTTAAAAAATCGATCAGATGGTTTTTGAAATCGCATTATTGATATTGGTCTTAGTTATCAAGGGCTGCATTGTTTTGTTATTAGATAAAAAGTGGCCAGTAAAAAAACAGTTTCAGGGTTCGGCTACCATATTTCTCGGAAATATCCGGGCGTTGAAAGCCCGTTCGATTTCCCCAACGGTAAAGCTGACCTGGATGGATTCGACTTCCAAGGCTCCCCCACTGTAATAGTTTAAATCCGTAGAGTTTGCTGTTAAAGAGAAAGTTGGAACATCATCCACTAATAAATACTCATTTCCGGCGACGCTCAGCAAAATTTCGTCGTTGCCGGAATCATATCTAATTCGTCGGGCGAAAGGTAATGTCTCGCTGGTAAAGTCAATATTCGTATTCGAATTGAAATTAGAAATATTGTTAATATCTATCAATTCCAGGCTGATGCGATCCAGGGCGATTTGCGCTTTTAAGGCACCTCCGGCGGTATCTTTTGCTCGCAGATAGCCGTTAAGACCGGTGTACATGAAAAGGGTGGTAAACGTGCCGATGATCCCCACCAGAACAAGTGTGACGATCAGTTCCACCAGGGTGAACCCCTTTTGCGGCCTGATTACAGGCAGTATTTTAATAAATGACAATCTGATCATTTGCTGTGCTTCTGCTTTTTGTCAAAATGGTCGTCAGCGGGTAACGGAGCCTGATTGCCGGTGCAACCTGGCTCGGGGCCTGGAGCACGAACTTTAAATTCTCGCTGGTCGCGGGAGGGGGGCCGAGTATAACTTCATTACCGCCGGCATCAAACACAATATACTGGGTGGTGATGGTGATGCCGTCAATCGTTTTTCCGTCGTAAGCTCCAACAATGTTGCCCAGAACATTGTCCGGTCCCTTACCAACCTCATCACTGTTTATATCCGCCACATAATCGGCGATGATGCGTTCCATCAGCCCCTCACCGTTGGATTCATCGCGAACAATTTCTACCGCATTCCAGCTGGAATTCAGAGCCGTTCCCATAAATTGAATGAAAATCACGCCTAAAATGCCCGCCGCCACCAGGGTGACAATAATTTCCACCAGAGTAAAGCCTTTTGAATCGATTTTTATGGATTTTAAAACCTTCATTGCACCAAACCCGTTTCCGGATTAACATTAATTTTCCTGGTTTGACCTCCAGCAGTCAGTGTTATCTCCAAGATACTGTTTAGCGGTGAACCGGTTTCATCGACGAAAGTCGTATATGGTTTCCCGATTCGATCGAAAAAAAGAGTAAAACCCGTCATATCGTCGATTCTCAGATCTGCCAATGAGATTTTTTTATTTCTTTCCCCGGGAAATATGATTTGATTAATTGCTTGATCTTCGTCGTTGGCCGTAACGGGAGTTTGTACAGAAAATAACCAATATTGATCAGGGGTTGTATCACATTTAATACCCCAGATCCGGTCGCTGCGCTTCATGGCCATTGCCTGGGCATACCGGATCTGGACACGGATTTTGTCGGTCTGAGCGGCCAGATCGATTTGCTCGGTATTAATCGACCGGCCGATGACGTAGGCAGATATGATCGCCATCAGGACCAGAACGACGGTGATTTCAACCAATGTAAATCCATGTTGATTGCGCTGCATTCAGATACCCTTCGAAAATATCCTGGTTTTCGGCCTGCTTTTGGGGTTATCCATTGAAGGCCTAACGGTCTTCCGACTGCCCAGGGGAAAATCCATCTTAATGGTATTATTTTTTGATTTTCACGTCAAGAAAAAGCCGTTGTTTTAAGCAGTTGCGGGCTAGCCATTTATATAGATTTATAGAAGGGGTTAAATTAACTCATCAAATGCTTGTAAGCTGCCTGGCAATCATATTCAAAAGGCTTATAAAAGCAAGTGACTAAAGTTAAAAGTGACCTAAAATGCCTAAAGTTGAGGAATTCTGCCATTTTTATTAATGACCGATCGAAGCGACACCTTAACCCTGGCCCAGACCTTGATTACAGATTTAATGGGTTACTCGAAATCCTGCACCGTTAACTGAAGTAATCATATGATCGTATTTTATAGCGCGAGGGCGGGCTTTAGGCACTTCAAACTTTAGTTCACTCTTGTCCGCCTTGCATTTTGGCGGATTAGGCACTTTTTTTAGAAGAAATTTAAGGGGCTAAAATGATGATATCTACCGGATCGGAAACGCCTTCGACCGTGCGGGCCTTGCGCTGTCTCCGGTCTTGCGGTGGTCGAAAGCCCTGACGGGCCGCGGTGTCAAAGGCGGCTTTGGTGCAAAGCGCACGCACGCCTTCGGACTTGGTATGTTTTTCCAGCTTGGCCGACAGGTTTACCGCATCTCCGATGACGGTATATTCCATGCGGCTTTCATCCCCGACCGCACCGAAGATAATCCGCCCGCTGGCGACCGCAGCACCTAATATTAAAGGCGGTTTGTTTGCATGCTGCAGTTCTGCGTTCCAGGCGGCTGATGATTCCATGATGTCATCCACGGCTTTTAATGCATCGGCCGCATAAGTAGGGGAGGTGACGGCGGCACCGAAGGTGGCCATAATACCGTCTCCCATAAATTTGTCGATGGTACCGCCGTGGCCCTGAATGATAGGCACAATGCGGGATTGGTATTCGGCCAGCAAGCACACAAGGTCATCCGGCTCGACAATTGCTGACAGACGCGTAAATCCGCGAATATCCACCATAAGAATGGCGGCATCACGCGCCTGCCCTGTGCCGGCAGTGACTTCTTGCTCTGCGGTGGTAATTTGCCGTGCGATTTCAGGGGAAAAAAACCTTGCAAGATCATGGGCGGCCGTTCCTTCGGCGACGGCCTTTATCAGGAGTTTATGTGCGCGTGTGATCGCTGTTGCAATGATGGCGGTTACGGTTAAGATGGTAATGACTTTGTCGAGCTCGGCTCCCTTCAAGACGCTGTTTGAGGTCAGGTAATAAACATAGTCACGGGTGACCACATCCATGCCACCGGAAGCCAGGGTGGCGTAGACGGCCATGGCCGCCCAGCCAATAGCGGCCACGACTCCGGCCGTGATGACATAACGGGCCTCAAAACGCAAAGCGCGTAACGCAATAAATATAAAAACGTAAAGAAGGGTTGGGGATTTGAGATAAAATGATGGCGGTTGTTGATACTGCAGGTGAAAGGACCAGATCATCCCCAACAGAAGGCTCATATCGATAATGATCGAAAGATAAAGCAAGGGCGCGGACATTCGATTCCGATAGGCCAGATAAAGCCGAATAATGGTGACGACTAACCAGATCCCCAGGAACCACGGCACCGGCTCAAAGGTCATGTCGCGTGAGAAGGTTTTGGGTGATACCGCGTAAAGGAGTCCAAAAAATAGGACCACCGCCATTTGGACCCAGCCGACCAGTTTTTCGCTGGCTGCTTGCTGCGCAGAGATCGCATTGAGCACCCGATGGGGAATGCCTTGATAGCGGGTATCTTTCTTATTATGTTCCCTCCACCTTGAAATCATCTGACCCTGTTTTTCATTTTGTTTACGATCAATTAGTACCTTAGAAATTATTTTTTAGCATTTTGCGGCAAAACATTTACGCCACCAAGACACAAAGACGCAAAGATGAATATTAATCCGCCTGAGGCGGACTTTGTGTCTTGGTGCCTTTGTGGCAATTTGTTCCAGTTTATCCGGATTAGGGTGTTAAAGAAACATAATGAAGATAGATGGTTATGTCAAACGCGGACATCTTAATTTTTATTTACTACTGGGGTTGCGATTATGGGGAGGCTTTATGCCTTGGATACACGCTAGAATACTTTACCTCAACCGCTTGAAAAGAGAACTTTTTCACTCTATACTTCTTAAATCATACAAACCCATTTTGCGTTGATGCCGGTTTGTTTTGCCGGAGAATAACAAAAAATCATGATTCGCAAATTTCTTATTTCCCCATGAGGTATAGGAATGCAGCCCCCCAAAATTGCGCTTGATCAAATTGCATCTGTTGTTGCAGATACGTTTAAACGCAAAGACGAAATTATCTGTTATCTCGGGTCCAATGCCGCTACGCCGACGGCCTCCATCGAGGCCCTGACGAAGTCCATCCGGACTCAAAAACCCGCGCTGCCTTTTATCAATATGGTTCATCTGCTTTTACAGGGATCCGTGCCTTATGTTGAGGCGGGCCTGCAGGATCGGGTGATGACCTATTCCATTTTTTCAGGAGGTGAGGTCAGACAGGCTGCGAATGAAGGGCGCGCTTTTTACCTGCCGTGCACATTGGCGAATCTGGACAGCTTAATCGGGAAAGGGCGCAAATATGAGCCGGATGTGGTTTTGTTAAAAGTCTGTCGAAATGAGTTTACGGGTGAATTTAGTCTGGGATTATCGGTGGAAGCCCTGCATACAGCCATCGACCATGCCAAAGTCGTGATTGCCGAATTGGATCCATCCATGCCGTTTACGCAAGGCCAGAGCGTGCTGGATGCGCAATCCATTGATTACCTTATTGAGGAGGGCGTCAAGCCGGTTTATGACTTTACGGCGCCTGACTTTCGTAATTTGACAGCGCAAGAAAAACGGATCGGAGAATTGATCAGCGGCCATTTCATCAAAGATGGCATTACGCTGCAGGTGGGTATCGGTAAAATTCCGGATGCGGTTGTCGGCACCCTCTGCGATGCGCAATATAAGGATCTCGGTGTGCAAACCGAACTTTACGGCGACGGGCTAATGCTTTTAGAAAAAGAAGGTATTGTCACCAATCGCAAAAAGAAAGCGAACCTGGGTTACAGCACCACCAGTTTGATTATGGGCTCCCGGGAGCTGTATGATTTTGTACATATGCGAACCGGTGTTCAAATGCGGCCTTCATCTTATACCAATTCGGCAGAGACGATTCGGAAAAACAGCCCGTTTATTTCAGTCAATACCGCCATCGGAGTGGATCTGTTGGGAAATGTCTGGGTGGATTTTATCGATCCGCGGCGTTATTACAGCGGGGTAGGCGGGCAGCCGGACTTTATTCGCGCTTTAAATGACCGCGCCTACGGCACGCCGATCATTGCAATTAAAAGCATTACCCATAAGGGCGAATCCAAAATTACCAAATTGCACCCGGCGGGTATCAGTCTGACCGCCAGCGCCTATGATGGCGTTGTGATCGTAACCGAGTATGGGATTGCCGACCTGCGGGAGTTGACGACCGGCGAAAAAGCGATGGCGATTGCTTATATTGCCCATCCGCGTTTCAGCACCGATTTCCTGCGTTATGTATATGAAGATCGTCTTTTCACCAAACCCGTTGGCTTTTCTCTGGATAAAACGCCCCGGGGTGTGATCCCCTATCACGGCAGTATTAAATTAGCCGAGTGAGGGAAGTCATTTTGTGCTGTCGTTATTTCCTGGACCGGAACCTATGAGATATAAAAAGCACCCTTTCGTTCAGATAAACATCTTACTGTTCATTATTATTGCCGCCTGCACATCTGGGCCGAGTATTGTCGTTGATACGCTCCCGCAATATGATGAGCTGTTTTCAAACCAAGAAGGATGGACCGGTGCGGATGGAGCCTATTCGGTAGCGCTAACCCAAAATACGACAGCCTGGTTGTTCGGAGATACCTGGATCGGCCAGGTAAAAGACGGCCGGCACATGAATGCGATGCTTGTCAATAATTCGGTGGCCATCCAACACGGCCGGAGCCCGGCCCAAGCCGAGATGGATTTCCACTTCGGCCACGCAGGAGATGGCAGTCCCGCTGCTTTGATGCGACCGGCCGATGGACGCGGGTGGTTCTGGCTGTTTGACGGCGTGATGACTGCAGAGGGATTGTACCTTTTTCTGATCCAAGTCGAGCGTACCGCCGGAGATTCCGTCTTTGGTTTTAAGGTTATCGGAGCCTGGCTGGGACATGTTGAAAATCCCGGGGAATTGCCTTCCGCCTGGCGGGTCCGGCAATCCAAAATCCCCTGGTCTGACTTTGCCGTCTCCGGAAACTTCGTGTGGGGATCGGCCGTATTACAAATCGATAAGGTCTTATATATTTACGGGACGATTGAAGATGTTGGTAGCACGGTTCGTCAAAAACACATGATTTTAGCGCGGGTTCCGGTGTCCCGGCTGGCGGACTATTCCCGGTGGCGCTTTTATTCCGACGGTAGCTGGGTGTCGGATTTTAAGAAGGCAAGCCGCTTGAGCGGAAACATGCCCCATGAGTATTCGGTAAGCTATCTTGCGGCCTTGAAGCAATACGTGGTCGTCTATTCTCAGGATGGATTATCGAAAAATATTCTGGTACGTCTGTCCGCACTGCCCCAGGGGCCCTGGAGCGATCCGTTGCGGATTTATCAATGTCCGGAAGCCGCATGGGATGATTCGATTTTTTGCTACGCGGCCAAGGCCCATGCAATTCTTTCACAAGCGCCCGATCAGCTTATCATCACCTATGTCGCCAATTCAGTGGATTTTGACAAAACGGCCAATGATGCGCGGCTGTATCGGCCGAGGTTTTTACGCGCAACTTTCTCATCTCACTGATGTCGGTAAATTATTAAATCCGGTTATCCAGAAAGAACAAGTGGTATTGAATGTGGGCGCGGCTTGCATCCGCGACAGTTGATTTCGCGGCTGCAAACTGCTCCCACAGAGGGTTTATCTAATGAAACTTGGACTTTCCAGATAAGCAGATTATAAAAAAAGAAGATGCTGCCGGTCGGCAGGTAGTGGAAATGGGTTTTGATTTGATTGATGTAGAGGCGAGTTGGGCAATCGGAATGTAAAATCTATTTTTTGACCTCGTCATGGATCCAATTTAAAAATGGCGGATAGCCGTCTATGATCGGCAGGCTGACGATGCACGGACAGTCATAACTGTGCAGAGATTTAACTTTCTCAATCAGTTCGGAAACGAGGCTCTCGGCGGTCTTCGCAATTAAAACCACTTCGGTATCCTCCTGGATTTCTTCTCCCCATCTATAAATGGACTGCATGTTTTCTAAAATATTCACACATGCAGCCAGCCGATTTTCCACCAGCGCCTTTGCAATCTTTTGAGCTTCGGCTTTATTGCCGGCCGTCATATAAATGAAGTTAGCTGCCATCGCTTTCCTCAGTATTCATAAAATAACCGTATCGTTTTATCTGGATATGAAGCGAATAATACCACTGCGCGGTTTCCAGCAGCTGCCGCCTTTTGGCTTAATGCTTTCATAGCATTCCACCAGATCATCAACTTTAGCTTTATTCCAGCCCTCCAGTTGGATTCCCACCTGCTGGCCGGGTTTGGCGGTCTTAACGTGTTGCCTTTCGATCTGAAGAGATGATATTTTTCCGAAATATGCCGGCCCCATGGCAGTGATGACACGAAATTCATCCCCTATTTCGATGCACCCCTCAAGCACTTCACATCCGATGACGACGCCTTTGGGGCTACTTCTGAATGTGGCAATGATTTTGGCTTTGGCGGTAATTTTTTCTGGGGCTTGCTTTATAATGAAACTTTGAGCGATTTTGTGCATATCTTCGTTCAATTTATAAATAGTGTCATAGAGTCGTACTTCAACGCCGTATTCTTTAATTTCCTGCTCCAGCTTGGGCATCGTGTTGACGCTGAATCCAAGGACCAATTTGCTGCCGGTGCGGGCCATCAACACGTCGGATTTAGATACATTACCGATGCCCGTCTGAATGAGATCGATCTGCACTCCAGGCACGTCAATTTCGGCCAGACTGGAGCTGACAGCTTCTGCTGTACCGGCGACATCGCACTTCAGAACAACTTCTAATTTTTTTTGATCGACAGGATGCGAAGATATATTATGCTGGGTTTTCTTGCGAGCCATTTCTCTTAAATTCTTTCTGATCCATCTAAAATTACAGTGAGATAATACTCACTGATCTGGGACCGAAAGCAATTAGACTATTATAATTTCTTTTTCAGCATAGTCCAGTACCGCTGACAATTAACCTGTCTTGCCCCCGGGGTCGGAACTATATCACAATTCAGAGAGAAACTGCTTATGTGAAGCCTCGATTGGAACATTGTGTGTATTCATCTATCTATCACCTGGATCAGTTCGACTCAAGTCTTTAGATTCGCTGAAAAGAGAACTTAGCGAGTTCGCTGTTATCTGCTATATAAAAATCACCTGTTCTTATCTTTCAGAACACCCATTTGGATAGAATTGTTTCAGCTGCCATTTTTGCCTTTTCAAAAGGATCCACATCAATTTTGATTTCCCGTTCTCTACGATAGCCAAATAAAACAAAGTAAAGCGCCTGGATAAGAAAAAACAGCCACACCCCTATGGCCCATACCAGATCCACAGCGGGCAGCGCGTCGGACACGAGCAGACCGGTACCCAGACCCAAACCGATTTCCGCAGCCAGTCGTTTTAAAATAGACTCATTTTTGAAACAGATACCGCTGCGAATCCAGCTTAACATTCCAATGGCTGTAAACAAAAAGGCGCTCGTTGATCTAAAACAAAAAGCGGCCACAAATAGCAGCAACAGCGGGAAAAAAATTGACCGCAGCGGCTGCTGTGCCCAACGGGACAGCAAGACGCCGTATCCGGCCAGCAATGCTGACAACGACAGCTGGAAACTCAGCGGCCAGAAAACAACAAAACTTAACGCGAAACATAACGGAATATAAATAAGTCCGCCTGTTACTCCCCAGAAAATTGTTGTTCGTATAGGATTTGCAGTGGGTTTCATGATTCAGCACCTCCTTTTATGGCTTCCTTTCTTTGCAGAAGTTCCAGTTCAATCTCTTGGGCGCTCAGATCATGAACCCTAAAGCCGGTCGGCATCGCCGACCACGTATTTTCCCAATTCTGTTTTTCTATCCCATGAAAATATTCAGTGGCTTGTTGTTTGAGCTGTTCGTATTGCAGGCCTTGCTGATCTATATTTTCATTGAACTCAACAATTTCGTGATTTAGCAGATCAATAAGGCTGCTGCGCTCTGATTGGATGTGGGTCAAGGGTTTCAGTTTTTTAATCAACATACGGGCAATATCG
>Ga0255055_10002959_pt1 | contig 11635 bp, 13 predicted proteins | sample JV7_2_27_MG_FD_188633 | JGI IMG/M metagenome (GOLD analysis project Ga0255055, IMG submission 188633) | Seawater microbial communities from Jervis Inlet, British Columbia, Canada - JV7_2_27 | ecosystem: Environmental > Aquatic > Marine > Inlet | place: Canada: British Columbia | collected... | reverse complement strand
AAGGAAAGCTGTGTCGCTACGAGATCCGCACTAGGTCCACGTGTACGGATAAACTAGACCGTTGTTACCCCACGTGATGTAGATCTCGTTCCTGTCCCACGGATGGTAGATACCACCTTGGTTCGATCCGCCGCCTACCGTCTTGTTATTGCCCGAGTCGTAGGTCGTAGTGCGGGTATCCCACGGGGTAGCCAGGGTGAACTGCTGTATAATGGCTGTGCCAGAATCGGTCGCCCACAACTTGGTACCGGCGGAGTTGATCAGCAGGCCGTCGGTACGAGTGGTGCCCGTCATTGCGTCGGTATAATCTACAGCACCTACAGACGATAGATCCCACGGCGTGGACATCGTGCGACGTTCTAGGTTACCACCGGTATCGTTTACGTATATGTAGACGCCGTCATAGCTGATCTCCATACCCGTGCCTACGTTGACAGAGAAGGAGGAGTTTGCCGTAGCAGCGTTCACGCTGGTGAAGTCCCACGGAGTGCTGAGAGGGAATTCGTACACCGAATTGGTGCCATAACACAGTGCGTACAGCTTGGTCCCGTCCGGGCTGAGTCTCAGCTGCCGGAGGTGGGTGGTGGCATTGGGGCTTACCGTGGCGCCTGCGCCGAATGAGGTCATGTCAAACGGCGTAGATGCAGTGAATACTTCAATGTCTCCGTCGGAGCGCGCGCATGCCATCTGCGTGCCGGCGTAATTCCATATAGCGGAAACCAGAACATTACTTGCAAGATTCGTATCGAAAGGCGTACCCTGCACCAACACACTGGCGTTAGGCATGTTCGTGGGGTTAGCGCCGTTGCTAGGGCCGCTGCCGCCACCGCCACCACCCAAATTACGTATGCCCGCGGCCGAAGCAGTCATGTCTCGCACCAAAATACGCGGTACGTCGCGAGCTATGTTTGCTGAGACTACGCTTGTGTTGGTCAGGAAAGTGTCGCCGTCTGACCCAGCACGGAAGTTGGTCGCTTGGGCGTCATCTGCGTCGGTAACTGAGTACAGGAGCATCCCAGGATAACCGTCTGTGTATGCCGAAGCGTCGCCAGTTCCGAGTAGGAACCAGAAGTTTCTGTCCGGGGAATACACGTACGCGTAGACGGTATCTCCTATTCGTTCTAGCCGTAGCTTCGTGCCTACCGGTATACGCGGGGCGTCGAACAGATCTTCGAAGTCCCAGTATGCGTAGTCGCCGTGCGTGAAGTCGCCGGCGTCATCCTTGAATCTAATACTCCAGTAGATCTCGCCGTAGGCTGTGTAATACTTGTTCGGCCACAGGCGGAACAAAATTTCTCGCCTGGCGCCATCAACAGCAGCGGGTGCGTTCAATAATACCCCGAGATTTGCATAGTCTTCCAAGTAGGTGTCGTAGTCGGGGAACACAACTTCTTCGAGATACTCCACCTCAGCGTACTGTAGATTATAAGTAAATTCTTGTCCGATGTAGATACCGGTACAGTTCTCATCGTTCACGTCTACCGGCCTCATCTCAACGCCATCTTTGCCGTCGATCATTATGAGCGGGCCATTGCCGTCGGCTGCTTGGCCGTGCGGTGACTCCCAGTTACTACCAAGAGCGGCACGATCAAATTTATCTAGTACGGACATTAAATCCCCCGCAAGGCGTAGTCGCCGGCATACATGGTGCGCAATTCGTCCGCGCGGTACGTCATGTCTACGTCGTACTCCACCTTCGCTACGTTGCGTCGCTGTAAATTGCCCCAAGGAAACTCGCTCTCGAGGTTTTCAAATAGGTGTACGATCACGTCGTCCCGATTTACGGTCGCCAAGACTTCAGTAACTGGGCGCCAGTGTACATTTTTCGCTCCATCCAGCACGCGATCGATGAACTCCTCCCACGACATATTGTCGTTTGGCTCTCCAGCTGGAGGCCGGCGTACGAAGAACTGATAAGCGCTGCGTAGTCGTTCGATGGGTTCACGCACAAATACGTGGAGCTCATCTGGCAACTCGTCTCTACCGACAGCCAGTTGTTTTGTTTTGGCCGCGATCATGCTCCGCGAGGCAGCTTTGAAAATCACGATCACGCCTATGCCGTCGCGGGTTGCGACTATGACGCGCCTACCGTCGTCAGCTCGACGCAGGAGTTTCTTCCCGCGAACGAGTTTGTATTCGTCTGGGTGCACGAGGTTACTCGCGCGGACCGTTCATGCCAATCTTGACGACGGCAGATCCACCGGATGTACCCGACGCAGTGAAGCGGTAGAACGGCAGCAGTACGACTGCAGACAGTTGGTCTACGGCGCTTTCGGCCAAGACTTCAGTGTATGCGCTGCCGTCCAACGACCCCAAGACCTGTATCGTAATGGTGCCGGTGACGTCAATTTGCAGAATCGCTTCGGGATGGCGATCGTAACCCCGGGTCTCTACTTCGATGTCAGTAGAACCATCGGCGATGATTGTGGCTAGTGTGCGGACGTGCATGGTGTACTCCTAAATATTTACTAGATCCGGCTAGACTTCCCGAGCATTACTTACACTCCCGGTCTTTCGGTTCAATGCGACAGAGTGCATCTATCGCGTCTTCAATGTCTTCCTGTAATAGGACTTTCGCCTCTTCGGCCTCGACCTGAGAGGCTTCCTTCCGGAGTTCCCGCAGATCGCTTTTGATCAGCCTCGCCTCGACCCGTTCCACGTCCGAGGCCCAGGCGATGTTCGTGAATACCCACAAGCACGCGGCGGCCGTTACGGAAACGACGCCCCAAAGCGATGTAAGGTTCCAGTCGATTTTCATCATACACTATTCTACCTCTCGCCGTGCGGGGCTGCTTCTTCGATTGTACCATCGAGGTACTTCACTTGATAGCCAAAGCCAGAGTTCGGATCCATCCGGATCGCAGTCTCCATGGCCTTGTCGATGCCGCAGCCAGCGTGCAACACCGCCCAAGCGAACAGGCCGCCGGTGCCGGCCGCGTACCACCGCTCCCATACCTTGTCGAGACGCATGAACTTGTCGGAGATATGTATTCCGTCCGGGCCAAGCACGACCGCGGAGAAATCGTCAGTTTCTTCGAGTGACACTAGAGGTTCGGGGGGCTCGTCCCAGTCTCCATTTTCAAACCAGTCGAGAAAGATAAGTCCTGGACCTTCACGCCCCGCCAAACTGACTAGATAATCGTCACCCCCTATCTCGACCTCATAAATTTTTGTTTCGCACGACATCGCGATGTCGCCGTCGTTGCTGCCAACCATCCGATCAGCAGCCATGTACCCCATCGCTGCGTCAGCTACAATAGTCGTCATTCGGATTGCCACTCCCGAATCTTTGCTTTGTCCTCGTTTCCACAGTGCGCGGCTGCAAGTCCCTCGATAGCGGCTGCTTCGAGATCCCCCGTGGTTCTGACCCCATCCAACTCGGGGAGCGGGCAAGGCTCAAGTAAGTTGGAGGGGACGTTGACTTTTTCAATAACGGTCTTAGTCAGTACTACCGGCTTCACTTCCAGCCGCTTCCCGCAGCCGGGTAGCAACACCAGCAGGCAGAGGAGCATCACTCCACTCGCGATATGTTTCATCATGTTCCCTCTGTTCCCGCATCGTGCCACGAAGGGAGGCCAACTGGTTCGACAGTTCGTTCCTTCGCTTCGTCGCTTCTTGGTTTATGGTTGCGCTCGCAATCAGGGCGGCACGCAGCGTTGCATTCGCGGCTTGCTCGTCCAGCATTTGCTGTTCCAGTGCGTCCAGCGTCGCCTTGTTGATCTCCTGTACGCATTCTTGTATCCCTTCGTCTCTCAGGTCGTCCTTGAAGTCGTACCACTTCCACACTCCGCCACTGAGTAACAAAGCGATTAGTGACGCAGTGACCCAGCGACCTACGACTGTCTTAAGCGCCCACTTGAGTAGGAAGTTCATATGTGTTTAACTTTCTTCGCTTTCTTCTTTCCTGCGCGCCGCAACTTTTTCTTTTTCGCTCGCTTCTTCTTCGTGCCCATGCGAGAAAAGTTGTCACTCCCCTTGGCGAAGTCGACTAGCCGCTCTTTCAAGCTACGATTGTCTCTGTCTAATAGTCTTTTAGGCATTGTTTTTCCCTCGGTAGCGCCCACTTGAGTAGGAAGTTCATTAGGTTTGCTTTTGTTTGTTCTTGCGTCTAGCTGCTGCTTTACGCGCGCGGTCGTCTTTATCTGCGCGTCTCAGGGCTTCTTTAGTCAAGCGCTCAGACAATGCTTTGAACTTAGTATGCGACCACCCTTTTACAGTCTTTCGGATATTCTGCGCCTGCTCATTAAGATAGTCTACCCTCCCTTTGTTCGACTCCCGACGTTTCTTCTCCGCTGCACGTTTTTGCCGCAGTGTTTTCTTATCCATTGTGTACGACATTAGAGTGTGTACCTCATGCTATGTTTTTCCCTCGGTCTTGCCACACTTGTGTGGTCATGTAAGCGGCAGACGTCACGGAAACGACGTTCACCCAGTTGTCACCCGTAATGTAGCCCCCAACGAGTAGCGCCGTCGCCGACAGGATTACTCCTGCGGTCAGCGTCAGCTTCCTAGAGTTCAGTTTCTGACTGAAACTGCGGGGGTCCATTTTATTTCTTCTTTTTCCGAGCGCGCTTCTTTCGTTCTCTCTCGAGGCGCTCTAAAAGAGCTTCCGTGGTACGTGCTCGGCCCGGAGGGCGAACCTTCGTCGGTGGGATGATAACTGGTACGGGTTTCTTCAGGCCAGCCACGTCATGCGTCCGAGTTGCGTATTTTTATCAACGCCTGCATACGCTGGGATAGATTCTGCGCCTTGCGGAGGTCTTTCCGCTTGGCAGCTTCAACCAGCTGCTTGCGGACGCTCTCTATGCTCTTTTGGATGGAGCTGACGTCTTTGGGGCCGACACCTATCCTCTCGACCGTTACTTTGTCTTTCGCAGCTTTTGCTTTAGCAGCGGCTGCCTTTCTTGCTGCTTCCCGCCTGCGCTGACGCGCAGCGCGTGCTTCTTCTTCCGCAGTGCGGTTTACCAAGGCTGTCTGGTTTTCTTCTGCTTGGGTAGTCATTGCCATATTCCTGTTTGCATTGCCCTGACGAGTACTTTAGCACGTCGCTCGGTTTGTCGGTACCACTTCGAGTCCATCATCTCGTGAGCGGCGAGGCTGTAGTCACCAACCTCAAGCGCGGCGTGCATCTTCTTGAATTTCAAGAGACGCGGCAGACCAAGATTGAAGGACATATCGGAGAGGACAAGCTGTCGTACCGGGCTGAGCCGATCCCAGTACGGCAGTGTCATTGCGTCCGCGATAGCAGCGTCCAAGTCGTTCACGAGCATGAGCTCCGCTTCGTCTCGGCTGATACCGTTGTCGTCCAAGTTGCGGCCGTAGCCTATCGTCAGGACTCCGACAGAGTCCTTGTAAGGATACAGCTCCGGCCCGCTGGCCGCCTCCGCCCACTTAACGTGTTCGCGGAGGAGCCCTTCGTTCACCGGCCTCTACTCGAAGTAGAGGAGGGATACAGCTGCGAATGCCTGACCTGTCGGCGTGCCTGTAGCGTCCATGCCACAGACGTAGACCAAGTCGCCGGCCGCAATGATCGGAGCCGCGCCTGCGTTCAGGCCACTACCGTCTACATAGCTTACCGGGGTCAACGCGCCATCAGCGACGTCGTCCGTGTACGCGATTTCCTGGCCAGCATCGGTCGTACCGATCGCAATATATGCCTTGTCAGTCGTACCGGCGAATTCCTCCGCGCCCGCATATAGGTCGACCTGCATCACCTTGCCGCGCTTGGTACCCGGCGTGGTGATCGTCAGGAACGCATCATCGCCCGTGTTACCGAAGTCAATAACAGCAGTTGACTGGTACGTAACGAAGTACGGCAGTTGATCCAGGTAACGGATGGCCCGCTGTGGCACTTTGCCTGCGAGGGTTGAAATTAATTCTCCACTCATTTGATTGAGCTCCTAAGTTTCAAGATCCCCTATTGGGGTACGTATGGATTGTCTCGCATACCGCGAGGGGCTGCAATTGCTAACCGATGAAGAACTCTTTGATGTCTGCGCCGAACATCTTCAAGAAAGTTACGATAGCAGTAACCATAAGCAGAACGCCGCCAATGAAGCCTCGATAGCGCGAAAGTTCCAGCTCGATGGTATCCAATTTTTCGACGACTTCTTCCATCGATTTATCTTCGCGTTTAACATGTGAGTCGAGCCGCTCCTCCACTCGGACGAGTCGCTCATGCATCTCAATGTCATGCTTTGACCGTGTTGCCACGTAGGGTGTTCCTTGGGGTTGGTATTAGATGTTGCTAATTGTCCGGGTCTATTCATGGGCTGCAACCGAATTATTGGGCGCAATGGCTATCGTTTTGTTCTCGATGTCATCAGCTACGGAGAACTTTATCTTCTCTCGAAACTTGAGATCATCGGGGTCTTCCCTCAAATCCCTACGTACTAGCGGGTGAGTAGGACGCACGCGCATGAATCCCCCACCGTCTTTCAGCGGGTTAGTCATGCCTTCGTACATCTCTTGAAACCGCTTGTCACCGTAGGTAACGCTTGTCGCGATACCGTCACTCATGATCAGGTACGGGACCTTCTTGCCAGCAGCCATGTCGTCACGAATCCGTTGTGCTTTGCGGCGACGTCTAGCCGACGGGCTGATGACAGTGCGTACCGCGTCGCGGCCACCTTGCACTTGCCCAACGATCGGGATTGTTTTCGGGATGGTCTGCGTGCTCGGTTTCGAGAACAGTTCTGCGAGTTGCGACACCGTAGGTCCGAGCGCGCCAGCGAATGAATTGCGCCCTTTCGACTCTGCATCTTCGAAATCCCAAGCCAGCTGCGTGATACCGTTTAGCCCCGCACGCGACCATAGTTCCGTCACATACTCCATGCCATCCATGCGATCGGTCGCCGGTGTGCGGTTGGAGCCGAGGTATTTGACGAGTTCGCGGAGCTCCAAGCCAATCGCCGTAAGCGCCATCATCATGACCACGGGTACTGCGAAGGCTTGCATGGTCTGTGATACGCCGTCAGCTGTCTGTACGTTGTGCAAGATTCGACGCAGCACTGTGTTCTGGATGCTGAAGGTGAATGTCTTGAGGTGATACACCAGCTGCATTGCTGGGTGCGATGACAGGATCGGACGCTGCGAGGCATCCGGCCGCATGATGGATTCGCTAACCCACTGGTTCAGTGCTTCGGCGACCTTAGCGTTACCTGTTTGTTTGCCGGTGTTGGGATCAGTTTCGGCGTAACCTAGGGATCCATAGACAGGTCGCCCTGCCTCGTTCCATTCCTTGACCATCGCTGCGTCAATGCCCAGCTCGGCCAGCATTGCTTGCGCTTCGAACATCCCTTTCTCAGTTTTTGCTCTGCCTGGGATTGCCATTTCGGCCTGATGGAGTATGACATCAATCCCGACCGCCAGCGAAAGTTTACGGGTGAAGTCCGTGTACCAGTTCAGCCCCGTGGCGGAGAAGTAGATGTCGTTCATCTTTTTCAACGTCGGCGACATGTAGTTGTTGTCAGTGTATTCCGTCATGACGTGATCATTGAACACGGAAGAAATCTCTCCGAGTGCGCGCGCCATATCCGCTAACCCAGACTCAGTCTTGCCAGCCTCGCGTACGTGGGCCACGATTGATTTGAACGCAATGCCCATGGCGCCGTTCTTCACGCCAGCACGTGCGATGATACCACCAGCGTCAGGCAGCGAAGCGAATACTGTGTATAGCAATACGCGCATGTTCTGATAGGCAATCAGGTTCGCCATGACCTTACGCGACTTGGGAGTAGCGAGACTGTGGTCGCGGCCATAAGTACCGAGATTCACTTCGACATATGCTTCCAGCTGCCGTAGCTGCTTGTCAGTCGCTCCCTCAGCGCGTGCTTGCGCGATGATGTTGTTCCACTTCTCTTTCGGATCCCACAGACCCTTCTCTATAAGCTGTTTGTGAGTGAAGTTGTTATCGGCCGGAGCTGGCGAGCCGAGTATGTTGTTGAACTCTACTCGCTTGGTAAGAGCTTCTACGTATTGTCCGACGATCATGTCGAGGTCGTCTTCCAAGAACTGATCGAAGAACTCATCGTTCTGAGTACGAGAGTTCATGTTGTCGAAGCCTGGCGTTTGTATTGCATCGCCGGTGGCACGGCCGTCCTTGGCAGACGGGTCCAAGAGCGAGTCATAGTAAGCGCGCGCTTTAGTAAGCGACATACCCTTGACGTCCTGCAGGTAATCCAGGATTTTGTCTTGGTTCTCGATCCACTTCTGCTTGGAGATCTGTTTCGGGAAATAATTGACGATGTGACGCACCGGCAACCCGTTGTCAGTTGCGTACTTGTGCATCTCGTCGAAGAGATCGCGTACTTGCTGCTCTTGCTCCGTGAACGTCGCGTCCTTATTAGCGACGCCTTCCTTGCTGCGTAATGACTTGACGAGGTCTCGTTTGATCTGCTGCGCGCGCTGCTCTTTCTGCTTGCGAGTAGCATTCGGTTTGCCCTTGAACTCATCCTCGACTTGCTTGTTGACAGCTTCACTCAGCTCGCCATACTTCGTCTCAAGGAACTGTCCCGTGAACCGACGCAACCTCTGGTGGTAGTTAGACGCTCTCTTTCGCTGACCCATTGGGCCACGCCCGAAGACATCGACGAGATGGTTTGCTATTGGAACTGTCTCGCCGATACGAGTCATGACGCTGGTAGCCGGCGACATAGCGAGGTCAAACGCGCTACGCATCCACTTGCTAATCATTTCAGCACGCTTGGCGAGCGCCGGGTAGTTGTTACTGAACTGTTTCATCAGCTCTTTGAGCCGCGCTTCGGGGATCCGCGGCAGAGCCGGCGCGTTGAAGTCGTCAACCGAGATATGCGGCCAGAAGGTGTAACCAGTCATGCCTTCGTGCTTGAACCAAGTACGAAGTAACTCATCTGTCAGTGGATTAGCACCTGGTGACGTAGTACTTGCAGCACGTGCTTTCATCGCTTCGGTAAACTCAGCGAACGTTTCGTTCAGTTGGAAGCGCTCGTTCTTGGCGATGAAGTCATACAGCTGCCGCAGCTTACTGCCGACACTGTGGAAGAACGCCTCAATCGCGTTGCGCGGACCTTTGCGAGATACGGTCCAAGCGGCCAACTGATCAGCCATCCACTCATTGAACGCCGCGTCATTCCCAATCGTCTTAACCGGGGACTCGTCTAACAGCTCATTGAGCTCTTTACGGCGGGCCTCGAGTTTGTCATGCTCTTTCTGCCAAACCGGGTTAGGGCTGACCGTTCCATCCGGGTGTTGTATTGCGTCCGCACCAAACAGTATAGCGTTCAGCTGGGCATGTATGTTCCCCCGCTCCTCTTCTAGTGCTGCGAAATCCTGTACCGTCCCCGCATTTTTGAGCAGCTTCAGCGGCTTCTTGCCCTGCGTCTTGCGGAACGCGTTGTAGAGTCTCAGCTTGGCTGAATCAGTCAGCTGGTTCCACATAGTGCGATACAGCTGGTGCCCGAGCTCATGCGCAAGCGCAGCAGTAGTCAGGCTGGGGCTAGAAAGCAATTTGTCGGACAAATAGATGTACGAAATGTCCTCAAAACGGATGTTTCGGGCCTTTACCTTCGGATCGTTCAGCGTTTCCGCGAAGATCGGGTCATTCACAAGCCCGCTCTCGATCAGGTTAGCCATGCCGGTGTCATCCACGACCACAACCGGGTTCGCCAAGCCGAGCGTCTTCTGCACGTACGACACGATGTCCTTGATGGCTTTCTGCTTCGAACCATCGGGGTCAACCAGCAGATCACTTATCATGACCGCGAGTCTTCCCTTGCGGCCCATGATCTGGCGCGTCTTCTTCAGCTTCGCATCGGAACGCTCGTCACGGTGAATTTTCGCAGCGTCTGTCTTCTCTTTGGCCGTCTGCCGTTTGCGACTGCGCTCGGCACGGAACTGTTCTTCTTCGGTCTCGACACTCGGGTCACGTTTCTTTGGGTCGATCGCGTCCGGGTCAGTCTCTTCAACCAACTTCACATTCTGGGTCGACCGTTGGTCTCCAGTAGGGAACGCACCGGTCTCTTCCGCGAAATCTCGCTGCGGTCCTTGCGCCGGCGTCTCTTCAAGCAGGGTGGTCGTGTCTTCCGCACGTACGGATATCTCGCTCGGTACAGGAGCAAGGCCGCCGGCTCGGTCAGGTACGACAGTCGAGACAACCTCCGTGGCTCCTCTACCCGGACCGAAAGTATCCGGATCCCGGTTGCCCTTCTCAGTAGCAAGCTGGCGCTGACGACGATCGTGCTCCATTGCTCTAAGGATGATACCCGCTTTGCCGGCTTGCGTTTTCCGCAAGTAGTTGAACGCAGCCTTGTCTGTGATGCCCCAAGACCACGTACCATCCTCGTTCTTCCTAACACCGAACATACCGAACGGGACCTTGTCGAGGCCACGTTTCTTCAGCTCGTTGATCATTTGCATCATGCCGCGTTTCGCTTGCGCCGCGGTCTTGTACTGGAACGCTGGCACTACGAGATCCAGCTGGATGTCCGGGTCCTTGCTGTTCTTCATTTTATCGAAGTGCGCAAGCATGTCTTCGAATTCTTGGTTGGTCATGTCTCCACGAGCGATCATCTGACCACCCATCTCGATCAATCCCTGCCTGGTTGTCTTGGCGCCGAAGTTACGACCGGCATGGCCCAAGGTCGGCATGTCATACTTGCCGTCCGGGCTCTGGCGTTCTTTCGCTGCGGGATCTACCGCACGATTTCTGCGCCTGGCAGAGGCTTTCGACTTAGCGACTGCTCGATTGTACTTGTGGTCCTCGCCGAGGACCTTGTTGTCGCCCACGATGACCCACGAACCGTCTTCCTGTTGCTTGACGCTGAATGGATCCTTACCATCTTCGTAAAACAGGTCGCCCTGCTCGTTGGTCTGCTGCGCGGAAGGATACTTCGGGCGCACGTCGCGCTCCAAGAACTCGTTGGCTTCCTCTTCCGACTTGTACCCTTCGACCGTGAGCTGCCCGCCCGATGTCAGGGTAGGCTCTCTCTGGTAGTTGCCAAGAATGAACGTCGGCTCGCCCTCAACTTCACCCGGCTCCACGTCCTGCTGACCCTCAGCCTTGGCGACTCTAGCCTCGACGTCAGCTTGGTCATCTTGCTCGAATCCACCGAGCTCCATACCAGCGAGCACGCCCTCGAAGTCCATGTTGTCGACCTCGGCTTCCGACTTCGAGTCACGTGCTGCTGCGCGTGCCTTGATGTCGTCGGTGAACGCCTTGGTGCCTTCACGGATAGAGGCGATGCCGCGTTGGATGTACTCTTCGCGAGCTAGCGGGTCCGCGATCTTCTGCGATGCCTCGTACAGCGCTGCAGACTGCTCGTTGACGTACCCTTTCAGCCGAGCGAACTCTTTCTTGTGCTGCGCTACGAATTTCTCGTGGGCGTTCTTGATGACCGTCGACAGCTTGGTGGCCTGCGCGTTCATGCCGCCGCCCATGTCCACGTCGATCGCATCGATGACCTTCTGAGCGCCATCGCGTAACTTATTCACTGCCGGCTCAACGACTGAGGACACGGAACCAACCACTCGGTCACGAAGTTCCTCGTACACGGTGTTGTCAGCTGGCTCGAAGCCCTCTGGGTAGGTGTCTTCCTTGGTCTCGGTCGCCTTGTCACTCAGTGACCAAGTGGGGAGAGTGAGCTTCGCAGCTTCTGAC
>Ga0255055_10002958_pt1 | contig 11638 bp, 9 predicted proteins | sample JV7_2_27_MG_FD_188633 | JGI IMG/M metagenome (GOLD analysis project Ga0255055, IMG submission 188633) | Seawater microbial communities from Jervis Inlet, British Columbia, Canada - JV7_2_27 | ecosystem: Environmental > Aquatic > Marine > Inlet | place: Canada: British Columbia | collected... | reverse complement strand
CTTCGCTGACCGAGGTACAGCGCCGCCTTGGGGATACATCCGATGCCGTAGCGACCAGTCTCACGGCTCTCCATGCGCTGGGCCTCGTCAACAGGGATTCCGACGGCCGGCATGACATCGCGAGCCAATTCCTGCGGCGATGGTTGGCTGAGGGAGCGGCCGCGCCGCAGAAGGATGCTGAGGAGTCTCCTTAGTTGGACACCGCACTTCCCGAGAGATAGGATCCTGAGATCATCACGAACGATGGAGGCCGACCATGACCAAACATTACGTGATTCCGCCTCGCTCAATGGCCATGACCTTCATGCTGCTTGCCGCGCTGATCGTCGTCACGACGACCTTCGCCGCGGCCGATGACGAACGACCGAAACAGCTCCTCATTCGGTGCGACGACGTCGGAATGTCGCACACCGTCAATATGGCGGTGCGCGAGTTCATCGCGAGTGGTGTTCCGTTCTCCACCTCGGTGATGATCGCCTGCCCCTGGTACCTGGAGGCGGTAGAGATTTTGAAGGCCAACCCCGAGGTCGGCGTCGGCATCCACCTCACCCTCAACTCCGAGTGGCAGCACTACAAGTGGGGGCCAGTTCTCGGAGCGGCGAAGGTGCCGTCGCTGGTTGACGCCAACGGCCACTTCTACGCTTCGGAGGCCGACTTCGCGACCGCCGATGTGGATCTCGCTGAGGTCGAGATGGAGCTACGTGCCCAGATCGAACGCGCCCTCAGGGCCGGGCTCCGGGTCGATTATCTGGATTACCACATGCTGACTGCGGTCTCGACCCCCGAGCTGCGGGCCATCGTCGAGCGGCTCGCCGACGAGTACAGGTTCGGGCTGTCGCGCTACTTCGGCGAGGCCTCAGTGTCGATCTGGGACGCCGACCCGGAGGACAAGCTGTCAAGCCTGCTCGACCATGTTCATAACGCGCAGCCAGGACTCAACCTTTTGGTGATCCACCTCGGGATGGAGACTCCCGCGATGTCGGCCATGGTCGACCTGAATAATGCATCCGACCCCTATCGGGTCGCCATCCACCGGCAGGCCGAGCTCGATGCCATCACCTCGCCCGCTTTCCGCGCAGCGATCGAAGAGGCTGGTATCGAGCTGCTCACCTACAAGAACATCGTCAGGGAGTTGGGGCTCGATTCAATGAACCCACCCGAGGACCTGACCAGCTACTCGTCAAGCTTCGCCGAAGAGGACTGAGCCTCGTCAAGCGAAGAGACGCAGGTTAAGAGTGAAGGGTTAAGAGTTAAGCCCACCCCCCACCACCTTTTCTCTTCACCCTTAACTCTTCACCCTTAACTCTTTACTCTTTACTCTTTACTCGCTTGCGAGTCTCAGCATTTCGCTCCCGGCGAGGAGGAAGGCGCCGGTGCCGTACTCCATGCTGTCCTCGGCGGTGACCGAGCGCGGGTCGTAACCGATCTGCTGCACCCAACCGAGCCGTCCATCCGGCTGCTGGGCCCAGATCAGCCCCCGCCATCCCTGCCGCACCGCCGGCAAGAATGTGTCGGCGTCCAGCAGGCCGCTGTTGACGCCCCATGCCAAACCAAAAGTGAAGAATCCGCTGCCGCTCGACTCCGGGATCGGGAACTCCTCTGCGTCGAGCAGGCTCGATCGCCACAGCCCGTCCTCGCCCTGGACGGAAACCAGGGCCGAGGCCATGTCGCGGAAGAGCGTCTCGTAGCGCGGCCGATCGGGGTAGTCGGCTGGCATGTGCTCGAGGACCAGCGCCAGGCCGGCTAAGACCCAGCCGTTGCCGCGCGACCAGAAGACCTTGCGACCATTTGCGGTACGCGGCCCCGATCCGTCCTCCTGGATCACGTAGCGCCCATCGCGGTACCACAGGTGCTCCTCGGTGTCGTAGAGGTAGTCGTAGGTCTGCCACCACATGCCGTTCATGAGGTCGAGGTAGCTGAGGTCATCGGTTGCCTCGGCAACCAGAGCCATTGTCGGCGGCGCCATGAAGAGGGCGTCGCACCACGACCAGTTGTCGTCCTCGACCCACCCCACCTCGGGACCAGGGTGCGGCTCGGCGATCATCTCGTCGAAGCGCGCGGTGGTGGGTGCGATCATCCGCGGGTCGCGTTTGATGAGGAAGATTTTTGCGTAGGTCTGGGCGATGCAGTGGTCGTCGGCGTGGCGCGGTCGCGGTCCCGGCTGCCAGTCGTTGCGCTCCGAGATCTCCATCGCCGCACCCAGGTACTTGCGGTCGCCGGTTGCCTCATGGGCCGCCATCACTCCGGAGAAAAAGGCTCCGCGCACCCACTCGGTGTCGCTGACGTCCTGGAACCCACCGTCAGGCAACGGTGCCTCGTAGACGATGTTGTCGATCTGCCAGTCGAAGGCGCGCTCCATGGCCGACAGGACGTGTTCGCGGGAGAAGATGTCGGGTGCGGCGGACGGCGCATCCGCGGGCCGACAGCCGATGCCGAGAATCAGCAACGAGCACATCGCAACAACCCCGAGGAAGGTATTCCGCATGATCACATACCTCACTTTTCTGCGTCGGCCGCCACAACGGGGCCCGGGCAGTCGGCATATCCCTCCGCCGCCGATTCCAGCCGCACGTCGGCGAAGCGCAACGCGAAATCACCGTCGGTGGCGATCAGGAACGGCGTCGTGATGTGCGCCAGACCGAACCCGAGGTCGGCAAAGCAGCTCAGGCGGATGGTCACGGTCTGCCACTCACCGACCGGCAATTCCTCCAGGAGACCGGTAACGTCGACGCGGCTGCCGCAGTCGTCGCCGCAAATCATCCCCACCATCACGCTCGAGGCTGGTGGTTCATCGACCAGGACATCGAAGACCAGCGCGATGCCTCCATTGGCTTCGCGGGTGAGATCGATGGCCTCGTCGGCGCGCAGGTAGACCATGGCCACCTCATCGCCAGACCATTGCGCCAGGCGGGCATCCTCCTGCACGCGGCGGTCGACCGCGGTAACCACCAGGTTGTCGGAGTGCCGGGTGGTCGTCCTGCTGCCCGCAGCCGGCACCGCCCAGTCCACTCCGTCACCGACGAAGAGCTTCCACGGCGCCACCGGTCCGCCGCTGAAGTAGACGGTGCGGCTCGACGACGGCCCGACGATCCCGGTCACCTCGGGCAGCTCGCGCAGGTCCCAGCGGTCCGCGTAGGTAAGGCCGAAACCGAACGGGAAGAGCGGGTCGTACCCCTTATCGCCGATGTTGAGCGGGGTCTGAATCGCGGTTCGCGGCCAAGAGAAGGGGAGCTTCCCCTTGAAGTCGCGGCCGATGCTCCCATCGGCGGAGCGAAAGACGATCTCGGCCACACCGCTGGCTTCGGATCCCGGCAGCCAGGCGACGACGAAGGCGTCCGACGCGTTGAGCTCGGGGTTGACCCACAGCGGCCGTCCCGTGAGGAAGATCGACACCACCGGAATGCCCGCTGCCTTCAGCCTTCGCAACAACTTCACGTCGCCAGGCCGCGAGTAACCGTACTCGAGGGTGTCACGATCGCCCTGGAACTCCGCGTAGGGGTCCTCGCCGAAGACCACGATGGCCACATCGGGCTTTTGCTCGAAGCTGCCGTCCGCGCTCAGAACCGCTGCGCCGCCACCGCTCTCCACCGCCGTGCGGATGCCGTCCCAAATCGAGGTCGCGCCCGGGAAATCGGCGTTTGAGTTGTCGTCGCCCTGCCAGGAGATGGTCCAGCCGCCGCAATGCTTGCCGATGTCGTCGGCGCCGTCCCCCGCCACCAGCACCCTCTGATCCCGCCGCAGCGGCAGCAGGCCGGCGTTGTTCTTGAGCAGCACCAGCGACTCGCGTACCGCCTCGCGAGCCACCGCGCGGTGCTCGGGTGAGCCGAAGAGCTCGAGATCCCCAGCCAACGGGCGCGCCGAAGGCTTGCCGCGCTCGAACAATCCGACCCGTATTTTGACCCGGAGGATGCGGCGCACCGCATCGTCGAGGCGCTCCATCGAGATCTCGCCCGAGTTCACCTGGGCAAGGGTGTTCTTCCACAGAGCCTTCCAGTCCTCGGGCGCCATGAACATATCGATGCCGGCATTGAAGGCCGCGGCGCAGTTGTCGTTCGCGCAGCCCTCGATCTGGCCGTGGGCGTTCCAGTCGCCGACCACGAATCCGTCAAAGCCCAGGCGTCCCTTGAGGACATCGGTCAAGAGCTCGGAGTTGCCGTGCATCTTGCGGCCCCGCCAGGAAGAGAACGAGGCCATCACGGTCTGCACCCCGGCCTCGATCGCCGAGAAGTACCCGGCGCCGTGGATGTCGCGCAGCTCGGCCTCGCTCGAGGGGTTGTCGCCCTGGTCCTTGCCGCCCGCGGTGCCGCCGTCGCCTAGGAAGTGCTTGGCGGTGGCAATCACGTGCCGCCCGTCGAGGAAAGCCGGTGTCCCGGCAACCCCCTGCAGGCCCTCGGTCATCTCGGCCGCGTAGGAGCGGACGATTCCGGGGTCCTCGGACCAGCTCTCGTACGTCCGCCCCCAGCGGTCGTCGCGGACCACGGCAACCACCGGCCCGAAGTCCCAGTCAAGACCGGTGACCGCTATCTCGGCCGCCGTCGCTTCACCGATGCGTCGGATCAGCTCGGGGTCGCGGGCCGCGCCAAGACCGATGTTGTGGGGAAAGACGGTGGCGCCGATGACGTTGGTGTGGCCGTGGACGGCGTCGGTCCCCCAGATGATCGGGATCGCCGCGCCGCCGTCCGAGGTGTCCATAGACGCCTCCCAGTAGGCGTCGGCCAGAGCCAGCCAGTCCCCGGGGTCGGTGCGCTTCTCGTTGCCGGGGTGGGTACCGCCGCCATTGAGAACTGAGCCCAGGTGGTAGATCTTAACGTCGGCCGGGGTCACGTGGCGGATCTCGCCCTGGATGACCTGTCCGACTTTTTCCTCGATTGACATCCGGGCGAGAAGGTCGCCGATCCGCCCCTCGATCTCGGGATCGACGGCGACCGGGTTTTCGATCGCTGGCCACACCTCCGGATGAACGGTCGGTGGTTCCAGGCTCCCGCCATTCTCGTCAGCTTCGCATGACAGTCCACTGCCGCACAGCGTGACCGCTGCTACCGCAAGTCCAATGGTGACAACGCCGTTGATAGTCATCTGGCCCCCCGATCTCGATTACCGGCGATTCTAACCCGTAAAAAATTATTCATGATCATCCTTGACAAATAGTACGATTCGTATTATAACTATTCGTACTATGAAAAACGACATCACCTTCTCACCCCTCCGGCTCGCGATCCTCGGGTTGGTCGCGATGAATCCACAGTCCGGTTACGACCTGAGAAAGGTCTTCGAGACAACACCTATGGGCAACTTCAGCAGCAGCCCGGGCGCCATCTACCCGGCCCTCAAGAGTCTAGAGAAAAAGGGCTGGATTCGCGGTGAGCCGGAGAACACCGAATCACTTCGCCCCCGCCTCGTCTACTCGATCACCAAGGAGGGGGACGCGATTCTCCGCGCTGAGCTCAAAAAACCGGTTACCCACGAAGAGCTGATCTGGCACTTCGACTCGGTCATGCTCCGTTTCGCCTTCATCGAACGCCTCGGCTCTTCGGAAGCGCTGCGTTTTCTCGGAGAGTTTCAGACCGAATCCGAGGCGTATATCGACCATCTCGAAGAACTCAGGGACCAGCTACGCGAACAGTTGTCCCCGTGCGGGCGGCTGGCGCTCGAGCACGGCATCCAGAGCTACCGCGGAAGCTCCCGCTGGGCCAAAAAAGCGATCGACGAGCTCTCGAAGCTCGAAAAGCAATAAGGAGGTTCCCAAATGAACACTGAAACTCGTAACCCCGCAGTCAGCTGGTTGTGGAAGATTCCGGCGATCGCCATCGCCTATTTCATCGGAGTGATGATTAGCGGCGCCGTGATCACCGCGGCGAAAATGCAGTGGCCAACCTTCCCAGGATCTGCGAGCGAGACAACCAACCTGGTGCTAGCCCTCATCAGCTCCTTTCTCATGGCGGGCTGTCTCGCCCTGCTTGCCAGTGGTATCCGCGGCTCGCACGTCGTGCGCTGGATCATCCTCGCCGTCTTTACCTATGTCACCTTTGGTCTCAACAATCAGATCGAAGTGGCTATCTTCACAACCTACGGTGGCACTGTAACGATGCTCGTTTTCTTCGTCCTGCCGTGTGCGTTCGGCACTACTGCTGCCGGCCGTTTGTTCCGACCAGAGGAGCCGGACGCATCGCTCGAGAACGTGATCACCAGCCAACCCCTTTCGACGTGGTGGTGGCGGGTGGTCATCGCGTGGCTCGCATTCCCCGTGATCTATGTGTTTTTCGGGATGCTCGCCGCACCATTCGTGGTGCCCGTCTACCAGGCACAGGACTTTGGCCTGACGCTGCCCGGGTGGGGGACGATGCTCCCGGTAGCACTGGGCCGGAGTGCCCTCTACCTCGCGGTCACCGCACCGATCCTGATGAACTGGTCGCGGTCACGGCGCAGCCTCATTCTGTCACTGGGAGTCGCCTTCTTCGCCATGATGGGGCTGATCGGGCTTCTCACGGCCACTTTCTTTCCCCCGGTCCTGCGGATCACCCACAGCATCGAGATCCTCGGCGACGGCATGGTCTACGCGTGGCTCCTCGTCGCCCTCTTCATACCCAAGGCGCGGGTCGAAAACACCGAGCCGGTGCAGGTTGTCGCGGAGTGAATAGGCTCACCATAGCCGTTGAAAGGAACTGAAAACCATGGAATATCAACAACATCGATCACCGACGTTGGCCCTCCTCTGGAAGGTCCCCGTCATCGCTGCCGTCTACTTCGCCGGCACGATGATTGGTGCGGCCATCGTCATGAGTCTGGGGCTGCAGTTTCCGGAAATGCCGGGTCAGACGTATGTCCCGATTCTCAGCTTTCTGACCGCTCTCGTTCTCGCCGGGTGTTTCGCCTTCCTCGCGAGGGGTCTCGGCGGATCGCTATCCAAACGCTGGCTGATCCTGGTGGCCTTCGTCTACGTCGCCTTTGTCATCAACAACCAGATCGAGGCCGTGGTCTATACGATCATGAACGAAGTTCCGACGATGCTCCTGTTCTTCATCTTCCCCTGCGCGCTGGGGATCGGCGCCACTGTGTTCCTTATCAAGTCTCCCGATGGTGAAGCCGCTCTTTCATCAGTCTTCAGCGAGCGACCGGTGACATCCTGGTGGTGGCGGGTGGTGCTCGCATGGCTCGCGTTTCCGGTCATCTATTACTTTTTCGGGGCATTGATCTACCCTCTCGTGGCCGACGTGTATGCGCAGCAGGACTCCGGGCTCCACGTACCTGGACCCCTTGTCGTGCTCGGCGCAGTCAGCGTCCGCAGTCTTCTGTTTCTCGTCGTTTCCATCCCGATCCTCGTCAACTGGCGCCGTTCACGACGCAGCCTCGTGCTGTCGCTCGCCGCGGCGTTGGCGGCGATGGTCGGGGTGGCTGGCATGTTCGAGAACACCTGGATGCCCACCTATATGAAATTCGTCCACAGCATCGAGATCATCGCCGATTCGTTGGTCCACGCCTGGGTTCTCGCCGCGCTGCTGATGGCGAAGCCACCGAGAGAGGCTAAGGACCTGTCGACAGCGACCGCCGAGTAGGGCTCGGCCGATGATGAAGGGTTAAACAATGTTCGCGGTAGATGAACCAAAACCGAAAGCTGGGGACGTCCGAGTCATCGCGATCGTCTATTTCTTCGGCACCTTCGTCAGCGTCTCTGTGATGTCGATGCTCGGCCTGCAACTCCCTGTGACGCCCAACAATGCGAGTCGCGACGAATCTCTGATTCTCGCACTGGTCGCCTCTCTCATCCTCGCTGCTGCCATTGCCCCCCTCGCGAAGGGAATCCGGGGATCTGGGGTGTCGCGGTGGCTCACGATGGCGGCATTCACGTACGTCAGCTTTGCGGTCATCAGCCAGATCGAAGCGGCGGTCTACTCGACCATCAGCGGCACCCCGGCGATGCTGGTAGTCTTCGCACCGCCGTGTCTGTTGGCCGCGGGCGCCGCCGCGTGGTTCGTGCGGCCGGTAGACGGGCCGGTCATACGGCGCACCGTTTTCCGGGGTCGACCAGTGAGGGCGTGGTGGTGGCGGCTGCTCCTCGCACTGCTGGTCCTGCCGATTATCGAGGCCGTCAGCGGCCTGATAGCCCAACCTCTGCTCGTGCAAGCAGCCCAGGTGCAGGAACTCGGTCTGGTCATCCCGGCCGGGGCTGTCGTGATACGCACGATGCTTCTGAAAAGCGGTCTCCTACTGGCGGTCACGGTGCCAATCGTGCTCTCCTGGACACGGTCGCGGCCTTCCCTCGTCCTGGCGCTGGGATTTGCTCTCTTCATGCTGACGGGATTGGTCGGCCTGATCCAGGCCACCTGGTGGCCGGTCACCATGAGGATTGTCATTTCCTCACAGATTCTTCTGGCATCGATGGCGTACGCCGGGGTTGTGGTGGCCCTTTTGGTACCGAAGCCAAAACCCGAGGAGGCCGAGTTCTCTACCGTTGGAGCCATATAAATCCGGGCAAAGATCGATATCGACGGGGCCCGTATCGTCACTTCAAACCACCAAGACACCAAGGTCATCAAGGATTCACGAAGGATTTCTTTGAATTGGGCGTACGCTGATCGGATCGCCAGGTCAGCTCATCCCAACGAAACCGTATCAGTGCACGCCCGTGAATCCGGAAACAATGGGAATCCTTGGTGTTCTTGGTGCCTTGGTGGTGAAACTGGCGGGTGGGGGAAACGATTGAATGTACCGCTACCCCTGCCGATTCATCCGGACAATCCGGTCGGTGACGTCGTCCTTCATGTTACGAAGTAACCCGAGCGTGAAATCGGCGACGTTGAGGGATGGATCCTTGATCAGCGGAGTCAGATCCATGGCAAAGCTCAAGCGATCATACTTGTCGACCTCGTGCGACTCGTAGAAGGTCGCGTTGGCGAGGTGCCGCCCTTGAACCGCAAGGTCGTATCTCTTCCCACCCGAGATCTGTGAGTCGAAAACGCCGCACAGCGCCTCTGCGATATTGGCGCGGTCATAGAGGCGCATGATCTGCTTGTCGGAATCCAGCAGCCAGTCGAGATCGCGCCACACCTCGCACCCGTAGACCTTCTCAGGGCGTTTGTCCTCCGGCAGGCTTCTCAAAGCGGCGATCGAACGCAGGCAGCAGGCGACGTGGGTGTCGTGTTTGTCGGCCGGGTTGTGAAGGTAGATCACCTCGGGTGTCGCACCCTCGAAGATCGCCTTCAGGTACACCGCCACGTCTTCGTTCGCTGCGTCCTTGACCACCGCGCTCTGAAAGCCGAGTTGGATCTGGCAGGCGTAATCGCCAATCAATGCCGCCTTGCGCTGTTCGGAGACCCGGATTTTTCGGATCTCCTCATCAGAATATTTCTCGTAAGGGCCACTTCTCGGGCTGCCGGCACCATCGGTCACAGTGACGCCGCTGAACCAGCGGTCAGCCTGCCGGAAACACTCGAGAATGCCGTGCATCGCCATGAACTCAATGTCGTCCTGGTGCGCGCCCACCGCCAGATGGGTGGTCTTGGCGAGGGCTTCCGCGACGGTGGAGCCGTCGGGGGCATAGACATCGGCATCAGGGTTTTTTAGCTGCATCCTCGATTTCCCCCACTGACCTCGGAGTCCTCCCTATTACCACGCGAGAATCCGTCACTCCATCATAGCTTGAGTTGAGTCGTACTTCAGTATCGGGGAGATGCGGTGTGGGTGTTAGATGTTCGGCAGGCTGGCGGCGGCGATCGCCTGCCCATGCCGCTTGAACTGTTCATCCGGCGTCTGCATCTGCAGCCGCCCGGAGAACTCCGGAAATTCGTCTTTTACCACCTCCAACGCTGTTTCGATGATGATTTCACCGCCCGCGCCGGAGGTCACACGGCCGAGGGTCAGGAGGTTGTCGATCTCGTACCAGCGGGCGAACCAGGCAATGGAGTACCCGAGATAGACTCCGATCGATTCGTAGATCCAGCGCGCTCGTTCATCGCCTCTCTCCATCAGGCCCTGGATGTCGACCAGCCGCTCGGCAAACGGGATGTGGTCCGGGTGCTCGAGCCCGGCCGCCGGCGCCAGCCGCGCTACCGCCTGCTGGGAGAAGTACTGCACACCGCAACCGACATCGCCCGACCACTCGTCCACCGGCGCATCGTCCCGGTAGTCGATTGGGACAAAGGCGAGCTCGTTGAGCTGGCCGGTGATGCGTCCGTCGCCATCACAGTATCCGGCGGCCAGGCTGGTGCCCATAGCGATGCCGAGAATGTTGGATGTGTCGAATGCCAGCGAAGCCGCGAGCGCCGTGACCTCGCCGTCGTTCACCACCTCGAAGGGCACGTCGTTCATTTCGTGCCGGATCTTCTTGAAGATCAACCGGATTTCGCGCTCGAAATCGTCCTCCGAAATACCCCGGAAGAGAGACCCCACGCGCGGTTCGCTGTCGACGTAGACTCCCGCCGCGCTGCCGCCTACGGCGTCGACCCGCGGAAGATGGACGGCGGCACGCCCGAGCGAGTCCATGATGCCGTCGAAATGGTAGCGGGGGTCGGACTCGAAGTAGGGGTTCCACTCGACCTCCTCGGAGTGCACCACCTCACCATCCACCACCGCGGCGCATTTGCGGTCGCTGCCGCCGAGATCAAAACCGATTCGGCAGCCGTCGAGGTGGCCGCCGAGCGGGATCGCGGTGATCTTCTCCTCCGGCACGAAGTCGAGATGGCAAGAAGAGACCGTCATGGGTTCGAGGAAGATCCTCCTGCCGACGATGTCGCAATCGAAGGAACGGGCGCCCTCCGGCATGTAGAGGCCGGCCACCGCCTTCGCCAGCTCCGGATGGCCGCCGATTACGATTCCCGACCCGCCTTTCATCCACAGCAGAAGCTTGACGATGCGCTCGACGTATTTGAGGTTGAGGGGTATGTTCTCGCCCTCATGCGGGAGGACCCTCGTCTCGTGCCGATAGACCGTGCCATCGGACCGGGTCACGGCCACCACAAGTGGTGTGCTCCCGGGGTCGACCTCGACCCACTCCTCGTAGGCCCGATTCCAGAGCACGGCAGGGACGAAGTCGGGATCGAGAACCGGCCGGTGCTTTGGTTCCACTTCCAACCTGCTCACGACTTCACCTTTCTTTCGAGCACCGAGGCGAACAAACAATCAATCGCTCGCCCTCCAGATCTTTGGAACCACCCAGGCCAGCCCGAGACCGGCACTGGCCGTGACGGCGAGACAGACCGCGCCCTGCAGTGGATGGCCGTAAAGCATCGCCCCGGTCCCGAAGAGGCCGGAGTAAACGAAGGTGCAGCCGAAGACCCAACCGAGGAAGGCCAGCGACAAATTGTCCCGTGGTCCATCCGCCTCCTCGGGTCCGACAACCTTCGCCCAACCGCGACCGGCGGGGCGGACCTTGCGGTAGAAACGGCGCAACGTTTCGGTGTCGGCCGGCTTGGTGGCGAAGGTCACCACCACCCAGACGACGGTGGTCAACGCCACCGACCACACGAGGGCTGCGTGGGACGAGAGATCGAGCCCGGACTTGCGGGCCACGAAGAGGGCCACCGTGATCGTAAACGAGGAGGCCATCGCGGCAATCTCAGACCACGCATTGATCCGCCACCAGAACCAGCGCAGTAGGTAGATCAGACCGGTGCCGGCACCGATCGAGAGCAGCAGGTGGAAC
>Ga0255055_10002957_pt1 | contig 11645 bp, 8 predicted proteins | sample JV7_2_27_MG_FD_188633 | JGI IMG/M metagenome (GOLD analysis project Ga0255055, IMG submission 188633) | Seawater microbial communities from Jervis Inlet, British Columbia, Canada - JV7_2_27 | ecosystem: Environmental > Aquatic > Marine > Inlet | place: Canada: British Columbia | collected... | reverse complement strand
GATCGGGATAGAAGAGCTCCAGATCTGACGCTTTCTCACCGACGCCGACGTAGCGAATCGGCACCTTGGCTACCGTCCGGATCGACAGCGCCGCGCCGCCACGCATATCGCCATCCAGCTTGGTGAGGATCACCCCGGTCAACGGTAGCGATTGCGCGAACTCCTGGGCGCTGCGAACAGCGTCTTGTCCGGTCATGGAGTCGGCTACCAGCAGGGTCTCGGTGGGAGCCAGCGCCTCTGCCAACTCCCGAATCTCCAACATCAGCGCTTCATCGATGTGCAATCGGCCCGCAGTGTCGACGATGACGACGTCATGTCCACGCTCCCTGGCTTCCCTCAGGGCACGCTTTGAGAGCTCCACCACCTTCTCCCCGTCCTCGGGCTCGAGCACTGGGGTACCAGCGGCTGCGCCTACCTGCACCAGCTGTTCGACAGCGGCCGCCCGCTGCAAGTCGGCGGCCACCATGATCGGATGGCGCCCACGACTTTGCAGTCGACTCGCCAGCTTGCCGGCGGTCGTCGTCTTACCCGAGCCCTGCAGTCCACAGAGCATGACCACCGACGGTCGTCCGGTGAGAGCCAACTCCTCCCCGGCTTCCCCAAGCAGGGTTGTCATCTCGTCGCGCACGATCTTCACGACTTGTTGAGCCGGTGAAAGGCTCTCCAGCACCTCCTCGCCGAGGGCCCGCTCCCGTAGACGCTGGACAAACGACTTGACCACGCGGAAGTGCACATCGGCCTCCAACAGGGCCAAACGGATTTCCCGCAGAGCCTGATCGAGGACCTCCTCGGAGACCCGCCCCTCCCCTCTGAGGCGCCGAAAAACGTCTTGCAGCTTGTCTTGGAGTCCGTCGAACATCTCTAGAGGTACCTATCAGGCCGCCAAATGGTAGCAAACTGGTGAGACCGATCGGGGCGCTATACTGCCCGCCACATGCAACGTCGAGCCAAGATCATCGCCACCCTGGGTCCGTCGAGCTCGGATGCAAGGACGATTCGACGGATTCTCCAGGCAGGCGTAGATATCGTTCGACTGAATCTCTCGCACGGATCCCGGGAAGAACATCGCGACCTGGTGCAGCGGACTCGGCAGGTCGCCATGAGCCTGGAGCGACAAGTCCCCATCATGCTCGACCTGATGGGACCCCGCTATCGATTGGCCGAAATCCCCGAGGGCGAGCGACGACTACAACCGCGGCAGCAGGTCACTCTGGGCAGCGATGCGAGCGCAGTCGATGTGCCGATCGACAGCCCCGATTTGCTTCAGCACCTGAAGCCTGGGGAGAGGATCCTCATTGGTGATGGCCTGCTGGAGCTGCAAATCGTCGGCCGCCGACGGCATCGGGTCGCGGCAAAGGTGATCAGCGGGGGCCTCATCACCTCCCGCAAAGGCATCAACCTGCCGGATTCCGACCTACCGTTCGAGATCTCGTCCAAAGACCGCGCCGACATTCGGCTCGCCGTGGAGGAGAAGGTCGACTTCCTGGCGGCCAGCTACGTGGGCTGTGCTCAGAACGTCGAAGCGGTTCGTCGGGTTGTCAAACGCGCTCGCGGAGATCTGCTGCTGGTGGCGAAGCTCGAGCGCAGCCGAGCTGTAGATCATCTCGAGGAGATTGTCGAGTCGGCTGACGCGGTGATGGTCGCCAGGGGTGATCTTGGAGTCGAGGTCCCTCTGTACACTGTCCCGGTCCTGCAGAAGCGCATCATCGATGCCGGTTGCCACTACGGCAAGCCCGTCATCGTGGCCACGCAGATGCTCGAGTCGATGATCGACAATCCCCGTCCGACTCGGGCCGAGGCCTCGGACGTGGCCAACGCCGTTTTTGATGGAGCCGATGCCCTGCTGCTCACCGGCGAAACAGCGATCGGGAAGCACCCGGTCAAGACGGTGCGCACGATGGTCGAGATCATCACCGAAGCGGAAGACTATGCTGCCAAGCGGGGATCCACAGTCAGATCGGAGTTGCTGTCGCAGGCCGAGAATCTCGGTGGCGGATTGCCGGAAATCGCCGATGCCGTGGCACGCGCGGCGGTATTTACCGCCAAACACCTGGGCGTGCGCCAGATCGTGGTTTTCAGCCAAAGCGGCTTTACCGCCCGGTTGATTGCTCGCTACCGGCCGACAGTGCCCATTCTCGCCTTCACCATCAGCGAGGCGGTAGCCCGACGAGTGCAGCTTCTGTGGGGTGTCCGTCCGCTGATACTGAGCGAGGAGATCAAGCCAGGGTCCGACATCGTTGCCCTGGTCGAGCGGCACTTGAGAGAGGCTCGCCTCGTACGTCGCGGCGAGAGCCTGATCATCCTGATGGGCCAACCGATTCGCGACCGGCCTCTCACCAATCTAATGCGCATTCACCGTGTCAGCAGCTAGCCCGCATTATTCATGAGCCGCACGGTGCCGAAGCTGGAACGACAGATAGGCCGGCAGCACGGTAATCGCCACCAAGGCCGTGGAAATGGCTCCGAGAATGGCCACTTTGCCCATCGATTGCAGACCGGGATAGTGCGACAGCGAAAGCGAGCCGAATCCGATCGTGGTCGACAGAGCGGCCAAGACGATCGCCTTGCCGGTCTCCACCAGCCCAGCGGAGAGCTCGTCGACGGATTCGGAGGCCGCCTCGCGATACCGGTGCAGCATATGGATGCCGTAGTCCACACCGATTCCGATGATCATTGTGGTCACGAAGATGTTCATGAAGTTCATCGATTCACCGATGGCTGCCATGGCGCCCAACATCCAGATGATCCCCATGACCAGGGGTGCCAGCGACAGCAACGTATCCGATAACCGCCGGTAGTCGAGCCACAAGAGAATTCCAACCAGAACGAATCCGAGTACGGCCGCAATTACGGCATCGCGCAGGACTCGGTCGCGGAGAAACTTGCTGATCACATTGGCACCCGTGAGCTCGACGTCGGGCCCCATTGACTCGGCCATTGCCAGGCTCTCCGGTGGTGCTTCCCGCCTCCAGATCTTCGCGGGTGGATAGAGATACACCACCGCCTGCCAGCCCCGCTCATCGTGCTTCAAGTAACGATCGAGCAATCGACCTGTCTGGGAGCTGCCCTCGAAGTCCTCGACACCCAGCGGTCTGTCTCTGGAAAGCGCCCTCCCCAGCAGCTCCAAGCCGACCTCGAACGGCTCCGATCGTAGACCTTCTACGGCCGCCTCGGCCTCGAAGACCTGACGAATCCTGGACATCTCCAGTCCTTCCTGTCGAGCGGATTCGAGCCAAGCGAGATTCTGCTGCTGCCTCTCCAGGGGTGGAATCAGCGAGGTGACGGCATCGAACCCGGTCAACACTCCGGCGGAGACCAGTTGGCTCGCCTCGACCGCGGCCTGTTCCGCTTTGTCCAATACCGCGGCCATACTGTCGCCCTTGACCAGGAGCATCATCTGCTCGAAGCCCACACCAAACCTCTCTCCCACCTCTTCTCGAACCGCCACGCCGGGATTGCCCTGCGGCCGCATGGCTTGCACGCTGTCCTGAAACTCGAGCCGCAACGCCGCGACTCCGGCAATCAGGGTGACCACCACACCGGCAATCAGCACCAGCCCCGGATGCCTGAGACTGGCTCGGATCAAACGGGAGCTGCCGAGACCGTGCAAGTAGAGCCGCACGTCTCGTTCGCGACGACGATGATGGTCCTCACTCCAGGCCAGCATGGCGGGAAGCAAGAAGAGCACGGCAACCATGCAAAAGAGGATGCCGGTTCCGGCCAACAGCCCCATCTGCAATAGCCCCACAAAGTCGGTGACGGCAAAAGCGTAGAAGGTGGCAGCGCTGGTAATCGCACCCACCACCACCGCCCGCCCGCTGGATCCACTCATTAGAGCCAGCGCCCCCTCCAGATCTTGCCCGGCCTGTCGCTCCTCGACGTAGCGTCCATAGGAGACGATGACAAAGTCGATTCCAAGACCGATAAGGAGGGCTGCCACGCCGCTGGTGGCGGCGCTCAGCTTGCCATAGACAACAGCTGCAAAGCCAAAGGTCAGTACCAGACCGCTCAGCAGCGGGAAAAATGCATATAGCAGCGGCCCGAGACGCCGAAAGGCGAACAGGAAAAGCACCAGCACACCCGCCATCGAGGTGACGACATTGACCAACACATCTCGGCGTATCAGCGCGTCGTCTCCCAAGGCGATGACGTAACGCCCTCCCATTACCACCTCGGGCACCGGGTAATCGTCGCCGGCGGCCAGCTCCGGCCACCGACCCTGCGCCGCCTCGATTTCGGTCTGCACCCTGGCCATCAGCTGCTTGGAGAAATCCACGTTTTGCGGTGGTTCCAACGGCTTAGCGAGGATCAGCAACATCTGGTGGTCGCGCGACAGGAGATAGCCGCTGGACCAGTCGACTGCAAGGCCCGCCCGCGAGCTCGTGAGCCGATCCAGAAAGACCTCGGCAAGTCCCAGCGGGTCCTGCAACATCAGCTGCTTCATTGCCAAAGCCTGCGGTGTCGCCACCAGACGTCGAAGCTCTCGCACGCGCTGTCTCAAGGCCTGATCATTCAACTTGTGTTCGACAGTCCGTCGGCCTTCGGCATCCAGAAACAGAAAGGCGTTGGGCATGAAGGTCTCGATGAGCTCCTCCAACTCCCCGATCTTGTAGTCCACCTCGGAGAGCAACTCGTTGCCCTCGAGCCGCTTTCCCAGCTCGTCTGCGAAAGCCTCGTAGGGGGCAACCACAGAACCCTCAGGAACTCGGACAGCAAGTATGAGAATGTCGATGCTGCCGAAATCCTCCAGCGCTTGCCTCAGTGTCTCGACCTGAGGCGCCTGTTGGGGCAACAGGTTGAGGATGTCGGTATCGAAGCGCAGGCGACTGGCGGCGGCCACCGCCAAGCTGAGGAACACGAGAGTGACCAGGAAGACTCGACCGTAGTTCCGGCGCACCCGAAGCGCCAAGCTCTGCAAGTACTTCTGTGCCACTCAGCCGGACCCGGTCTTATCCGCCTGTTTGGAGCTCTCGAGCTCGGTTCGACTCGTTTCACGCACCACCATGGGCGCGAATCGAACAAAGTACTCGACACCAGAATAAAGGCTTGCAAGCATGGCGAGCCATAGCGACATCGGCGCCAGATGTTCGAATTCTCCGAGCTGGTTGTAGGTGATCAGCAGCGAGATGGCGATGATCTGGAGTACGGTCTTGAGCTTGGCCGAGGAGATCGCTCCCAGGACGATGTTCTCAGACGCGGCGAGACTGCGCAGCGACGAGACGGCGAATTCCCTGGCGATGATCACGACCACCATCCAGGCAGGAGCCAGTCCGAGCTCCACCAGGGAGATGAAAGCAGCCGAGGTGAGCAGCTTGTCGGCAGCAGGGTCCAGGAGTTTCCCCAGACGGGTCACTTGCTGCTTGCGTCGAGCGATGAAGCCATCCAAGAAGTCCGTCAACGAGGCCAGTAGGAAGACACCGAGGCCGAAAAACTCCTTACCTTCGAACTTGGTCAAGAGGATAACGACCAGTAGCGGTACCAGAAGGATCCGGAACAGAGACAAGAAGTTGGGCAGGTTCGCGACCTGGTTAGAACGCCAAGAAATTGATCTTTCCCCCAATCTGCAAAGGCGCCCCGCCAGGCACCTTGGGTTCAGCGCTGGCTCGTGCGAGTGGTCGTCAAGACGTAGCGACCCTGTTCGTCACGAATCAAATGGGTCTTGCGTCCCGCCTGGATCACCGGCGAGCCCTGCAGAGAATATCCCGGATCATTGCGGTATATCCGTAAGACCTTCTCCACATAATCGCGAGTCTCCTCAAATGGCGGAATCGCCCCGTACCTGTTCACATTCGCGGGCCCGGCGTTGTAGCCCGCCAACGCCAGCTCCAACCGCCCATCGAACTCATCCAACAGCCGGCGCAGATAGGTGGTCCCGCCCCGAATATTCTCCGCCGGATCCCAGGGATCGCTGACCGCCAAGCGGCGAGCAGTAGCTGGCATCAGTTGCATCAGGCCCATCGCCCCTTTGTGTGACTGAGCCCAGGGCTGATAACCCGATTCGACCTGGATCACCGCCCTGACGAGATCGGGATCCAATCGTTGTCGATGCGAGTGCTCGGCGATCAAACCGTCGATCTCCTGTCGAGAGGCCGCCGACTCACGAGGCGGTGCCCGATAGACACGCTGCGTCGACCGCTCGTTGTACATCACCTTGCTCCCATCGGGTAGGACTTTGAGTTTCACCCCCGCCCCGGCAGGCAGCGCCCACACCCCCAGGATCAGGCAAGCAATTGCGGCTCGAGCTGGATCGATCATGGTGATACCGCAACCGAGTCTATTGTGCTCCCCATCCCATGCCAATTGCGTCTGCCACAGCGCCAGGAGAGTGCATTCAGGCTGAATTTAGCTGCTCGCGAACCAGGTCAGCCACCTGGTCCAGAGCTGCCGGTAGTTTCTCAGGATCCTTGCCACCCGCCTGCGCGAAATCGGCCCGCCCCCCTCCCCCACCACCAACCATGGCTGCGACGCTCTTTGCCAGTCGTCCGGCATGCAGGCGGTGGGTCAGGTCGTCCGTAACCGCAGCCACAATGGTCACTTTCCCCTCCTCTCGGCTCCCCAACACCACGACGCCCGAACCCAGCTTCTGGCGCAAAACATCCGCCATGTTGCGGATCTCGTTGACGGGTGCCGCTGGTACTTCTCTGGCGAGCACCTTGACCCCCTCCACCTCGACCTCGCCGGATTCGTCGTCATCCGAGACCAGCCGCAGGCGCAGATTGGCCAGGTCCTTCTCCAGGTGTCGAACCTTCTCCCGCCAGGCAACGATCTCGGCTGACACCCTGTCTTCGGTCACTCCCAGGGTGTCGGCGACGCCATCGAGCAGCTCTCGCTGGTGGCGGACGTGCTGCTGTGAACCCTCGCCGGTAATGGCCTCGATGCGACGCACACCCGAAGCGACGCCCTTTTCGGCGGTGATCAGAAACAGACCGATCTCGCCCGTGTTGGCCACATGACACCCCCCACAGAGCTCGAGACTGGTGAGACGTTCGCTTTCCGCGCCCTCGGTCTCCAGGTGGGCGATCTCCACGGTGCGCACCTGATCGCCGTACTTCTCACCAAACAGCGCCATGGCACCGGCGTCCAACGCATCCTCGTAGCTTGTGTCGGCAGTGATCTCGGTCTGCTTGGCCAACAGGATCCACCTATTTACCAGCTCCTCGATCCGGTGCACCTCCTCGACGGCAAGGGGCCGATGAAAGGTGAAATCGAACCGCAGACGATCTGGAGCCACCAGCGAGCCAGCCTGCCGGGCCCCCTCACCGAGAACATGGCGGAGGGCCAAATGTAGAAGGTGGGTGGCGGTATGATTGCGCTGTGTAGGTCGACGCCAGAGGGCATCCACATGAGCTCTCACCACGGCGTCTGGTTCGAGGCGACCCTCTTCCACTTCCACGAAGTGATAGTAAGTGCCTGCCGAGTCCTTTTGCGAGTCCAAGACAGCCGCCAGACCCCCATTCCACTGCAGCTGACCGCGATCTCCGAGCTGCCCTCCGGATTCTGCGTAGAAAGGAGTTCGATCCAACACCGCCACTCCCCGCTCTCCAGCCCCAATCTCGGCGGCGGCGACGAAGGAGCCCTCCGTCTCCCGAGCCAACGCGGTCACCACAGCGCCATCGAGATCGAGCCCGAAGTAGCCTTCGAAATCCGTCGGGACAGGCTTGTCCTGCCGCATGACTTCACGAATGGCGTCCAACTGCTGGTGGGATCCGCCAATCGCTTCGCGCGATCGCTGTCGCTGCTGCTCGAGTGCCTGCTCGAAACCATGCTCGTCGAGGTGAAATTGCTCTTCGTCGGCGATCTCCCGAATCAACTCCATAGGCAGCCCATGGGTGTCGTAGAACCGGAAGAGATCATCACCAGGCAGCTCGGCGCCTCCAGCGTGGCGGATTCGATCGATCGCCTCCTGCACCTGGCGCGAGGCCGTAGCGATGGTAGACAGGAATTTCTCTTCCTCCGTCGCTGTGGTGGCCGCCGATGCCTGCTCGGCCTTGGCGAGCTCCGGATACTGGTGTCCCATCAGGGTGGTCACCTCGGGCAGCAAGCGATTCAGGAACGGCTCCTCGAAGCCCAGAATCATTCCGTGTCGTACGGCGCGTCGCAGGATTCGCCGCAGCACATAACCGCGACCCTCGTTGCCGGGTATGACGCCATCGGCCAACAGGAAGGTCACGGCCCGGAGATGATCCGCGATCACTCGGAAGGAGACATCCGACTCCGCGTCATCCCCATAGCGTCTACCAGCCAGCTCGGCCGTCGCCAAAAGAATGGGCCGAAACAGATCGGTGTCGTAGTTCGATGGGACTCCTTGCAACACAGCAGCGACTCTCTCCAGTCCAGCTCCAGTATCGATGGACGGTGCTGGCAAAGGCTTCGTTTTGCCCTCCTCGTCGCGGTCGAACTGCATGAAAACCAGATTCCAGATCTCCAGATAGCGACCGCTGTCCGTGCCTTCGACCCAGGAGACTTTCGGCAGGTCGGGTCGGGTGTCGACAAAAATCTCGCTACAGGGTCCACAGGGACCGGTGTCTCCCATCGCCCAGAAATTGTCCTTGGCACCACGACCTATGACCCGCTCCGGCGGTAAACCAGCGATCTTCTTCCATAGCTTTGCAGCTTCGGCGTCCTCCTCGAAGACTGTCGCTGCCAGATGCTCGGGCGGCAGACCCCAAACTCGCGTCACCAGGTCCCAGCCAAATTGAATGGCCTCCTCCTTGAAGTAGTCGCCAAACGAAAAGTTGCCGAGCATTTCGAAAAACGTGTGATGTATGGGACTGGGACCGACGTTCTCGAGATCGTTGTGCTTGCCGGATACCCGCACGCATTTCTGAGCGCTTACTGCCCGCGGAGCCGGCGGGGTGTCAAGCGCCAGAAAGTAGTCCTTGAACGGCACCATCCCAGCGTTGGTGAACAACAGAGTCGGATCACCGTGAGGAACCAGGGGAGCGCTGGCAATGTGGCGGTGATCGTGCTCGACGAAGAAATCGATAAAGCTCTGTCGAATATCGCTGCTGTTCATGGATCGCGGGGATTCTTCGGTCGTGAGGTGTCCGTGTTACCAGGCTCCATCAGACGCCTGAGGTGGGACCACGCGGGAAAGTCACGATAGCACGAAATCCGGCGCTGGAAGTCGCGATCACGCCTCGTGTTCGGCCTCCAGAATCTGCAGAATCACCCTTTGGGAGTATCCTTTTCGCTGTAAATGTCGACCCAGGCCGGTCCGACTTTGGGAGCCTGATCGCTGCCACCGTCCGGCCACGGCCCGTGCCTGTTCGAGCTCTGTCTCCGCATCCGGAAAGACCTCATGCGCAACAGACACCGAGATCTCCACTGCAACTCCACGCCGCTCCAACTCTGCCCGCACGCGCACGGGGCCGAAGCCCTTTCGCCGTAGCGCACCACGGGCCAGCTCGAGAGCGTACCGATAATCGTCGAGGAGCCCCTGATCCGTCAGGCCAGCCATAACGGTCTCGATCTCTTCTGCGGGGAATCCACGCCGCGCCAGTTTGGTGGCTAATTCGAGGCAAAAGTGCGGGCGCCGAGCCAGCAGGTCGAGAGCCTTTCTGTGGCAGTCATCGCTCGAGGGCATAGCCGATGCTAGCCCAAGGAGGAGGGAGGTGTCAGTTCTGATCGACTTCGAAAGCCGTGTCGCCGCCCATCAGCGCATTCTCTTCTGAGAGCTCTAGAGTGGACTCCATCTGCTCGCGAGCGACGTCGGCGGTGAACTGGACACCCTGAACCTTCAGCTTGAACTCGTCCGCGTTCGAGGCGCGTCTCAGTGCTTCGTCCAGCGTGATCAGTCCCGTCTTGTAGAGCTGGTACAGCGACTGATCGAAGGTCTGCATCCCGTATTGGCTGGTACCAACCGAGATCTGCTCACGGATGAACTTGGTGCGCTCCTTGTTCTCGATGCACTCGCGGATGTAGGGAGTGGCGATCATGACCTCCACGGCGGGTACACGTCCCGTGCCATCGGCACGGGAGACCAGACGCAATGAAACCGCTGCTCGCAACACCGAGGCGAGCTGGATGCGGATCTGCTTCTGCTGATGCGGTGGAAAGACGGAGATGATTCTGTTGATGGTCTCGGTCGCGTCCAGGGTATGGAGCGTGGAAAGCACCAGATGACCGGTTTCGGCTGCCAACAGGGCGGTCTCGATAGTCTCGTAGTCCCGCATCTCACCCACCAGAATGACGTCGGGATCCTGACGCAGCGCCACTCGCATGGCGGGAGCAAAACCCCGCGTATCGACGTCGACTTCGCGCTGGTTGACGATGGACTTCTTGTCGCGGTGCAGGAACTCGATGGGATCCTCGATGGTAATGACGTGTTCCAACCGGTTGCTGTTGATGTGGTCGATCATCGCGGCCAGGGTCGTCGACTTACCGGAACCCGTGGTCCCCGTGCACAGAACCAGACCTCGCCGCTCGAGACACAGGTTCTCCAAAGCACGCGGCAGCAACAGCTCTCTGATCGTCTGGATTCTGGAGGGAATCACACGCAGAACCAGACCGACGGAGCCTCGCTGCTGGAAGATGTTGCAGCGAAATCGTCCCAGTCCCGGCACCGAATAGGCGATGTCGATCTCGAACTCTTCCTTGAAGCGCTGCTTCTGGCGCGCATTCATGATGGAGAAAGCCATAGCCACGCTATCCTCCTGCATCAGCCGCTTGAATTCCGGCAGTTGCTGGAGCTCTCCATCCACTCGGACCACTGGATGGCTTCCCACTTTCAGGTGAAGATCCGAGGCCTTGCGCTCAACTGCGACTTTGAGTAGGTCGTTCAGGTTCATTGGGCTACTCCTCTCGATCGCCTGCTCACTGGTGCCGACTCGAGCCTCGTTCACAGGGTAGCGACCCCCTGCAATCGTGTCAATGGAATCCGCCGCTATCGGTTTCTCGCTCTGTCGAGCAACAACGCACTGCCCACGATGGCAGCAGTCTCGGTACGGAGAACCGTCGGTCCCAAGCCGATTCGGCGGCACCCCAGACTCAGCAGGAACTCCGTCTCGGACTCGGTCCATCCGCCCTCGGGACCCACGATCACCGCAACGCTGGTGCCGGGTTCGACCCCAGATCGCTCGGTCTCCCCCGGCTCCAGCAGCCACCGTTCCTCACTGGTTTCGAGGACAGCGGGAATCTCCGACCAGCCGTGTGCGCCGGTAATCTCAGGCACGACCGCTCGGTGGCACTGCTCGACCGCAGCCGCAGCCACCCTGCTCAAGCGCTGGAGGGTCTGAGCACCGCAACGCCGCGGTGCCCGCTCGCTGTGAATCAGCCGAATCGCCGCCACCCCCACCTCGGTTGCCTTCTCCACCAGCCAGGTCAGGCGTTGCGGTCTCAGCACCGGAGTCAAGAGCTCGAGCCGGACGCAGGGCTCGTGGGCCGGGGCTTCGTTGCCGATCTGCAGCCGTGCCGAGGTCGGTCCTACCTCCAAGACTTTGCTCCAATGCGCTCGTCCGTGGCCGTCGACAAGACGAATCTCGGCGTCTACAGCCAGTCTTCTGGCCTTGAAGAGATGGCGAAAGGTATCGCCTTGGACCTCGGTGGTGGCAAGGTCCAACTGCTCAGGGGAAACCAACAGCGTGATCATGGTCGAGCCAACTCCAGGTCGAGAGCGAGCCATCCGTCACTTTCTCTACGCAGCC
>Ga0255055_10002956_pt1 | contig 11647 bp, 3 predicted proteins | sample JV7_2_27_MG_FD_188633 | JGI IMG/M metagenome (GOLD analysis project Ga0255055, IMG submission 188633) | Seawater microbial communities from Jervis Inlet, British Columbia, Canada - JV7_2_27 | ecosystem: Environmental > Aquatic > Marine > Inlet | place: Canada: British Columbia | collected... | reverse complement strand
CCCCGATCCGTTGATCAACGTCCAGGTGACCGAACTCTCAAGCGGGCTGCTGGATCCATCCAATCCATCGAGCCCATCGGCAGCGAAGAGTGCGTCGAGAACGCACGTCTCACGTTCACCCAATGTCAAGTCCGACGACGCACAGTGCACCAAACGCTCACGATATCGAGCGATCTCCTGCGCAACAGCCTCGGCGTTCGCGGCGCGCAGAAAAGCGGAATCGAAGGCAAGAAACCGCTCTAGGAGAGAACCATTATCCGAAACACGACTCGCCGACGTGTCGGCGATCGATCGGTCGGGACAGACCGTGAAAAGGATGGAGATGACCACGCCCAGCCCAACCACTCGACGAGGCCTGTTCCAAACGCTCATGACCGGCTTGCGATCTTCACTTCGGATGTCCGTCTGGAGGAGAGAAATGCACAACATAGTTCGTGACGGCGCTGGCCGTCAACACGGGATCGAGAAGACGATCTTGGCGGTGGGTGCATGCATGGCCCTCATGGGTGGCTCAGCCGTCGCCGACGAGCAAGAGAACTACGCCGTCGGCTTCTCCTCGAACCACGTCTTCGACGGGGCGATCCAGGGCGAGAACCTCGATGTCATGACAGGCAACGTCAGCATCAGCATCCCGCTCGGCCCGCGCTTCCCACTGAACGAGTGGTTTGGTTATCAACTTGTTCTCTACCACAACTCCAAAATCTGGGAACACGATTGTGACCTGGACCCCAACAGTCAATGCGAGGGCGAGCTGGTCGGTCCCGACACCTACGGCCAAGGCTTCAGTCTTCACTTTGGTCGCGTCTACCAACATCCCCGGGACGACGCCCACATCTGGAGGTACCAGACGCCGGATGGGGCGGACCACATTTTCTGCTACGACCCGGACGGCGCCGCATGCTTGCAGGGAGCGGACAACAACCGATTTTACACGTTCGACACCGCATCAATTTATGTCGACAAAACAACCGAGGGCTGGTCGGCCTATCCCGGCGATGGAACGAAGATCGATTTGACTCACCAGGTGCCGGGGGACCGTGCGAAGGGAACCGGGTGGTATGCGACGCGGATCGAAACGCTGGCCGAGCGAAGCCTCGACCAACCCGAAGCGTGGGTGAACATCAACTACGCGACGGCCCCCAAAACTCCGAAGATCGATACGATCGAGGACAGCGTGGGCCGGCTGATCGACTTAACATACAGCGGCAATTTGGTCGACATCGCGTTCCCAGCCTTCGGAACTTCCGTCCCTGCGGTCTATCAACTCGAACTCGAGACACGCACGCTCCACGATCCCTCTGCCGACTCGTCGATCGCTCCCCAGAGATCGATTCTACGCAGAATCTATCTTCCGATGCTCTCGTCGGCTGACGAGTACTACGAGTTCGATTACGCCCCGCAGAGCGCGCAGCAGAATGAATATGGCTACGTGACGATGTGGCGGCTTCCGACGCGGGCAAAGGTTCACTACTATTACACGCACTATAAGAGCAGCGACAAGAGGCCGTACCACAGCAGCCTGAACTACAAAGAAATGAAAGTCATTGAACAAGGCGAGTTGAAGACTTACCGTTGGAGCTACAACAGAATCGGCGACGGCGTGCTTCGAACCCTCGACGACTGGGTGGCTTCGCTCCTCGGCGAGATCAACATCGCCCGCACGAACCCCACACAGGTCCGCGTCCTCGACCCGTTTGACAATCTCACGGTCTACTACTTTCACGCGACCCTAATCGAAGTTGACGACTGCGACGATTTCGGATGCAACGGCAATTGGGACGACGGACTTCTCTACAAGGTCGAAATGTACGCGGGGCCGTACATCGACGCCGGCCGTCTGGTCAAGGTCGAAAACTACACCTATAAGTACGACCGGACCGTGCTGCTCAAGTTGGGGTCGGACAAACCCGACGCGAACCACACCCCCGTGAACTCCCGACAGAGCGAAGTGGAGACCGTAACGCCCGGGAGCGGCATGTATCCAACCAAGAACCATCGAGTCGAGTACCACGATTGGACTCCGGGCGAGATCAAGAGAGCCCAGACGGTCAGGGAATACGACGGCCTCCAGCTGTATCGCGAAACCTTCCGAGACCTCGCTCCGACCCGGGACTATCATGGCTATCACACCCATTCGCTGGTCAAGGACGCCGCAGGCCGCGTACTGTCCCGGACAGACGTCGCCTTCGACTACAACCGACTGACGTGCAAGGCAAGACGAGCTCAGCCAGGCGGCGGCCCAACGACGTCGTGCGTTGACCCGCTGTCCACTGGAGACCTGGCGACCAGCAATACGTACGCTCCCGGGGCGAACCCGGAAGACTTGGAGATCGAAGCCGTACGAGAGGGTGGTGATGACGGTGGGTCCTCGACGACGCACAAGACGTACTACGGCGGCGCGGTCAAAACAAAGTACTACGACCCGTTTCCATGGAAAGCGGTGGATCGCACCATCGATCTGGACACAGGGCTTGTGAGCGTCAGCAAGGATCCCGCCGGCGCGCAGACGAGTTATGATTGGGACGGCCTCGGCAGACTCACGCTCATCAGCCCCTCGACTCCGAACTCGACTCCCGAGAAGCCCATAGAGGTCAGCTACCCCAACATCAAGCAAACCGAGGTCCGCCAAGTAATCGACAGCGGGAACTTCACCAAATCCATCTACATCTATGACGACCTGGGACGTCTGATCAAGGAACAAAAGCGCGACGTCGACGGCACCTACGACGTCCGCGAGACGCAATACGACATCGCGGGCCGCGTCACGGCTCGATCTGAATGGGCGGCCGAGGGAAGCGGGCTGGCGTGGACAATCTACGACTACGGACTGTTTGACAACCCGAATGCCGGTGAGCCAGGAGAAGTCGACACGTTCGTCGACCCCCTCGGGCGCATCGCCATGGTGATCCGCCCCGACGGCAGCATCACGCAGACCGAGTACGAGGGTCTGTCGACGCGGGTGACGACGTACGGGATCGGAGGTCCCAGCGGTCCCATCAATGCAACGACTACCTATTTAAATGATTCGTTCGGCCGGCTGATCGCGGTCGACTCGCCGGGCGATGGAGCCGACGCAGCCTATTCGTATGACGAACTGGACAACCTCACCACGGTCGAGCTGATCGATCCCGATCCGCCCGAAGGCCAGCCGGGAAGTCAATCGAGGTATTTCGACTACGATGCACTGGGTCGGCTGCGGGTCGCCGCGAATCCGGAGAACGGCACGGTCAACTACCTGGCCTACGATGCGCGGGGAAAACTCCTTCAATACAAGGACGCCGCGGACAATACGTTTGTCAACACCTACGACGAAGCCGGCCGACTCCTATCAAAACAGCTCGATGTCGGAGGCGCGCCTCTCGACCTGATCTTAAACGACTACGACGGCGACGACGGGTTCGATGCCGGCTCGGCCCTGGGCAAGCTGACTCGACAACAGAGCTTCAGGATCGACAATGGTGTCGCGGTTCCGGTGTCGACCCGGACGATGTACTACGGCAGCATCAGCAGCGCCAACACTTGTGTCTCGACGAACAACATCGGGGAAGCGGCCTACGCCGGTCTAAACGGACGGCTCGAATCCGTGACGACCTCGATCGAGCCATGGGGCCGGGATCTGCGGGTCGACTTCTGCTACAACGCTATGGGCCTCCCCTATTTGTCCAAGTATCCCAATTTCAGCGGCTCGGGTCGGACCGCGAGCGAGGTGGGTCGCCTTTATCAGAACGGGATCCTCTGGGAGGTCCATGACCTCGGCCGGAGTATCGAGTACGTCACCAACGTGGGCTACGACGCACACGGCGCCGTAACTCAAATCGTCCGTGGGAATCAGGTCGCCGACGTCATCACCCGGGACAATCAGGGCCGGCCGACGAGCTTCGAGGTGCGCAAACCATACGTCGGGACTGGTCGCGATCCCCTGGACTGCGCAGGCGGGGGCGTGTGCCCGAGCAGCCGCGGTCCACTGCCCCTTCTTCCGCCGGAGGTGGCGTGGAACACCGGTACATACGCTTACGACGGGACAGGAAACATCACGCAAATCGGTGCGGATGCGTTTGCCTATGACGAGCTCACTCGCCTGGTCGGAGCGACCATCGATCTCTACGGCGTGTCGTATCAGTACGACGCCTTCGGCAACATGCAGTCTCGCAACAAATTGATCTTCGGTCTACCGTGGGAGGATCAGACTTATGAGGTGGACCCGGTCACCAACCGACTAGTCTCCCAAACGGCATCGTGGGAGACCACTTACTTCCAGTATGACCACAATGGAAATATGACCGTCGACGATGACCAGATTCACGTCTTCGACGAGCGCAACCGATTGATTGAGGTGTGGAACGACGGACTGGTTGCGTCCTACGACTACGACGCCAACGGCTACCGCGTCCGCACGGTCAAGGACGGAATCGAGACTTATTATGTGCGTGGCGGTTCAGGCAGCGTGCTCAGCGAGTTCCGTCGCGCTGCGGGCGAAACCGTCGACGCAGGCTGGGACAAGGACTACATCTACGCCCTGGGCCAAGCGATCACGCTGGTCAAGAACGAGGTGCCCGGACAGATCGCCAAGCCTTGGGCGAGCAATGTTTCGGACACCCAGATCGGTGTGCGCTGGCATAAGTTGCAGGATGGCGACATCAGCCGCTATGAAATCAGGCGTTGGACCGAGCCCTCAAGCATCGTGCGGACATTAGTGGTGGACGACAGCGCATCGTATGTGCTCGATACATTCGGCGGGGATTTCACGGTCACCTCCAGCACGAAGGTCTTCTATAAGATCAAGGCGGTCGATACCGCGGTGAACGAAGGGCCGGAGTCTCCATCCCTGGTGGTTGACTTTGACGGCCAGCCCCCGGCGATTCCGACTGGGTTGGTCGCCGAGGGACTTGACAGGGCCGTGCGGCTTACCTGGGATCTCGGAACCGAAGAGGATCTGAGGGGCTACTACGTCGAACGAAAACAAGGTGGACCCAGTATTCCGTGGGACTTGCTGACAACCCTCCCGTTTGAAGGATCGGAATATCACGATTTCGGCTTGAACAACGGTGGGAACTACAGATACCGAATCCGGGCGGTCGACACCGCGGGGAACGAATCAGCCAACACCGCGACAGTCACGGGGCGACCGAGGGATGAGATCCCTCCGGGGACGCCAACGGGCGTCCGTGCACAGCCCGGGCTCGCGGCCGGAACCGTCATCGTCACGTGGAATCCGGTGTCTGATTACGATCTCGAGTACTACATGGTCCTCAAGTCAGCTTGCGGCCCATGGACTGGGATCTCGGCGGAGCCCACCGAGACCAGTGCGGAGTTCACCGGGTTGACACCGGGGGTCGAGTGCACGTTCACGGTTACGGCTAGCGACACCTCGTCCAATTATTCCGAGCCATCGCTCCCGGCGACGGCCGCCCCGCGCTATCTAGAGGTCGACGTGCCCGCACCGACGTTGAACGCGGCGGCTTTTGAGATCGAGGAATTTTGTGACCCGCCGTGGGAAGGCGACCCGCCGTGTCCGCCACCGGATGGCCTTGACAACTCCAACGTCTTTAGCGAATCCAACGACAACATTGGCGTGCTGCTGGAATGGACATCGGTAACGGGAGTTGACGGCTACCGTGTGTATCGCGCCGAAGGCACGAGCGCGGTCTTCTGGCCTGTGGCAACCGTGGACGGCGAGACCGCGAATTCCCATTTCGATCTCGAGATCAACGGGCATGATTACAGCTATTACGTAGTCGCGTTCAAGCAGGTGTCGCCAGTCGATTGGGAATCCGCGGCGCACACGGCGGATCCGGGGGACGAACCGCTGCGCGCGATCGACGCATGGGATCCGACCGTTGCGGTCCGCAACGCCGTTGCCTCCGACGGCTTCGATGATTTCGACACGGAAAACGCCCGCAGCCGCAAGATCACGGTCAAGTGGTCGCGGGTGTTGGAGTCGCAGTTGAGGGGCTATCACGTCTATCGCAAGTGTCAATGGACTTCGTGCCCCATCACCACGTATGGTTCCATGGACACGTTCGCCTGTGAAAACAGCTGGGTCCGAATAACCGCCTCTCCGGTTAACTCCGGCAGGGTATTGACGGATACGACCACCGGTGGGCTGAATGGTTGCTTCTTGTATGCCGTACGACCCGTTGGACCGGACAACGAGGAAGGCCCGATGCGCAAGGTCGTGTTCGTGGAGACGAAGCTCAACCTCTCGCTGCCCGACGACTGGTATCTGCACGAGTACGACACTTACACCGGGTGGTGGCCGCGAACCAAGACTCCGATGCAAGACGAGATCGACAGCGTGAACGGAGTTTCGAAGGGGACGGGACCAACGGAGGGTGCCCCTCCGCCGCCTTTAGGCGTGTCCGCGTCTCGTATCACGGTCTCGGTTGCGCAGGAAGGTCACCGAGGATGGGAGGGCGTGCAGGTGGTCTGGAGCAGCTTCGGGCAGCCCGGTGATCTTGCTGGCTATCATGTGGAAATGGCCGGTTCGCTCGCCGGCCCGTGGCGGCGTTTGACGAAGAACCCCGTGGCATGGTGGTGGACGGAGTACCTCGTCAAAGGGCTCGGTATTGGGATTCCCGAGGGCGGATATAGCGGCAACGTCGACTGTGCCCACTTCCGGGTGATCGCGGTGGACGAGGATGGCAACGAGTCCTTGCCCGGGTATCCAAGTGGGTACCCGTTGCCCGGCTGTGGGACGCTCCCCACGCCACCGGCCCCGCAAAACCTGGCGGCGACGACCGGGTCGGCAACACCAGCCTATGACTGCCCGACCAAACTCACCTGGGACGAAGTGCCCGGTGCGGTTGAATACTACGTGTACCGTGCCAATCTGTACGGCGGGTATTACTTTTACGTGACCCACTACCAGGCAGCCGACGACTCGGATTGCCTGGAGGATGATCCGTGCTGCGCGAACGGCGTGTGCACTTACACCGAGCGTGGCGACGACTTCACGGACGAGGAATTCGCAACGGCGGAGACCTACTGCCCCTATGACGACTTGGACGACGACGACTGTCGCACTGGCTTTGTATTAGATGCATACTACGTCACCGCCCGTGGGACGACGGGTGGAGAATCTCCGAGGTCGGACATCGTGTTCTGGGACTGCAACAAAAGTCCAGGGTATGCGAGTCTGGAGTACTGCCCAACCGAGTTAGAAGAGAACGTCCTCTTCGCTGGTTCAACGCTCGGCGGCGAGTCCGTCTTGGAAACCGACATCTGTCCGGATGAGCCGGTATCTCTCGCGATGTCCGCCTCGGTCGCCAAAGCCTCCAGGCCGTCCATCGCGCCGCTGCTGAAGCTCGGCCAGGTACCCAGTGGGCCGCCGTTCAAGCTAATCGACATACACGTCGACCATCTCGGCTCAACCCGGCTCACCACCGACGATCTCGGCAACGTGCTGACCGAGCATGACTTCTTCCCCTTCGGCGAAGAACTCATGCCGATGCTTGGTGAGAGCACTAAGATGTTTACGGGGCACGAGCGGGATCGGGAGACTGGGTTCGATTACATGTTGGCCAGGTACTACGAACCGAACATGGCACGTTTTCTGATGGCTGATCCGCTCACTGACCTCAGGAGTCTGTCGAACTCACAAGCGTGGAATCGCTACTCCTATGCTCGGAATAACCCTCTAGCGTACGTTGACCCCAGAGGGTTGACGTCGTACAAGACCACTCTCCTGGGAAACGAGGTTACCGTCCAGATCGATAATGACCTTTCTGATGAAGAGCGGCAAGTGGCCAAAGAAAAGGTTGATGCAGCTGTTGACGAAATCAACAATTCTGAAGACGAACTAACTGATCAGGAAATCGAGACCCTGGGAAAGATCTCCGAGATTGAAGTCGCTGCCAGCGACAAGACCGGCGGCTCGCATCTTGCGGATGTGGAAAACAACACAGTCACGTTGGACTTCGGTCAATTGAAAGAGGCTTCCACCGCGCAGAATGCAGGGTCCATTGGCCACGAAGCCAGCCATATCCAATCGCACCAGTCTGGGGAGCTGCCAGTGCTGGGTGGTGGTATTTCGAATCCCAAAGTTCTTCTAAACAGGGTACGGCACCAGATCAAGGCATATGAGTTCGAACTCGGCTTTGGACCCAAGGTCGGGTACACCGAGAAAGATGTTCGCTATGTAGAAAGCGTATTGGAAGATCTTCGGACTCTTCAAAACCTAAAACAGCACCTTGGTCTAGAGAACGACCCATAGCAGTGGGGGCGCAGGAGATTATGATGGAGATGTGTCTTCTATTGGCATGGGGGTTTCTGTGCGCTTTTTCTGGTGGTGATGTCGATCCGGTGGAGACCTCCGGCGAACTTCAGGTCATAGTAGAGGCAAACAAGTCGATGTATCCGCTTGAGGATGACATCGTATTGAATGTCAAGCTGAAAAACGTTGGGTCGGAGGACATCGTTGTTTTTGGGCGCCTTGTGTGGGGAGTGAGCGGCGGTTTCGGCATTATCACGAGGGATGCGTACGGTGAGGTGGTTGCCGCTAGAGTCCTTGACTCAGGTCGCTTGCTACCTTCCTGGGTGGAGGACGAACGGAACTTCGTAACGCTACATCGAGGGCACTTCCTCGGTAGCACGCGGCGTCTGAAAGTGAGCGACTTGGTGGGATCACCTGGACGATACAGGCTCTCTGTGATCTATCGATGTCCAGTCCCGAGTTCCTATGCTGATGTCCCCAACCTGTGGGGCCCCGACCAACCTTTCGTCAAATCCAACGACATCGAGTTCATGGTCGTTGAATGATACCGAGACTGGGGTGCGTTTGTGCGTGGGATGCGACATTGAGTGAAGCCGACCACCGAAACTGGTGCGACCAGGCAAGGCTGGTCGAAGGGGAATGGAGTTTGCGATGTCTCCATGAAACTTCGTTGGTCGTCCAGCGGGTGTGCTGGCTCAGGGGCGCCGTGCAAAGGTCCGTTGTTCCAGTAGGCGAAAGTCCTGCTGTCGCGGACCTGGGTATGCCCCCAGACTCGACCGCGATTCTCGCTGGTTAACACGAAAGACCTGAATCACAACGATTCTTGGCTCTCTCGATGTTTTGGAATGCGTCAAGACCGGGGAGCCAGACCGCCACTAAAACAAAACAATCGAGTTCTGCTTAACAGGCGCAGGATCGATTGCGCCAGAACGGCGCGTTTCTTGCCAACTGACAGGCTCTCCGAACACCGACAGTCGGCTCTCTGGATTCAGCGTGGGCTGAATGAGGGGCGTCTTGGCTCTCTGGCTCTCCACGAGGCTGAGAGAGCCGCATTGTTTCGTCGGCGCGTGGGGCCAGACCCGCCGGACCGTTACACCACCACGGGGCCGGAGTATACTCGGCGTAGCTCAGGTGTAGGAATCCAGACGCCGGATGAGGTTATTGGTACGGACAAGCAGCGATGATTACGCTCCTTGCTTCCCAGCTCCACTGGATTACGGAAACCGACGAGGGGACCGACCAATGCGTTCACGGTGAACTCGACTTTCGAGTCGGATCCACCGTTGTCGTGGCTCCAGGATCAGGACCCTGGAATCTCACCATGGCAGGACTTTATCTACTTCGCACTCTTGAGAGTGACCATACTCCGGAACAGTCTGTCGCCGCGCACAACTATCTGATCCCCTGCTGTGGTCATAGCCCGTGGATTGTGGACGGCGGAAACACCGTGGTGTGCCCGGGATGCAACAGTGGGATCAATCCCGGAGTCTTACATGTTGACGGTCAGATCTTACTTCGAGTCGATTTAGGACATACTGAGACGGTCACGGCGAACCAGTGGCGCGGCGCTGTATTAGAATTCGTGCGCGCCATCGAACGGTTTTATGAGCAAGCGGCTCCGAGAGAGCAGCCGGTTGACGATCTTCATCGCGAGGGATGGCAAGCGTTTTGGGAGGAATGGCGGAGTCGACGAGACAGAGCCAGGGCTGCTGGCTAACAGCGTAGTGTCAGTTTTCTGGATCGACCGACCTGATCGCACGAGACGAGGCTCGGAGCAGGGGAGTCGTTGCTATCGAGCGGTTCAAGCCGCGGCCCGGTAGTAGCACAGCTTGCCGTCGAGCCGCTCCCTCAGCACCCCATCCCCCGCAGCCGCTCCGCCATCTCCTGGTCCGCCCCGTCACGCCCCCGGCAGGAGTACAATCGGTGCGTAGGTGCTGCGGGACATGCTGTGGCTGTTCCCGACCTCCGGCCAGGCCCGCGCCAGGTCGGCTCGCAGGTTATGCACAAGGTGAGCTGCCCTACCACGGGCACATTCCGGAAACGCCGCTAATTCCGCTTATCCGCCCACACAATGTGGACGAATTCGGTCGCCTGCGGACGTTGACCGTTTCTCCCTTCGCGAGGATCCTGATGGCAATCCCCTCCGAGGTCAACTCACGGGTCGGACTTTGGACCCGAGGGGGGAGGGCGCATGCGCCTCGCGAAAGGTTTGCTGGTATTGGCCGTCGCGTCCGGCACTGCGGTCGTCACGGATAGCGGCCTGATGACAGCCTCGTCCGATGACTGCTGCGTTGACGTGGGGGTTGCCGGCGGGCTGGTCACCGGCGTAACCTTGGCCTCGTGGGCCGGGGATCTTGACAGCGACGCCGACGGAGCTCCCGACAGCTCCGACAACTGTCCATTCGACTCGAATCCGGATCAAGCCGACGCGGACTCCGACGGCGTCGGTGACGCGTGCGACATTTGCCCCACAGCCTTCGATCCCGCTCAAGAGGAGTCGGAGAATCCGGGTGAATTCTCCGCCCGACGTTTGATTTCGAGCACAGCGGACTTCGCAACTTCCGTATACGCCGCGGACCTGGACGGGGATGGAGACGTGGATGCGCTGTCCTCATCGCTGTTTGACGGGATCGCGTGGTACGAAAACCTCGACGGTTTTGGGCGCTTCGGCGATCCGCACGTAATCTCGGGTTCGAGCCAAGCGGGAGGTGCGGGTTCTGTCATCGCGGCGGACGTGGACGGGGATGCCGACATGGACGTGTTGTTCGCGTCTTCCTTCGGCAGAACGGTTGCCTGGTTCGAGAACCGGGACGGCCTGGGCAGGTTCGGCCCGCGGCAGATTATCTCCTCCGAGGCTTTCTATCAGGACCTGTGCGCGGCGGACGTGGACGTGGACGGGGACATCGATGTTGTCGCCGTCGCGGCCGATCACTTCGCGGTCTGGTATGAGAACCTCGACGGCGCAGGTACGTTTGGCCCATCGCGGCAGGTTTCGTCGACGGCAGACGGTGCAAGTTCCGTGTCGGCAGCGGACGTTGACGGGGACGGGGACCCCGACGTGCTCGTCGCGTCAATGTACGACGGGACCGTGTCCTGGTACGAGAACCTCGACGGCGCAGGTACGTATGGCCCGCGAAGACAAGTTTCCTATTCGGCGGAGCTCGCGCGGTCCGTTGATGCGGCGGACGTGGACGGGGACGGAGACCTGGATGCCGTAGCCGCCTTCCGACATGCGGCGGACGTGGACGGGGAGGGAGACCTGGATGCCGTAGCCGCCTTGCGACGTGTCGTGGCCTGGTTTGAGAACCTCGACGGCACGGGCTATTTCGGTCCGGCGCGAAACATCTCGACCACTCCGGTTACTGCATTTTCCGTGTTCGCTGAGGACCTGGACGGGGACAGCGATACGGACGTCTTGGCCGCACTCTTCACTGA
>Ga0255055_10002955_pt1 | contig 11651 bp, 7 predicted proteins | sample JV7_2_27_MG_FD_188633 | JGI IMG/M metagenome (GOLD analysis project Ga0255055, IMG submission 188633) | Seawater microbial communities from Jervis Inlet, British Columbia, Canada - JV7_2_27 | ecosystem: Environmental > Aquatic > Marine > Inlet | place: Canada: British Columbia | collected... | reverse complement strand
ACGCAAGACATGCACCTGTGTTTGTTTCATGTGATGTTATACGTACATTTTGTTTATAACCATTTGATCCTAGAACCCTATTCATATTTACCAAGGTTCCATTATTCATCAATTCCTCTAGCCACTTGTAATTAGTTCCATCCCATGTAATGAAAACTGTATTTTCAAAATAGGGTAAGTCATCATTCAGAACTGGAGTAAAAATGAAATCATCTTGTGTAAAACTGGAACTAGAAAGAGCGTAGCTTTGGGAAGAAACAAGAATTACAATAAGAGTTGATAAGAAAATTGCCTTACCTTTCATATAATCACTTTACTATTTTTGATTACAAATAGAAATTTCATATTTGAATATTGCTGTTTCTAAAAAAATGGGGAAAAGGATGATTACATGATTTTAATATTACAGGTTTAAGGAAAAAAAAAGAAGAAAATTTGGGATGGTTATTGTAAAAGGATAAGACTGAATATTCCTCACTTGAGGTCAATTAGATTAAAATATCATAAATTGATGGAATACTCTGTTCTATTCCCTGTTTTGGTATTTAAAGTAATTTTGAGCTTAAAATAGAATATTTTTAGTCTTTAATGATTTATTTAAGCATTTTTTTAACTAACTTGAGAAATTTATTAGCAGTGCAAAAACTTTATAGTCTGCTTTTTTGATTGTCATTTGATATTTAATATATATCAAACAAAAGGTTGAAGATAAAATGAAAATGAAAAAAATAGCTATTTTAGTTCTTTTTGTTTCGATACTGACTATAGGCTCAACAACTATTCTCACACCAAGAGCTTTTACCAATGAAATAGTTCCTGAACCACCTGAAACAAAGGGAATAACCCTAACAATCGTAACAAGACATGATACAACAATAACTACAAAGTTCAAAACAGAATTTTTAGCTTCACAAATTGCTCAAAACTATGGTATAACTGGAATGTCTTTTCTCCAGGCTACAACAGATACAGGCTGGCAAGCATTATTGAGCGATCCAGCAAGAGGTGTAGATCTAGCTTGGGGTGGCGGTCCCGCTTTGTTCCATACAATGAAAAAATGGGGGATGTTGAAACTTATTGATAACACTACTCTTATTGATTTCATTAACGATCATTGCCCTGATGTTATTGCAGGTGCAGAAATGAAAGTTAATGATTCAAGTGGTAACTTTTGGTATGTTGCTAATGCGATATCTTCATTTGGTTTCACAGTAAATCATGTAGTTCTTGATCAATATGGTTTAGATGTTCCAAATACGTGGGAAGAATTAGCTTCTCCAGCATATTATATCAATCCAACAGTCCCTGCAATAAGTATGGGAGATCCACCTTTAACAACATCTAATACAAAAATATACCACATTATATTGCAAGCATTTGGTTGGGAAGAAGGATGGAGCGTCCTAACAAGAATGGCTGCAAACTCAAAGATATATCCTGGATCAGTTGATACAAGAGCAGCTGTTGTAAGCGGTGAAGTCGCTATTGCTATGACAATTGATTTCTACGGAGTTATAGCTAAAAGAGAAAATGAAAACACTGAGTATATCATACCTGAAGGTCAATCTATTGTTAATGGTGATCCAATAGCTTTAGGAGTGAATTGTGATAATCTTGCTGCTGCAGAAGCATTCATGCAATATCTTTTCTCTGAAGAAGGTCAAACAGTATGGATGATGCAAGGATTAGATCGTCTTCCTGTGAATGAAGATGCCTTTCAAACACCTTATGGTCAAACAAGAACTGATTTGTATACTGCATATAATGAAACCATTGTTAATGAAGGTATAGAGTTCAATGAAACCTTAGCTGCTGAATATCTTGACTCAACCATCTACTATTTCCATCAAACCTTAGTTGAATCTCATGGTCTGTTAAGAAAAGCTTGGGGTGAAATGGTAACACAATTAAGAGATGGAACAATTAACGAAAGCTACTACGAGCAATTAGTTGATGAATTAACTGAAGTTACAATGACAGAAGCTGAAGCTTTAGCATGTAACGACCAATACGTTGAAGATGACGATTTTTCAGCGCAGAAGGATTCAGAATGGAGAGCTTTTGCAAGTGCTAAATACACTAGTATTATAAACCAACTAGCACCAGAAGATACGCCATTCCAAATGATGCCTGTGTTTACTTCATTATTGTTCATAGCTGCAATAACTATAATTCTTCGCAAAAGACGCAAATAATATTCCTTTTCTTTCTCTTTTTTTATTATAGTTTTTTAGAAATTACCTTGGTGTTTTACTTTTTTCTTCAAAACTAGGGAGAAAATTCAAAAAGCATAAAGAAATATAGTTCTCGTCAATACATTACGGGAAGAATCTATTATGTCAAAATCTAAAAAAAACAATAGGGCAAAAAATAAAGTAAAAAAGGAAAGAAAATCCATAATTGACTTTTTATACACTAAATTATTACGTGATCCTTCAACCAATATTATTATTGTTATCATTGCTTTTGTATTTATTATTTGGATGGTAGTTCCGCTCCTTTTAGTTCTTTCAGGTGCCATCTACTTGCCAGGAGGAGAACCAATTAACTATTATTTCATAGATTCTATAAATGCTGATCAAAATGGTAACAACACGAAATTCTATAGTTTCATAGTACCAGAAAATACGCCTAGACTTAAAGTCGTGCTGCAAATGCCAAATAAAGCAGATTTTGACTTATCTTTGTGGAATGAAGAAAAGCAAAGGACGGGAGGAAGAACGCTTGATTTAACATCTGGAGATATTAATGCAAGTGAAGAAGCGAATATTGTTAACAGTGATTATAATGGAATATCAAAAGATATGGAAACAATAGTCGTAGAATCCCCATTAACTGGTGGTAATTGGACAGTTGGATGCTATGGACTTTCAGGTGATGGAGAGTTTCAAATTACTGTAAACATTAAATCAAGTGAAAAAGGAAAGTTCTCGTTTCAATCTATTGTAAGAGTTTTTACTGATTCAAAATTCTTTAATATTACAGGAGATGACCATACTTATCTTTATAGGAAAGATGTAATTAATTGGGGAGGTCCAGCGTTTTCGATAGTAATATCAGATAATGTCGCCTTTATTGCAGAAAGAGGTGATGGTATAGAAATATTGGATGTTACTGATCCAGGTTCGATTATTGAACTAGGGCAATACTATGATGAACTGGGGAATGCGAGTTTCTATGATTTAGAGATAAAAGACAATTTGCTATTTGCAGCTTCTGGACGAACTGGTTTGTCAATATTTAATATTTCTGATGTAGATAACGATTTTGTTTTAATCTCTGACTTAGCTGGATTTTCTGATTTACCAACATTTTCTACTAATTTTATCGAAATAGAAGGGGATTTAGCATTTGTAGATAGAAACCAAAAAGGATTTTCAATCATTGATATATCAGATATAAAAAACCCAACAATACTTTCAAATGAATCAATGGAAACAGATTCTGAAAATCTAGCAATTAAAGACTCATTTGTTTATGTTGTTGGTTATGGTACTGGAATAGATATCTATAACGTAAGTGATAGCAATAATCCAATATTGATAGCAGAATATGAACCTGGATTAACAAGCTTAGGAGAACTGAGAACTCATGATATACAAATTGTAGATGAATTAGCATTTATCGCAAGAGATGATGGTCTTGGTGTTTACAATATAAGTGATCCATTTGCTATTACCCTCATAAATGAAACAACGGAATTAGTTGTTGATTCTCACAGTTATTCTTTTACAGTTAGAAAGGTTGAGGTAGTAGACGATCAAGCATTTGTAATCTCAGAATCAAGTCGTTCAGGAATACAGAAATTTGGTTTGACTATTTTGAATATAACAAATTTGGATGACATAACAATTATTGGTGAATCGCTTCTTATCACATACAAAACAGGTGATTTTTACCTAGACCTCCCTAATAATCGAATTTATCTCGCTCAATTTGCTGGTGGTACGAATATAATTGATTCATCAAACCTATCTGATTTGGTGTCTCTTGGTATATTTGAAGATACAAAGGAAATTACAGTTCATACTTTGAGTGGAGTCAACAGAGGCGTTGTGTTGAATACAATAATACTTGGATTAGCAACAACATTGTTTTCTATACTTTTAGGTACAGCTTTAGCATTCGTATTGGCTAGATATGAATTCCCAGGGAAGAGGCTTGTTAGTGTTTTAGCTCTTGCCCCTCTTATAATACCTCCTTTCATATCTGGTATGGGATTCAGATTACTTCTAGGTCCTGAAGGTTTCCTAAATAATTTCTTTTTAGTTCCCGTATTTGGATCTAAAATTATTCTAACAGGATTTGTAGCTATATGTTATGTACAGACATCGCACTTTTATGCTTTAATTTATCTGAATGCATTTTCGTCTTTCATTAATATTGATCCTAGTATGGAAGAACAAGCAGAAAACTTAGGAGCTGGAAGTGCTAGATTATTCGCCACTGTCACACTTCCTCTTGCAATGCCAGGAATAGGAGCTGGCTCTATACTAGTTTTAATCTTATCAATGGAAGATGTAGGGACACCAATTATCTTCGCAGGAATGGGAGATAATGAAGCGAGAAACTATCTAACGTATTATGTTTTTGAAAATATACAAAAAGCAGGGCAAGTCCAAGTAGATCCCATTACGATGGTTTTAGGATCGCTATTACTATTTATCGCTCTCATTGGTTTCTTTATGATTAGAAAATATGTTGCACTTAGAAAATATGCAATGATATCCAAAGGAAGAGCAGGTCAATATAGAATGTCAAAACCAAAATGGAAATTACTATTCATATATCCTTATCTAATTGTATTATTTGCACTATCATTACTTGTACACATAGGAGTATTTCTGATGTCAATTCTGGAGAATTTAGGTCCTCGGACTGCAAACGATATTAAATTTACAATGGATTTCTATGCAGCAGTTTTCTCTCCTAAGTCGACTTTAGCACAACTCTACAACGTTACTCCCTATATCATTAACACATTGCTCTACAGTATTGCAGCAACGTTAGTTATAGTGATATTAGGCTCACTTGCAGCTTACGTGATAAGCAGGAAAGAATTCAAAGGAAAAGGATTAATGGATGCTTTAGTAACAATACCTATAGCTATTCCAGGTATTGCACTAGCGATTGGTTATTACAGAACCTTTGACTGGAGTGGTATAGCTTCAAGCAATCCAACGAGGCTTAATATCTTTATGGCAAATGTAACAGAATCTTTGCATCTGGATCCATTTATAGGTGTAGCATTTGTGCTTCTGATTATGAGCTATACAATTAGAAAATTCCCATTCACGGTGAGGTCTGCATTCGCTGGATTACAGCAAACGGATGTAGTTTTAGAAGAAGCATCATTCAATTTAGGTGCTGGAAGAGTAAAAACATTTGGGAAAGTAACACTCCCATTGATTTCTCTTAACGTCTTTGCAGGCTCATTAGTGTCATTTTTGTTTTGTCTCTCTGAGGTTTCAACAACAATATTCCTGATTTTCCAAGCAGAAGCAGGGACCATTACTTGGTTTATGGCTTGGAATCCACTGAGATTCCAGATATTCTGTGCATTAGGTGTTGTTTTAATGCTATTGCAAATCTTGAGCTTGTTCATAACAAATGTAATTCTAGGCACTCGTGCAGAAGCAATAACTGGAATATAATTCCATACCCTTTTTTCTTTTTCTTTAATTATTGAAAATGAATTTTCTTCTGTTCGTAACCCAGTTTTTCACCATTCTCGTTTTGAAAAATTAATTCGATCAAAGTTTTACCAAGGAAATTTGTTGCAGGAATTTCAACCATTTTTGGTTCATGAGAATTAGCTTCCAATTTCATAGGAAACAGGTGATTAGTATAAATTCCCCCTCTGACAAATGAAATTCTAAGTGTTCCAGTAACCGGATATTCATTCCTGTTATAGAGATGAACAGGTATGCTGAATGGTTTATGTACAGGTGCTGTTTCAGGAGCGGTAGCTCTAATTTCAATAATATTACTCTCTTTTTCGAGTTCCAAACTAGGCAGTGAAAACTTCCAAGCTACATCCTCAAATAATGTGCCTTTTACTTTAAGGATATTTTCAGATGGAGTTTTTGTAACTTGTCCCACAATTCGGCTTTTATCGCAAATTGTTTCTTTGTGTGTATGCACTGTAATGCTTTTTTTGTTCATGTCATCAAAGCGGTATCTTACTTCTCTTATCGGTGAATCACCGAGAGTATTACCTCTTTGTAATATTATACAACCTGGATTTCTAAAGAGGTATCGAGTATCATGCTGCAATGTTGGGTCTATTGGAAACCAGATACCATTTGCAAAAAACTCGGCTTGTGAATGATATTGCCATCCTTCAATATCACTGAAAATTATACTTGTTGTTAATCTAGCTGGAACATTAGCTGCCCTACATAAGCTTACAAAAAGAGTTGAAAATTCAGTACAATCACCATAACGCTTTTCAATTGCATATGCTGCTCCGTGGTCTCCATTAAGAGGAGTATATTCCAAATTGTTCCTCACAAATTTAAGAAATGTTAGAATTTTACTTAAAGGAGAATGACCTCTATATCTATTTGTAATTTTGATAATCTCTTCATGATTTGATTCAAGGAATGGTTCGGGTTTTGTGTGTTCAGTATATGTTTCAGGATACAGATGTTCTTTATTCTCCTCTTCACCTCTGATTCGAGTAATATCATAAGCTACGATTCTTGTAATGATTGTAGCCCTATAGACGAGAGTGATTTTTTCCTTTGGAACAATCTGAGGAAAATAGTATCTTATCCACCTATTCCCTTCTTTATCAGTGATTAATTTTGAAGGTTGATAATTGCTATCGACTTTCGTTACCTGCTGAATGGGAGATATGTTAGGTGGAACCATTACATCAGCAACAAAATTGTTGATAGGATAATCATTAGGATTTTCAAGATTTATTCCATAAAAAAGAATCCAGCGATAAAGAAGTTGTTGATTTGTTTTGATATTTATTTTATCCCTTCGTTTTAGATCTCCATCAATTTGTAAAACATATGTTCCAGAATAAAGATCAGTGGTTATTGGAAAAGAATAGATCTTCTTCAAACCTGTTTCATCTAGACTTACTTGATCAGAGTCTATGATTGTACCTATTGGTGAAATAAGTAAGATGTGAAGTTTAATTTTCTTCTTAGTGTGAACAAAAGGAAGTTCTTCTTCTCTACCTGCAATTAATATGCTATCCCCTACTTCAGCTATTGTATTCGTTGTCAGTTGTCTAGCTCTATTTTGCCTTACATGAAAAACTTCTATCATATTCAACCCACTAAAATGTAATCGATTGAACTACTAAGTAACTATACTAGTACCTCTACATTAACTTTGGAGAAAAATAAATTATAAACATACGTAATATTGTCGGAATGTTGTTAAAAAGTAGATAAAGCAAATCTATTCGTTTGAAAAAAATCCATTTCATTCCAATTATTAAAACCAAAATATTTTTTTAAAATGATTCCAACCTCAGCTCTTGGGACGAAATCCTGATATTCGTTCTTTTGATGAGAAAGACTTAAAAACATGACGTTTTACTGTTAATTGCACAATATTGTGCGGTGAAATGAATGAAAAGAAAATACATTCTAGCTTTAATTCTAATCGTGGGAATGATTGCTGGTTTAACCTCTCCTACATTAGCTTATGAGACCTCTATAAACATTAGTGGTGCTACAATAGCTTTTGATATTTATCATGGAGGGTATCATACAACTGCAGCAGATCTTGATCCCATAATTGGTAATTTAACCGCAGCTGGTAACACTGTGCTCTTAATAAACGAGACATGGGAATTACCAGATGAAGTAGATGCTCTTTTCCTAACACAATGTGATGACGCTTTCACAGCTGCTGAAATGGCAGATGTTAAAGCATGGTTAGAGCTAAATAACAAATTGCTTGTTGTTTCAGGTGATTCAGACTATGGTGGTTACTTTGACGCATCAAATCTCAATGATCTACTTGCTTACATTGGTACTATAACAAGATTAGATACAACTTCTATTGCAGATATTGTATATAATGATGACGCAGACTACCGAGTTGCCGCTGTCGATTTCGGTGAAGGTGATAGACCTGGAACTGGTCATATTGCTGGAAACTTAACAGAGGGTATGGACGCAGGTTTGATTCTACACGGACCATGTTCGCTACTTGCTTATGATGGTTATTACGTCAAAGATCTTAGAGCCTCAACCTTCCCAACATATGTTGAAGTAGTTATGTGGTACAGTATTAACGCAACCTCAAGTGACGCAGACGTTAGTGACAACATCACACTGTATACTGCTGATGAATCATACGATAGATACTCAAGAGATAACCAAACATTATATGAACATGGTGGATATCCCGCTATCGCATGGGAAAACCTAAGACACACACTTGTTAATGGAACTGACAGTGAAATGGTTATTGCTGGTGAAGCTTTCTATACATTCTACAAATACATGTATGGACAAGCTACTGAAAGCGGTGTTTACAATGGTGGAATACATTATGGTCAGATGTTCACTAATAACATGTTAAACTACCTCTTGAGTGAATACGTGGATGGTGCGCCATATAACTTCGTATTCTCATTAATACCTCTAGCAATCATTGGATGCATCTACGCATTAATGAAAAGAAGGAAATAATAATTTTCTTTTTTCTTTTTTCTTTTATTTTTTAATATTCAATAAATCGTTTTCTGTTATTTCTCAAGCTTACAAATACTGAAAGTTTTTAAGAGAAAAATAGTTCAATATTTTAATTGTAAAGACTTGGATTTTGATAAGATGAATTGTATATGGGGATATACTTCCTCTTCTGCTCTTGCTGTAGAGAAAGAATTAGGAAACGAGATAAAAGAAGCTAAGCAAATTTTTTCTGCTTTGCTGTTTAAAGAAGGCATTTCAGGAATGTGTGTAGTGTTTACAAAATCTTCTGAGAATCCAAAGGTTGTTTTAGAATTGATAATTGATGAAAAGACAATCTTCTCAATAGATTTTTCCCCTACAGGAGAAGGTGAATTTTCCTTTGAATTAGAGGAGAAAGTAATTCCACAAACAAAGATTGAAGTCAAAATTAAACTATTAGAAGGATTAGTTAGCTTACCTATATCTGCAATTGGGAATGGAATGGGTTACCAATTGGTTGACAAGGAATTTGTTCCTACTAATCATCTAGGTTTGGGTTTGATTATTCCTTAGGTTTAATGGTCTTCTGCATTGTGAGTAGCGTTACTTCAAATCCCAAATGATTGTAAAATTCTACTCCTGTATTATTTTTTGTATGAACAAAAAGAGACAGATCATTTGTATCATTCAGTTTAGCAAAATCCTGTTCAAATTTCTCCATTAGAGCTGTACCAATACCCCTTCTTCTATGCTCTTCATTAACTGCTATATCTGATATGTGAGCTACTATTCTTTTCCTAAAAAAACCAGTATATTTTTTTAAATATCCATAAAGAAAACCCACAATATTCTCCCTTTCTTCTGCTATTATAACAATTTGGGAAGAATTCCCTAATGCATTGGTAAGAACTAGCTCAAAGTTCTGAATGCCATCTTTTGCTAAAGTAAAATCATTATCTAGTTCTGAGTGCCAGTTTATTGTATCTGTCCATAGTTTTAATATTAAAGGAATATCTCTCTTTTTCCCTTCACGTATATTTATTGAAGAACTAGAAACCTTGTTTAGATTCACTGTTATACACTTCCACAAGTAAGTTTATTTGGTGGAATACAAAAAAAGCTTGTGTCTCATAAGTAACGTGAATAATGTTTTTATGGTATAATGAAACTCTGTTATTATTCATACATATTGCACATGCGTATTGTATCTTTAGAACGGTGATAAATCAATGCTTATTACTCAAAACGATGAGAGAGTGGAACATATTGAAAGAGATTTTTCTAGTATTATGAGATTCAAAGAAAAAAAATCTGTAACTGATTTGGATTTGAGAAACAAGAAAGTTCTAGTTAGGGTTGATTTTAATGTTCCACTAGACGAGTATGGAAATATTACTGATTCGAGAAGAATCAGGATGACTTTGCCAACTATATTTTATCTCTTGAACGAAAATTGTAAAATCATTATTCTGTCACACTTAGGGAGACCTGGGGGGAAAATTAGAGATGCGTATAGAATGGATCCAGTTTACAAGAGGTTAAAAGAATATTTACCTTTTATAAATATCTACAAAGCAGATGATTGTGTTGGTCCTGAAGTAGATAAGATGATATCTAAGATGAAAAAGGGAGAGATACTATTATTGGAAAATCCTCGTTTTCATCCAAGTGAAAAGAAATGTGATAACACTTTTGCCAAACAATTGGCAGATTTAGCTGATGTATATGTTACAGATGCTTTTGCTACAGCTCATAGGAAACATGCTAGTACATATGGTGTATGTCCGTACTTCAAAGAGAAAGGGTATGGATTCCTAATGGAGAAAGAACTGAAATTCATTTCAAACTGCCTTGAAAGACCTAGAAGACCTTTCACTATGATTCTAGGTGGAAAGAAAGTAAATGACAAACTAGATGTTATTCAGTATCTGTTAGGATTAGCAGATGCAGTTTTAATTGGTGGCGGTATGGCATATACTTTCTTACTTGCTCAAGGATATAATATTGGGAAATCTGTCAGAGATTTATCCAAACTAGATAATATCAAAGAATATCTAGAAATAGCCAAGAAGTATAACACTAAGATCTTTCTCCCTCGAGATGTTGTTGTATGTGATGAACTTGACTATCCTACTGAAATTAAAACTGTCCCCATAACTGAAATTAGAGATAATCATGTGGGAGTAGATATAGGGGAAGATACGATAGAATATTATAAGAAAGTTTTAAGCAAATCTTCTCAAGTTGTATGGCAAGGACCCATGGGTGTTTTTGAGAGAAAGGAATTTGAAAATGGAACAAAGGAAATAGCACGTCATCTAATTGAAAATGAAATATTTACAATAATAGGGGGAGGAGATTCAGCTGCTGCTTTTGAAAAATTCGGTTTTCAAGATGAGGTTTCATTTATATCAACAGGCGGAGGAGCTAGTTTAGAAATCATGAAAGGTGAATTACTTCCAGCTATTGAGTGTTTGACTGAAAAATAATAAATTCTAGAATAGTGATCCAATCAAGAAGCAGATCAAAGAAATGATTACACCGCCTATTATACTGAATAGATTCACAATATCGTTTTGCATCCATTTCTTTCCAGAGACGTATTCTGTTTTTTCCTGACAATGAATACTCTTTTCCGTTATTTTGCCACATACATTACACTTGTTCATCTTTTGAATTGTACAAGCAAAAACGCTATCAAGATATGCTCCAACTGTTCCACCAATCAAAGCATAAATAATAATAAGCCAATCAGGACTTGGCATCACTTCACTTGTTAGAAGATCAAGTTTCGCTACACTAAAACCAATCACACCAATTATAGCAGCTCCAACTAGTGAAGCTGTCATACCCAGCAGAGATACTGCACCAGGAGTTCCTCTTTCTACTTTTATCCAGGGTTTAATCGAAGATCTTGGATTTCTTACAGAAAGTGAGCCTATCTCTGTCCCAAGAGTATCTCCTAAACTCACAGCTATTGCCCCTGTAGCCAGTACAGTAACT
>Ga0255055_10002954_pt1 | contig 11656 bp, 9 predicted proteins | sample JV7_2_27_MG_FD_188633 | JGI IMG/M metagenome (GOLD analysis project Ga0255055, IMG submission 188633) | Seawater microbial communities from Jervis Inlet, British Columbia, Canada - JV7_2_27 | ecosystem: Environmental > Aquatic > Marine > Inlet | place: Canada: British Columbia | collected... | reverse complement strand
TGCAAATAGCCGGCCCCGTCCTTTTCCGGGATGAACACAGGTGCCGGCTCCCGCAGGACTTGCAGACCGAATTTGCGCAGCTCGAGCTCGTCGATCACCCACTTGCGCACCGCCGAGGTGTCGTGGAGGACTCCTGCGGTGCGATATCCGGGGTGAAACTCGTGGCGCGACGCCAGACCACCGACCTGGTCGCGCCGCTCGACAACCACCACCTTGCGGCCTCGCTTGGCGAGAATCGTGGCGGCGGTCAGACCGTTGTGTCCGGCACCGATGACAATGACGTCGTAGCGACTCATAGCGCACCCGACTCGAGAATGGATTTGGCGGCCAGCTGTCCCGAGGCGCCCATGATGCCGCCGCCGGGATGGGTGCCGGAGCCGCACATCCAAAGGTCCTTGATGGGAGTTCGATAACGCGACCAGCCGGCGGCGGGTCGTTGAAACAGGAGCTGTTCGAGGCTCAGCTCACCCTGGAAGATGTTGCCCTCCGAGAGGCCAAACTCCTGTTCCATGTCCCAGGGTGTGATCACCTGACGATGGAGGATCGACTCTTCGAGGCCGGGACAATACTCGGCCAGCGTTTCCACGACGGTGTCGCCAAATTCCTCGCGCCGCTGCGGCCACGTCTCAGGTCCCTCTTTGAGCTTGTAGGGAGCGTACTGGACAAAGCACGAAATGACGTGTTTGCCCGGGGGCGCGACACTGGGGTCGATGACCGAAGGGACCACCACATTGATGTAGGGCCGTTTGGAGAAGTCGCCGTATTTGGCCTCGTCATAGGCCCGCTCGAGGTAGTCGATGCTCGGGGCGATGGCGATGTCGCCGCGAAGATGGGCCGTGCCTTTGCGGCCTGGAAACTTAGGCAGCCGGTCGACGGCGAGATTGACTTTTCCCGAGCTCCCCCGGAACTTGTATTTGTCGATTCTGTCGACAAAGTCCGCATCCAGATTCTCGGCCCCTACCAGAGTCCTGAACGTGAGTCGGGGATCACAGTTGGAGATCACCAGCTTGGCCTCGTACTCGTCGCCGTTCTGGAGCGCCACACCGTAGGCGCGACCGTTCTTGAGCAAGACTCGGTGAACAGGTGCTTCGGTGCGCACCTCGGCACCCCAGTTCTCGGCCGCTCGGGCGCAGGCCAGGCTGATCCCGCCAGTGCCGCCTTTGGAGAGACCCCAGGAGCGGAAGGCGCCGTCGATCTCGCCCATGTAGTGGTGGAGCAGGACGTAGGCGGTGCCGGGGGAGCGCACGCCGAGGTAGGTGCCGATGATGCCGCTGACCGACATGGGCGCCTTGAGGGTGTCGGACTCGAACCAGCGATCGAGGAAATCGACGGCACTCATCGTCAGCAGCTTGGTCTGTAGATCGAGAAACGAGGCGTCTCCCCCACGGATCGATTGACCGAGCCGCAGCAGGGCCATCAGCTCGCGGGGGCGCAGCGAGGCGGGATCGGGTGCGGGGGAGTCGATGATGCTGCGAGCAAAGCGTCCCGCCTTGGTCATGGTCAGACTGAACTCGGGATAGACGTCGGCGTCCTTGGTGCTGAATCGAGAGATCTCCTGACGCGATCGACCCTCATCGGGCCACCGGCAGAGTCCCAGCTCACCCACCTGGGGGGTAAACGCAGTCTCCAACGGCAGGATCTCGTAGCCGAACCTGGGTAGCTCGAGCTGGCGAATAATGGATGGACGGAAAAGGCTCACCACGTACGAGAGCACCGAGAAGGTGAAACCCGGGAAGACCTCTTCGCTGACCGCCGCGCCACCGACGACATGACGCCGCTCGAGAACCAGAACCTTGTGTCCGGCCTGGGCCAGATAGGCGGCGCAGATGAGCCCATTGTGTCCGGCACCGATCACGATCGCGTCGTAGGGTTTGCTCATCAGGACCTCTTCCTGGGCGGATTGAAGAACGGAGTCTGCGTGACCGTGGCGGTCACGGCGTGACGGCGGTACTCCGCGGTGATCTCGAACTGAACCTTGCTGCCGACACCTGCATGGGCCGCGTCGATCTGCGCCAGGGCCAGGTTCTTCTTCAGCGTCGGCGACCAGACACCACTGGTGGCCTGGCCGATCCAGTTCTGATTCTCATCGTAGATCGGGCGACCATCGCGCCAGGCGTGGCCGGGAAGCTCGGGCGGCAAGCCGTAGCGATCGAATACCGCTTCGATCTCGGCCCAGTCCACATCCAGGCCGACCATCAAACGCTTGGCGCCCTGCTCCTTCTCCTTGCGTAGCGCTGCCTGGCCGACAAAGGGCTCGCGATCGAGCTGCACCGTCCACCCCAGACCGAGCTCGAAGGGTGAAGACTTGCGCTCTTCGATGAGACAGTGGTTGGCGCTGTAGTAATCGACGCCATTCATGATGAAACCGGCTTCGATCCGGGTCACATCCATGGCGTCGAGTCCGGCCGGCAACAGGGAATAGTCTCGACCGGCGTTCATCAGGGAATCCCAGACCGCTTCGGCGTGGCGCCTGAGGGCCCAGATCTCGTATCCCAGGTCGCCGGTGTAGCCGGTGCGCGACAGCCAGATCGGTGACCCATCGAGCTTGCAGCGCCTGACGGCAAAGAACCGCAACGCGTCCATATCGGTATCGACGACCCGGCGCAGAATCTCGCGGGCGTTTGGACCTTGCAGCGACAGGGTGCCGAGACGGGCGGTGCTGTCTTCGACCGTGACCTCGTAGCCACGGGTCATCCGATCGAACCAAGAGAGCGACGGCTCGGCCGCGGTGACGCGAAAGTGGTGCTCATCCAGACGCGAGACCGTGCCGTCGTCGATCACCTTGCCCTCGTCGTCGCACCAGCACAGATAGGTGACGCGGCCTACTTTGAGCTTGTGGAGATTCTTGACGGTGACCCGCGACAAGAAGGAAGCGGCATCGGGGCCTTGAACCTCATACTTGTAAAGCGGCGAGACGTCGATCAGACCGGCCGAGTGACGCAGGGCAAAGTACTCCGAGTCCTGTCCGGTGTCGTAGGTGCAAGCGGCGTAGCAACCCGCCCACACCTTCCAGTCCTGGCTGATGGAGACTTGCGATGTACGCGAGTGAAAAGGGGTGGGGAATGGCATTTTGAGAGCTCCTCCCTCGCGCGCCGATGATACCCGGTTCGTCTCCTAGGAAAAAAGGGCTGGTCAGATCGTGCTGCCTTTCGCGATCGGGACCGGTGCAATACAAAGAGTGTCGGTTGTCGGGTCAGTCTCGCTATACCTCTCAGGGTAGGTCTGAGGACACCCGAAGGGGTGGGGAGCCGTGATCCGCGACTAACCGCTCTCTGCCTGAATCAGTTGGCCTTGTCTGGCGGCCTCTTGGGCCTCGAGACTTCGTCCCTGGCGATTCAAAATGTCGGCCAGGAGAAAGTACCCTAGAGGGCCGGCAGCGTGGTCGGTGTCCTTGTCCAATGCCTCCCGGGTGAGCTGTTCGGCCCGGGCGATATCGCCACCCCGATCCATGATCAGCTTGGCGAGGAAGTAATAACCACGGACGAACTCCGGATTCGATTCGACGGCGGCCTCGTAGAGCTGCTGCTGCCGGTCGACAGCGCCCCGCTGCCCATAGACTCGTCCCAGATTGAACTGCGCCTTGTAGTGCTTGGGAGCCAGCTCGATGACCTCTTCGTAGAGAGGAACGGCCTCGTCGAATCGGCCCTCCTCTTCGAGGAGAACCGCCAGATTGAAGCGCGCCTGGGCGTACTTTTCCCCCATCTCGACGGCTCGCCGAAAGCTCGCTTTGGCGTCGTCCGAGCGTCCCCGCATCGTGTAGAGCTCTCCCAGCTGATTGTGGACGGCGGCCGGTGTGTCCTCCCTGCCAACGGCGCCTTCGAGGATTCCGATCGCCTCGTCGACGCGATCCCTCTCGACGAGAATGTCCGTCAGAGCCACCGCCGCGCGGGTGTCATTGGGGCTGAGCTCGAGCATCCTCTGGAAGCCCACCAGAGCCTCATCGTCCATGCCGAGCTCGCGATAGGCGAAGGCCAAACCGATGACCGAGGATGAATGGTCCGGGTCGAGGGCGAGAGCGGTTTGAAAATGGGGTACGGCGCCGTCGAAATCCTGCCGTCGATTGGCGATCATACCTAGCATCTGATGTGCTTCGATGACCGAGGTGTCGGTGGCCAGAACCCGTTCGAGCTTCTCCTGCGCCGCGTCATCTTCGTCGCGACCGATCTCGGTTTGAGCGGCCATGACGAGTTGGTGCAGTTCGATGCGGTCTTTGGGGTCGGCTCGTGCAATGTCTGACTCTTCTTCGATGTCGACACCGCCTTTGCCTGCGAGATAGCCGAGGGCCTGCAACTGAGCCAGGGTCTCTTCATCCATTTCTGGCAGGCGCGAAGATCCTCTTCCCTGCGCTTCGATCTCCTCGAGCATGGCATCGAGCTGATCTTTCATCTGGCGGGAGGCGCGGCGCTCAGTTAGCAGGATGTTGTTCTCTTCGTGGCCATCGGTGACCACGTCGAAGAGCTCGGGCTGCGGGGTGTCGATGAACTTGTACCGGGTGCCGCGGATGCTGCGCAACGGTGCCCAGCCATAGTGGAGAAGGGGATAAAGGGACTCGCTGTAGACGAAGCGCTCGGTGGTCGTGGTTCCTGTCGCGGAGATCAGAGGCAGGAGAGAGGATCCCTGCCCGTGTTTCGGGGCGCTTTGATTTGTGACGTCGAAGATCGTGGGCCACAGATCCACATGGCTGACGGCGTCGGTCACCTCCCTGCCGGCAAAGAGCCTAGAAGGAAACCGGATGATCAACGGGATATGGATGGTGGAGTCATAGACAAAGAATCCGTGGGATCTCTCGTGGTGCTGACCTAGGCCCTCGCCATGGTCCCCCGTGAGAACGAGGAGGCTCGTGTCCAGCAGATCACGCTCTTCGAGCGCTTGCCGAAACCGAGCGATCAGTGAGTCGGTGTATGCGACTTCCGCGTCGTAGGGCCGATCAGGGTATTGCGATCGATAGGGCTCGGGTGGGGTGTACGGGTCGTGGGGGTCGAAGAGATGAAGCCAGAGAAAAAACTTCCCCTCGGGCCGGTCATCGAGCCAGCGGACCGCTTCGGAGACGGTCTCCTTGCCATCCCTTTGCACCGAGCCGAGATTGGGATTCTCCACTTCCTTGAGATCGAAGTCGTCGAAGTAAGTATCGAAACCGCGGGAGATTCCCCAGCGGGAATCCAGGACAAAGGCGCTTACAAATCCCGCGGTGTTCCAGCCGGCGGCTCTCATCTCTTCAGCCAGCGTCGGGACGGTCTCGTCCAGAAAGTACCCGACGTTCTCGCGGACCCCGTGGTAGGGAGGGTAGGTACCCGTCATGATGGAGCTGTGGGCTGGGAGGGTAAAGGGGACCGTGCTGGCAGCGTTGGTGAACCGAACCCCTTCGGCGGCGAGGCGGTCGAGGGCGGGTGTTTCGATACTCGAATTGCCGTAAGAGCCCAGCCGGTCGACCCTAAGCGTGTCAATGGTGATCAAAACGACGTTGAGATTGTCGGGATCTATGCTCTCAGCCAGGTTGGCAGAGCCTGATTGAGCGGGTGGTCTTGGGGTCTGAGGACGCTGTTTCCAGAGCCAAAAAGCTCCTACCCCGATGAGTGACAGAGCCAGAACCACCACCCACCAACGCTTGGACGGCTCTTTTCGTTGGATTTTCATTGGCGCCGGACAATCATAGCGGAGCCATCCCGCAATATTTAGTGGAGGACCTGGCCTTCGTGCCCCTTGCAGTCGTCGAGATGGATCGAGTCTCGCCTTACCCGAGCGGGTGGGTTTTCCCTCGCCGAGGGGATAGGAGGGTCAGTAACGAAGAGAGCATTCTCGGGACTAATAGTGAGTAGAGGCTGGCGTACAGACTTGAACATTCAAGGGAGTAAGAGTAAGATAAGTAAGAGTAATACCCAGCAGGAGACACTGAAAAGATGCGCATTACCTCGAAAGGTCAAGTCACCATTCCTATCGAAATCCGGGAGCGATTCGGGTTCCTGCCTCATACCGAGGTGGAATTCGTCGTCGAAGGGGATCGGATTGTGGTCCGCAAAGCTGAGAGCCCGGGCGAGAGCTTTGGTGAAGGGCTGATACGTCACATGAGCGGCGCGGGAACGGTCAAGATGACAACGGACGAGATCATGGCGCTGACACGGGGCGAAGATTGAGGCCGGTCCTGGTCGACAGCAACGTGCTGCTCGACGTCTTTACGCAGGATCCTGCTTGGGAAGAGTGGTCGAGCTCGATCCTGCGTGGACTTGTCGAGTCCAGGTCCCTGGTTGTGAATCCGATCATCTTCGCAGAGGTATCGGTTCGATTCGATTCAGTCGAAGAGCTGGAGGAGAGTCTACCTGCAGCTGTGTTCAGGCGGGAGTCTTTGCCCTGGGACGCCGCCTTCTTGGCGGGTAAGAGCTACCTGGACTATCGGCACCGGGGTGGTCTCGGACGGGCGCCGCTGCCCGACTTCTACATCGGTGCACATGCGGCGGTCCGCGACTATGCCTTGCTTACTCGCGATGAGAAACGCTATCGCTCCTACTTCCCGACTGTCGAGATCATCGCACCCGATCAAGGAGAGCTCGAGCCCAGCTAGCGATTGAGGGAAGCAACGCCTCAGCCCGTCGGGGCTCGCCGCCTCCACCAGACATAGGCCGGTAGCCCGGCGGCGATAAAGCCGAGCCCGGCCAGTGACTCGATGGGCTTCTCGACCAGCGTATTGCCGACCACGAGCACCGAGGCCAGGATGAAGAGCGCCGGCACCCAGGGATAGCCCCAGGTCTTGTAGGGGCGTTCGAGCTCGGGGTGTTTGCGGCGCAAGACGAAGACAGCGCTGGCCGTCGCGATTTGGAATAGTACGACTGCGAAGACAACGTAGGTATAGAGCTGCTCGTAGCTCCCGGAGAGCGTCAGCAGAACGGCCCACAGACTCTGGGCCCAGAGACTCCGCCCGGGAATGTGGAAGCGAGGGTGGACGCGGGCCAGGGTGCGAAAGAAAACCCCGTCCTCAGCCATTGGCAGGTAGATCCGTGAGCTGAAGAGAATCGTCGCTGAGAGACATCCAAACGTGGAGATGAGAACCGCCAGCGACATCAACCGGGCACCGCCCGGCCCGAAGAGCACCGCAGCGGCAGTCTCCGCGATGCGTGGAGTCGCGGCCGCCTCTTCCACCGACAGCGCCCGGAAGTAGACGATGTTGATCAAGACATAGAGCACCATGATGAGAACGGTGCCCCAGATCAGACCGATCGGTAGGGTGCGGCTGGGGTTACGCATCTCGCCAGCGGAATAGGTGGCTCCGTACCAGCCGTCATAGGTCCACAGGGCGGCAATCATGCCGACACCAAAAGCCGTCAACAGGCCGCCTGTCGGTGGGGCATGACTGACGAGCTTCGGTACCTGCACCTCAACCATCAGCCCGAGAGCGACAAAGACCAAGATCGACCCGATCCGGATCACCGCTAACAGGTTCTGGATACCGGCACCCTCGCGCAGGCCCAGGTAGTTGATGGCGGTGAGAAGGAGAATCGCCAAGATCCCGGCGAGCTGGCCGCCCGAAATCGACCACACCCAGGGGCCGATGGGCACCGCAAACAGCTTGTTGCCGGTAGAGAAGAACGGCAGGAAGCTTCCCAGGTACTCACCAAAAGCGACGGCGAGCGCTGCGATGCCTCCAGACATGATGATGAAAAAGGCGGCCCAGCCAAAAAGAAATCCCCACAGTGTGCCGTAGGCCTCTTTCAAATAGTGATAGGTGCCTCCGGCGCGCGGGTACAGTGCCCCTAGCTCGGCGTAAGTCAGAGCTCCGGCCAGCACGAACAGGCCGCCGGTGACCCACAGGATCAGGATCAGACCTGGACTGGGTAGCACACGCGCAATGTCAGCGGTGGTGATGAAGATACCGGTACCGATCACCGAGCCGACCGTAAGCATCGTGGCGTCAAAGACACCGAGACCGCGGACGAGCCCGGAAGAACCATTGGCATCTTGTCGCGAGGGCATAGTAAATCGGTAGTAAATCGGTGACAGGATACCGAACTTGAGTTCGGTATCCTGTCACCGATTTACCGTGGGGGGCAGTAAAGTAATCTGTTCCCCTTTTCGGAGATATGATCGCCACAGGTTGAGGGGCCTGTGTCATGAGCTTCCGGTACCCTGATTCTTCAGTCTTCTATCGCCGGCTAGATCGGAGTTTTCCGGCTGCTGAATCAGCGTCCGGAATTGCCATATTTGACCAGACAGGCAAGCGTTATCTCGACGCCTCCGGGGGTGCAGCGGTGGCCAATGTCGGTCATGGCGTGCGGGAGATCGCGGACTCGCTCGCTGAGGCGGCGATGTTGGGGTACATCAACGGCACCCAGTTCACTCATCGCTTCGTGGAGGAGCTGGCAGCCGAGCTGGCCGGGGTCCTCCCTGGCGATCTGGGCCATGGTTTTTTCCTGGCCAGCGGCTCGGAGGCCGTCGAGGCCGCGGTCAAGCTGGCGCGCCAGTTCTGGGTGGAGAGCGGCAGACCCGATAAGTGGAAGGTGATCAGCCGCGTGCCCTCCTATCACGGCAGTACCTTGGCGGCTTTGTCGCTGTCCGGGCGCGAGCATTATCGAAGCACCTTCGGGCCGATGTTGACGGAGTTCCCCCGTATTCCGGCGCCCGATCCCTACCGCGATCCCGACTCTGCCGCCTCGACTGGGGAGGCTCTCGAGGAGGAGATTCTGCGGCACGATCCGAGAACGGTGGCGGCATTTATTGCCGAGCCGATCATCGGTGCCTCGGCAGGGGCGGTGGTGCCGAGCACCGACTACTATGCGCGCGTGCGCGAGATCTGCAGCCGTCACGAGGTGCTGTTCATTGCCGACGAGATCTTGTGCGGTATGGGCCGGACGGGTCGTTGGATAGCCTGTGAGCACTACGGTGTCATGCCCGAGATCCTGGTGCTCGGCAAAGGGCTGAACGGTGGAGTCGTGCCGTTGAGCGCGGTGGTGGCGCGGCCCTCGATCGTCGAGGTGCTGGCCGAGGGGAGCGGCTATTTCAACCACGCGCAGACGTACTCGCACGCCCCGGTGATCTGTGCCGCGGGTCTGGCGACGCTCCGTTATATGAAGAAGGAGCGACTGGTGGAACGCAGCGCGGCGATGGCCGAGCCCTTCTTCGCGCGACTCGAGAAGCTACGAGAGTTCCCCGTGGTCGGCGATGTGCGGGGGAAGGGATTGCTGGCAGGGGTGGAATTCGTGGCCGACCGGAGTTCGAAATCGCCGAAACCCCGTGGCGAGCGCTTCACCGAACGTTTCACCGAGAAAGCCTTCGACAATGGGCTCATCGTCTGGCCCAATGTCGGGCATGTGGATGGTACCCACGGCGATCTGGTGACGCTGGCCCCACCGTTCTCGGTGACGGTCGAGGAAATCGACGAGATCGTGAGCTGTTTTGCGGCAACCCTGGAGGGTCTCACTTGACCAGCAAGCTGATCTCGATGGCGGAGGCGATCGGCCGCTTTGTCGACGATGGGGATACGATCATCATCGAGGGCTTCACCCACCTGATCAACTTCGCCGCGGGTCACGAGATCATTCGTCAGGGACGCGAGGACTTGACACTGTGCAGAATGACGCCCGATCTCATCTATGACCAGATGATCGGCGCTGGTTGTGCTCGCAAAGTCGTGTTCTCCTGGGCGGGCAATCCAGGGGCCGGTCCGCTCTATGCGTTTCGACGGGCGGTGGAGAAGGGCATCCCGAAACCGCTGGAGATCGAGGAGTACACGCATTTCGGGATGGTCACGCGGCTGGCTGCAGGCGCGGCCCATCTGCCTTTCCTGCCCTTCCGCAGCCCGGCCAACGGCAGTGAGCTGCCACAGGTCAACCCGAACCTGCGCACAGTGCATTGTCCCTTTACCCAGGAAGAGCTGGCCGCGGTACCGGCGCTCAACCCCGATGTGGCGATTCTCGGTGTTCAGCGCGCTGACACCCAGGGCAACGCGCAGATCTGGGGTGTCCTTGGCGTACAAAAGGAGGCGGCCTTCGCGTCTGGAAGGGTGGTGGTGGTGGCGGAGGAGATCGTCGAGGAAGAAGTCATCCGCTCCGATCCCAACCGAACGGTGATCCCGGACCTCATCGTCGATGCGGTCGTACACGAGCCGTGGGGGAACCATCCCTCCTTTGCCCAGGGCTACTACGACCGTGACAACGAGTTCTATGTGCGCTGGCGTGAAACCAAAGACCCAGCGAGATTCGATCGATACCTGGAGGAGTGGGTCTTCGGAGTTGGCGATCGCGCCGAGTATGTAGAGAAGATGGGGGAGAGCCTGCGACGTCTCGGGGCCAAGGAGAGGCTCTCGAAACCCGTCAACTACGGATTCTGATCATAGCTGTGGAATACACGCAGAACGAGCTCATGATCTGTCAGGCGGCGCGACAGCTTCGCGATGGCGAGGTGGTGTTCGTGGGGATCGGTCTCCCCAATCTGGCCTGTAATCTGGCGCGTCGGTTACACGCTCCGAACCTAGTTCTGATCTACGAGTCGGGCACCATTGGCTCGGTGCCCGAGCGGGTTCCGGTCTCCATAGGCGATCCGGCACTGGTTACCCGTGCGCAGAGTGTTTGCTCGAGCTTCGAGGTCTTCAATTACTACCTGCAGGCCGGTCGGATCGACGTCGGCTTTCTCCAGGGGGCCCAGATCGACCGTTTCGGCAATCTCAATACCACGGTAATCGGGGACTATCAGCAGCCGAAGGTGCGCCTCCCAGGAAGCGGCGGTGCGTGTGAGATCGCTGTCCACGCTCAAAGAATTCTGGTCATTGCCAAGCAGAGCGTGCAGTCCTTCCCCAAGAAGCTCGACTTCATGACTTCGGCGGGGCATCTCGATGGAGCCGACGGGCGTCGCCGGCTGGGCGTGCCGGGAAGGGGTCCGGTCATGGTGATCACCGATCTTGCCTGCTACGACTTTCCGAACGGCGAGATGACCCTGGCGTCGCTTCACCCCGGAGTCACCAAAGACGAGGTGCGAGCCAACCTGGGATGGGAACCCAAGGTCTCTCCTGAGATAGTCGCTACTCGAGTACCCACTGCAGATGAGCTCGAGTTGCTGCGCGAAGAGCTCGATCCCGATCGCCTGTATCTCTGACGGAAGCGCTCCCTTCACCGAATTACGCACCGAATTACCGCTGTCGCCCTTAGTCCCCCCGTGAGCGAATCTCTGAGAGTTTCCGGCGAATGTTCTGTAATGAGTCGACGCGAGACCGCAAGGCAGCTAGGTAGATCTCTGCCTCGGCCTGGGCGGCTTCCGAATCGCCTCGGTCAAGGGCGAAGCGGAGGCCCGGTAGGGTGCTGCCTGAGATCCCCGAGAACTCGTAGCTGGCGCCGGCGAAGAAATTGCGATCGAAGGGCATGTCGGCACGGCCGTCGGCTCGATAGAAGTCGCGGGCTGTCAGATAGAGGAGGCGGTTGAGTCGAGAGAGATCGGAGCTCCTCTTCGCCGGATCGTCGATGCTCTCCAGAACCGCCTCGACCTCCTGTTGCAGAGACTCCGCTTCCTCCTGCCAACGGTCTACGAGATCGAGGGCCTCATCCAGGGAAGGCACGATTTGATCTCGTGCGGTTGCGACCTGCGCCAGGTCCTCATAGGCCCGTCGCCACCACTTCGCCTCCTCGGCGTAGTCGAGGGGCACGAGATCGGCGTTCGCCAGCCGTAGGGCCGCGAACCC
>Ga0255055_10002953_pt1 | contig 11657 bp, 11 predicted proteins | sample JV7_2_27_MG_FD_188633 | JGI IMG/M metagenome (GOLD analysis project Ga0255055, IMG submission 188633) | Seawater microbial communities from Jervis Inlet, British Columbia, Canada - JV7_2_27 | ecosystem: Environmental > Aquatic > Marine > Inlet | place: Canada: British Columbia | collected... | reverse complement strand
AGCGCAAATCGTGCATTAGAAAGGCGCTGAGTAAAGAAAAGGCCGGGCGGGGCAAGTGAAGCGCTTCCGGAAAGGGTGCGGTTACGAGTTGTCATCTCGGTATTAGACACTTGACGTGACAGATCTAACTGACCAATAGACGAGTCAAGGTGACAATACCTGTTGACAGACGGGTAGGTGTGGATGACCCGCCCCAATTGTATGTACCACCCATTATGTTAGGAAACCGTCCATAACGGGCGTTTCTCTTCGAGTGGCCCCCAGGGGCCACTCGATCGCTTCTGGTGCCGGCGGCCGATAGCCGAGTGAGCTGTGTGGCCGCACCCGGTTGTACTGCCTCCGCCATTGCTCGATCAAGACTCTGGCCTCGTCGAGTGTGTAGAAGATCTCCCGGTTCAAGAGCTCATCGCGCATCTTGCCGATGAAGGACTCGACGTAGCCGTTCTCCCACGGGCTGCCTGGCGCGATGAAGAGCGTTGTCACACCGAGGGCCCCCAACCACTCTCTGATGACCTTGGCCGTGAACTCCGAGCCGTTGTCGGAGCGCAGATACTCGGGCGTGCCTCTCTGCACGAACAGATCTGCCAGGGTGTCGATGACCTCCTCTGAACGCAGCCGGCGAGCCGCCCTGGCAGCCAGACACTCTCGGGTGCACTCATCCACCACGACCAGTGTCCGGACCGGCCGGCCATCATGAGTGCGCTCGAGGACGAAGTCATAGGACCAGACGTGATCTTTGTGCTCGGCCCGACGTCGGATACACGAGCTGTCCGTGAGCCACAGTCGGCCTCGCTTCGGCTGTCGTTGCGGCACTTTCAAGCCCTCTCTGCGCCACAATCGCTCGATCCGCTTGTGATTCACCCGCCAGCCCTCACGCTGCAACAAGGCAGTGATCCGCCGGTAGCCATAACGCCCGTACTGCGTCGCCAGCTCGGTCATGCGCTTGACCAACCTTGCCTCATCATCTGGAGCTCGAGCCCGGTAGCGCTGGGTCGAGCGGGGTTGACCCAGCACGCGACAAGCCCGACGCTCGGGCACGCCCAGCTTCTGCTGGACGTGAACCACTGCCCGGCGCCGGCGCGCCGGGCTCAGTAGTTTCCCGAGGCGGCCTCCTTCAAGATGGCATTGTCCAACATGCTCTCCGCCAGCAGCTTCTTCAGCCGAGCGTTCTCGCGCTCGAGCTCCTTCAAACGCCTGGCCTGATCCGTCCGCAAGCCTCCGTACTCCTTGCGCCAGCGATAGTACGTCTGCTCCGAGATCCCAAGCTTGCGACAGACCTCCACGGCCGTCGAACCCTTGGCCATCTCGACCTCTGCTTCCCTCAGTTTCGTGATGATCTGCTCGACTGTGTAACGCTTTCTTGCCACAGAACCCCCTTTCTCGAACCCGTCTGAAGCGTCAAATCCTAACGCTCAGACTGGACTCGTTTTAGGGGGGCAGGTCATGTTGTGGCCGCAGCACTGTGAAGTAAGAGCCAGTCGATAGTGGCGAGCCAGCTGCGCAACTGGTTCCAACTCGGGGACGTTTGGGACCATCACCGTCCACCAACCAGGCTGGCCTCATCCATGGCAGCCAAAATGTGCGGTGCCACAGGAGCGACCCGCTGAGTCGCGAGGCTGACGACGACCATGGCCAGCGTGGAGCTCCCCAGCCCAGCCAACATCGGGTGGAGGCTGGTGACGCTGGCCAAGCCGACGAGCTCCCACACGAGGGCAACCGTCGCCCCGGTGACCATCGAGACCAGCGCGCCCGGGGTATTCGCCTTCTTCCACCAAACAGCGCAGAAGTAGGCGGGCAAGAAAGCGCTGCCCAGGATGGAGGTGACAAAGATGATGATCCCGAACACGGTCGGCGGCTGAACCAGCGCGACAACATAGCCCACAACCCCTATGAGGAGTACCAGCCCACGAGACACCCATACCATCTGCCGTTCCGAAGCTTCGGGGTTGACAAAGCGCTGGTAGAGATCACGGGAGGCGATGGAGCCGGTCTGCAGCAGGAGCGAGTCGGCGGTGGACATGATCGCCGCCATGATGGCTGCCATCACCAGACCGGTCACTGCTGTCGGGAGGAGGTGGCCAGCAACCTCGAAGATGGCCATCTCCGGATCGCCCAGCTCGGGAAGGATCACAATCGCCAGGATGCCGACCAGATAGGGAGTGGATACGAACAGCAGATTCCAGCCCGTGGCGTAGGCACCGGCCCGGCGGGCGGTTGCCGGTCGTTCCATCGCCATGTGACGAGTCACCACGTGGGGCCACCCCATGTAGCCGATGGAAAAGATCAACACCGCCCCCAGCGCGATACCCCACTGGCCTTCATAGCCGAGCCCCCGGCCCCAAACAGACAACAGCGTCGGATCGAGCTCCGCGATGGCCCGGTTGGCGGCTCCCAGCCCACCGACCTCGATCAGTGCGGCGATCGCAATCCACACCACCCCCACGATCATCACCAGGCTCTGGAAGAAATCGGTGAAGGCCACCGCCAGATAGCCGCCCAGGAAGGTGTAGAGCAGGATCACGCCGACCGCAACGAGCAGTGCCACCGAATACGGCAGCCCCGTGACCAGCGCCATTCCCTTCCCCCCGGCGATGAACTGAGCGAGCACGTAGACGCCGAGCAGAAAGACCGTCAGGCCACCGGCGATGAGGCGGATGGCGGAAGAGGGGTAGCGCGTCTCGAGGTATTCGATCGAGGTCAGCGCCCCGGTCAGCTGCGAGAACTTTCTCATCCGACGGCCGATGACCGAGAGATTCACGACCCCGCCACCGATGTCGCCGGCCGCGTACCACAGCGCCCAGTAGCCTTCGACATAGCCCAGCGCTCCGGCACCCAAAAACATGAAGCCGCTCATGGAAGTGCTTTGCAGGGTCAGGGCGGTAACCAGCGGTCCGATCTTGCGACCCCCCAGGAGGAATCCCTCGAGGTCGTGCCCCGCTCCCCGGCGCATGGCCCAAAACCCGATACCCAACACCACGACGTAGTAGAGCACCAGGAACAGCACAACGGTGGTGTTCACGGGCGGTCCTCTTTGTCCGGTGCATCCCGCTCCCACCGCCTCGTGACGAACAGAAAGACGAGGGTATAGAGAATCCAGAAGGCGGGGAACCCGAACACCAGCAAGGTGGTGCTTAGCGGCAGATCAAACACGGCAAGCCAAGCACCTCATGTGCGGTACCCACAACCCATTGCGATCCTCGGGCGAGAAGCCGACACTTCCTCAGCGCGCGGGCAACTGCTGGCTGATGCAGTGCAGGTCACCACCGTGGAGCAGGGTCTCGCGGCTTTCCAACCCGACGACTTCGTGCTCGGGGAAGACTCGAGCCAATGTCTCGCGGGCGCCATCGTCATACTCGGGATCGAGCAGCGGCAAGATGAGGCGCTGGTTTGTCAAGATGAAGTTGATATACGAACCCGCCAGCCGCCCCCCGGGTCCACTCCAGCTCATCCTGGTGCCAAGAAGGGAAAGACGCCCGCTCTTCCTCCGTCTCGTAGAGGGGGCCCGGCTGATGCAGCTTGTGAACCGTGAAACGAGAGTCGTTGGCGTCGGTATTCGCCTCCAGAACTTCCAGCGCTTGTTGAGAGCGCTCGTATTGCGCATCCTTCGGATCGTCCGTCCAGGTCAGTAGCACCTCAGAGGGGCGCACGAAGCAACACATGTTATCCACGTGACCGCTGGTGACATCTTTGAAGACTCCATAGGGCAGCCAGATGACTTTCTCGGCTCCCAAATAGCTCTTCAGATATCCCTCGATCTCTTCCTTGTTCAGATCCGGATTTCGATTCGGATTGAGCAGGCACTCTTCGGTGGTCAGGATGGTCCCCAGGCCATCGGAGTGAATCGAACCACCCTCCAGTACCAGGGGGGCGCGATAGCAGTCGGCCTTCTCATGATCGAGGAGTCTCTGCGCCGCCTCGTTCGTATCATTCTCAAGAAACGACACCAAGTTCTTCGAGAAGCGGCTTTGGCCCGCGTAGCCCCAGTAGTTGAAATCCCAATCGACGCCACGACGGCCACCGTCATCGTCGATCAGAAAGGTGGGGCCATCGTCACGAATCCATCCCGTGCCCGCGGTGATTTCCACTACTTCGACTGCGTCTGACACCATCGACCGTGCTCTCGCGGCCTGGCCCGCGGTCGCTGCCAGGCGAACCGGGACGTCGCCAGCGATGGCTGTCGCCAGCTCGGCAACGACTTTCTGCGCGGGTCTCCCTTCCATCCGCCACTCGCGCGTCTCCGGCCAGACCAGCCAAATCGTCTCCTGAGATTCGAACTCTCCTGGCATTCGAAAGCCGTCGGCAATCGGTGTCGAATCGACAACTGGAATCAGCTTCCGACGACGACCGAATCGCAGCCCCCCATAGCCAGCCAATCCTGCAGCTGCAGCCGCAGTACCCCACAAGAATCTTCGTCGACTAGTTCGCACGTTGCCTGGATATTACTCGGATTCCTCCGAGCGCACGTAGGCCTTCTTCTCAATCACGACGAGCTCGCGGAAATCCCCTTGCATCTCCCAGATTCCGAGAAAGCCCTTGGGAACGACCAGGGACTCGCCGGCCACGTACTGTGTCACCTCTCCCTTCGCGTCAGTGAGGATGAGCTTCCCGCTCAACAGGTAGATGAACTCGTCGTACGGCCAGGGCTCATCGATCTTCAGCTTTGCGGGCTCCGCCGCGTACACCTCGACGACGACCTCCTCGCCGCTGAAGAAGGTGTGATAGCTGTGTTTCGAACGGCCCGAGAGGACCATCTCCTCCGGAAAGGGCTCGTACTCTTCGAGGCCGTGCCCGGCGAGCTTCTCGGCGTCGAGACGTACGGGAGCCGGCGCACCGACATCTTTCTCCTTGGCCACGGCCACCGCCGCGCAGAGCAGGAACGCTGCCAGTGGAATCGCAATCGATCTCATCATCGGTTTCCTCCTTCGATCTTGGCATGTGCGGTTCGGGCGGAACCGACCGGTCCTGGTGCCACTAGGGTTTGTCAGCGGTGGGCAAGGAGGCCGACTTCGGAATCTCCACGACCACCGGATCACCGGCACGGATCAAGCCCGGAACGTCCACGACACCCACTACGCCGCGTAGCCCGATCGAATGTCGCGGGAACAACCTGTAGTCGGCCGGCTCCCCGGCCCTCGTCACGTAGGCGGCGGCGATCTGCTGGCCCATATCCTTGCACGGTGGGTTTGTCTCTTCGACCAGCAGGACGGCACCGGACGGGAAGATCAACCGTGTTCCCCCGGTTAGCTGTGAGAATCCGGGAATTCCCTCAACGCACAGGTTGGCACCCAGTGTGGAGGCCTCGAGCGCCCTCTCGAGGTCCATTCGCTGGCCGATGATTGCGAGTTCTTCGACGGACACGCCGGACCATTGCCGCTCGTTTCGACGAACGGTGCCCTCCGGATCCTTGTCGCCCTGCCAAACGACGCGGGTGAAGCCGCGATGTCTGTCGCCGGGAAAGCCCTCGAAGTCGACCTCGACACTTTCGAAGGCGTCTTTGTGCAGGTCCTCGTGGTCTCCCGAATGGACGGAGACCAAGCGAGCGTCGAACTCGCTCATTCCTTTTCTCTTCCTACCTGCTTGAGAATGCCTGCCGCATCGCGGAGAAAGAAAATGAAGATCAGGCTCGTGGCCACGACCAGCACGACGGCGTTGAACCAGGTGAAGACGTCCCATCCGTTCATGTGGAGGCCTCCTTCGCGGGTGGCTGTGAATCGTTGCCGAACAAGTTGCCGACCAGGAACCCGAGCACGCTTATCGGGAGGGTGAAGTAGAGCGCGTACTCCTGCCACACCTCGTATGGGACGCCTCCGATCGAGAAGGACCAGATGTAGGTGCCGTAGGTCTCGTTCTCGACTCCCAGCCAGGCGATCGCCAGGTAGAAGCCGATCGTTGCCACCAGCCCGGTGAGGCAGCTGAGAGTGCCGGCGAGTGGCGTCCTCTTTCCCTTCCAAAAGATGGCCACCATGATCGGCACGAGCACCATCGAAGTCAGGAGTGTGGCCGTGAAGACCCACAGCGCCATGAGGCGATCGAAGACGAAGGCGAGCGCGAAACCGGCGATCCACGAGATGACGATCCCGATCTTCGTGTTGCGCATTAGCTCGCTGTCGGTCGCGTCGGGATTCCGCAGCGGTCGGTGGATGTCGTAGGCGAGGTTGGCCCCGGCGACGAGCGAGTAGGAATCCGTGGTCGACATCGCTGTCGCAAGGACGCCCGCCAGGAAGACGCCCACCAGCCCCGCCGGCAGCGCGAGAATGACTCCCGATAGCAGGGCGTCGTTCGAGTGGAGGTCGGCCGGGAGCGCTCCCTGGTGAACCGCCGCTCTCGCCAGCATGCCTCCAGCGGTGACCAGCCAGTCGTAGGCGAGCCAGATGCCGATCGCGATGAAGATGGCATTACGCGCCTGGCGGTCGCTGCGGGCGGCGAAGATGCGCTGATAGAAGCCGGGGTCCACCAGCAAGCTGAGAAGGCTGGCGACGTAGGCGATCAGGAGCCAGATCGGCATTCCCCCCAGCGGCGCGAAGTACCCTTCCGGAGCGAACGTCTCGACGGCGGCGAACCCTCCGACGTCGCCCATCAGGAGAACGACACCGATGGCCACCGTCACCATCATGAGAACGAACTGGATCGTGTCGGTGATCGCGACGGCCCAGAGGCCACCGAGCAGCGTGTAGGCGAGGGCCACCGCGCCGAGCACGAGGGCTCCCACCCAGGCGTCGATCCCGAGAGTTACCTCGCAGACACGACCCAGAGCGAACAGACTCAGCGCAGGGATCGAATAGGCGAACGACGCCACGGCGCCTAGGATGCTCGCGTCGCGACCGTAATACCGCTTCAGGATCTCGGGTAGAGAGATGAACTTCTCGCGGCGCAGGCGCTTCGCTAGCGCGAACGCCGCGAAGACGTAGATGCTCAGGGAGAGCAAGGTATAGCCGAAGTACGCCACGATTCCATCGTTGTAGGCGAACTCTGACGTCCCGAAGAGGTCTTCGAGGCCGTAGTAGGTCGAGGCCAGGGTGCAGACGAGAATCGGTGTCGTCATCGAGCGGCCCGCGACCATGAACTCCTCGAAGCTCGGCACCTTGCGATACACGTAGACGCCGATCCCAATCATGAACAGGAGGTAGACGACGACCACGGCGAGATCGAGTGGGGAGACTAGGGTGTTGGCTATCAAGAACTTCCCTCTATGAGTCGTCGCTGGCGCTACTTACGGACGAAGTGGTTGTAGATGGCGCCGCGCAGGCGAGGCGTCGGACGCCCGCGCAGGTTCGCGTAGTCGAGTGCCTCCGTAAAGCGTGTCAGAACGGCGTACCCCATGAAGCGTAAAGGTTCCAGCTCCCAGTTGGGGAACGGTGGCCCAACGAGTGGCAGATCCGTGCGGTGGGTGTCTCGCTCGAGGATCAACTCGGCCAGGGTGTGGCCGGCCAGGTTGGATGGGCCGACGCCCTCACCGACGTAGCCACCAGCCCAGGCGAGCCCCTCCCGGTGGTCGACGCCGACCGACGGTGTCCAGTTCCGCGGAATTCCTAGTGCGCCACCCCACCGGTGACTAATCGCCCGACCGCGAAGCACGGGGAAGAAGCTCTCGAGCACGTCCTGGACCTGGCGAAACACCGGGTCGTCCGGTGAGAACCGATTGTGGATCTTCGATCCGAAGAAGTAGGAACCGCGGCATCCGAAGGCGATTCGCCCGTCGGCAGTCCGTTGGCCGTAGGTGACCATGCGTCGCGGGTCACCGAACGTGACGCGGTTGGTGAAACCGATCTCGTCCCAGACGCTCTCGGGCAGCGGCTCGGTAGCGAGCATCATGGAGTGAACCGGAATGAGGGCCCGCTCCTGTCCCGGGATCGTGCAGGTGTATCCCTCGGTCGCTCGCACCACCATGTCGGCCCGCAGCCGGCCCGCCGGAGTGACCACGCTGCGTCGCTTCAGCTCGACGGCCGGTGAGCACTCGTAGATGGCCACACCTCGCCGTTCGACGGCCTCCGCCAGCCCGCGAACCAACCGCGCCGGGTGGAGCGCCGCCACCGGCGCCAGATAGAGCCCGCCGAGATTGGTGCTGGTGCGAACCAGGTCAGCGCACTCGTCGGGCTCCAGCCAGCGGACGTCCTCTTCCTCGAACCCGATCTGCCGCCAGTGATCCTGATCTTTGAGCAAGTGTTCGCGAAATGGCTGTGAGGTCGCAACGGTGATGTTTCCGCCCTTGGCCCAGTGACAGTCGATACCCTCGTGTCCACACACGCGCCCAACCTCGTCTACCGTGGCGACCAACTCCCGCTGCAGCCGGATCGCGCCTTGCGGTTCCGTCTCCAGGAGGCTGCCGATCCCGGCGAGGGTCCCGAGGCACCAACCACCGTTGCGCCCGGAAGCCCCGAAGCCGGCGATCTCGGCCTCGACGAGCGCAACGCTCAGGCTGGGCTCGAGCTCCTTCAGGTAATAGGCGGTCCACAGACCCGTATAGCCAGCGCCGACGATGGCCACGTCTACACTCGTGTCGGAGGTCAGAGCTGGCCGCGGCTCGAGCGGGTCGGGGGTTGTGTCGTGCCAGAAGCTCTGGGATCGATAGCGAGAGCTCGTCATGACTAGCTCAGGGCCGCCGCGACAGGATCTGGCGGGCCGCGTTGCTACCGGGGAGCCCGGTCAGGCAGCCCCCAGGGTGCGAGCCGGCACCGCAGAGATAGAGCCTGTCGATCGGTGTGGCGTAGCGCGCGTAACCCGGGATCGGGCGCATGAAGACCAACTGATCGAGGGTCATGTCGCCGTGATGCAGGCAGCCCTCAGGGAGTCCGTAGCGAGTTTCGAGGTCTGCCGGCGTGAAGACCACGGAATCGATGATCGTCGCTTCGAGTCCGGGAGCGTACGTGCCGAGAGTCGAGAGGACCGACTCGAGCAGGCGAGCGCGGTTGTGAGTGTTCCAGCCGCCTTCGATGCGATAGGGCGCGTATTGAACCGTCGCCGACAGGGTGTGCTGCCCTTCGGGCGCCAGTGTTGGATCGACGAGCGAGGGGATCGAGATGTCCAGGTAGGGTCTGTCGGCCAAACCGCCGTACTTGATCGGGTCGTAGGCCTGCTGGATGTACTTCACCGACGGGGCAATCTGGATATGGCCGATTCCGCGGAAGCTGCCGTCGATTGCCTGAAAGGCCGGCTCTGCGTTGAGCGCCAGGTGGACACGAGCGGCCGAGCCGCGGAACTTGATGTTCCGAACATGCTGCACGAAGAGTGACGGCAAGTAGGCAGGGTCAACCAATTCCGAAAAGGTCGAGCGCGGGTCGGCGCTCGAGACAACGATGTCAGCCGAAACGGTCGAGCCGTCTCCCAGGCTCACCCCACCGGCTCGACCAGCTTCCACCTCGACGCTCTTCACCGTCACACCGGTGCGGATCTCGCAACCGGCACTCCGAGCGGCGCCGGCGAGTGCTTCGGTGAGGCTCCCGATGCCACCTCTGACGACGTCTCCCGACCGTGGCAGGTCTCCGGCGGCTGCCCATCGATGCAGGAGCAAATGCGCGGTCCCGGCCTCCTGAGGTCCCCAGCTCATGCTGCGGACGCCGTTGGCTGCCAGGGCGCCCTTCAGGTCGGGCGACTCGAACCACTCGTCGAGCATGTCGGCGGCAGTCATCGGTAAGAAGCGAGCGAACTCCACGAGCTGTTTGCGGCCAGCCTTGCGCAGGGGCTTGGCGATGCCGAAGACGGAGCGCAGGTCGGCGAAGGTCGCATCCGGCATATCCGGCGGGGTCATCCGCATCAGACCGCGGACGAGCTTGGCGAGACCGGAAAGGTAGTCGACGAACTCCGGGTACCGAGCTGCGTCTGCCTTGCTGAACTGCGCGATGTCCGTGGCCGTGCGGCTCGGGTCGCGGAAGACTCTGAGGCAGCGCCCGTTCGGTAGCGGTGATGCGGAAAGCACCTCCGCCGGGACGACCTCGAGACCGTGTTGGTCCAGTTTCAGGTCAGCCGCGATCTCGGGCGCCATATAGCTGGAGACGGCATCCGAACACGCCGAGAATCGGAAGCCAGGGATCAGCTCCTCCGTGACGGCGACACCGCCGACGTTCGGTTTGCGCTCGAGCACGAGCACCCGTCGTCCGGCGCGGGCGAGGTAAGTGGCTGCAACCAGGCCGTTGGGCCCGGCTCCGATGACGATGACGTCGTGGTCGTTGCTCATCGTTTGTTCCTCAAGATTTCTAGCGCCGCCAACCGGCCCGGGCCGCAGGTGATGCCGCCACCCGGATGGGCGCCCGATCCACACTGGTAGTAGTTGCGGATCGGTGTCCGATATTGCGCCCAGCCAGCCGCTGGCCGCTGGAAGAACAGTTGGTCGAGGGTCAGCTCCCCTTGGAAGATGTTGCCTTGCGTGAGGCCGAACTCCTGCTCCATGTCCCAGGGCGTCAGTACCTGCCGGTGCAGGATCATGTCCTTGACGTTGGGCGCGAACTCGCAAAAGGTGTCGACCACCGCGTCGCCGAAGTTCTCGCGCTCGTCCTCCCAGTTGCTCTTCTCGAGGTCGTAACTCGCGTACTGCACGAAGAGCGAAAGGACGTGCTTGCCGGGTGGAGCCAGCGAGGGGTCTCGCGCCGTGAGCACGGCAACGTCCATGTAGGGACGACTCGAGTACCAGCCGTACTTGGCCTCGTCATAGGCGCGTTCCATGAACGCCATCGTTGGCGCGATCTCCGCCATGCCGTCGTGGACCGAGGGGTCGGGCGCGGACGGAAACTCGGGCAGTCCGTCGAGGGCCAGGTTGACCTTGCCCGAGGAGCCGCGGAACTTGAACTTCCTGATCGCCGCCACGAGGTCATCGGGCAGGTCCTTGCTGTCGACGAGCTTCTCGAAGGTCACCCTGGGGTCGCATCCCGAGACCACGAGGCGGCTTCTGATCTCCTCCCCGTTCTCGAGCACCACACCCTGGGCACGACCGTTCTTCACGATGACGTGGTCGACCGGCGCGCTGCAGCGTGTCTCTGCGCCCCAGCTGCGTGCCGCGCTGGCGAGCGCTTCGCTGAGGCCGCCGGTGCCGCCGATCTGCGAGCCCCAGGCGGTGAATGCTCCGTCGAGCTCACCCATGTAGTGGTGCAGAAGAACGTAGGCGGTGCCCGGTGAGTGGGGGCCGAGCATCGTGCCGATGATGCCGTTGATGGCGATCGAAGCGCGCAGTACGTCGGTCTCGAACCACTCCTCGAGGAAGTCGGCTGCGCTCATCGTCATGATCTTCGTCAGATAGTGGAACTTGCGCTGGCCGAGCCCTCCCAAGTGCTTTGCGAGTCTGCGCAACGTGCCGAGGTCACGCAGGCTCGGTGAGACGAGATCGGGTGGCACCATGCCCAGGATCGGCTTGACCGCATAGGCCAAGTCGTACATCAGCTCGTTGAACTCGGTGTAGCGATCGGCGTCGCGGATCGAGTGACGCTTGATCTCCTCTCGGGTGTCCCCTTCGTCCGGCCAGAACGCGAGGTAGTCCCCGTTCTCCATCGGGGTGAAGGAGCCCTCCAGCGGCACGATATGCAGGCCGTGCTGGGCCAGGTTGAGTTCCTGGATGACCTCGGGACGCAGCAGGCTGACAACGTAGGAGAGGACGCTGTACGTGAACCCTGGGAAGACCTCCTCGCTGACGGCGGCGCCGCCCAGGATATGACGGCGCTCCAGGACCAGGA
>Ga0255055_10002952_pt1 | contig 11658 bp, 16 predicted proteins | sample JV7_2_27_MG_FD_188633 | JGI IMG/M metagenome (GOLD analysis project Ga0255055, IMG submission 188633) | Seawater microbial communities from Jervis Inlet, British Columbia, Canada - JV7_2_27 | ecosystem: Environmental > Aquatic > Marine > Inlet | place: Canada: British Columbia | collected... | reverse complement strand
GGCTGACCCTAACTTAGCACAGCCGATTGGAAGCGGTCAAAAAAGAGATTATCAGTCTCAAGATCGGGGGCGTAATCTTTGGCTGTCTTGTCCAAGCAAACGGCATACACCAATACGAACTATCTGATATCTGATACCCCAAAAAGAACCATCTGGCTGGTTCCGAAGTCTTTGGAGACCCTCTCGGCCCTCAGAACATTCCAGTTCTTCTATTTTCCCCTTTCAATAGCCTTCCTATTCCGATACCAATTTAATAGTGCCTAGATCGAGTCTCATTATTCTAGCATGAAAAGAGGTTACTGTGGATAAGGATAAAAGGAAGAATCATCTTAGGTTGGTTAAGCCCGAAAACACCAAAAGACTTGTCGTCAAACCAACGCCGGGAGAAGAAATGGATGTTGATATTCAAGGCCGCCTTGAATCGACAGTTTGGCAAATCCTAACGGGATCACCTGACTACCCTGTCGTCATAGATGAACGAGCACCTTTGGAAGTGAAGTTGAGGGTCCTGGCAGCAGTGAAAAGCTACACACTTGGTATCAAGTCAGTTGATTATGTTCTGGAAAGGCATGCTGAGAAGTGGGAAGAACAGCTATCCGGTGAGGAGTAGGAGGAGCCGAGGTCAATAAAAAAGAACCCCCACTGACAGACCGCCCAGGAAGCCAGTGAGGGCAAAGGAGCTGGGTAGGGTATACCCATCTCAAACACGCCCTACCCGCTGAACACCTTACCATAGAGTGCAGGATGGTTGAACAGAAAAAACCCCCCAGCAACCTGCACACGTAGCTGCTGGGGGAAGCACCGGACAGGGAAGGCTCCCTGTCCAAGAGGTAGTATAGCACAGGTGAAGTTGAAAATGGAAGAACCCCCACCGACCGACCGGATCCCAGGGCCAATGGGGGCTAGGACACGATGGTAGCGTACCTCTTGCAAGGGAGGGCTACCAAGTATTAATGTACCACAAGAAAGGCGGATTGTGGAATCTAAAAGAAGGAGGGTGGTCAGATGAGTGAACCAACCAAGCCAGATACAGAATTAATCAAAGATGCTGCCCGTAATCCTAAAGATCCTGAGAAATTGGCATATGCACTTACTGAGATTGTTAAGTTTATAAACGCAATCTATGAACGCCTTGAGGACCTTGAATATGAGATTTAATAACTAAAGGAATAAGTAAACAGATAAAAAGGAAGTTAGGGGGGTGATTAGATGAAAGGTGTTAGCAGTACAACCAGAAATGGCTCAGTCTATTGCTACGCAAGGGTAGGAGATAGAAAACAGTACTGTGGCAAGGGTAAGAAGGGACACAAGGTGGCTGTGGCTGCACGTTTATACCCAATAGCGTAAATATCAAGATGCTCACTATAGATTAAACACGCATTTTGCCAAGAATTAGAATCGGGCTTGAATAATGATTCGTTTTTCATCTTTTGGTTCACGACTTATTTTTCCTTGTTGACAACGAACTCCCACAAACAGGACACACTTTCTCAGTTGGCTTGACCATTAGGTCAGCCTTGCACTTGGGGCATTTGACGGAGTGGAGTTTAACTCGTTTGATTTCGTCAGGGTCTAGGCTAGTCATACAGCTATGCAGCTTCTCTCTTTCTTGCCAGACTGCTGAAATAGTCCTTTAACTCAGAAAACGGACTTCTCTCCATAAACAGGTAAGTATAAAGAGGTACCACAAGAATAACTACGTATATGACTTGCTTCATGCCGAAGGTGGAGTCAGGGGGAATTACTCTTTCGGTACGAAGATAAATAAAATAGCCAAATAGGCAAAGCACAGAGCCGATGCAACAAAGTGAAGCAGTTATTACGTGCTGAAGTATTCTCAATCTTTTTCCCCTTCCTCTCTCCAGTTGATGCCGTGTTCTTTGAAAAATGAATAGGTCTCCCACTATTGCAGATATGGTGTCGGCTATCATTGCTTGTCGGTATCAAATATGCTTATCCATCCCTTTTTTCCTTTGTACGTTACTTCAAACCACTTCACTGTCATCATACCAATCTTAACGTCCATTATGCCTTCTACTTTCAAGACGCTTCCCTTGGGTATGCGTGTTATATGCTGGTTTTGTCCGCAGTTTGGATAAGGGCAGAGTCTTGCCACAGTGCCAGGCGTAACGATAGTGACCTTGTCGTCCTGCTTAATTGTGCTGGCCTGGGAGTCCGCAACTACAAACGGCAAAATCGCCAAAAGGCACAGCAGCACTAGAAAATGCTTGAAAACCTTCATGTCCCGACTCCTTCCCAAAAGTCTTTGGCGGGTTACGCAGCTTTTTTGACGCAGTGACTCCGCAATGTGCTTTGAAAAATGAGAAGGTCATTTCTTGGCCCTGAAACTGAAGCTCGTAATAGCTTTATCCGTGTCAACATAGAGCTTCTGTGCGCCATGAGGAAGAATTGGTTTGGCAGCAAAACTAAAACTCTCTGACTTGATGAAATTACCCTTGTAAAATAGTGATAATGTTAATTCTCCTTTGAAATCGGCGGTTCCGCTATTATAGACGCTGAAAAAACTCCTGTACTTGTCTGAGACAAGCTTTGAACCTGTATGACGAACTATCAAATCAGTAGAGAGTTTGCCCTTTACAAAACACATAGCAGTAGATGCTGCCCAGCCCACTTTTCCTTCGATATTCACTTTAATCCAGTAGTTTTTCTTTGCGATTACATCGACAATTGAACCCTTTGGAATAGTACTGATCCTTTCAGCGTTTGGACTAGGCGAAGACCTTAATAGAACAGGCCCATAGCAAGCCTTATAGGAATCGGCGAAAACAACTATTGGAGGAAAGAGGAAGAGTAGAATTGCAAAAATACAAAGTCCTATGCATATCGAACTGTTCATTTTACTGCACATCTCTTTCTCTTTCTTGGAATAGATGTGTATGCTCTTGCTGGATTCAGGGTGCCAGATAGTGTCAAACGCGTCAAGCAACTCATCGCATTGGGTTAGTTGCAATATGCTAGATGACTCATAACCGCTGTCTCTACCCGGAGAAAATGCATTTAATATCCCGACTGGGAGGATCGGATTTACAAATAGACCACAAGATTTCGGGTTTGGTCTCTTTGATCAGCAATTAGAGATCTCTTGCCAATATCTAAACTTCCCCAAAACTCCACATATGAAATGCAGATCAAAACAATGACTCGTGTCTGCACAAGTCTTAAACATAAAAGATTTAAGGCAACTATTGGGTATGGTTATCGTTGGGGGATTCATCCGTCTTCACCAAGTATAGTTTCCCATCAGGGTCAACCTCCACTTCAACAGCATGTTCTTCCACCATTTCCATTAACCTTTGGGCAGCTTTTACAAACCTGTCTCCTTCATCATCAAAGTCCATTAAGTTAAAAAAATGCCTAGTATATCTTCGCTTCATTCGCTCCAACCTTCGGCGTTTTACAGGGTCATTCCCTTCATGCATGATATCCCACTCCTTTAGCTGCATTTGGCATTTCATAAGAGTGCTCAGAGCTTGTAATTCCCTGCTAACGCTGGTATGTCTCACGCCTGTTTCCAGTTCTTCCGCTATCATACGTTGAATTCTCTCCAACTGAAGCTGAGCGATTCGCTCCATACCTTCAAGACCTTCCAACTGGTCACTTGCCATGAGTTCGTTAGCTGGGGCAGAACTGACGTCTGCTGGTGGCTGAGTCAAAAGCAGGTGTGCTATACGTCTTTTGAATTTCAGAATGCCTTGCGATATTGAATGAACCGAGGAGTCAGGATTCACGCTCCACGCCTGTTGGCTGTATCGGGCAATAGACTTGGCGCTTTCTGCATTTCGGAGTCTCAGAAAGAGCTCATAAAGCTGTTCATCGTTCAATGCAGATACCCAGGTCTTTTGCTTCCCGCGCACACTGGCGCGTTCCCGTAATTGGTCGATAATGTACTCACGCATTGGTCAACCTTTGATTCTTAGAAAATTGGTCAAAGTTTTTTGGGGCCCTAATGATTTCGCGCGAAGCCCGAGCCGCCGAGATTTTGGGACTCAAAACTGTAGACAAAAAAAAATCGGCCCTTGCTGCGCGCGAACGAGTTAGGAAAGTACTGCGATAGTGGGGATAAACCCCATAATCTCAAAGATCATCTCTAGACATGGAGCAACAGTTCTATCTTGTTGTGGCGCACTATATTCTGAGTTATTTCTGGTAGCCTCCTCCCTCAAATCCTCTCCACGGGCCCTGGTTTCATTCTGCTCACAGCCACCACACTCGATAGAACCTGCTGAGACCAAACCCTTCATGCTGCTTTTCTCTCCGTCCCGTGAGTTATGGACAAATGCTTCCAACCTTCAACTATAGCGTAGTATACAGATCTCAGTGGCATGTTGAAGATCTCGGCTAGGAGTTTAGCGGGCATTCCTGTGTGATGTAGAATCTTAAGCTGCATAATCTCATTATCACTGCGTCTAGACTGAGGATTTTTCTCCCCGCTCCAAGCACCTGCCCTTCCTGCCAGTTTCATATTCTCTTGGTGGGTGACAGCTATCAGGTGATCTGGGTTGCAGCATGATCTGTTTCTGCACAGGTGGTGAATTTCCAAACCATCTGGGATAGGACCGTATTTCAACATATAGGTCCATCTATGAGAGTAAATCGCAAGTCCCTCCGCGTAGAACCGACCATATCCCTTTGGGTGACAGGGCCCCATCCACTCCCAGCAGTTCTGGTCAATCACTCGTATCATGCTCCGAAAACGCAGCCTGTTCTTCTTGCTAAACATCGTTTGCACTCCCTCCCATGTTTCTAGTAAAGCAAGCGCTTGCTTTACTAGTTACGTTCCGTCGATTCATATAGGGCCTGTATCGCAGCCTTTATGATCGGGGCGTTTCGTCTTTTTTGTTTCCTCCCGAAGCGCCTGTGACCCAATAGTTCGTCAAGCATTCTGGCCGTTTCTGCATCCAGCCAAACATACAGAGCGCGCCCGCCTAGTTCTGACTGCCGCTTTCTCCATTGTTGGACTCTGGATCTGGTCATGAATGGATACCCCGAAATATACTTGCTCAGCGTTATCCAACTTTCAAAATCAATGAGGAATATCTATGCGACGCCTCCTCAATGGAAAATACCATCAAGTACCTGCGACCGTGCCCACTTTTTAAGTTGCTTTTTGCGTAAGTGGTAAAAATGTTCTTGGACCTCATAGGGATCAAACGCACCGTCCTCAGCCATCAAACCGCAACGGTAAAGGTGTTCGCCCAGACCGTTCCTACGAATCTTCTCACGGATTTCGCTTTTTAGCTCTTTGCGCCTTTTCAGCTCTTTTTCTCTCTGCTCTTCCTTTTCAGCCTCTAAGCGGGCTTGTTCCTGGCGCTCAGCTTCCGCGCGTTCTTGCTCCGCGCGTTCTTCCTCCAATTGTGATGGTGACTTTGGGCGAAAACCGCAACGGCACAAAAAGCCTGCACGGCCAGCACGCAGAAAGGCCATATTGAAGCCAATTCCAGGCTTGGCGGCTTCTTTGCTCCAGTTGCGTTCGATGGACTGTTCATAGAATTCATCTAGTTGCGACTCAAACCAGCTGGCCAAGGGTTTATCCAGATTCACGCCGAATTTATCTTGAATATCTACAAGACTCCCGTTGAATGGATGTGTATACCTTCTAAGGATGATCCCCCGATCCCAAACAAAGTTACATTCGGGGGGAATTCTACTGCCGTAGGCACGTTGCAGATCACTTTCGCTCGGCATCTCCGGCGCCCCCAGAGGTGGCGCGCAACTTTCCCCCGCATGTCCGGCAGGAGTCAATATGCATGCCGACTGGTCGAGGACCGTCCGTCCATCAATTGTTAGCCTGACCTGCTCTTTCTCTTGAGGATCAAAAAGGCTCTGATCCTCTTCTTCTGCTGAAGAGGATGATTCTTTAGGTTGATTCTCTTGGGATGATTCTGAGGATGATTCGAGTGCATCTCTTGCGCTTTTTGGTGCATCAGGTGCATTTTTAGGTGAATCTCCTGCACATTTTGATGAATTAGATGCATTTCTTGAATATGAATTTCCTGCTTTTTCTAATAGTGCATCACTTGCACCTTTGATTTCTGCCACGTGCCAGCCATTCTCATCATGATTGCACCTGTAAATGTTATGATGCCTTGCCCCATTAATGACACGGTTCTCTATCAGCAGAATATTCATATCCACGAGGGATTTGATCGCATTGCTAATCGTCCGCTTGCAGTAACGAGTTTCTCGTGCGAGTGTTTCCTGGCTTTTGAAGCACACAGGACTCTTCCTGCTCATAGAAGCAGAAATATGACGCAAAATTGCAGTCTGTGGGCCAGTAAGATTAAGAGCAATGGCTATTTGTGTTACTTCGCTGTTAAGTGGTAAACCGGGATTTTTCTTACGACTTGACATGTCATGGACTCCGTTAAAAGGTAGTCTTGTACCTATTTATTAGGAGTCCGCGCCAAAGTTACAGGAACATGCTTATATTATTGGTGGGAAAATCTGCGTCCTCGGCAGATCCTGCTCTCGTTACGTGGACCCAGGAAAGTTTTACAAATTCTTGGGCTTTTTCTATCTTCGCTATCGCTTCTCCGTTGTTTGGCCTCTGTCAGTATTGTGCCTCCCTCTTGGAAGAAGCTCTTTTGGAGCTTATTCAGTCATGGCTGACTTTGCTTGATTCTAGGAACTCATTCAGATCACGTGTGTCATACAATACACGGCCACTCCGGCCAGAACCCAGCTTTATATAGCGTGGCCCCCTCCTATATAACCTCCAGTTCTGTAATGTGCCAGGGGTCAAACCAAGCATTCTAGCCGCAACAGAAGTCGACACAAACCGACTGCCATCCCTCTCAGCGTCTAACGATCTCATTCTATACACCTCCTAACACTTTTTTATTGAGTACTATAGGGTAGGACTTCATTATATGTCAATAACTAATTGAAATCATTGTAAATCTTGACAAAAAATCTTACCTATGATGTTGTCGTTTTCACACGGGTTTTTTGCCTAAAAAAAATCTTTTCACAAAAGGAGAACGTAAAGAGGGAAGTACTGCAGGTCAAGACTCTCAGAGGATTCGAAAAATTGGACAGTTATTCAGCCTTTGTTGCACTGGTCACCTTCGACTTGACAGCTTGGCTGATCAGATCGGCGGCAACTTTACTTGCCCTTTTCAGCGCATCGTCACGCAGATGCGCATATCTCTGGGTCATAATAGGGCTTTTGTGGGTAAGTAACTTCTGCAACATATACATATCCACTTTGCCTGAGCTTGCCAGCATGGATGCGTAGGCGTGTCTTAGTCCATGGAGTGGTCTAAAATCATCAGGCAGGCCAGCGCGGCGTTTGATGCGGTTGACGGCATTACTAATGGTGACTCTTTGTTGACCCCCACGACCAGGGAACACGTAAGCACTATCCTCCCTGGGATGTTTCTCTAGGATCTCCCTTGCTCCATCGTTGAGAGGGATGGTCTGATTGGGACCGCCCTTGGGGTCTCTTAGCCAGATTAAGCCGCGCTCGAAGTCCACATCATCCCATTGTAGCTTGAACAGTTCACCACGTCTCATACCCGTATATATAGCCAGTCGCATGAGGTTTGCGGCTTGTATGTTGTCGTCCTGACCTATCGCCTCCAAGAGCCGTTTCAATTGCTCAGGCGTCAGATCCTCAGTCTTATTATTGCTCACTCGAGGCATCTCGATCTTAAATCTCACCCCTTGGCACAGTCCTTTATTCACTCCAAAATTTATGACTCGCTTCAGTAGTGCAAGGACGTGCTTTACGGTCTGAGGACTCCTTTTCTTCAACAGGTTGATCCTCAGCCGGTCAACATCAAGCTGGACCAGCTGTTTGGGCTCGTTGCTTCCGAAAGAGGGCTCAATATAATTTTTGTAGCGCCCAGCATCCACTCGCAGCGTCTTTGAATCAGGCTTCTGTGCCTTATACTCGTGCCAGAGCCGATCTATGGTCCACCTGGATGCCTTGGCCTCTTCTGCGGCCTTTTTGGCTTCTCTCCGCTCTTTGTTAGTAAGTTGTAGGCCTGCTATCTTCTTGGATCGAATGACGTTTGCTCGAGCAGCAGTCATTGCGTCCTTGAACTGCCTGCCGGCTTTCTCTTCAACAATCCGGCCCCCTTTGCGGTAGTAAATATAATAGATTCGTTCAAGCCCTCCCCTTCCCCCTGTCCGTTTACCCTCAACGTAGTACACACCTGGATAGTCGGTCTTAAACCTTCTTTGTTTTGGCATGCTCTACCTCTGCTGTAGGTGCTGATGGGGATGATGGGGAAAATGTCTATCCCCATCATAAAAACATGAATATCACTGGGTGAGGAATGAAGTCAAGTGAAAACGTAAGGGGTATAATACACTACTAACAGTGAGTCTACGTGAAGATTAGCTATGATAGGATGAGAACGAGTGAATTTACTAAATCCGGCCTTTCACGCCGGCGACAGGGGTTCAAATCCCCTTGGGGACGCCATTAATAATATTAGGGACTTAGGTGAGTTACTAAGTCCCTTTTTCTTTAGCTCATAATCGATACCCAACTCTATTACCCAACATTTCCGACCAATCCGACACTCAAATAGTCCCCATTGGCTGCGCCTAGTCAGTGAGGGCTTTTCTTGTTGCATCCTCCCTCCCCATTCCTGTAATTTGAAAGTAGTTCAAAACCTTCTAAAGAAGTACGAGAAATAATCCTCTGAGAAATAGCCAGGGCAGTGGCAAGAAAGAAGAAAAAGGTACCCCTTATGGCACACCCTACGAAGTGCCCGCGCGGACACAAACACCTCTCCTGGTCCCCAGGTGAAAAAGAGTTCTTTTGCTGGGACTGCCACAGTTACTATCCGGTCTCTGAATATCTCAGTCGGCCCAAAGACATCGACCGGAGAGAGGAAGAGCCGGAGGAGTAGCCTCCGCTCAAACAGTTATGGATATCGAAACACGACTTCATCCTAGAATCCATGTTAATTGGCCTACTGTCATAGAAACTCGCCAAGGCTCTATTACAGGAAAGACCAGTGATATTAGCGTTGACGGTGTTTTTATTCTTTCCTCGGCGGAGACTGAACTAGACCAACGCATCTCGATTCTTCTTGAGCCTCCTGGGGCGAGATCCATTCGTGTGATTGGTAAGATGGTGTGGTCGGATAACTTCGACCTTGATGATAAAACAGTATTCGGAATGGCCATCAGATTCATCGCCATATCACCCGAAGACCAACAATATATTGCTACCGTAGTAGCAAAGCGGCGAAGTGAGTAGGTAGGTGGTCACCTCTTTGGATTCTGACGACATCAAGAGAGTCAAACTCCATCCTGTCAAATGCTCCAGGTGCGGTGGGGCAATATCAACCTGATCAGCGAGCTATTCAGGGTCTATCTTTCTAGTGTTATCGTTAGGATAAGTTTTTGAAAGATTGTATCACGCCGCCTTGGGGCACCAAATAATTTCAAGGGCTTAGACAACAAGGTCTAGCCCTTTTTTAGAAGTATCATAGAAAGTACTTCAGTTATTAGCGCATCGTATGCGTGGCCTTCTGGATAACAGCACCCTGGAACTGTTAGAATCAGCCTCCTCCCCTGCTTACATCACCTGATACACCCAGACCTGACGGTCCACATCCGACTCCTGCTTGGAAAATGCTCGGTGAGAATCACTTTCAACCAACTTCCATCTCCCGGCAGATTCCAGTTCTGCCTGCCTTTCCTTAAATCCCAGGGCTGCATGCGCATCAGACCGTTGCGAGAATATGATGTGTCCCTTGGGCTTGGTGATACGAACCAGTTCGTCAAGGGAACTGGCCGGCGCATGACCAAAGGTAAAAACCCCCACACAGACCACCGCTTCAAACGAATCATCGGGAAACGCCAGGGACTCACCCAGAACCATCTGATAGAGTTCCCCGTATACCTTCTTTTCACGGGCTTTCTCAAGCATCCCTTCTGATAGATCAATGGCCACCAGTTCCCGGTACCCCTCATGATACAAACACTGTCCCACCAGGCCAGTTCCAGCCCCCGCATCGAGAATCCTGGCTTCTTTAGGCACATACTTCGTTACGCAACCCGCAACTATCTGGGGGGCCAGCCAGCCGTAATCTTCCTCCAGTTCAATGTCGTAATCCTTGGCCCACTGGTTGTAACGCTCACACAGTTCCCTGTTGTCTTTCGAGGAGTAGATCCACTTGAGTCTATCCTTCTCGTCCATCACCACCCCTTTACATTTGGCAGGTAAACCCTAACGTTGCATACCTACACCGGCAAAAACCGCTGCGCTCGCGCGATAGCGCGCCATCTGCGGCTGTGCTCGCCTCAGACAGGAATTCACGTACAGTAAAGTACGCCTCGACCTGTCCGAGCCTGTGCGCAGCCACATCTGGCGCACTCTTGAGCGTTTTTTCTTGGCGCAGGTATGCAACGTTAGGGTAAGAAAAACAACGATAATTTCAGACCAAACGGTATCCCAAGTCAGGAGTTTTCATCAGCATGTGGATTCGTTTTTTCAAGACCAGTTTTACTTTTTGGCCCTCCTCAAAGATTCCTTTGTGTTGGGGATCGGCTTCGTCTACATATACGGTTTGATCTCCAACGGCAATGGTGAGCCGCATGATCGAACCGATGTACATAGCAAACTCCACCCTCCCTTCAAGGACATTCTCCCTATCAGACAATTCTTTTTCCGCGCTTACAATATCTATTGATTCCGGCCTTACCACCGCCTTTAGTCTATCCCCAACAGATACTGGAAAGGGAGGAATTTCCACCTTAAGATTTGTTTGAGAGATTTTGAAGGTCATCTCGTCCCCAGAAAGATCAATGACTTCTCCAGGGAAAAAGTTGATATGACCAATGAAATTAGCCACAAATTCGTCTATGGGATGCTCGTAGATCTCAATGGGAGAACCAATCTGTTTAACTACGCCGTGGTCCATTACCACCAGCAGGTCTGAGATGGACATGGCCTCCTCCTGGTCATGGGTCACAAATATGACTGACAAGCCAAGCCTCCGCTGGAGCTTCCGAACCTCCTCTCGCATGGAAACGCGAAGGTTGGCATCCAGGTTGGACAGAGGCTCATCCAGAAGGAGGATTTTGGGGTGGAGGCTTAGGGCCCTGGCAAGGGCCACCCGCTGTTGCTGGCCGCCGGATAGTTCGTGGGGCTTTCTATCCCCCAGGCCGTCCATCTGAACCAGGGCAAGAAGCCGTTCAACTTCTGTGTCGATCTCCTGTTTCGACTTTTTCCTTACCCGCAAGCCGAATCCGATATTATGGGCAACCGTCATGTGAGGGAAAAGAGCATACGCCTGGAAGACCATGGCGGTATCACGTCCGTTTGGAGGCATGTTTGTAATATCCTCACCGTCAAGGATGATCTGCCCTTCGTCCAATTCGGCAAAACCGCTGATAGTTCTAAGCAGGGTTGTCTTGCCACAGCCGCTCGGCCCAACGAAAGTTACCAGCTTTCCTCGCTCCAGAGAAAATGAAATATTATTTACCGCTACGAGGTCGCCGAATCTCTTGGTAACGTTTCTTAATTCAAGAACTGGAGAATCATTTCCATTTGCCATATCTGCTATCCTGTCAGAAAATTGTAGTTTTGGTGTAGTGGGCGAGAAGCTTTAGACCACCCAGACAGATCATGACCACGGCGATGAGCATAACCGAAATGGCGCACGCCATTCC
>Ga0255055_10002951_pt1 | contig 11660 bp, 15 predicted proteins | sample JV7_2_27_MG_FD_188633 | JGI IMG/M metagenome (GOLD analysis project Ga0255055, IMG submission 188633) | Seawater microbial communities from Jervis Inlet, British Columbia, Canada - JV7_2_27 | ecosystem: Environmental > Aquatic > Marine > Inlet | place: Canada: British Columbia | collected... | reverse complement strand
CATTACTAAGACGAAGAAGACTTCTTCTCTATCTGATGTATGGTTTGCTTGCAGCAGTTATTGTTGTTATTGTTGTTAGTGGAACATTTTAAAATAAAAGCGAAGGTTTAAATCAATCATTAGTTTTTTATTTTTTTATATGGCGATTACTGTAATTGATACAATAATTGTTTTTGGAGCAATATTGATTTTAGGATTTATTGGAAATTATATTTTTAATAAAACTCAGATTCCAAGTATCATATGGCTTTTATTATTCGGAGTTTTTATTGGTTTAATATTTAATGTTCAGAGGATTGATGAAAATCTTCTTAGTCAAGTTTCAGGATTATTTGGTGCTATTGCAATTATAATTATACTTTTTGATGGCGGTATAAATACAGATCTTCATCAGCTATTTAGAGGAGCGCCAAGAGGTCTACTCTTAACGATTACGGGTTTTTGTTTAAGTATTATTGTTACTATGGTAATTGTTATAGGCATTACTTTTTCCGGTTACTTAGATATTCCACTTGACAAGAGTGTTATACTAGGTTTAATTCTTGGTGCCATTGTCGCAGGAACAAGCAGCCCCATTGTTATACCTCTAGCCTCAAGGTTACGAAACCTCCAGGATAAAACAAAAATAGTTCTATCTATAGAAAGCATTTTAACCGATCCTTTATGCATTGTTGTTGTTCTTGCTGCTGTTTTCATGATTACTACTCCAAATGCAAGTATTGGTGATGGTGTAAGAAATCTAGTAAGCACATTTGCTGTTGGTGGTGTTGTAGGCGCAATAATTGGTCTAGCTTGGTTACCAATTATGCATAAGATTAGAAAAGAGCAATTTTCCTATATTTTAACTCTTGCAGTTGTTTTTCTAATTTATTCTATAACAGAATCTTGGTGGGGTGGTGCAGGAGCTTTATCATGTTTATCATTTGGTCTTGTTCTTGGCAATGGTAAAAAAGTATTGAAAATGTTAAATTATCAGGGTAAAGGTTTTGAAATGGATGAAGAAACAAAACATTTCCATAGCCTTACCTCTTTTGTTATTAGGACTTTCTTCTTTGTTTATCTTGGAATGCTTGTCAGCTTCCAAAAAATTGAGTTCATTTTAATTGGAATTATTGTTTTAATTGCTTTGTTAGGTTTCAGATATATCGCAATTTTAATTTCTACATATAACGGTGATTTTGAAAAAGATGATATACAAACAATGGCAGTTCTAATGCCTCGTGGTCTTGCTGCTGCAATTCTTGCAATTAACTTTGGTCCGTTAATTGTTGGAGAGAAAGGTCTAAATCTTGGAGTATCAATGAATAGCTTTTTCAAAGATGTGGCATTTGTTATAATACTTGGTACAGCAATTATTACAACAATTGGTGTTTCAGTAATTTGCCATTATGAAATGAAAAAATTAAAACAAGCCGAATCAGGAGAAAACTAAATAAATTATTATATCTAAACTTATTCAGCAAGCTCTTCTTGGAGATCTATTACCATTTCTGTAAGAACATCTTCAAACACTTGATGACGATACTCTTTGATAGAGCCATTTGCCATATGAGCTCTTGCTACAAAGTCACGTCCGTCCTTAATTATTTCAATGTGGCACACCGTCTCCATTAATTTACCCTACCTAATCTGAAATCCCGAATTAATCAAGTGTATTTATATTTTTTGTGAAACAAAGATTAATGTAAGAATAAATAATACAACGCGTGGGGGTTAAAATGGATAAAATTAGAATACCCGCGGTAGCAGGACAATTCTATGATGGTAGTGAATCTAGATTACAACAAACGATAGAAGATTGTTTTTTAGAAGAGAGAGGACCTGGAAAACTACCTAAAATTGCTAAAGGTGATAAAAATATCAAAGGATTAGTTGTGCCACATGCTGGATATTCTTATTCAGGTGCAATAGCCGCTCATTCTTATAATTTACTTGCAAACAATGATTTTGCTGATACATTCATTATACTTGGACCAAACCATACAGGGATGGGATCAGGTGTAGCTATAATGACCGAGGGTGCGTGGCAAACTCCACTTGGAACAATTCCGATAAATGAAAAACTAGCAAATCTTCTTTTAAAAGATATAATTGATAAAGATGAAAATGCACATATGTATGAACATAGCATTGAGGTTCAATTACCATTTTTACAGTATTCCGCAAGTAACAAGGAATTTAATTTTGTACCTATCAGTATGACAATGCAAGATTTTGAAACTGCAAATGATGTTGGGAAAATTATTGCTGAAGCAATAAAATCATCAAATGAAAACATTGTAATAATTGCTAGTACAGATTTCTCACATGCTGGCTTTAACTATATGAGCATGCCACCTGAAGGACTAAGAGTTGATGAATACGCAGAGAAACAAGACAAACTTGCAATAGACCAAATACTTCAAATGAATCCAGAAGATTTAATCAATACAGTTCATAAAAATAACATTACAATGTGTGGTTATGGACCGGTTGCTGCAATGCTAACTGCAACAAAAATCCTTGGAGCTAGTAAAGCAGAATTGCTTAAATATGGAACATCATATGAGGTGCAACCCAGCAGCTCATGTGTAGGTTATGGAGCCCTAGTTGTTTACTAAGGAGTAAAATTCAATGATAGGAAAACAACCAATTAAAGATATCAATCTTAAAAAAGGAATTTCTTCAAATGAATTAATCAAGGAAATGTATGAATCAGGTGGATTTACTGCCAAAAAAGTAGCAATTGGCGTTGATATCCTTGAAAAAATGCTAAAACAAAAAAATTGTGTAAGATTTCTTTCATTTCCAGCTTGTATAATTTCAACAGGAACAAGGGGTATAATTAAGGAATTTTTAAAAAGAAAGCTATTTGATGTTGTTATAACCACAGCTGGAACACTTGACCATGACCTTGCAAGAATTTGGGAAAATTATTACCATGGATCTTTCACTGTCGATGACAAAGAGCTTCACAAACATGGTATCAACAGACTCGGAAACATATTCATTCCAAACAAATGCTATGGTAAAATCCTTGAAAAAAAAATGCAACCAATTCTAAAAGAAATTGGTTATACAAAGAAAAAATGGTCAACTAAAGACCTTATCTGGGAATTTGGAAAACATCTAGAAAATGAGAAAAACTACGAAGAATCAATTATTTACTGGTCTTGGAAAAACAAAATACCGATATATGTTCCAGGTATCACAGATGGAGCATTCGGTTCTCAAATTTGGATGTACTATCAAGAAAATAGAGATTTTACTATTGATTTATTAAAAGATGAACAAGAACTCTCAGATATTGTTTTTGATACTGAAAAGAGTGGTGCAATAATAATTGGAGGAGGGATTTCAAAGCATCACACGATCTGGTGGAACCAATTCAAAGGAGGACTTGACTACGTTGTTTATATTACCACAGCTGTTGAATATGATGGTAGTCTTAGTGGTGCGCAAACAAGAGAGGCAATATCATGGGGAAAGGTAAAAGAAAAAGCAGATAATATAACAATTGAAGGAGACGCAACAGTTCTTCTACCACTAATGACAAGTGCATTGTTTGAAAGGTTACTTCCAAAATAATGCTGTCATTATCTTTTTTATTCTATTTGGCAACTCTGGTTGTTTTTTTCCTTCATATAGATTAAGAGCTGATTTAACAAAGACATTAACAGTCTCACCGAAAAACCACCTCCCATAATCTGCATCAGCTCTTGCAGGGCTACCAATATATCCATCTTTTAAACCAAGCTGTTTAAAGGTTTTTCCCATTACACGTGGAGAATCCATGTTTCGATAAATACTTTGTAAATTCTTATATGACTCGTCAACAAGATATGGATATTGATATTTCATAAGAGAAGTTTCACGAAAACCAGCATGTATTTCCTTACTTGTGTCAAAATTAAGTTTCGGTTCCCTTTTTTCAATTTCATCACTGTAAAAATGTGGCCCCCAAGGTTCATATATTTTCATGTTATATTTGGATTCTAATTTTTTTATTGCAGAATATACTCCTTTTAGATGAACTATTGCCATATGATAAGTACAGATGATTAAATATTTGAAACCATGATTTCCAAGAGATGACCCAAAACTGTAAACAATGTCCCTTACAACCTTTCCGCTTACAGAGATACTACCTGGAAAATCAGTATTAAATTCACAGTAACCTACAGGTATAGCAGGTAAAACTACATAGGTTAATTCTGGCTTTTTTTTATTTAAAAATTTAACAGCTTCAGTAATTACATCTTTAACAGTTAATAAATCAGTTCCTACAGGTAAATGAGGGCCATGTTCCTCAAGCGGACTGATGGGTAAGAAAAATATTGTTTTATTTCTATCAAGGGTATCAATTTGTTTCCAAGAAAGTTCTTCCATTTTGATTATCCTTTGTTCTGATTTCTGATTATTACTCATGTAATTATCTCACATCCCTCTTCAGTTAATATTACAGTGTGTTCTGTTTGTGAAACAACGCCTTTTTTTGCATCAATTAATTGCGGGTAATGCTTTAGCAAACCAAGAAATGTAAGCTTTCTCAATACAATATCACTAGTTGAGAATCGCTCCTCAAACCATCGCTGAGCAAATGGTAGAGTCTTAAATTGTTTTTTCACTTTATCAAACATTAATTTAGATCGAGAATCTCTGACCAATCTAAAATTTACAGAGTCCTTGCATAGATAAATATTGCTTCCCGCTCCAGAAATAACGTGACCTGCACCAGTAGATGCAAAAGGCTCTATTGCTACAACATCTCCAGCTTTAAGTGTTGCATTATTAGCTGTTTTTGCAACACTTGGAATAGACACTCCTGCATGCAAGAGATATCTTTGCATACTATGACCGGTGAGATTTTCGATTGGTTTAAAACCATAGGAGGTAATCGTCTTCTGAACAGCAGCACCAATATTCGCGAGATTAACACCAGGTTTCATAAAATTAATTGCAATATCTAACGCTTCGCTTGATGCTTTAATTAGATCATTGTTAATGTTAGATTCAACTTCGACAGTTAAAGCAGTATCTGCAATATATCCATCAATATGAGCACCTATATCCAGTTTAACAACATCTCCTTTTTGAAATATCAATCTATCATTATGCTTTGGGCTAAAATGAGCAGCAATCTCATTAATTGATATGTTTACAGGAAATGCTAGACCTGCTCCTTCATTTAAAATTTTTGATTCGATTTTATTTACAATATCTAAATAACTCACACCAGACTTTATCAATTCTTTACCGAACGATCTTGCATTCGCTGCAATACTTCCTGCGAGTTTATATTTTTCATAAACCTCATCTTCCATCTAATATCGCATCCAAAATATCTTTTTCTGGTATTGCTCCTTTTCGAACGATTCTAACCTGATTATCGGTCAAATCAACAATGGTTGAAGGTTGACCTTTAAGTCTACCATTGTCAAGATAAACAGCAACATTTTCTTTAAGTTGCATATTTATTTCATTTATAATATATGGTGTTTTTAAACCATGAATATTTGCACTTGTCGCAGTAATTGGTCCAAAACTAGTAAGTAGTTCTAAAGCAATCTTGTTATTAGGTATTCGAATTGCTACTTTATCAAGACCACCTGTAACAATATCTGAAATACTTTCCTTTTTCTTCAGAATTAAAGTTAATTTACCAGGCATAAATTGTTTTACTAATTGTTGAGTGTGCTCATCAACATAAGCAATCTTTTCAAGTTCAGTAAAATCAGAAACTGCAACTGATAAAGGATCGTTAAAAGGTCGTTTCTTAACATTATACACTTTTCTCACAGCATTATCATTGTAAATATCAACACCTAGACCATACAATGTATCGGTCGGATAAACAATTATATTTCCATTTTTTAATGCAGAAATAGCTTTAGAAATATTTGACTCAATCATATCTACTTATCTTCTTTTTTTATAAAATCACCAAGAGTTAAACTACCTCTTGTATGAGAACCAGTTGCATAACTTGGAGCCTTTTCAACATTTTCAAAAAGAGTGATTCCTAACTCCTTTTCAAGTTTTTTAATTATCTTGTCAGATGGTCTTAAATCACCATTTTCAACTTTAGAAATTGTAACGGTTCTTTCACCGATTTTAAATCCGAGCTCTTCTCGGCTAAGACCCTTTTTTTCCCTTGCTTTTTTAATTTGATTATTCCAATCTGAGACTAATTCCTTTTCCATCTTGGTATAAACATCTTTTTCTTTAGGTCGTCTGATTCTTTCTAAAATAGGTTTATTTACTCTATAAGAACTTTCAGGGCTTTTACTAACTTCTTTTCCATGTCTCATGCAACCTGGACAAAGCATCATTCTAACGCCTTCTATGGTTGCGGGTCTACATTCAGACTCTCTACCACAAAGCTCGCATTCCATATTTTCATCTCTCCAAATAAGACTAAATTAAACCAGCCTTTTGTAAGGCCATCAAATCATCAGTGCTAAGTTTTTCACCACGCTTGAATTTCTCAAATATTTCATTTGCCTCTTTTTGGGCAACTGTTGCTTCTTCAGCCTTTTTAGTCTTACGTTTCTTTTCTTGAGTTGCTGAAACATGTCGCTCTAAATCATGAATTTTATCAACACAGTCAATAAACTCTTTGTGAACCATATCAGCTTCAATCTTAGTCATAACTATTGTTTCTTGAATTATATTAACTCTTTTGGTAAGATTATCAAGCTGATTAATGAGCTCTATCATCCCTTCATGCTCTTCCTGAGCTCTAGTAGCAAGTTTTTCAACAGTATCATGTTGTTTTTCTGCTTTCTGTTTAATAATTTTTTCCTCTTCAAGAGCCTTTTTAAGTTTAGGATCTTTATTCAATTTATCTTCTTGCTCCTTAATCTTAGAATAAATGCCTGAAATCACTTCAATTATTTTTTTCTCCTTTTGAGGGGACATAGGCTGAGTCATCTGCTCATTTTCCAAGGATCCCAACTGCTTTCTAAGATTATTAAGATTTGCTCCGGAAGAAAGTGCTCGCTCTTTCTCAAGTTCTTCAATTTTATTCTTAATCTCACTGAAGTTCTTGTTAAGGGTATTTCGTTGTTCTTTGGCATGTTTTACCCTTTCGTTCAGCTCATCTCTTTTTCGTTTATGGTCTGTAATTTTGTTTCTCATATCTCTAACTGTTGAATTTAGTGAATCGCGCTCATCAGCAAGCTTTTTTGATTTTAAATGCAATTTATTTCTTTTTTCCTTTAATTCATTAGCTTTTTTCTGAAAATCGTCCTTTTCTTTTGTTAAATCCTCAATAGATTCTGCCATTTGAAACCCCGAAAGATATTAGCTTATAACTATTAGGTAAAATAAAAGTTATTTATTAATTATTTGGAAAGGTAAAATTTAAGTAATTCTGTCATTTTTTCTTTGACGAAACATAATTAATCCATCTAAAACAACAGCTATAATTCCAGTAATAAAAATCATATCAAACACATCAGCACCTCCTATTACTGCATTAATTTTGTCAGTTATTGGAATATTTAATAATTCCCAAAGATGAAGAAAATCAGCTCCAATTAATACTCCAATTGTTCCCGAGATATATGCAAGGGGGGCTGCTTTAATAAAATTCTTCCATGATAATATTACAGATATAATACTTGCAAAAACTGCAGGGAGAAAAGCATATGGAATAACTGCAACAATTCCCTTGTTTTCAACAGGGTGAGTAACTAAAAACGCAATAATTGTAACAATTATTATTCCAATTGCTATCTTTTTTATAGAGATCTTCCTACTAATTATCAAATAAATGCTTAAAAGAATTGGAATAATTGCACCACCTATATTAATCAAAAGATTCCAATTTCCGTAAGATATAAGATAAATATTAGAGACATTAATACCAAGAATTTTAATATCAAATCCAAAAAGAAATGAAACAAAAACAATAACGAATGCTTCAACTGAGGAAAAACCCATATATTTAAACGCTTGTGTAAAAAAAAGATAAATGAAATACAATACAAGGATTGGTAAAATTATATAAACTATCCAAAAACCAATCTGAGCAAAAGAAATATCAGCAAGCATTATGAAGGTTTTGATATTGATACTATTTATAAACCCTTTCTTACAAAGGTTTACTTTTTTTCCTTTCCATTCATTTCCATACCGGTCTCGTAAGCTCACCTTTCTGATATTTAAGAGTTTACTCGATTTTAATATTTTAACAGAGGAAAATAGATTGAAATGAAACCAGATACAATAATATCTTAATTTGTTATATATTACCACATATTATTTTATATACTATTATTCAGATAAGAAATTGCATAAGAGGGAGGAAAAAATTGATATAATGCTCAAAGATAAGGAGTTGGATTATTTATGATTTTATGGTATCATTGTAACAGTTGCATGAAAGAGTTTAGCTATGTTTCCACGGGTGATAATGATGCTGAACGTTGTGTATCTTGTCGTTCCAATAATATTAAACGAATCGTTAAAACACGTAAATTAAAGGGAATTTATTATTAAAATTATTTTAGGTGTAGAAAAATGAAAAAAACAGCTAAGAAGAGGCAAAAACGATACATTGGTAAAGGTATGAGTGTAGACCATCCTGATGAGGTATCAAAAAAGAAGGGAAAAAAACGTATAAGAAAACCTAAAATGTCAGCACGTATTAAAAGTACGCCACGTTCAAGACAAAAATAACAAATTATTGGATTGTTTTTTAAAGAAACATCTGTTATAAAATTATAGGTTTGTGGAAAATAAATGACAAGATATGTATGTATTGGATGTGGATTTGAAAGTAGTGAAGACAATGTAGCTGATGACCCGTGTCCTTATTGCGGAGGACTAATGGCGAAAGAGAATAAAGTATCAACACAAGAAATCGAAGCAGAATGATTTGTAAAATATGCGGTGTTAACGAAACAGATAATCCCGATGGTATTTGTGATGAATGTAAGAAGTGAAGATGGGTTAAAGCTCTTACATTCTATTTATCCCAAATGGGAAAAATATAAGACAATTGGTGAACTAAAGGAATGGATTAGTGATTATCAGTTAATTGAAGCGGGGAAAAAAATTGGTTTTTTAACAAAAACTGAAGCGAAAATAATTCATGGATTACTTTCAAAGAGAAATGAATGTGCTCATCCAGGAGGTTACTGTCCTAGATATCATGAAACACATGGATATATTGACGAAATTTTAAACAGAATTGAATATTTAATAGAGAGAAAGGTATCATAAAAAGAATTTTTATTTTAGGTTAAAACTATAAAATAACTTTTAGTATTAAAAATTATTTAGTGAATTTTCTAAAGAATTTATTTAATGAAGAATTTCTTTTTTTATAGAGTCTTTCTTCTTCTTTTTCTTCGAATTTTGCTACTTCATCTGGTTCGAATCCTTCTTCCGAGGTTTCCTTTAGTTTATCAAGTTCGCCTTCATCTAACCATACACCACCACATGTTAAGCATACGTCAACTTCGATATCTTCTGCCTTTTCGATATCCATAGTATTGCCACAGCGTGGACAAACCATTGGGCTTCTACTTTTAGTTCCAATATGTTTTGTTAAATAATTAGCTAATTTCCTATCTTTAAGAAGTTTACCTAGTTCTCCTTTATCAAGCCAAATACCATTGCATTTTGGGCATGTATCGATTATTACATTTGGTCCAAAAGTTTCAATTTCTTCTTTTTTCATTTCTACCCAGCATCTATGGCACTCATATTTACGTTCAGATTCAATTTTATCGTTAGACATACAACCTGGATATAATTATAATGATATAATTATTTTTGGAGCAATACATAGCAGGTTTTTGATAACATACTAGCTTAACAACTTATCCTATGCATGTTGTAATTGTATATTTATTAACCACTAGGAGAAAACGATATTATTTTACCGGTAAAAACGAGCTCAAATCTCGTTTTATTTGATGGAGTAAAACATATGATAATTTTTCCACAGTTGGAGAAAGGGATGATTATATTCATAAAGCATGGAGAAAAAATGCTTGGCTTTCAGAAAGGTTTTATAATGTGATTATTAAAACTCTTAACAAGTATGGTATGCTTTTTGATAGTCAGCCAAAGGGTTATTGTAATGTTGAAATGAAATCAGATGTAATCCGTTTGTTAAGGGTATATTTATATATAAATAGCTGTTTTAAATATTAGTAACCAAAGGGGAGAAATATAGATGAAGTTACAAATATTAGGTATTTTGGTTTGTATGCTGATGATTACTTGTGTTTTACCTATTGCAGCAATAGCTAAAAATGAAGAAAATCTTTTTGATATTGAAAATGGTGTGATAAGTGCTAAAATTGCGGTTGGAAATTTTGAAATTGAAAGAACTGTACAAGGAGATGAAGTTACTATTGAGGATTATGGTCATAGATTAATTCCAGGTAAACCAAATGTGCCATCTAGAATTTATTCAATTGCGATTCCACCAGGTGCTGAGTTGGTTGATATTAGCTATGAAATTTCAGAAAGTATAGTTCTTTCAGGAAATTACAAGTTGCAATCTATTCAGATGCCGATGGTATTAGGTGAAGAGGATCCAGTAGTTTATCAACAAGAATTAGATAAATATAATCAAAATTATATCGAGGTTTATGGTAGCAATGATCCATATCCAGTTGCACCTGTGGAGTTGGTACAAACTGCAGGATATAGAAAATATAACCTTGTAGATGTCCGAGTGATGCCTTTTACATATTATCCGCAATCTGGACAACTTGTTTATTATCCAGAGGTTACTATTGATGTGAGCTATACATATCCAAAGGATTTTGACTATGATCAAATAATGGTAGATAATGTAGTTAAGGCTGAGCAACTTGCAGAGGAATTTATTTTTAATTATAATCAAGCAAAAGAATGGTATCCATCTGGAGGTGAAAATCGGCAATCCTATGATTATGTGATAATAACTACATCCTCATTGAAATCATCTGTGCAAGATTTAGTAGACTGGGAAGAAAATAAAGGTAGAAATGTATATGTTGCAAATACTAGCTGGATTAGTTCAAATTATGATGGTTATGATATTCAAGAAGAGATGAGGAATTTTTTGAGAGATAAATATCCCTCTGATCAATGGGGAATTTTAGATGTTTGTTTAATTGGGCATTATGATGATGTACCTATGCGTCGTTGTGCTCAGAATACAGGATATGGACAACCAGAAACAGATTTTTATTATGCTGAGCTATCTGAACCAGATAGTACATCATGGGATTCTGATGGAGATCACCTATATGGAGAAAACTCTGATCCAGTTGATATGCACTCTGAAATAAATGTTGGACGTATTCCTTGGAGTGATAGTTCAATTGTTGAAAGTATTTGTAATAAATCTATTGTATATGAACAAAATAATAATGAATCATTCAAGGAAAACATACTGCTAATAGGTGCATTCTTTTGGCCAGATACTGATAATGCTGTGCTTATGGAATTAAAGACGGATCCTGATGAAAATCCATGGATGGCAGATTGGAATAGGACAAGAATGTATGAAGAGACACAGTCATCCTATGAATGTGACTATGATATTTCTTATGAAAATGTAAAAAGTGTTTGGTCCTCTGGAACTTATGGGTTTGTCAATTGGGCGGGACATGGTTCACCGACAGCTTGTTATGAATATTATCCATCTCAAGCTTTTGTTAATACTGGCA
>Ga0255055_10002950_pt1 | contig 11663 bp, 7 predicted proteins | sample JV7_2_27_MG_FD_188633 | JGI IMG/M metagenome (GOLD analysis project Ga0255055, IMG submission 188633) | Seawater microbial communities from Jervis Inlet, British Columbia, Canada - JV7_2_27 | ecosystem: Environmental > Aquatic > Marine > Inlet | place: Canada: British Columbia | collected... | reverse complement strand
CATTCGACCAGGTTGCGATCACCTGTCTTTGCCCTGTAATTAAATTGAACCCCTCGGCGACATCGCCGGCGGCAAAGACATTCGGGACATTCGTGCGCATGGTTTCATCAACAATGATGCCTTGATTAACCTCAATTTGACTTTCGGCAACGAGCTGAATATTAGGGCTCACGCCTTTTCCGATAATGACGGCGTCGGCCTCGAGGTTTTGATCTGAACTCAACGCGACGCTTAATTTATTTTTTGCTTTTGCGATGGAGACGGCATGGGTTTCAAATAAAATTGACATCCCGCATTCGCGGATACCCTGACATACATTTTCAGCACAGGACGGATCCACGTTGCGCGAAAGCGGTTGTTTGGAGCCGATTACGATTCTGATCTTGCGACCCGCTGCATATAACGCATTCGCCGCCTGCAAACCGATCAATCCCCCCCCGATGATGACAATGTCCTTCATCTGACCGGCGGACTTAACCAGTTGATCCGCATCATCAATGGTTTTTAAAGTAAATACACCCGCCAGATCTTCGCCTTTTATGCCCAGGCGTTTGGCTGAAGATCCCGTTGCAATCAGCAGATTGTCGTATTCCAAAATGTCGTCACTGGCGAGGGTTACCTGCTGGTTATGCGGATCGACTCTGGTGGCCGGGTTGCCAAGGATCAGCTCAACCCCATACTGTTGATTAAAGTTCTGATCAGCCAGAAACAGCGCTGATCTCCTGATTTTTTGGGAAACATAATAGGGTAGCAGAACGGGAGAGTAAGCATAATGATTCTCGGCCGAAACCATTGTGATGCGACTGGCGGAATCATTTTCGCGAATGGCTTTAACCGCGCTCAGGGCTGCCGCACTGTTGCCAATGATTAAATGCCTCTGGCGTTTACGGGAGCCTTGCTGATTCATCGTTTATAAGCCTATCAATTGTTTTTGGGGGAATGAGAATTTGAACTTTGGTACCAGAACAAATTGATAAACAAAATATATGCCAATGATGATTAATAGGAAAATTTGATGTAATTATAGATAGTTATGTTTTTAGGGGAGAAAAAGCCACCGCAGCCTTGATGCGAAACCGCATCACAATTATAATAACACCCTGAGATACTGATAGATTTTTTGATGCAATATAGCATCAAGAATAAAAATAAATAAACGCTTTATTTTCAAATGCTTAATTATTTATTGATGCAATTTAGCATCAATACGAGTGCATTTTAAAATAGAGGTATATTTTAAACATGATGGGCTATTTTGTAAGCTTTTTTAATAAAACGCGTGCATTCTTGTGACCTAACCTTGCTGCGACCTCCAAATTTTTAGTCGCCTGTTTTTTATCCCCAAGTTTGTAGTAAGCCACTGCCCGGGTTAAATACGCAACAGAAAAGGTTACATCTAAATCAATGGCGATTGAAAATGCATGAATTGCTTTTTGATAATCACCAGATTTATATAAAATGACGCCCTTACTGACCCAATCGCTTGCATTCAATCTGCCGATTGGCACGTCATTTTTTACGGACTCTTCGAAAGTTCTGAACCCAAATCTGCATACAGTTCCTCCTTCCGCATTCATCTCAGCGCGATAAGGGCATTTTTCCCAGTTCAAATTAGTGCCCATAGCCCTCGGTCTCTTCGTCCACAATACAGGAACCGTCACAATGCCAATTAAAAAAATCATTGACACCGGATACACGGCCATGGAGAAAATCCACTTTTCAACGGCAAACAGGTTGACAAGGGTTCCCAGTAAAACCAAAATCCAAAACACCTTGTTTTCCGTTTCGGGTTGATACCAGACTTTCCTTAAAGTTGGCAGCGTACCGAGAAGATTAATAAACAGATTAATCAGCAGGGCGCTCATCGGTGAATTGAAAATTCGCCAAACCACCAGGCTGATTGCCGCTCCGATCAGGCATCTTCGATCGAAAGGCGTCCACCCGCCGACGCCATATCTGATGGAAAGGATAAACACAATGGTTGAGCCGATTACATACCCGACGGGTGCCAGAAAGGCATAACTTGCACCGGTCTCCCGATAACTCAGCGCAATTATGGAACTAACGATCGCCCAGATGATCCAGCTCGCCCGATTGGGCTTTGTCTCCTTTCGCAATATCGACAGGATATAAGGAACATATGCCGCCAGCGAAATGATTCCGGCTAATTTACCGGCAATCGATGCGATATCATGCATGAAAAAGCCTCATCAAGGACCCATCATGAGTTTAGGTCAGCCAACAGCAGATCAAAGGTTTCCAGAAAATGATCAATATCTTCTTTCTGGATAATTAAGGGGGGATCCAGGCGAAATACATTCAATCCCGGGCGCTTTGCCAGAATAAACCCCCGCTGAATACATTGCACGTAGAGATCAGATAATAAATCATCTGCAAGCGTATCTGCAAACTCAATGGCGAACATCAATCCCCGGCCTCTGATTTCCTGAATAATTGAATATTTTTGCTTTAATTGCTGCAGTTCGTTAAGAAAATAGTCTGCAACCGTCTTGCTTTTTTCAATTACTTTTTCTTCCTGCAGGATTTTGATAACCTCCCTCGCGACCGCGCATCCGAGTGGATCGTTCTGATGAGATTGGTAGTAATAGAATGACTTGTTACTCAAATGTTCGATGATTTCCGGCGTCATCGCGATGGCGCTTACCGGATAACCGTTGCCCAGGCCCTTGCCCATGGAAACAATATCGGGGGTGATGCCGTAATGTTGAAATCCAAACCATTTGCCGGTTCGCCCAAACCCGGTTGTTATTTCATTGATCTGTATGAAACCATCATGCTGCCGGACAAATTTTACGATGTTCTGGATGAATGATTTTGGCGGGAACCTGACCAGACCCGATGCACTGCCGGGCTCAAATACAAAGCCCCCGATGCGGTCAAACGGAATTTCTGAAAAATAGCGGCATTCCGGGCTGCATGCTTCTGAAGAATTGCAGGTCATGCATTCCTGCCAATCAAATAGATACCATTCCTCCTTGCGTTTGTCTCCAGCCGAACCATAAGATCCCAGAAAGGAGTCGGCAAGCGTGAGAATCAGCGGTCTGCCCGTAATCTTTCGCAGCGCCTGGACCCCGAATTCCACCGCCTCACTCCCCGAGCTCAGAAATACGCACTTGCCCCCGGACAGGTTTAAGATGTCCAATACGGCGCTGGATGCCTGTTCCATAATGGGATTTGCGTAGCAGTACCCGGAATGCGTGAGTATCTTGGCCTGTGCCAGGATGGCGTCATTGATTTGAGGGTGGCAATGCCCGAGCGGCAGGCACCATATCCCCGATTCCAAATCGAGATATTTGCGGCCTTGAAGGTCATAAAGGTAACAGCCTTCGCCTTTGACAATATCAGGCAGTACCAGCGGATGTCGATTACACCAGAGTACGTGATCCATACGTCTATAACCTTTCTTCTATCTCTGTGGGTATTCGTGTTTTAGGCCTTTGCGGTCAAACCAGGATTTCTCCACGCTGTTGAGTTCCCTCACCAGATCTTCGGACAGGAGTTTCGGCTGGTGGTTTTTTAAGATTTCGATAGTTCTTTGGTTTAACAGGTCTTCAGCGTCTTTTGTATTGGGTTCCTTTTCAAAGCTGCGATCAAAAATCTTTGGGTTCCAGAATTTTCGAAAATGGTTAAAGGTATGGTCCTCAGTAATGTAGCTGTTTTCCGGTCCTAGCCGATCGATCAAATCAAGCGCAAGCGTTTCTTCATTGATTTCAATGCCGCCCATCAGCACCTTGACCATATCAATGACCTCGTTTGTCAATACCGTGAGTTCGGGCGATACCATTTTATCGTGATACATAATTCCCACATCATGAACGAGGTCCGCCCCCGTGAGGGCAGAGGTCATTATCTGGTAAGTGATTTCTGAACCCGCCTGGACGCCGATAACTTCGGCATCGGTGCAGCCGGCCGTGCCGAATGCCGGGATTCTGTAATGATGGAAGAGTTCAGTTAAGGCCCCCACCATCAGGCTCATCTCCGGTGCGCCAAAGGAAAAAATACTCGTTTTCATGTCCATAATAGAAGGCAGCGAGCCGCAGATAACCGGTGTTCCGGGATTTTTGATCTGTAAAACAACCAGCTGACTCAGCGCTTCCGCATTCGCTATGGCCAGGCACCCGGCAAAGGTCGCCGGAACAGTAGTCCCCAGCATTGGCATACTGTACACGACATTCGGAATCCCTTTTTCGGCGCAGACAAGACTCTTTTCCATCGCCTCCTCGCCCTGAATCAAGGGGCTTACCGGCTCAGAAGAGCCGACAAAAAACGGTTTTTGTCTCAAGCGATCCTCGCCGCCGGCAACGATTGCGCAAAGCGATATGGCGTCCTGCAACCCTGAGACGGTTACATTTTCGGCAACGATCGGCTTTGGACTGTTGAGAATGCACTGCAGCACGCTGACTCTCTCCGCCAGTTCTCCGGGTAAGGCGGCGTAACCCGGGCAGGTGAAAAACCATTCGATATTGGGCAGGGCATCGGCTATGCGGATATGGTCAATGATGTCTTGAACCTGAAACGCCCTGCACTTCCGCGTATGGGGGTCCAGATAGTTCATGCTGTCGGGCTGTACGCCAAAGTGCGAACCGGTCATGCCATTGAGGACGAATGCCGGTTCGCCTTCGCGCGTGTACAGGGTAACCATTTTGGGCGCGGTTCTGATGGCCGTTTCGACCAAATGACAGGGGATCTTTACGCGCTTCGGATTGGATACATCTGCACCGGCGTCACCTAAAATATTAATCGCCTCCTGGCACTTGAAGGCCACACCGGTTCTTTCCAGAATCTGGAGGGTGGCGAAATGTAATTCTTCTAGCTGTTTATCAGATAAGATCCGAAACTGCGGGCTGCCGTATTGTATATAGTTTGGACGCATGATAGATATTCTCCTGTTTGCTCAGATGATATCAAAATGACAACAGACTCGTATCAAGTCTCAGAAATAATTTATAAACCGCGGTTTTATTTTAGGTGTCAGTTCCCGGGTTCAGGGTTCAAAGGTTCAGGGTTCTGGGTTCAGAAGTTTCAGGATTTAAGTGTCCGATTTCTGGCTGTTGTCCTATTTCCTCTAACATCTGATGATTTATTTCTGCAGTTATCTAACCTCTGAACCTTTGAACGTTGAACCCACCGGAGGTGGGCAAGCCTTTGAACCAGGCGTTGTTTAAAGAACTCAACTGCACTAAAATATACCACACGACTTTTGTAACATTTTTTCTAAAACATGACACTGAAAGCCATCTCAAAAATAGGATTTTGGTTCAAGATCGCGGCGGGGCCGAGTTTCAAACCGGAGGCATACTGTTGTATGTCGAGGATTTGAAACGAGGCACCAACAAAGATATTGGGCCAAAAGACCTTTTTGAGATGGCTTCTAATCAGTGGCAAGGTTTAGCATCAAATGTTCATATGCAATCTTTGCTTGCCTTAATTCCTCAACGCTGATGGACTCATCGGCAATGTGCGCATCATCCTCTGCGCCGGGCCCCAGCCCTATGGTGGGGATCTTTCTTTTCCCGGCAGTTTCTGAACCGTTCGTGCAGAATCCCCAGGAACCGAACTTGGGCGCTAACCCCGCTGCCATAACGCCGGCCTCTGCCGCTTTGACCAGGAGGATGTCCCTTTCTACTTTCCAGGCCGCGAATAGACGCGGGGCCTCGATAACCTTTCCCGTGTACGCCTGAACCGTATCCCGGGTTACCGCAAGAGAAAAGGCATGGTCATCAATGCTTTTGAGCGCGTTAAGGATTTGATTGAGAATTTTTTCTTCAGTCTCCCCCGGCAGGGTGCGCCGGTCGAAACGTACCGTGACCTGGGGGGGAATAAGGGAGATCGATGGATACGGATCAGTGATGATGTCCGTTGCCACAAGGATGGCTTGCCCTATAAAAGGATCTTTTGGGAATTCGATTTTCTCAAGCACATCTAACGCTTTTGCGGCGAGTGTGATTGGGTTTTTTCCACGAGCGGGAAAGGCCGCATGGGCTGGTATCCCTTCGACGGTCAGCAAAATTTCGGCCCGGCCCTTTTGCCCCAATTTAATCGTTAAATTCGATGGCTCACAGATCACGACCTGCTGCGGTCTTACACTTTCAACAACAGCGCCAAGCGCCACGCCTTCTAAGGTTTCCTCCAAAACCGTTGCACTCACTGCCACCTGACGACTGAGTCTGCCGGATTTTGCTGCAGCGGCCGCGCCACAAATGACTGCGGCGAGCCCGCCCTTCATGTCCGTCGAACCGCGACCATAGAGACGACCGTCAATAATCTCCCCGCCAAAGGGATCCATACGCCACTCACCTGCAACCGGCACGACATCCATGTGCGCATCGAATAGCAATGCGGTCGTTTCCTCTTCAGGACCCACCAACCCTATGACGTTTCCAAACTCATCTCTGAAAACACTGCGGAAACCGAGCGCATTCATGGCATCCTCGACCCGGTCTGCAACTTCACCTTCTGCGCCCGAAAGGCCGGGTGTTTGAACCAATCTTTGCGTTAACCCAATTTCATCAAAACTCATAGCCACAACCCTTCCTTGCTGTCTGTTAAAATCTCAGCACCATCTGCACCCACGAGGAGATTCTGCTCGGCTGCAGCCGTGCCTACATTTTCAAGCGACAAGAATTTCTCAACGGCAAGATACATCCCCTCCTCAATAGTGAGTTCTTCTCCTGAAATCAACCAGGGTCGCTCAAACCCTAAACCCAAACCATGCCCCCAAAGTACCGGGTAAGAACCTGTAATTTGTCCGGGGGATCCTTTTTCTGCAGTGGCCACACCTAAAGACGCCAGGGCGCTGTCGCCGCATGCAACGATCTCTTGCGCTGAAGCGCCGGGTTTAATGAAATCAATAACGGTGCCTAAGGCCGCATGAAGGGTATCCAAAAGTTTGCGCTGTTCTTCTGAAGCATCCCCGAGAACATAAGTCCGGCCAAATTCGGAAAGATATCCTTCCATGACGATGCCGAGATCTATCTTGACCATGTCACCCTCGGATAAAATTTGCTTGGAAAAGCCGGGTTGTGCCTTTGAGGTATAAGCATGGACCAAATCCCCCGAGGATACGGCACAAAAATAGATGGCTGCGCCTTCAGCGGCCGCCACTGAATAAGCGGCGGCAACTGCATCTGCTTCGGTTATTCCCGGCCGGAGGGCTTGATAAAAGGCATCTATCGCCCGCCGGTTCAGCGCGCAAACGGATCGAATACAATCCTTCTCAGCTTCACTCTTTATGCGCTTCAAGGTGTCGAGTTCCGCTTCAACCTCTATCCAGTTGATGCCGGGAAATTTATCAACAATGAACCGCCAATGACAGGTCGGGAGAACATCTGATCCAATTAAGCCCACATCGCCTGATGACAGATTCAGTTCATCCATCGCATCAGCCAGAGTTTGATTAAAATCTCCAGAGTAAGTGATTTTATCAGCCCATATTCCTTTTTTCTCACAATCCGGCGTACTCACACAAAGGATCGTTTCCCCTCTTGCGCTCATCACCAGCACCGTGTGTGACCTCCCTGACCAGTGGGGCAAATTTCCGGGTAAGTAGACATAGGGTTGATAGTGGCCTGTCAGGTAAAAGACATTATAAGCGCGATCATACGTGAATCCTCCCCGCGATACGACAATAACACCTTTAAGATTCTTGGCAGCTAAGATTTTACAAATCTCATCCTGCCTTTGTTGATATTCCTTTGATTCAATGCTCATTACTTTGCTCCTATCCAGTTTTCCTGAAGTTTGCATGAAAATAAATGAGAATCTTTTACAAAAAATTTAAATCGGATGATGGTCTATTTTAAATTTGAATTCCCTCCTGCTTGCAGGAGGGATGAATCAAAATTTGACAATCTCCTTTTCATCGGCGAAGCATAGCGAAGCCGACCTGATACCCTGCAGCTTGCTGCAGGGAGAGTTCATTTCTCATCTATTTTCACCCTATGGGCGAGCCGGAGGCTCCCATATGCTGCGTTATTAAGGGCTCGAAGTAGTTATACTACGACTTCGCCCTTAAGTGCCTTGCCTATGGAAGCCTCCGACTCGTGCAAAATTCAGGTTTTGCTTTATAAACATTCGCATTATGTGATGGATAATTGGCCAGGCTCACATGCTAAGGTGAATTTGCCATTTTCCAGCCGACCACGACTTGTTTTTGATGTCCAGCGGTACGCTTAATACGCAAGACCGTGTTTTTTTATTTTGCGGACGACGGTTGATTGATTTATCCCCAGAAAACGGGCCATCTCTCGTGTCGTTTTAAAGTTCATCATGGCGTTTTTCAACAAGTTTTTTTCAAAAGCGAGCGTTTCTTCGATCAAACTCATTTTGCTGCCCGGTTTCTGGCCGTCATGAGTTTGTTCGAGGGCGGGTTTTTTAAAATCTCTCAAAATATATTCATCCAATGAATCCGTTTCACTCATCATAACAGCCATTTTAATCATGTTTTTCAGTTCGCGGACATTGCCGGGAAATGAATACGATTTTATCTGCTCCATGGCGTTCGGGGAAATGAGGCGCCCCAGTCCGTATTTCTGATTATATTTATCCAATAAATGATTCACCAATTCGAAAATATCATCCGGTCTTTCTCGAAGCGGGGGAATCTGCATCACAAATGTATTTAACCGGAAAAACAAATCCTGACGAAATTTACGCTGACGGCTACGGGTTTCGAGGTTGCGGTTAGTGGCCGCAATGATCGTACAGTCAACCTGTTTGGGTTTAATGCCGCCCAGTCGCATAATTTCGTGGTCATCCAGGTATTTTAAGAGCTTGGCCTGAACTGAGAGGGGAAGGTCGCCGATCTCATCTAAAAAAAGGGTACCTTCATGGGCCAGTTCAAAAAGTCCGATTTTGCCGTGCTCCCGGGCACCTGTAAACGCCCCTTTTTCGTAGCCGAAAAGCTCTGCCTCCAACAGGCTCTCCGGCAGCGCCGCACAGTTGATCTGGATAAACGGCTTCTTTTTTGAATCGCTGTATTTATGGATGAATTTCGCCAAAAGCCCCTTGCCGGTTCCGGTTTCACCCAAAATCAGAATATTGGAGGCTTCCATTTTGGCAAGTTTAGCCGCGATCCTCAGCACCTGCCGCATTTCTTCGCTTTTGGCAATAATTTCCTGTTCCTTCAATTCTAAGAGGCTTAATTCGACAAGTTCGTCTTTGAATCTTTGCGTTTCCATGCGGGTTTGATCCAGCTTTTCTTTCATTACATTCAGCTGGGTCATGTCGCGTTCATTGACCACCACCAGAGAAATATGCCCGTCTTCATCGAATACCGGTGTTCCGGTAACCAGCAAATATTTATTCGTCTTTTTGAGGTATTGCAGCAGGCTGACCTGCCGTTCGGTCTCCAGAACCTCTAACGTTACAGATCGATCTATCAGGCCTTTTTCCACAATTTCTCGAACATTTTTTCCGACAACATCTTTGGCCTTAATGGCGTTGATTTTTTCAGAAGCCCCATTAATTTTGATTATTTTTCCGTTGCCGTCGCAAAGCCAGATTCCGTCCGAAGAAGATTTAAATATCGCTTCCAGTTGTACATTCAATCGTCGATAGGATTCCAACTGTTGAGCAGAATTTTCGAAGTCCTGCATTTTTTGAAAATTACCCATCGCTCCCAGTATTCGTTGATCTTCCAGGATGGGCGTGACGCTGACCACCAGACTTATTTTTTTGCCGACGATGTGGCTCCCCAGTTGAGACTCGCCGCTTTCCAGGCATTTTATAACCAGGCGTCCGGTCATCGGTAAAACCGCCTTGATATGGGAGCCGATGACGCCTTTTTGATCCAATTTCAGGATGGTTGCGGCCTGATGATTGATTAAAACAATGTGCCCGTTGGCATCGGTGGCAATGACACCGTTGCTGGTCGAGGTAAAGATATGCTCATAGGTTATTTTTTGCGCCATGGGATCCTCATTGAGTGAATATTGGAAAATTGATAGTGTTGCGTCTCGCAAGTAATTTACAAAACATGGTTTTATTTAAGCTGTCAATGGATTGTTTTTGAATTAAAAACCGGAGAGCGCTTCAGGATTGACAAAAAATCGATTCGTTTTTGAATCATTATTGGCAGTCTTTTGTGCCAAATCCGTTGCGGATAAATAAATCAATGGTGATGCATTTATGAATCATAGCCATGTGAACATCGCTTATTGCATTCAATTCCGATCAATTATGCATGCCATAACGCCGAAGCGCTACTCTTCTAACTTGCCAATATAATTAAATTTACTTTGATAGAAAAAAATCTTTGGCGAATGTGGGTCCCCAATAACCTTCAGCTGAATAAATATTACAGTTGGCTCTTTTCTTGCAGATCAACGTCTAGATGTAAATTTGGCAAATAAATAGCATTCAAACATTTAACGCGAAATAAAAATTATAATTTACTTGAAAAGACGGTTGCATCAATGTTAGGGGGGTAGCATGTATGAAAGAATGCACCTGCTAGAAAAAGGGGATTTCGATAAACTGCATCGTGCAACCCTGGAAATTTTTAAGGATGTCGGCGTCGCCTTCCATGAACCCGAGGCACTGGAAATATTCAGTCGCTGCGGCGCTCGCGTCGATGGCAATGTCGTGTTTATCGAAGAAGGCCTCGTTGACAAAGCGCTGGAATCAGCGCCTTCAGAATTTCAAATCGAAGCGCGCAATGTTGAAAAAAGCGTTACCCTCGGGGGGCAAAACCTTGTCCTGGCCCCCGGATACGGCAGCCCCTTTATGGTCACCAAAGACGGCGAGCAAAGAGAAGCCGTCATGCAGGATTATGACAATTTCTGTAAACTGGTGCAGACCTCCAAATACATCGATATGAATGGCTGCCTGATGGTAGAGCCCTCGGATCGACCGGCAGCGACTGCGCATCTGGATATGCTTTTCTCCAACATCGTTTTATGTGATAAACCCTTTCTGGGAAGCTCGGTATCCCGCCAGGCGGCCATTGATTCGATTGAAATGGCCGGCATCGCCTGGGGCGGAAAAGAAAAAATTAAAGACAGACCCGTAATGATGGGCATCATCAGTTCACTTTCACCGCTGCAATATTCCGTTGAAATGGCGGGTGCCCTGATCGAATATGCACGCCACGGTCAGGTCAACATGCTGGCGCTTTTGATGCAGGCCGGCGCCACCGGCCCGGTGACCCTGCCCGGTCTCCTGGCGGTTCAGAATGCGGAAGTTCTCGCCGGTATCATCCTGGCGCAACTGGTTAATCCCGGGTCGCCGGTTATTTACGGGACGACCTCAACGATAACCGAGATGAGAACCGGAGCGCTTGCCATCGGGGCGCCGGAACTATCCATGATTCAAAATGCGACCATGCAGATGGCAAAATTTTATGGGCTGCCCAGCAGGGGCAGCGGTGCACTTACCGACGGCCATTTCCCGGATATGCAGGCCGGTATCGAGTCCACCCTGGCACTCTCCCAAACCATTATGAGCGGCGCCAATTTCATTCTACACGCCTGCGGCATTCTGGGGTCCTATATTGCCATGAGTTACGAAAAGTTTCTGGCGGATGAAGAGCTATGCGGGATGTTGCGCAGGATTCTGAAACCCCTCGATGTGAGCGATGATCGCATCGACTTGCCCACCATCAAAGAAGTGGGTGTCGGTGGCGAATATCTGACCCATGAGCG
>Ga0255055_10002948_pt1 | contig 11665 bp, 11 predicted proteins | sample JV7_2_27_MG_FD_188633 | JGI IMG/M metagenome (GOLD analysis project Ga0255055, IMG submission 188633) | Seawater microbial communities from Jervis Inlet, British Columbia, Canada - JV7_2_27 | ecosystem: Environmental > Aquatic > Marine > Inlet | place: Canada: British Columbia | collected... | reverse complement strand
ACGTGGGCTCCGCGTGGTCGCCTCTTCACACGGCTTTCTCGGGGGGCGGCGACCGGTCGACGGAGTATACGTGAACGGGCTCCACCCGACCCGAGAGCTGGCGCTCGCCCTCGAATCGCAGCTTCACCGTTTCTCGAACCCGTCGCTGCACGGCCTCGGAGACCAGGATCTCACCGGGCCGGGCGAGCTTCTCCAGGCGGTGGGCCACGTTCACGGCATCGCCCACAGCGGTGAAATCCGTGCGCCGGTCCGAGCCGAGAGTGCCGACGACCACGGTCCCGGTATGGATGCCGATGCCGACCTGAGCGCGCTGGCCGTCTCCGTCCAGCTGCTGGTTTCGCTCGGCGACCGCCTGCACGATGTCGACGGCGGCGCTCACCGCATGCACCGCGTGGTCCGGGTCCGGCACCGGCGCGCCGAAATACGCCATCACCGAGTCGCCGATGAACTTGTCGATGGTGCCCCTGCGGGCGAGGATGCGGTCCGAGGCGAGCTGGAAGATCTCGTTCAGCAGTGCGACCACGTCACGCGCCTTCATTCCCTCGGAGAGGCGCGTGAAGCTGCGAATGTCGGCGAAGACGATCGTGACCTCGCGCTCGGCACCTTCCAACTCGCTTCCCTCCGGGCTCTCCAACAGGGCTTCCAGGACGTAGTCGCTGGCGTAACGGCCGAAGGCCCTCTGGATCCGCTCCTTCTCCTGGACGATCCGCTCCTTCTCTTGGAGCCCCTCAGTCATCTTGTTGAAATCCCGCGTGAGATCGCCCACCTCGTCGCGGGAAGTCAGCGTGACGCGGGTGGCCAGGTCGCCGCCGGCGACTCGTTCGACTCCGGACCGGAGTCGTCGGATGGGTCCGAGCAGAAGCTTCACGAGGCGGTCTCCTCCGAAGATGCCCACGAGTACGACCGCGACTGCGAGCACCGTGAGCTGCCGCTGGCTCTCCGCCACCACGGGCTCGACCAGGACACCCAGGTCGAGCTCGATCTGGGCCTCGCCCAGCCACTCGTCGCTGTAGACGACCGGCGTGGCCACCACCAGATGGCCGCCACGCCGCTCGATCACGGTTTGGCTCGGCTCCTCCCCGCTCTTGCGGGCGAGGAGATCCATTTCCTGGTCCAGCTCCTCGGAATCCAGGGAGGCGACGATCTTCTCGACGATCTCCCCGGAGTCGGATCTCTCGCGTTGGACCAGACGCGCCGCGACCAGCCCCTCCTTCTCGCCGACCTGCTGGACCAGCGCCTCGCGGACCTGCTGGACCAGTGCTTCCATGGAGAGCTCGTCCCCCGCCAGCAGGGGGATCTTGGCGTCTCCGGCCAGGTTCGTGGCGAGGGCGGCACCGTACTTGCGCGACTCGGCTTCCAGGGCAGCGCGCTCGTGCCGAGTCGCCATCCAGGTGAGACCGATGGACGCCGCGAGCAGCAGCGTCACCACCAAGGTGCTGAACTTCAGTCGAAGCGATCGCACGGACCGGACTCGCCGGGAGAAGAAAAACCCGAGAAAACGCGCCAAGATACTCGAGCCCACGCTACTCCAAGGGCGAAGCGGGACGCAACATGCCGGCGAGCGCCTGCGCTCGGTTCCGGGCCGAGACGGGTCATTCGAGACCGAGACGGATTTCCAGGATCTCGAACTCGCGGATGCCTTTCGGTGCCCGGACCTGGACCGCGGAGCCCGGCTCCTTTCCCATCAGGGCGCGGGCGACTGGTGAAGTCACCGAAATCAGGCCGCTCTTGAGATCCGCTTCGTCCTCGCCGACGATGGTGTAGGTGACCTCCTCGCCGGATGCGGTGTTCTCCAGCACCACGGTGGCACCGAAACTCACGCGTTCGGTGCTCTGGCCGGTTCCGTCGATGATCTGGGCTCGCGCGAGCTTGTCGTCCAGGAGCCGGATTCGCCCTTCGAGCAGCCCCTGGCGTTCCTTGGCCGCGTGGTACTCGGCGTTCTCCGAGATGTCGCCGTGAGAGCGGGCCTCCCCGATCTCCTTGACGATCCCCGGCCGGTCGACGGTCGTGAGGCGCTGCAATTCCTCCTCGAGCATCGCATGGCCGCGAGGGGTCATCGGGACCCGCTGCGAGACGGACATCAGAACAACCCTTCGTTTCGCTTCAGGGATCGGTCGATCTGGAGCTCGGGGCGCAGCCGATCACTGCTGCCCGCATTCGGCGGCCTCCATGGCACGCCGACTGCCCCGATCTCTGCGCCATAGCTGCAGCTACGCGACGGTTCCGCGCCTCATCAGCCCACCGGAGAAACGCCCTCGGTGCCGCGCCGACATCCGATCCCAGAAGATCCCAAAGCGCACGTCGACGCCCTCCCGGGGAGAGCGCCGACGACCCGACAAAGCTAACCGTCCCGGGAAGGAAACGCCATGAAACCGGAAGACAAATCACCCCCCGGGGGAGATCGCTCTCGGGTGCCCCTGGTTCCGCTGGCCCTCGCCTTCTATGCGGTGATGGCGGCGGTGGCCGTCGCATGGCGGCTGGCGGCCGACGGCCAGGGCCCATTTCTCGCGGACCGGGGAGCACCGGTCCCCGAAGGCAGCCTGCTGCTGCGCGACGCCCTTCTCGGGCTGCTGGTGGGCGGCGGGCTCGTCGCCCTGTCGCGGCTCTGGACCCAGCATACGAGCATGGGTCGTCTTCTAGCGGAGCACCTCGCCGGGATCCTCGGCCCGCTCTCGGGGGCGAAGGTGGTGGTCCTCGCCCTCGCCAGTGGTCTGGGCGAGGAAGCCTTCTTCCGCGGTGCACTGCAACCCCGGGTGGGCCTGGTGATCGCCAGCCTTCTCTTCGGCCTGGCGCACCTCGTCCCGAGAAGGGAGCTGGCGCCCTGGGCCGGCTTCGCCGCCCTGGCCGGCGTGTTGCTCGGTGCGCTCTTCGATTACACCGGGAACCTCCTGGCGCCGACCCTTGCGCACGTCCTCGTCAACGGCCTCAACCTGCGCTGGCTCAGCCGGGCGTCCGAACTCCGGTGAGGAGCCGGATCGCGGGAGCCTGGGTGAGGGGAGCGCGCCTGCGCGCGCGGACACCGAGACTGGATCCCTACAGATCCGTGTCCGTCGTTGCGATGGCGTCGACTTCGATCAGGACGCCGAGGGGAAGACTGGCGACACCGACGGTGCTGCGCGCCGGCTTCGGAGTGCCTGTGAACTGTCTCTCGTAGATCGCGTTCATGCGCGCAAAGAGCGAGAGGTCCGTCAGGTAGATCGAAGTCCTGAGCACCCGCTGCATCCCGGAGCCCGCGGCCTCGAGAACGGCGCGCAGGTTCGCGAAGACCTGTGCGGCCTGGGCTTCGATCTCCCCCCGACGACCTGGCCGGTGGCCGGGTCGAGGGGAATCTGCCCGGCGACGTAGACGATTCCCCGGTGGATGACCGCCTGAGAATAGGGACCGCCCGGCGCCGGGGCGCGATCGGTTCTGACTCCCTTCGCGTTTGTCACGGATCAGGAGAAGCCGATGTCGCCGTCATCGTCGAGCAACCGCTCCTCGAGCACGCGCAGGAGATAGCCGAGCAGCAGGAGATTGGGCAGTCGTTTGAGTGATTGGCCCTCGATCCTCTCCGACTTCCCGAAGGACTCGGCATAGGAGTTGAAGAACTCCAGCGTTTCCAGCGGAACGTTCTTTGCGAGAACCTCGTTGAGCTGTTCCGCCGGTAGCTCACCGAACAAGTCGGCAAACTCCCATGCCAGTTCCGAATGTGTCATCGGGGGCTCCGGTTGCCGCGCCCCATGCCGGACGCAGAGCCGATCCTGCCATCGGGGACACTCGTTGTCAACGAAACGAAGCCCTTGTCGACGGCAAGAGTGCAGGGAGCGCGCACCGGTGCGTGCTCTAGCGTGCAACACCGATGCTGCTCGCGGACGACTGCGGCTCTGCCGGCGAGCGCCGATCGGCTTCCGACGGTGACGGCGCGGTCGGCCTCCCACCGAGCCGCGACGATGCGTTTGCTTTTTGGATTCGCGGCCTCGCGGACGCAAGTTGCCGATGGAATTCCGGGTGACCCGGCGGCGGAACGCTCCGCACTTCCCTCCCCGGCCCCTCTCCCATGCGACCCTCGACGGCTCTTTCGAAAACCGCCTCCCGGACGAAGAGAGGCGCTTGGTAACGGAGCCCGATCGCGACGGCATCGCTCGGACGCGCGTCGACCTCCACGATCCGCCCGTCGACCTCGACCACGAGGAGCGCGTAGTAGATGTCTTCGCTGAGGCGGGTCACGACGATGCGTTCGACCCTGCCTTCGAGATGGTCGATCAGGCGCTTGGCCAGATCGTGGGTGTTGGGCCGCGGATGGCTCTGGTTCTCGAGAACCGAGGCGATGGATCGCGCCTCGCTCAAACCGATCCAGATCGGCAGGCGCCTCGAGCCTTCGACCTCCCCCAGAACCAGCACCGGTGAGTTCGAGCGCGGATCGACAGTCACGGTTTCGACCCGAACCGCTACCTCGGGCTCGGGCAGCGGATCCGGGGAACAGCTCGAGAGGAGGAGGGCGAGAACCCACACGAGGCTGCGGCGATTCATGGGGGGACCTCGACTTCCCCAATGATACTCCGTCTGCCGCGGCCCGGTCGAGAATGCCTTTTCGAGCTTCGCTCGGCTCCGCCTCGCTGCGCGCCCGGCTCGCCCTTCGGCTCGCCGGGCTTGCGGCGGGTGCAGCACGGGGCCCCGCCTGGCGGGGCCCCGGCGGCAGATGGTCGGGGCGACTGGATTCGAACCAGCGACCTCTTCGTCCCGAACGAAGCGCGCTACCAAGCTGCGCCACGCCCCGATACGGCAATGGCGGAGAGGAATATGCCTACTTCCTTCCCGGCCCTCAAGGTTACCGCGTACACTGGGGCGAGGTCGTCTCGGAGGTTGCGCTGGATTCAGCTGGAGCCGTCAATCCGTCCCAGTTCGCCCTCGCGGTGGCAGCGGCCTTCGCAGTGGCCTTTGCCGCGGTGGCCTGGCGGCCCGCGTGGGTCGTCCGCTTCCCCCGGGTGGTTCTTCTGGCAATCACCGGCGCGAGCCTGCTGGCCCTCGCCCCACTCGTCGAGTGGGATCCCCCGGGGCTGAGACTCCGCATCGATCCCTCGACGGAGCCCCTCCTGCCAGCGGGAGATCCGGCGCAGGAGGTCTATCGCCAGGCGGTTCGGGATTTCGGGGACGACGAGGTCTTCGCAATCGCCATGGAGTCGGAGGAGGTGTTCCGGGCCGAGACCCTGGCGACGCTCCGGCGCGCCAGTGACCGGATCGCGCGGTTTCCCGAGGTCCGGAAGGTCCAGAGCCTGACCGACGTGGTCGCCTTCCGCTACGACGCCGCCAACGACTGGATCGAGGTGGCGAGCTTCCTCGACGAGATTCCCACCGATCCGGGCGCGCTCGCGGCCTACCGGCAGCGCGCCCTGGCCGATCCGCTCTACGAGAAGGTGTTGATCTCGGACGACGGCCGGACGGCCGCGATCAACGTCACGTTTCGCAAGATGACGGACCAGCAGTTCATCGATGCGCGGGTGGACGAGCGGATCCGGGCGGTTCTCGACGCCGAGACGAGGGCAGGGATTCGTTTCCACGTGGCCGGTCGCTCCCACATCAAGGTCCATGTCTATCGACTCATGTTGCGGGACATGCGGATCCTGATCCCGCTGGCCCTCGGCGTGGTGGCGGCCGGTCTGTGGCTGGTCTTCGGGTCCTGGCGAGCCGTTCTCCTGCCCATGGGGGTCATCCTGATCTCCGCCCTGTGGACCTTCGGCGCGATGGCCTACCTCGAGCGGCCCCTCACGGTACTGACCACCCTGCTGGCTCCCATGCTGGTCGCGATCGGGAGCGCGTACGGAATCCACATGGTGTCGCGCTACCAGGAGGAAGCGGCACAGGCTCCCGACGGGGCGAGTGCCGCGCTCCTTTGCCTGCGACCCATGCGCCTGCCCGTCCTCGTGGCCGGCTTCACGACCATGATCGGTTTCGGTGCCCTTCTGATCACGGACGTGCCCGCGGTCTTCGAGGTGGGGGCCTTCTCCGTGCTGGGTGTCGCCTCCATTACGCTGCTCACGCTCACGATGTTGCCCGCGGCACTGGCGAGGTGGCCGCTTCGATCCAGCCGTTCCAACCGCAAGGGCGCGGTGCGAGGCCTGAGCTCGCGCATCGACGCCGGCCTCGATCGCACCCTCGCTGCGGTGTGCCGCCTGGCGACGCGACGGGCGACGCCGCTGCTCCTCGCCTCGGCCGCCCTGGTGGTGGTCTGCGTAGCGGCGATCCCCCGCATCGTGATCGACACTGACTACCTCTCTTTCTTCGACGAGAGCTCGGAGATCCGCCGGGAGTTCGAGGCGGTGAATCGCCTGCTCGCCGGCGCGGTTCCGATCTACATCTCGCTTCGCGCCGAGGAGCCGGGCGCCTTCCGCGAGTCCGAGGTGCTTCGCGCCATGGAGCGCATCCAGCGGGACGTCGATTCGATTCCCGCGGTGAGTCGCACGCTCTCGCTCGTCGATACGGTTCGGGTGATGAACCGGGTCATGTCGCGGGACGATCCGGAAACCGAGCGGATCCCCGACACCCGCGGCGCGGTCGCAGAGCTGATCTTCATGGCGCCCAAGGGAGACCTCGACCGCTACACCAACGTCAATCACAGCCGCGCCAACGTTCTGGTTCGGACGGGCGCGGTGGGCTCCGCCGCGGTGCGATCGGTCGCGGCGCAGCTCGAGACCGCGATCTCGAAGGGCGCCCTGCCGGAGGGGATCGAGGCCTTCGTCACGGGTAACGCCATCCTGCTCTCTCGGAGCGCCGACGGCATCGCCCGCAGTCAGCCCCGAACGGTGGGTCTGGCCGCGCTCGCGATCTTTGTCCTGGTGACTCTTGCGTTTCGCTCGCTTCGTCTGGGCTCGGTCGCGATGGTGCCGAACCTGGTTCCCATCGCGATCTTCTTCGGCTCTCTCGGTCTCGGCGCCGCACCGCTCTCCCTCCCGACGAGTCTGATCGGAAGCGTCGCCCTGGGCATCGCCGTCGACGACACGGTCCACTTCCTGGTGCGTTACGGCCGGGAGCGTCGCCGCGGGCTCGCACCGGAGGAGGCGGCGCTGCTCGGCGCTCGCCGGGCCGGTCGGGCCATCGCCATCACTTCGTTCATGTTGATGGCCGGCTTTCTGGTGGTGGGGCTCTCCAGCTTCGCCACGCTGCGGCAGTTCGGCATCCTCTCCGCAGCGACGATGGGCGTCTGCCTGCTCACCGATCTCGTGCTTCTCCCGGCCCTCCTGGTGCGCACCCGCTCCTGAGATTCGCCGGGTTAGTGCGATTCGAGGCGGCGCAGATCGAAGGTCGTTCGCTCGAGCTTCGGGTTGGCTTCGAGCTCCTGAACGGTGAGCGTGGTGAAGGTGTCATTCTGCACGTTCCGCATCGTCAGCGTGCTGGGCCAGTGGACGCCGTCGATCTCCTTGACGTCAGCGGACGGAGCGGTGAGCTCCTTCACCAACAGGCCGCGCTCGTCCCAGTAGCGTGTGAGGAGGGGAACGCAGGTCCCTTTGTCGACTTGGATCACGAAGCGGGAGTAGTCCGAATCCGCGTGCGCCCTGGGGATGATCTCCACCACGTAGGTGGTCGCGTCCTGCACCACCTGGTCGGGAAGGCGCCGGTAATCGCCGTCGTCGATCTCCCGGGGCACGAGGTCCTCGAAGGTGAAGTCGGTTCCAAAGATGGCCTCGCGGCGCAGGTTCACCCGCCGGATACGACGCGACGTGGCCAGGTAGACGAACTGATCGTTCGACCGCGCGTGGTTGTTGATGATCAAGTAGCCGGAAAATCGCAAATCAAAGGGGTCGACGTACTTGACGAGCGTCTTGGAGAGCACGCCGCCGCTGGGCTCTCCTTCCGGGTCTCGGAAGCTGCTCCAGGTCATCCGGAGCCGCGATTCCTGGGTGCTGCTGCCGCGATCTCCCGAGAGCAGCTTCGATTGCTGAACGTAGGCGTCGAAGCGGTTGTCCAGAACGCACTGGTAGATGTCGCGTCCGCTCGGCTCCGCATCAGGCGGGAGCGCGTCCTCCAGCGGCTCACGGGGTGTCGGCGCCGCGTGAGCGGGCTCGCTGGCACGGGCCGCGCCGCCCCACCCGCTGCACGGCGTCAGTAGCAGGATCAGCATGGGGATCGCAGGGAGCGGGATCGGGTGGCGGGCGCGCATCTCTCCTTCGACTCTCTCGGCCCACCCGGAAGGCGACCCGGCGCGGGCCGTTGCGACAGACTCCTAGCCGGCGGCCTCCTTGCGGAGCTCCGCGATGGTGGCCGCGTAGTCCGGCTTGCGGAAGATGGCCGAGCCGGCGACGAACGCGTTGGCTCCCGCACGAGCGACGCGCCCGATGGTGCCGGGTCCGACGCCCCCATCCACCTCCAGCTCGACCGCGAGCTCGCGCTCGTCGATCCAGCGGCGGATCTGGGAGATCTTGGGCAGCGCGCTCTCGATGAACTTCTGAGCCCCGAAGCCCGGGTTGACCGTCATCACCACCACCTGATCGACATCTGCGAGGACGGGCTCGATGGCCTCTGCGGACGTCGCCGGGTTGAGTGCGACCCCCGCGCGCGCACCCGCCTCCCGCGCGTGTGCCAGGGTCCTGTGCAGATGGGGGCAGGCTTCGACGTGGACGGCGATTCGGTCCGCTCCCGCGGCGGCGTAGGCGTCGATGTAGGTATCGGGCGACTCGATCATCAGGTGGACGTCGAGAGGGAGGCGGGTGGTGGCGCGAACGGCCTCGACCACCACGGGGCCGATGGTGAGGTTGGGCACGAAGTGCCCGTCCATCACGTCCACGTGGATCCAGTCGGCGCCCGCCTCCTCCACGGCGCGGATCTCCTCGCCGAGTCGCGCGAAGTCGGCGGAGAGGATGGACGGCGCGATCAGGTGTCTCGTCGTGGTCATGCGCATCGCTCCAGCCTGGCGGCGAAGAAGCCGTCGGTGTCGTGGAGGTGAGGGAAGCAGCGCAGGTACCCGTCCGGACCGACCAGGGGACGCGTCGGCTCGGGAGCCGCGTCGCCCGGCCCCCGGCGGAAACCCCGCGCCTCGGAGAGGAACGACTCCACCACCATCTCGTTTTCCTCGGGAAGCAGGGTGCAGGTACTGTAAACGAGGACACCTCCCGGCCTCAAGGCGGCGGCCGCGTTTCGGAGAATGGCCGTCTGGGTCTCCGCCAGGCGCTGCGGATCGCCGGGGCGCACCCGCCAGCGCGCGTCGGGGTTCCTGCGAAGGGTGCCGAGGCCCGAACAGGGCGCGTCGACCAGGATGCGGTCGAAGGATCCCTGTGCTGCGAATCCGCGAAGCGTCCGCGTGGCGTCGTAATCGCAGGTGGTGATGTTCGCGAGACCGAGCCTTCGGGCGTCCCGGCCCACCAGGCCGAGCCGGCGGACGTTGCGATCCAGTGCCACGATCTCACCGGCGTCGCCGATCTCCTCACCGATGGCGGTCGTCTTGGTACCGGGCGCGGCGCACACGTCCAGGATGCGCTCTCCCGGCTTCGGTCCCAGGTAGGCGACGACGAGCTGTGATGCCTCGTCCTGGATGGTGAAGCGTCCCTCGAGGAAGGCCGGATCGCGGGCTGGATGGCCGCGGTGTCCGAGCACCACCCCACGGGGTGCGAGCCGGCAGGGGCGGACGTCGGGGAGGCGCGGCTCGAGCTCCTCGATCAGGGCCTCGCGGGAGCTTCGAAGCGGGTTCACCCGGGCCGTGATCGGGGGTACGCGGTTCGAGGCCCTGGCCAGCATCGCCGCCTCCTCGGCGCCGTAGATCTCGAGCCATCGCTCGGCAATCCACGGAGGGAGCGAGAGAACCCCGGTCAGGTGACCGAGCGGATCCTCCGCCAGGTCCGTCAGGGGAATCCGGTCGTGGACCCGCGCCAGACGCCGCAGCGCGGCGTTGACCAGGCCCGTCGCCCGCTCCGCACCGAGTGCCCGTGCGCATCGTACCGTCTGGTCGACGGCGGCGGAGTCGGGAACGCTCCGGGTGAAGACGATCTGGTAGGCGCCGAGCCGGAGCAAGGTGACCACCAGGGGCTCGAGGGTGGCGAAGTCGCGCTCGAGAACCCGAGAGAGCAGGAGATCGAGTCGACCGCGCCAGCGCAGGGTTCCGTAGACCAGTTCCGTGGCGAGCGCGCGATCGACGGGCGCGAGGCGGCTCCTCCGCAGCGCCGCATGGAGGGCGATATCGGCGTAGGCGCCGGCGCGCTCCACCCGTTCGAGCACCCGGACCGCGAGAAGTCGCGACTGGGTCGGCGTCCCGTTCCGGCGCGGCCCGGCTTCGCTCCGAGGGCTCCCTCGGTGCCGCCGCTGTCGTTTCGCATCGAGCATTCGAGGTCCGAGTCTAGTGTTCATTCCACAGACGCGCACCGTCGGAAATCGGACGACCGCGCTGGAAATCGCGCACGTCGAGAGCGCGTCCTCCCGGACGTTGCAGCACGCGCGGGACCAGCCATCCATCGCCGGTCGCGATGCGAAGCGATCCGTCGTCTTCGATGCGCGCTGTTCCGGGCGCGTCGTCACCGGATCCGGGAATCGCCTCCGCCGCCAGGATGCGCAGGGTTTGGTCCCCCTCCATCGCGAAGGCACCGGGCTTCGGCGCCATTGCGCACACGCGCCGGACCAGGGCTGTGGCGGGCTCGGCGAAGTTCAGGCGGGCGTCTTCGCGCTCGATCTTCGGAGCCAGTGTCGCCAGCGAATCGTCCTGGGGTGTCCAGGCCACCCGATCGCCGGCAATCTCCTCCACCACATCAGCGATGGCGTCGGCCGTGAGCCGGGCGAGCCGCTCGGTGAGAGAGCCCGTCGTCTCACCCACCCCGATCGCGATGGAGCGCATCGCCGCCACGGGTCCGGCGTCCATTTCCCGCTCCAGGCGCATCACCGACACGCCGGTCTCGGTGTCCCCCGACAGGATGGTGTGGGCGATCGGTGCCGCCCCGCGAAAGCGCGGGAGCAGGCTCGCGTGGCCGTTGATCATGTATCCTAGACTCGGAAGCTCGCGGATGCGTTTCGGAATGAACTGGCCGAAGGCCACGACGACGCCGAGATCCGGCTCGAAGGGGCGCAGCTCCTCGGCGAACTCTGTCGTGCTCACGCTTTCCGGTCGGAGCAGCGGTGTGCCGGTCGCGAGGGCGATTTCGGCCACGGGAGAGGGGGAGAGCTTCTTTCCGCGCCCGCGCCGCCGGTCGGGCTGGGTGACCACGACGACCACGGGATGGGGACCTTCCTGCAGGGATTCGAGGGTGGGAGCCGCGAACTCGGGGGTGCCGAAGAAGGCGAGGCGGAGGGATCGCACGCTCAGAGGAATCTTCCGACGTTCGAGGAATGTCGCTGCTGCTCCTCCTCCCGCTCGAGCTTCAGCTCCTTCTTCCGCTTCTTCACGTACAGGTTGTGCTTCAATCGGCTGATCCGGTCGATGAAGAGCATCCCGTCTAGGTGGTCGATCTCGTGCTGAAAGCAGACGGCGCGCAAATCCTCTGCCTCCTCGATCCACTCGTTGCCGTCCAGATCGAGCCCGCGGACCCGGACCTTCTGGGACCGCTCCACCTCGGCCTGGAAGTCGGGGACCGAAAGGCAGCCCTCGGTCCAGGTGAGGGTCCCGTCACGCTCGAGGATCTCGGGGTTGGCGAGCACCAGCGGGTTTCGCTCGGCGCCCTCTTCGGTCCATGCCGTGTCGACGACGATCAGTCGGATCGGCTCTCCGACCTGG
>Ga0255055_10002947_pt1 | contig 11666 bp, 11 predicted proteins | sample JV7_2_27_MG_FD_188633 | JGI IMG/M metagenome (GOLD analysis project Ga0255055, IMG submission 188633) | Seawater microbial communities from Jervis Inlet, British Columbia, Canada - JV7_2_27 | ecosystem: Environmental > Aquatic > Marine > Inlet | place: Canada: British Columbia | collected... | reverse complement strand
TCCGCTTTGGCATAGTGACGCTGCCGAGAGGCTTTAAGTTGCCGGATGCGTTCCAGAGGATTATCAACAGCTAAAAGGGGACGGACTTCCCTATCAGGATTGCTGGCAGCCTCACGGAATAAACGCTCATAGATTGTCTCTGGTTTAGCCTCCAGGCAAACAATTACCCCGGTTTTGGCAAGCAACTCATAGTTTTGCGGGTCAACTATGGCACCGCCGCCAATAGCTATGATTGTCTGTTTTTGCTGGCAAGCTTTTCTAATCGTCCCGCGCTCCAGTTCCCTGAACTTGTCCTCCCTATCCTGACGAAAAATCTCGGCGATAGGCTTGCCAGTTTGTTTAACTATCTCATCATCGGTATCCAGAAAATCCCAATTTAATCTCAGAGCTACCTCCATAGCCACCAGAGATTTACCGGTGCCTGAGAAACCTGTGATAATGAGATTGGTTATTCGTTTGTCCGATTTCATCTAGTTACCTTTGTCAGTATATTGAAAAATCCAGATTAGAGCAAGAACTTGCCGTATCACTAGATAATCAACAACCCAACCAGTGTAAAGGCAGCGATAGGTGGCAGAGCCGGCATCGGCTTCCCCTTCAAAAATCTCGCTTGAATCGCATAGACGCTAACCAATCCCACTAGTCCGAATACTGCAATAATAACCGCTGGGACTAGACCCTGGGCAAAATAAACGGAGGCTGTAAGCAGACAGGGGAAGGCAATGTCGCCACCGCCCAGTATTGAGTATTCCCTGGCGGTGGGATTCACCTCTACTATTTTCTCCCGTTTTTTCAAGTTGAAGTTCCACTCAGAATAGTTTTTGGGGATGATTAGTGCCGGCAGGGCATTTATTCGCGATAGCCTATCTGCCATCCAGAGCATATATTTGAAACGAACAGCCAGGAAATCATAGATGGCGAGTGCCAGAATAATAGCCATCGCAGTCCACGGCGTAATAAAGCGACCGAAAACCGCTCCTAGACTACTAACTGCCAGAACCAATAGCAGGTTATGCAACCAGACGAGTGGTATCAAGAACCAAAATGTTCCAAACGCGACAGCGATGGCGACAGCCAGTGGAAGGGGCACGTAGAAGACAGTTGCGATGAATGCGCCCCAACTGAACAAAAGGGCAAACAAAAGTCTAAGAAGAACCTTCAAAGCTGTAAGAGGAATCTTGTAGAGTGTAAGCCCAAGCACGGCCGCTGCCACAAGAACATAGATTACAATCGGTCCTAACGCTGAATGGGCCGGGACATCGATAACCTGTCCGTCAGGTAATGTCACCTCCCCAGGCCACCAGGATATTGGCGCGGGTGGCTGGGTCGGTATATTAATATTGTTTTCTTCCAAGAATGGGTTTATACGGGGAGCAACAAGAAGGATGAGGATTTGAGCGACGACAAAAAGAATAAGGCCCAAATAGACCGTATTCAATTTTACCGGCCTCTTTGTGCTCATATAGGAGGTATTGTACATCGAAGAAGGCCCGATGTCGAAGTATCATTGTGATGTCGCCTGCTGTCGGCACAATCCTGAGAATTGTGCAATCTTTTTTGGAGGATCAGGGCTTCAAACTGAGACCCTCTTCTCTGTCATAGTATCGTATTGGGCAGCTCTCCTTTTGCGCAAAATCACCCTGGCTGCTATCAAAGCTGATAAGCCCGAAATTAGAAGAGCCTTTCTGCCATCGGGCATGGGAATCCAAAAGGTCCGCCAGAAGGAATTCACTACCCGGCTCAGACCAATGTCAGGAATCTGGAACCGCCTCTCACCTGTTTCGGGGTCGTATTGGTAAAGCTTTACTTGGTCATTCTCAAGTGATGTCTCCTGTTTACCCTCATAATCCACCCATGTATGTATGGGAGATGCATAAATTTGATAGGGAATATTTTTCGCTTCTAACACAGAAGCTAAGACCAGAGCCCGGACTTTGCAATCGCCTCCTCCACGCTCCAGCGCTTCCTCAACAGTAGGAAAATACCAGGGCATGCTGTAAAGTTCCCAATCGTAGCGATAGGGCATTCTAGCCAAGACCGCTTTCTCTATATCTACGGGGTTAGAAGGAAAGTCATTTAGCATAAATTCAACAGCGCCAGGGTCGGCATCGAAGTTAAGAGACCTGTGGATACTGATGATTAAGTTTAGAGGATTGGGATATAACACAAAAAGAATCCAAAGTATAAATATCAGGGGAAAATATCTCCGAAAAACTCTTCTAAAAACATTCCCAGACCTTTCGAGACTGTCCGGCGTAGCTGTAGTTTCAGTCGAACTACTGGTAATATTTTTCTTCGACATAGCACAAAAACCTCTTAATCAGGTTCGTTAAAATCAAGACAAATACGATATTGAACCGACGGAATACCTGTCCTCACTTCCTCCCGCGTTTCTCACCCTCTATCTTCCGCAAAGTCTTTTCATCGAGGCCGAAGTGGTGGGCTATTTCGTGGCGCACTACTTCCTCTATTTTGGCTTCGATTTCACCGCCAAAGCGGCATTGCGCCTCTATGGGCTTTTGAAAGATACTTATCTTGTCAGGCAAAACCAATCCGTACCCCCGACCTCGTCTAGTTTGGGGCACACCCTGGTAAAGACCAAGCAATTGGGTGGGATGACCGTGTTTAACCTGTCTCAGTTGCCCTGGTGTGGGCCAATCTTCTACCACGACATCAACATTTTCCAGTTTGCACTGAAACTCCGGTGGCAAACTATCGATTGCCTTCGCTACGAGAGCATCAAATTTATCCCTCTGCATATCTATAAATCACAGCTATTGCCAACACTTGCAAGAACACGTACCATCATCTTACCACTCGAGGCTGCTACCGGACAAGCGAATAACAATTAATGGTATCATTAAAACCTAGTCCCTTATACTGATTGAACTGGGCATAGCACAATAGCTACCTTCTGCTCATGAGACATAATTATGGTAGTTTATCCCGCTGTCAAGGCTAGCGTTCTTGACGAAGGATGATAAATAGGATAGGCTATTACTTTAAATCTGAAAAGGGGAGAAGTTAAATTGCAATGCCGTGGCATCAGAGGTGCTACCACAGTTTCAGCAAATAATAAAGAGGGCATCCTAGCTGCAACTGAGGAGTTGCTTAAGGAAATGGTGCAGGCTAACAGCATCAAAGTTGACGACATAGCTGCTATTTTTTTCACCACCACGTCAGACCTAAATGCTGAGTTTCCCGCCGCAGCAACACGAGAGCTAGGATGGCCACAGCACCTGCCTCTACTTTGCGGACACGAAATTAATGTACCCAATGACTTATCTCGCTGCCTGAGAATTTTGATGCTGGTAAACACTGAAAAGGGACCTGAGGAAATCATACATATTTACTTAGGAGAGGCGAAGAAGTTAAAGAACAAATCGTAATGCCAATTGGAGATAGTACATGATAGTAGTCATGAAGGTTGGCTCCAGCCAGGATGAAATCAGTAAGGTTACGAAAAGAATCGAAAACGTCGGTCTAAAAGCACACATATCAGAGGGTATTGAACATACCGTTATCGGCGTACTGGGGCAAGTTTTCCCTGAACTTCGCGACACCCTGGAATTGCTCCCCGGCGTGGAGCAGGTCATACCTGTGAGCAAACCCTACAAACTTGCCAGTCGAGAGTTCCATCCCCGAGACACTATAGTCAAAATAAATGGCGTGGCTATAGGTGGCAATGAGATAGTCGTCATGGCTGGACCCTGCGCAGTAGAAAGCGAGGAACAACTTTTTGCCACTGCTCACGCGGTCAAGGCAGCCGGGGCCTCTGTACTGCGCGGTGGCGCCTTCAAGCCACGCACCTCACCTTATCAATTTCGTGGACTGGGCGAAAGCGGGCTCAAACTACTGGCACAGGCAGGTAAGGAAACTCAAATGCCCATAATCACCGAGGTTATGTCGCCAGACCATGTTGATTTAGTAGCCAAATACGCTGATATACTCCAGATTGGGGCTAGAAACATGCAGAACTTTGTCTTGCTCGACGAGGTAGGGAAAACAAAGAGGCCAGTGTTGCTCAAACGTGGCTTGTCGTCCAATATACAAGAATGGCTATTGGCTGCTGAGTATGTCCTGGCCCAAGGGAATGAGCAGGTTATGCTTTGCGAACGGGGTATCAGAACCTTTGAGACTTCTACCCGTAATACCATGGACCTAAGTGCTATACCAATTATCGAAAAAGTCAGCCATTTACCCATTATCGCCGACCCCAGTCACGCCACAGGTAAATGGTACCTAGTATCCCCGCTGGCATTAGCGGCAGTAGCTGCCGGGACAGACGGACTCCTCATAGAAGTCCATCCTAATCCTGACATGGCGCTTGCCGATGGTCCTCAATCGCTCACCTTTGATAACTTTCGCCTCTTAATGTCTCAATTACTGCCCACAGCCAAAGCTATAAATAGAAAGCTAGCTACTCCAAGCGTGAGGACCAAACCCTGAGACCATGGAAATCGAGCAAGAACTAGCCAATATAAATCCTCAAGGGGAAACGCTACTTACCATAGGTGTGTTTGATGGTGTCCACGCCGGACACCGCTACTTACTGGAAACATTGCAACAGCGAGCAACAGAGAAAAACTTGATTAGCGGAGTAGTTACCTTTAATCCCCATCCTCAATCGGTATTACATCCGCATAATCAACTACCCTCGCTTAGCAACCTGGAAGACAGGGTCAGGGCTTTTCAAGAGCTAGGCATAAAAATAGTCGCAGTGATCACTTTCACTCCCAGGGTAGCCCAGCTAAATGCCCGGGAGTTTATATCTTTAATTAAGAAACAACTCAGGATGCGCGGCATCATGGTGGGGCCTGACTTCACTTTGGGACGAGGCGGGGAAGGCAATATCGACCTACTCCGCGCCCTGGGACATGAAATGGAGTTCAGCGTGGAAGTTATCCCTCCCTTTACAATCAATGGCGAGGTAGTGAGCAGTACTCTCATCCGCCGAGCATTAGCTCAAGGCGATATGAGAAAGGTAGAAAGGCTAATGGGACGCTATTTCCACCTGAGAAGCAAAGTAATCACATCCGACAGACGTGGGCGAGTTTTGGGATTTCCCACCGCTAACTTGGATATTAGGCCACAACAAGCCTTACCAGGCAATGGCATCTATGCTACTATCGCTCAGGTAGATGGCAAGAAGTTCCCTTCAGCAACTAATATTGGCATCCGCCCTACCTTTGGAGAGGGGGAAAAAACGGTGGAAACCCACCTCTTAAACTATAAAGGTGATTTATATGGCAAAGACATTCGGTTAGAATTTGTGCAAAAATTAAGGGATGAGCAACGCTTTCCCTCTTCTAAAGAGCTAAAGGTACAAATTGAAAAAGATGTTCGAGAAGTAGAAGCAATTTTAACTAAAGATTTAAAATGACTGATACAAGGTTTGCCACCATATTAAAACGAGGAGTGGCTGAAATTATAACAGCGACAGAACTACTAAGGCTGCTGGACTCGGGGAGAATCCTGACCCTGAAGCAAGGCTTCGACCCTAGCGCTCCTGACATCCACCTGGGACATGTAGTAGGCCTAAGAAAGCTGCGTCAATTCCAAGAACTAGGACATAAAGTCACTCTCGTAGTCGGCAACTGGACAGCTAGAATTGGCGACCCCAGTGGTCAGTCAGCTACTCGCCCTATGCTTTCACCCAATGAAATAGAGAGCAATGCTCAAACTTACATGGAACAATTCTTCAAGGTGGTGGATAAGGATAAAACAGAGCTAAGATGGCAAAGCGAATGGTTTTCCCAATTCACCTTGGATGAAGTAATTAAACTTACCAGCAAATTCACCATAGCGCAACTTCTAGCTAGAGAGGATTTCAACAAACGGTATGGTTCTGGCAACCCCATATCCCTAACTGAGATGCTTTACCCTTTGCTTCAGGGCTATGATTCAGTAGCTATCCAGGCCGATGTTGAATTCGGTGGCATTGACCAGAAATTCAATTGCCTTGTGGGCAGAGAGCTACAGCAGAGCATGGGGCAACCTCCCCAGCAAGTTTTCCTTGTTCCCCTCTTGGTTGGTACTGATGGTCATCAGAAGATGAGCAAAAGCTTAAATAACCACATAGGCATTGCTGAGCCTCCCCGAGAAATATATGGCAAGGTGATGTCCATCCCCGACCTTCTTATTATGGACTATTTTGAGCTAGTGACCGACGTTCCTGAAGAAGAAATCGCTGAGTTCAAGAAGCAATTGAAAACTCGCTCGGTTAACCCCATGAACCTTAAAAGGCGATTGGCACATGAAATTGTAAGGCAGTTCCACGGTAAACAGGCGGCAAATGAGGCAGAGGAGTATTTCCAAGAGCGGTTCCAAACGCGAGAACTTCATAAAATAGAAGTGACAGATAGTATTAGTATCAAAGAGAGCGTGGAAGTTATCCTCACTAGGGACATGCCGAGGTGGCTTGTGGATAACAAATTTGCGAATAGCATGAGCGAAGCTAAAAGGTTACTTGCCCAAGGTGCTGTTCGAATAATCCGAGCAGATGGAACCAGCCAGGTAGTCAAAGACGAGAAGGCTACACTTAGACCTGGTGATAAAATTAAAGTTGGTAAGCGCCACCTTTCTGAAATTCGTCGAGGCTGATAAAAAGATAGCCTGATTAGGAGGTAAAAATGCAGCTACGTGTTCCAGGACCAACACCTTGCCCGCCACAATCCCTTGAGGCCATGGGGCGGCAAATGATAAACCATCGGGGGGCAGAATTTGCCAAAATTCTCAATTCAACAACGGAGAAACTAAAACAGGCATTTCAGACCAAAGGAGACGTTTTCCTCCTTACCTGTTCAGGCACCGGTGGCATGGAAGCAGCTATTGTCAATACCCTGTCGCCGGGCGATAAGGTCTTATCCATCTCCAACGGAGCCTTCGGTGAGCGCTTTGCCGATATCGCCGAAGGGTACGGCGCTGAGGTAATCCGCCTTCATTTTGAATGGGGGAAGGCAGTTGACCTTGATTCAGTAGAAAAGACGCTGAAAGCAGATGGCGATATTAAGGCAGTGCTGGCAACTCACAATGAAACATCCACAGGAATGACTAACAGGCTCAAGGACATAAGCGCCGTGGTCAAGAAATTCGATAAACTTCTCCTGGTTGACGCTATCTCAAGCCTGGGCTGTATCAATTTGCCTACCGATGACTGGAATTGTGATGTAGTTGTCACTGGTTCCCAAAAGGGATGGATGGTGCCTCCCGGACTGGCCATGGTTAGTGTAAGTGAAAAGGCCTGGCAGGCCCACGCTAAGGCCAAAATGCCACGCTATTACTGGGATTTTTCCAAAGCCAAAGATTTTCTCCAGAAAAGGCAAACTCCCTGGACACCGGCTATCTCCATCTTCTATGCTCTTGATACCACTTTAGATTTAATGCTAAAAGAGGGACTAAACAACATATTCGCCAGGCATGCTCGGATAGCCCAAATAGCGAGAAGTGGAGTCAAATCGCTGGGATTCTCCCTTTTCCCCGAAGAAGAGTATGCCTCCAACACGGTGACGGCGGTTAACGCCGGGGACAACATTGATGTCACTAAATTAATTCAAGTGCTCAGGGAGGAGCACGACGTAGTAATTGCAGGAGGCCAGAGAAAGCTAGCAGGCAAAATATTCCGTATTGGCCATCTCGGCGCTGTGGAGAATAATGATATCAAGTCGGTAATAGAGGCGCTGAACAAAGCTCTCCCACGAGCGAAGAAGGGCTAACCAAAAGATGAAAATTTTAGTCGCTGATCCAATTGCTGAAGAAGGGATACAATCCCTGCGTAGCCACGCTCAAGTGGATATCAAGACCAAGCTAGCGCCCGAGCAGCTCAAGGCTATAATCGGTGATTACGATGCTTTGATTGTGCGCAGCCAAACTCAGGTTAGGGCAGAGATTATTGAATTGGGGAAGAAACTCAAGGTGATCGGCAGGGCCGGAGTGGGCACAGATAATATCGATGTCGATGCCGCTACCAAGAAGGGCATTGTGGTGGTCAACGCCCCTACAGGCAATACTGTGGCTGCCGCAGAACATACCATCGCCCTCATGCTTGCCCTGGCACGTAATGTGCCACAAGCAAATAGCCGCCTTAAATCAGGTAAATGGCAAAGAGAGGCACTGGTTGGTACCGAACTTAGAAATAAAACACTGGGCATTATCGGTCTGGGTAACGTCGGCTCTGAAGTAGCTAACCGGGCCCAGGCCTTTGAGATGCGCGTGGTCGCCCACGACCCGTTTGTTTCTAAAGACTATGCCCGCAATCTCAAAGTAGACCTGGTATCCCTGGACCAACTTTTTAGTGAGGCTGATTTTATTACTCTCCACGTGCCTCTGACAGCGGCTACCAAGAAATTAATTGGAAACAAGGAGTTGGCAAAATTAAAGCCCACGACTCGGATTATCAATTGTGCCCGGGGTGGATTGATTGACGAGGAAGCAATAGCCAAAGCAACCAAGGCTGGGAAAATAGCTGGCGCCGCCTTCGATGTCTTTACCAATGAGCCAGTAACAGATAGTCCTCTATTTAAAGAAGACAAGATAATCGTTACCCCTCATCTGGGCGCTTCTACAATTGAAGCGCAGACCAGCATCGCCAAAGACATCGCTGAAGAAGTCCTGGCTGTGCTTCAAGGACGATTTAGCAAATACGCCGTTAACGCTCCACACATAGCTCCCGAACTAGCACCATTTATGAGAATAGCTGCAACTATCGGCAACCTCGCCAGTCAGCTAATGGAGGGACAAATAAACTCGACACACATCAAGTATAGCGGCGGAGTAGCTAACTATGATTGCAATCCTATTAAGACGGCGCTCATCAGCGGGCTATTGCAACAAGCAAGCGAGGAAAGAATCAACCTGGTCAACGTCGGTTTTATCGCCACTCAGCGTGGCTTGAAGATCAGCGAAGAAAAAGAGGCGACCTGCCAGAATTACTCCAACTTGCTCACTCTAGAGGTCAATACCAACGCAGGAACCACTGCAATATCAGGCACAGTTAGAGATAGCGAAATCCACATTGTCCAGGTTAATGACTTCTGGATGGATATCGTGCCCACTGGGGGATATTTCCTTTTCTGCGACCATCTTGACCAACCCGGGCTTGTCGGCACCATCGGTAACATAACCGGTAAAGCCGATATTAATATCAGTTCAATGCACTTATCCAGGCTCCAGCCCCGGGGAAAAGCCCTTATGATTTTAGCTCTCGATGAACCGCTAAGTGAAGAGCATCTACAGGAGATACTTGCCCTTCCTGGCATCTACGCAGCTAAAACAGTAAAGCTATAGATAGAATTTTTACAAAGCCAGTCAGTCCAGAGGGTTAATGACTAAACCAGCGGGGAGCTTGGGGTAGAAATAGGTTGATTTGCTTGGCATCCTGTCCTGAGCATTGGCAACAGCCTTGACCATCTCTGGCTGCGGAGGATTTAACAGGAAAGCTAATTGATATTTCCCTTCCTTTATCTGCCGGTAGGCTTCTTTCAAATCTACGGTATAAGCGATGTCTTCTTTTGAAGTGAGACCAAACATCTTATCCAAAATAATATGATTAAGAATGCTAACGTCAAACTCCCGGTAAGCTTGGGACCTGTTACCGGGCATCATGGCCTCAAGAGAAATATCTTGGCGTCTCTTCAACATGACCACTGAGCCAAGCTGTAAACCCAGGATTCCCAAACAGCTATCAGTTGACAGCCCCGACGCATCGGGGCTACCAGCTTTTACAGGGACAGACTCTAAGACAAAGAAGTTCCTGAGTTGGTCTCCTAGCTGAGTCAATATGGAAGGCTCTATATTACGCACCAGTCTGTGCAAGGGTAGAACAACCAGTCCAGGGTCAGAAAAGTCGACTAACTCCATCATTACATACTGGAAACCACCGCTCGACGACTTACAACTATTCGATTGCTCCTGTGTTCTCTCTTGTTGGTAAACCAACGCTGTCTCGTAGCGATGATGACCATCAGCAATGTAGAGGGGCTGAGAGGATAGAGACTGACTTAGCTCCTGCTTGATTGCCGAGTCAGTTATCGCCCATAGAGTATGATCTTCATTAGAGTCAGGGAGATTGCTTCGCTTCACTCGCAATGATATTAGTGGTTTTTTTTGCGCTATGTGGGATAGTATCGGGGCAATTTTCTGCTCGGAATCATGGTACAGAGAAAGTAACGGACTGAAGTTAGCTCGGCAAGCTCGCATTAAATGCAAACGATCGCTTTTAGCTTTGGGAAATGTTTCTTCGTGAGGATATATACCGCTGCCCCAGGGTTCGAGCTTGACACGAGCTATCAGCCCACGCCTTGCCATTCTTTTGCCTGAATACTCAAAACGATGATCATGTAAATAGAAACTGGATACGCCGTCAAGCTGAAGAACTCCGTGCTTCAGCCATTCTTGAAAGGTAATAGCTGCTCTTTGATATCTATCACCTGTCAGCTCGGGGAACTCCAGGCGAATAGCGTTGTAATCGCTCTTTTCATAGTAAAGTCTCTGCTGCTCGAGGGCTATAACATCGTAGGGAGGGCAGATAACCTGGGCTAGATTACCAACCATACTTTGGTTGTAACGTGTACCTTTAAACGGAGAAACTTCCATGCTCTTGAGAAAATTAAAAGTCAAAGGTCAAAAATCAAAATGACAACTCAAAAACAAAAGTTTTGCCTCTTGCTCTGTGTATTTCTATTTTTGGTTTTTGCATTTCACCTATAACCGCTTAAGGCCATCACGCTAGGCTTTAGTCACCCTGGCCAAATGTAAGTCAATATGTCCCTCCACCACCAGGTGCTGGGAAAAACAAAGATTCAAATTTCATACTGCAAAGAATAATGGCGGTGCTCTTCTACCGCCATCACGTCATAATTTAAAACCTCGATCGACTTATAAACCTAGATTGCAGCAAGTAACTCTGAAACTATCTCGCTGACTTCCTTGCCATCAGCTTTGCCTTTGAGCTGAGGCATGAGCTGAGCCATGACTTTGCCTTTGTCGCTCGGCCCCTTAGCTCCAACTGCGTCAACCGCTTGCCGTACCGCTGCCATAATCTCCGCCCGACTCATTTGCTCAGGAAGATAGCTCATAAGAACAGCTAGTTCTGCTTCTTCTTGCGCCACCAGATCGCCACGATTCCCCTGCTTAAAAGCTTCGATGCTCTCCCGACGACGTTTTACTTCCCTGGTAATAACATCAAGTACTTTGTTATCGTCAGCGGGCTTTTGCTGCGCAATTTCAGCATTCTTTATTTCAGATAATAATAACCTTAATGTAGCAAGCTCTACTCTCTGCTGCCGCTTAAGCGCTCCCCTGAGAGCTTCCTGAATACTATCCTTCAGCGCCATCTCTTGGCTACCTAGAACTTTTCCGCCTTTTCGCTGCCGCTTTCTTTCTCCTCTCTTCACTAGGTTTTTCGAAATGTCTGCGGCGGCGAACTTCAGCTAAAATGCGGTCCTGCTGCACCTGCCTGTTAAATCTACGCATCAGGGCCTCGAAACTCTCGCCTGAACCAAGTTTTACATGAGCCATATCAAAACAATGTATTTTACCCCAGTAACTACAGTGTGTCAATTACAGGGTGGTAGATTTAATTCATCGTAATTGACAAATAGTAGTAAATATGATAAGAATATAGTATCTTGGTGGGAGAGGACATGGCATTAGAGGAAAAACAGTCC
>Ga0255055_10002946_pt1 | contig 11666 bp, 7 predicted proteins | sample JV7_2_27_MG_FD_188633 | JGI IMG/M metagenome (GOLD analysis project Ga0255055, IMG submission 188633) | Seawater microbial communities from Jervis Inlet, British Columbia, Canada - JV7_2_27 | ecosystem: Environmental > Aquatic > Marine > Inlet | place: Canada: British Columbia | collected... | reverse complement strand
TAGCGAGGCATTCAGTCGCATTCTTAAAATAACGGGAGTGCGCAGCACGAAGGAATTTTAATCGACCGAATGGGAGAATGCGACTGAACAAAGGTGTATATACACCTGGTTTGGTTCTGTCCTTTAGATTTACAATCTGAATATTTAATAGAAAATGACATTGTTGGGATGAGGTATCTCAAAGGTGAGATTCATAACTTCTATTTTGTTTATTATTGAAAGAAGAATGGGGTGAACTCTGGTTCTGTCTAGGCAAAAGGCCTTCGATGCGAATTAGTCCCCATTCTTCTATTCATGTTGCACGAACCATTTAGAATTATAGACGTCACGGTCTTTTAAAGGTATTAGTTAATGCAACGATTAATTTAAAGCACAATAAAAATATGAAAAAGAAAGATGTAATTGGTATTGATGTTTCAAAATTGACAATTGATGCCTATCTCAAATTAGCTCAAGCGCATGCTGTGTTTGGTAATGATACTAAAGGATTTAGGCAATTAGTTAAATGGATTAGGAAGCATACTGATTGTAAAACTGAAGAGCTTTTGATTTGTTTTGAAACAACCGGACTGTATTCTTTGCAATTGGCTAGTTTCCTTTCTCAAAGCAATATTGATTTCGTGATGGAGAATCCGATACAGATAAAACGATCTATGGGTCTGGTAAGGGGCAAAGATGATCATGTTGATTCAAAAAGGATCGCTGAATATGCATACATGAGAAAGGAAAAACTCAAACTCACACAATTGCCTTCTGAAGAACTTATCAAGATGCAGAATCTATTGGCCATAAGGGAGAGGATGATAAGACAAAAGGCCGGATACCAGGTTTCATTGGGTGAATACAAAAGAGTATTGGTACAACAGCAGCAAAAAGATTTTTTTCTCTTGTTAAACAACATGATAAATGCTCTAAAAAAGCAAATTCGGAAAGCAGAAGAAACACTAATAGAAATTATTCATTCAAGCTCAAAACTGTTGAATATCTATACCTTATTAACTTCTATTAAAGGCATAGGGGTCATTCTTGCTGCCAATATAATGGTTACCACCATTTGCTTCACAAAATTCAACGACAGCCGAAAATATGCGTGTTATTGTGGAACGGCTCCATTTAAATATTCTTCAGGCACAAGCATAAATGGTAGAACAAAAGTTAGTCAGATGGCTAACAAAAAAATGAAGGCCTTGTTTAATTTAGCTGCTTTATCAGCTATTCAACATGACCCGGAATTGAAGTTATATTTTGACAATCGAATGGCAAATGGAGCAAATGGGATGAGCACCATAAATATTATTAGAAACAAAATCATTCATAGAGTTTTTGCCGTTGTGAAGAGAGGTACTCCCTACGTAGTAATGGCCAAATATGCTGCTTGAATATTTATTGGAATTCTCTTGTTTTTATCTTAGAATTCGCACCTATAGAATTAAATCCTTAAAATCTTTAGTTTAGTGCAGAACTAAACACAGCATTTATGGATACAAAAGGTCATTGCTTTCCCGAATCAATCATCATTCAAGCAGTATATTTGAAATTACGCTTTACCTTAAGTTATCGGGATGTTGAAGAGATAATGAGAATAAAGGGAGTAGAAGTGGATCGTGCCACTATCCAGAGATGGATATATAAGTTCATGCCAGAAATAGAAATTCAGATGCGAAGGAGAAAGAAGGTGGTTGGTATGAGATGGCGGATGGATGAGACTTATATCAAAGTGAAAGGGGAATGGCGCTATTTATATCGAGCAGTAGATAAGGATGGACATACGATAGATTTTCTTCTAACCAAGCGAAGACAGCGTAAGAGTGCTCAGTCATTTTTAATAAAGGCAATAGAAAACAATGGCACACCCGAGTTAATCAACATTGATAAAAGTGGTTCTAATAAAAGTGCGATCAAATTATATAACAAAAGAACATTTACTGATATTGGAATCAGACAATGTAAATACTTGAATAATATAGTGGAACAAGATCATAGGTTCATTAAATGGCGCATTCAACAAGGCTTAGGGTTTAAGGATTTTGAGTCGGCGAGAAGAACCATAGCAGGAATTGAGATAGTACATATGATCAAGAAGAATCAGCTGAATAATCAAGAGCAGAGTATGTTTAAATCGTTTTATTCTTTAGCTGCATAGAACAGGGTTCAATTGAATATTTACACAAAGGATTGAACAGGTGCGACAGAACCAGATATAAAGATTGCAAAATCAGGCCTCAGCCCTCCGGTTGGGGCTTTTTTGTACCTTCTATTTCACCAGGAACTTGATATTTTAATTGTTCCCAAATTGAACTTTTTGATGGTGCAGACTTTTTGATTATGAATCATGTAATGTATTCTATAAACACAGGGCAATTGCGCACTTAACTCCATCTGCAGCACTTGAGATGATCCCTCCTGCAAATCCGCTGCCTTCGCCAACTAAATAGAGATTTTCGAAGCCGGTGCACTTTCCATTTCTATCGCGCGAAACTTGAATGGGAGAGGAGGTTTTACTTTCCAATCCCATCAGAAGACCCTGGTTGAAACCATGCAGTTTCCTGCTAAAATCCTTTAATCCATCCGTTATAGCCTGACTTACCATTCTGGGAATCAGATTAAAAAGAGGTGCGGATTTTAATCCCAGGGGGTAGCTACTATTTGATAGAAACTTCGATTCGTTCTTTTGTATATAATCAGCTGCCATATTTGCAGGAATCATATAGCTGTTGGAAAAAGCAAAAAAGCTTCCCTCCAGCTCATCCATCCAGTCCAGTATTTCCCCTGGAGAGCATTTATGTCCCAGCAACATATCAGGATGAACCCCTGCCACACAACCTGCGTTGGCGAATTGGCCATCACGCTGATAATTGCTCATTCCATTTACAACACTTTTTTCTTTATAAGCTGCAGCCGGTACCACCTTGCCGCCAGGACACATACAAAAACTATAAACTCCCAATCCCGATTTCGACTTGGTACTTAAGCGGTATTCTGCGGCCTTGATTCCAGGCAAAGTTTCTCTGCCCCACTGAGCTCGATTAATGAGCTTTTGCGGATGTTCGATCCGGTGGCCAATGGCGAAATTCTTGGTGCCAAACTGAATCCCTTTTTCTATCAGCATGCGGTAAGTGTCGTAGGCAGAATGACCCGTAGCGAGTATGATGTGATCAGCTTCCATTTCGCCGTTGTTGGAAACAACACCCCTTGCCCTGTTTCCTTTGAAAATAATGTCCTTAAGTTGAGTTTCAAATAAAAATGTTCCTCCGTTGTCAATGAACTGCTGACGAAGATGGGCCACAATTACTTTGAGATTGTCGGTTCCCACATGAGGGTAGTTCATGTATACTATTTCTGCAGGTGCACCGGCTTTCACATATTCCGAAAGGATGAAGCTGCGTTCCCTGGAGATGTGCTTTGATCTTGAGGTGAGCTTCCCATCTGAAAAGGTCCCGGCACCTCCCTCCCCAAATGTGTAATTATTCTGGTTGTTAAATTCCCCATTGCTTTCCAATAACTCAATGGCCCTGGAACGTTGCTCCACTTTTGACCCGCGTTCAAAAATAGTTACCTGAAAACCAGCTAATTGCAAAACATGTGCAGCAAAAAATCCAGATGGTCCGCTTCCAATCACCACAACCTTTTCGGTTCGCTTTTTAAATGGAATATTCAAGGGTTCAGGAGCCACAAAATCATCACCTTCTATTTTTTCTGAAGAAACAACCAGTCCCAGTAACCAATGTATATCATTTTTCTTTCTGGCATCCAGACTTTGCTTCTCTATTTGAAAGGAAAAATCCTTCAACCTAAGTTGCTTTCCAATGGCATTTCTGAGGAGTTCTTCAGAATAATCTGTTGGTACCTTTATTTGGATGGTTTTGTTGCCCATTGTATAGATTTGAAATTGGAATACAATATACAAGTTAAGAAACTATTCCGGAAGGTAGATCAATAGAGGCAGGTATGCATATGGTATTCACAAATAATCAAACAGCTACGACGTAAATGCCTTAATAGTTTGATTATTAAATAGGTAGAGTATGGTTTTTCCCGAGGACTTATAAGCAGGCTTAACGACCTGAAATACAAAAACCCGGTACTTCGTACCAGGCTTTTCTTTGTAGACAAGGTGATTGAAATATCTAACCTTAATTTATTGAAGGATGTGATAATTATTACTGAATTTCCTGACTCACATTAAAATCATTTATACCCCAAGGGTTAATTCCTGTTGGGATAGTTCAGATTCATTATAAAACACTATTTGCTCACCTTCCCACTCTACAGCTTTGCTTTCTTGATGTAATCATTGAAGAAGTTTACAAATTCTGGAAAGAAGGAATCAAACGTAGGATATTTATTCCGCTCACTCTCGAACCTTAAGAGTACTTCACTTAGATCTTTAGTCCAGATAAATCCATAAGCGCTTTCATCATCTAGATAATATTGAAGATATTTGGGTGGGAAAGAGTTTCGTACAAAGCTAGCTACACAAGCCCTGACGGCCGATTCGTACATCAAGGTTTGCCATTTCTGATAGCCTATCCGTTGCATGGCAGGAGCGTGGGCCTCATAAAGCTTCTCTCCAGCAGGTTGTAGTTGCTCCATAAACTTATCTACGACAGGATTGACCAAGGAATGACAAAACTCGTGCGCAGTTAGTGCCACCTGCTTGGGTCGAAATACTGGATGACCGTCCTGATCTAACATATTTACCCCAATGATTGCATAGATCTCACGTGTGTTACCGGCTGTGAATCCTACACCATAATTATACTGGCCGTTAATGAATCCCAGCACCAGTTTTAGATCAATACTACCCTCAATGCCGAAGAAATCATCTATCCATACCATAAGATCACTTTGTGCCATCACTACTTCGCAAGAGTGGATGCCTTCATCGTACAAGGCACTATGGGCATTGAAGAAATCATTAAACTTCGTTTTTTCAGCAAATTGTTGGAGTTTCTTAATGAACTTCCTGGTCTTCTGTTTTTCCCAGCGGTTATCAAGTCCCCATGGCCATTCATCAAATGACTTTTTTGACTGAAAATTTTGATCGATATGCACACATAGTGACATCGGACCGTCAGCGCTCATCAATTGTGTTTTACGCAGCTTAGCGGCCATCTTGACCACTGGGTGCTTGTCAAAATCTCCAAAGTAGCTTTCAATGTCTTCCATATAAGACTCAATCCGGCCATTGTTATATTCAGGACTCCCGGCAAGATGAAAGACAATCCCTATCAATTCAACCCGGGGATCAACCTCTACCATGATCGCTGCAGTACACTCCATTTTGAAAGATGCGAGAATAATTGCAAGCAGACTTATAATTCTCATGGTTGTTTTCATTGTATCGTTTTTTCAAATATACTCCTAATCAACTACAGAAAGTTAGCTTATCAATCAAAACTACACGAATGATTCAGCCTATTTTATAAGAACACAATGGCCATTATAGGAAAAGTCTGGAATAAAAAAGCCCGGATCTTCGATCCAGGCTTTCTTTAGTAGACTATACGTTTGAAATATCTAACCTGGATTTATTGAAGGACTTGACAATAGTGGTTGATTTTTTGGGCGTGGATTAGCCAAGTTTATTCTTCAGATTTTCTTTTGTAGCCAATTTGTCTACGCGGAGGAGGGCTTCTCTGTTTCTCGATGAGTTCATCCAAATTGGTAAATATCAGCTCCAGGTTTTTATCCTGATTTGCAAGTCTTCTTTTGATATCTTCTATGTCAAGTTTTAGTTTTAAGGAGTCAACAAATGATTCCCGAACTTTAGAAAAGGCCAACATTATCTGGATGTTTACTTGTATGGCTTTCTTGCCCACTGTGACACTTTAACCTTAATCCTCTCTCTTGTTCTTTCTGATTTATCCACAAATATATGGAGAGGTAAACTTAGGTTGTGACTTCAAGATTTCGAACTCAGAAGAAGTCAGTTGAAACATAAACCCATCAGGAAACCGCTCTATGATTATACGCACAGACTACTCTAATCAGGCTGGATGCGTTTATATTTCCACTAAAAATTTACCTGGAGGAACTTGTATCTTAACCCAATTAGAACCTGAAGTTATAAGCTCCACAGCTTTTCCATCCAACTGAACAGATTCAATTCCTGGGCAATAAAATGTTACAGTAGTTCCATCCGAGATTATCGTTCCACTCATACCATTTATTTTAACGGAAGCATTCATATATAGTGCAACAGACTCTTCCGCCTGAAAACCACATCGAACACTCTGACCATCATCAAAGGATACTCCTTTTACAAAATAAGATATAAATTCATTTGAAGATTTTCTATATATGATATTTTCGCCTTGAAACACTTCCGTACCATATTCTCCAACGCTTGTACCACTAGAAGTAAGGGCTACATCCTTAATAACGCCCTGAATGATTTTACTCCCAGAATAATATTCGGAAACAATTCTTGTCATACACCCTACTTTATGCGTTTTATCCCCTGGAAATAAAACAGTAAGGATGTCTGTTTTTTTGTTCTCAGGATTATAATTAGCATATAAATAATCTGCCGCATAGGAATATGCCGAGGCTTGATTCGCTGTCCTCTTTATTTCAACCGAGGTGGGTGAAGTTCCTAAAAAGGTAGTCAATGCAGCTTCATTTTTACTATACTCGTAAGGACCATCCGCTCCACTTTCTTTTTTTATTTCAGAATAATATTCTGTTTCAGTCTGAATCGTTTTAAGATTTGAAGAATTGGGATGCCATACCACATTAACATTATCCCCAGAATTATTTGTGCTTACATGATCCATCACTACATAGTAGCCATTGACACCATTTGATGGTTGCATAAACATAACATCTCTAAAGTGATTGCCATCTATAGCAGTTGAGCTGCCTCCCCTGAAATATTCAACATCTTGCCCTACAAAACCTTCAATAATACCATCACCCACTTTTTCCAAATGCTTATCTCCTCCTAACATCAGAGTGCTAGAAGACTCTGAATTTGAATGCATGTAATCAAACGTGGCAGTTGCCCCATCTACTGTTACATCTCTACCCGGCCCAGTGTAACCAGCATTACGCATCAATATTTCCCCATATCCGGCTATTGCAACAGCATTCACCTCATAATGGGTATGATACTCTATATTTCCTGTCAGGTTCTGCATGCTCATATAAAGGGCATCTGTAGACTCTTCTCTTGAAATTAAAGCGGCATAATTATCAAATAAACGGCTAGGAGCCATTACTGCATCATCGGTATTAAATTCTATAGGATCATTATTTGCCGCAGTCCCAGCCATAACTAAGTAATTAGACAAGTGTCCCTTTAAAACTCCCTTAGAAACACCAGCACCTTCACGTAATACCCACATGGCGTATTTGTGAGCCTCAGGAGAAAACCTAGCAGACTTAACAATTGTAGGAGAAACGATAACATTTCCCTCTAGTGTCCAAGCTACCTGACCTTGAGTGTTACGCGAATCACCATATAATAGAACCCGACCAAAAGGAGAAACGGCGTAGCCGAACATAAACTCATGAAGTCCAATAATTCCAGGGTTAGTGTAATATTCGTTGTATCCCATATATTCCATTATATCTGCCGCGGTATTTTTAGCAGCACGTTCAATAGAGTTCCACCGTTGTACACAATATCCGTTACCTGCTGGTGAAACACCGTCATTAGGCATATAATGCTCAGAAAGACCGATATCAAAGTTTATTTTGGCGTCCTGAAAGTTTACTTCATCACCTATATATTTGTACCACAACATTCTCATAGCCCAGGCATGTGGATCCCACTTGCCTATCACTAATTTCATGATTTTACTTTCTAAGACCGATTCATACCTTAGAAGTGTAGCAGAATCCAGATCATATCGAATAACGTCCAAAGCGAGTAAAGCATAAAACAGCTCATGAGAGGGAACTGAAGAAGTAGCGGCTCCGGTCCCGATAATCATATCTGTTATTCTTGTATCAAATTTTTCTTTAATATTGGCTATATAATTGGCTTTATTATCCGAATCAAGGATATAAGCCAAGGCATTTCCTCCCATAACATCACGTGTTTTTGTATCATTATTTGCCGTACTAATGGCACTAGATTTCATAGCAGAGAAAAAAGATGAATTTGATGCCAACTCCCTCCAATAGGGATAATCATTAGTATTAATAATGTTTCCAGCAATACCATACTCAACAGAAAATAGTAATACAATGAGGAAAAAGTGTTTTCTTCTTATTTTCATATATTTAGATTGTAGTTATAGTTTTCAAAAGAATAATCGCAAACACGACCTTACTAATTTTTAGCAATTTAACTTAAACTAACGCCTATCGACATTAATTTTACTGATTTTCAGTAAACTGATAATCCAGAACTGGAATAACATTCTCAAGATTAACAGTTATAAGATTAGGCCATTGAGAGTTATTGTAAATGCGATGTGCCCTTACTACCGAGATTTCCAATCCTTCTTCTGTTTAGATTTCATAACTTCTTGATTAGATTAAGTAATGTGAATTAATATGATGAGCGGACCATTATCGTAGGTCTCTACCAGATCTATTAATAGATTCGGTTAAGGAATTAGATAGACTTCATATAAAGCCCATATTCAAACGATTTCAACACGCTTAATATCAGGGCATAGCTAGATTGAAGTGCTATAGATGAGCCTCTATTGAGCTCGTTAAATACGAGACAAGTAAAATGAAGAATTGTTTCAGTAGAAGAAATGAAAAAGGGCGCAAACACCTTGTTTATAAGTGAATACGCCTTTTCGTAGTAGACTATACGTTTGAAATATCTAACCTCGGTTTGGTGAAGGATATTGTTTATATTATTGAATATCTGCACCCTACTGAATAGGATTGAAAAAGAATTTAGAAGAAATCAAAGTATTAATTTAATTTCACAAAATCATCTGGTTTCCAAGTACCCTCAAAATATGGTTCTAGAGGACCGTAAAGTCTTATTAATATTTCCCAACCTTCTCCTGGAATCGTTTTTACCCAGTTTTTTTCTTTTCCTGCCGGAGCTTCCGGACCAAAAAATAAATCAACTGAGCCATCTTCATTTACAATAGGTTTGTCATAAGTACTTACACTTGGCTTGGCCATTCCATTTTGAAGCAACGAACGCGTATCTGGATGATAGACGGTAACAGACCAGAAATTTTTTGCCGGGATTCCTTTTGGTAAATGCAATTTGTAATTATTCTCGCCCATTAAAAAGTTATCATCCTTATCACGATAGCAAGCCAAATATTGGGAGCCATTACCAACCATTTTCGCAGCCATGGCAGGGGTTACTACAATTGCTTCATAATGATACAATGTTCTTGCGTCTAGCCACAACGCATCACCTGACATAAAATCATGACGTCCACCAACGAAGAGGAACTCATACTTGCGATCATCATATATGCGCACCCCATCCAGGCGATTGGCATAGGCATTGGCTTTGGCAATTGATTCACCAATTTGAATACCTTCGGCCAACAACTTTTGCATGCGTTTATCCGGAGAGAATGACTTGTCTTTTTCAATGCCTAACGCCTTCAACAGACCAAGTTCGTACTTGGTAAAGGCCGAAGTCGGCTCATATTGAACAATCTGATTCAAAAGATCGAAGTAGGTAACGTCTCGTGGATGGGTAGTGTTACCGCCTTCAAAGGACATACTTGTATATTGTGCATCTTCACGAGGCCTTGTAGCTAAGGGATAGATTTTAAAACGTTTACTATAGTAATCCAGAGCTTTATCTCCCTCTCCAGTATCCTGAATGAAACCTCGAACCATTACCCAGTTCCGGTAAGTCGGACAGTTCACAATAAAGTAGCCTTCCGGCACATCTCCATCGTAGCCAGGAGGAAGCAGCAGGTATTTCCCACCTTTTCCCTTATCAGGTCCAGCATTTCCAAGGTCTGTCAGCCAGCGCTGCCAGCCGTCATCAACTACCCCCAGGACATTCGGAGGAGTTTCAACCACTGTGGGACCATCTTTTTTTAGATCAGTATGTGCTGAAGCATATACGCTCTCTGTATTATAAGTAAGTCCAATGGCTCCAAGCTTTCCAGCTCCACTCTCTACATAGATCTGAATGTCGCTTGGAGACTTCCATCCGTAATCCCTCATGTGGGCTTCAAATATTGAGTTTACCGAGGTCATTGGCATAAACTCAAGGTAGGCCTGAGTTGCCCTCTGCCTGTCCAATTGATCAAAGGCTTTATCGATGGTGGCCTGGGTTGGAAAGCCTCCCTTGTACTCCAGGGTACCAATTGGAGACTCAGTTTTGGCCGTTGTGTTGGGGTAATTATCCTGGGCGTAAATTTTGCCCACAAACATTACAATTACAATTAGTGATAATACCTTAGTTTTCATCTTTTTAATATTATTTATTAGTTATTAAAATTGTACCGTTTCAAATTTCTTTTCAAGAGCTGTTCCTTTATAAATAATGTCTTTTGCGGTGTTACCATTCAAGCTTGAAGTAGGACCATAATAACGTGCAACCCAGTAATATCCCTCTTCTGTGACTGGCATCCAGTAAGTGCCATCTTTAGGATCTTCAATGCTGAATGTAATCGTAATATTTCCGTTTTCATCCGGTTTAGTATTGAAAGCATTATAGGCTTGAATGTTATTGCCACCGATGTCAGCTGGATTAAGAGGCACAAAGGTATCCGCTCCATATCGCGTTACTGACCAAAACAGATCAACTCCTGGTTCGTAAGGCAAGCTTACAACAAAAGGTCCATTAGCGCCTGACAGTTTATTTCCTTCCCGATCCATAGGAATTTGCTGGTAATAGGCGTGATACACTGGAAAGCCTAGATGCCCCAGAAAGCAAACTGCAGCGCGCACCTTAGGATTTCCTCCTGCTGGATCATCTACTGCCTCGAAACCTCCCACATTACCACTGATTTCACCAGCAGCTAGAAATGCTTTGATGTTTTCAAAAGTTTCTTTATGAACTTCTGGTGTATAGCTTTTAGCAGCTTTAGCCATTAAAGCTTCTGTTTGAGGATATGGATTATTATTATCAATAACATATTGAATAATCGCTCTGGTATCAGATAAATCAACAACATCTTTTTCTCCAGCAGTACCTTCAATACTAGCCATTCTTCTAATGTCATCCGCTTTTTTCTCACCTGTTATTTCGAAAGATTGTGTGCGTAAGAATACAAATGGATACATAGCATTTGTTCTAATTACTGCCTTACCTTCTGGTAATTCACCTTCGTAATCTACATGTGCTATAACATATTGTTGTGCTTCTGGACCCGTTACTTCAGCATAAATTGCATGATGTTCCATATCGAATACTTCAAGACTCGCATAACGATCATCTCTAGCACCTATATTAACCACTACTGGTCCATTACTTAAGTCTGCAACTGCTTTGGAATAGAAGTGATCTAATGCTGGAGTAATAACAAAAAATGTATGGTTGGCAATTGCAGTGTGTTGGAATTTATTAAAGCCAAATTCATCAATATGTTTTAATTGCACAGACATATGATGCACAATCTTATATCCAACATATTGCCAATCAGGTAAATCTTCTGATTCTGTTTTTTCGACAGGGCTGGTACCTTGTTCTTCTTTCTTAGTCGAAGTGTTACAACTGACTACAAAAAAGGCGATTAACGCGATTGGAATAAATAGTTTTTTCATTT
>Ga0255055_10002945_pt1 | contig 11668 bp, 8 predicted proteins | sample JV7_2_27_MG_FD_188633 | JGI IMG/M metagenome (GOLD analysis project Ga0255055, IMG submission 188633) | Seawater microbial communities from Jervis Inlet, British Columbia, Canada - JV7_2_27 | ecosystem: Environmental > Aquatic > Marine > Inlet | place: Canada: British Columbia | collected... | reverse complement strand
TCCGCGCAGTGGGGAAATCTAGCGGGATCTTGGCGGAGAGGGAGGGATTCGAACCCTCGAGGCGCGTAAACGCCTGGCGGTTTTCAAGACCGCTGCCTTCAACCACTCGGCCACCTCTCCTAAGCCATTGAATTTGATGGGAATCCTAAGCCTTCGCGGGGCGCGGTCAAGCCGGCGCCTCAGCTTGACTGGGTTCCGGCCAGCTGCTTCCCTTCCCCTCGATGTTGGACCCCCGAAGCCTTGCGGAGCGGCGCGACGAGATCCTGGAGAGCTGCCGGCGGCGGCGCGTGGAGGCCGATGTCGACGGCGCCATCGCCCTCTACCGGGAGGTGGCGGCGCGCCAGACCGAGCTCAACGAGGCCAACCGGCGCCGCAACGAGCACCAGGCCTCGGGGAAACGAAAGATGGACCCGGCCGAGCGAGAGGCACACACCGCCGAGGGTCGGGCGCTGAAGGAGAGCGTCGCCCGTGTGGAGGCGACGCTGGCCGATGCTCGCACGGCCTTCGAGGAGGCCATCGCCGAGCTGCCGAACTTCGTCCACCCCGACGTCCCCGAAGGCGGTGAGGACGACTCTCGCGAGATCCGCCGGGTCGGCACGCCGCCGCGATTCGACTTCGAGCCCCGCGATCACCTGGCCATCGCCAAGCAGCTCGACCTGATCGACTTCGAGGGAGGTGCGAAGGTCGCGGGCCAGAAGTGGTACTTCCTGAAGAACGAGGCGGTGCTGCTCGAGCTCGCCCTCCAGCGCTACGCCCTCGACCTCCTGCTGGAGGAGGGCTTCACCCCCTTCGTCACGCCGGACGTGGCGCGGCCGGAGATCCTCGACGGCATCGGCTTCAACCCCCGCGGCGAGGAGACCCAGGTCTACTCGATCGCCAACGCGAACCTCTGCCTGGTGGGAACGGCCGAGATCACTCTCGGAGGGCTCTACGCGGACCAGATCCTCGACGAGGACGAGCTTCCGCTCAAGCTCGCCGGTATCTCCCACTGCTTCCGCACCGAGGCGGGGGCAGCGGGTCGCGAGAGCAAGGGGCTCTACCGCGTGCATCAGTTCAGCAAGCTGGAGATGTTCGTCATCACGCGTCCCGAGGATTCCGAGACCATCCACGAGTACCTCCTCGCCCAGGAGGAGAAGATCCTCCAGGGGCTCGAGCTTCCCTACCGGGTGGTGGACATCGCCGCCGGCGACCTCGGCACTCCCGCCTATCGCAAGTACGACATCGAGGCCTGGATGCCGGGGCGCGGCGAGGGGGGCAGCTACGGTGAGGTCACCAGCGCCTCGAACTGCACCGACTACCAGGCGCGGCGCCTCGGGACCCGCTTCCGCCGCAAGGGCTCGAAGAAGAACGAGTTCGTCCACATGCTGAACGGGACCGCCGTCGCCATGTCGCGCATCCCCGTGGCGCTGCTCGAGAACCACCAGCGCGCCGACGGAAGTGTCGCCATTCCCGAGGCCCTGAAGCCCTACATGGGCCGCGACGCCATTGGCCCTCGCTGAGGAAGCAGACGAGCGGCTCGTCCTCGGCACCGCGGGCCACATCGACCACGGCAAGACCGCGCTGATCCGAGCGCTGACCGGTGTCGACACCGATCGCCTCCCCGAGGAGAAGGCGCGCGGGATCACCATCGAGCTGGGTTTCGCCCCCCTCGACCTGGCCGAGGGTCTCCGGGTCGGCGTGGTGGACGTCCCCGGCCACGAGGGTCTGGTGCGGACCATGGTCGCCGGAGCCACGGGAATCGACCTGGTGTTGCTGGTGGTGGCGGCAGACGAGGGCGTCATGCCCCAGACCCGGGAGCACCTGGCGATCTGCGATCTGCTGGGTCTCAACCACGGCGTCGTGGCGCTCTCTAAGATCGACCTCGCCGACGAGGAGGTGGTGGAGCTGGCCGAGGAAGAGGTGCGGGAGTTGATCGCGCCGAGCGGGCTTGCGGGGGCGCCGATCGTCCGGGTCTCGGCGCTCACGGGGGATGGCATCGAGACGCTTCGCAGGGCCCTGGTCGAGACGGCCAGGGCGAGCGCAGCGCGGACTCCGCGCTCCGGGCCGCCGCGGCTCTCCGTGGACCGGCTCTTCGCAGCAAAGGGATTCGGGAGCGTCGTGACCGGCACGCTGATCGGGGGAGCGCTCTCGGTGGGCGATGCCGTGGAGATCTACCCGATCGGCCGCAAGGCGCGCGTACGCGGCCTCCAGAGCTTTGGCGTCTCGTCGGAGCGGGTGAAGCCGGGAGCGCGCTGCGCCGTGAACCTCCAGGGAGTGGAGCTCGGGGACCTCTCCCGAGGCCTGGTGGTCTCGGCCACCGGGGCGCTGCAGCCGACCCGGACGCTGGATGCCGAGATCGCGCTTCTGCCCGAGGCCCCGGCCGTCACCAGGCCGATCTCGGTCGAGTTCCTGGCGGGGACGGCGGAGCGCCGCGCTCGGCTGGCGCCGATCGGAAGCGACCGGATCGATCCGGGGAAGAGGAGCTTCGCGCGCATCCATCTGCAGGAGGAGCCTCTGGCGCTCCTTCCCGGAGACCGCTTCATCCTGCGCGGCTTTGCCCGAATCGCCGGAGGCGGCGCCAGCGTGGGCGGAGGCTCCGTCCTCGACGTGGCCCCCCCGCACCGCCGACTCAGCCATCCCTCACTGGTTCGGGAGCTGGAGCTGCTGGCCGAGGGCGATGCAGGCGCCGCCATCGAGGTGCGCGTGCGGCGCACGGGCTTTGCGGGGGTCTCCTCCCCGTCCCTCGCCCGCGAGACCGGTATCGAAGAAATGGCGCTCCGCGGTCTCCTCGCGGAGCGCGCCTCCGCGGGAGCGATTCACCAGGTGAGCGCGGAGATCTGGCTGGGCCGCACGGCGATCGACGAGCTGGAGAGCCGGCTTCTGGCCGCCCTCGCCGCCTTTCACGAGCGCGAGCGCCTGCTCCCGGGGATGCCCAGGGGAGCCCTCCGCGGTGCGCTTCCCGACAACACCGCCGCGGGCGCCTTCGATCTGCTGCTGGAACGACTGGTCGCGGCCAGTCGCATCGCGGTGGAGGAGAAGCTGGTCCGGCTGCTGGAGCACGTTCCCACCATGAGCCACCGCGAGGAGACCGTCGCGGCTCGGATGCGCGCGGATGCCGCGAGCGCGGGTCTCGAGCCCCCGACCGCGCGCGAGTGGGCCGAGAAGGTCGGAGTGGATCTCGAAGCGCTGCGGGGGGTCCTCGCCCATCTGGAGCGAGAGGGCTCGCTGGTGCGGGCGCCCGGCGACCTGTGGTTCGACCGGGCCGCGGTGGACGATCTGCGGGAGCGGGTCATCGCGCATCTGCGCGAGCACGAGACCCTCGACACCCCCACCTACAAGAGCCTGATCGGAACCACCCGCAAGTACGCCGTGCCGCTCATGGAGCTCTTCGACGGCGAGCACCTCACCATGCGGGCGGGCGAGGCCCGGATCCTGCGTCGAAAGCGCGACTCCAGCTAGCGGCTGACCAGGAGGAGCGAGACGGATTCGCGGCTCCAGTCGAGGGCGCGGAGCCAGGAGAAGAAGTCGCTGGGCTCGTTGTTCGGGAAGATTCCCAGCAGGATCACCGCCACCGCGCAGACGGCCAGCACCGCCCATTCGCCCGAGGAGAGCTCTGCGCGCGGCTTCTCCTCGCCGGGTTCGCGCATGTACATGGCCATGGGGACGCGCAGGTAGAAGTAGACGGATACCAGGCTGGCCAGCACGGCGATGATGGTGATGTTCACGTAGCCCGCTTCCACCGCTGCGGCGAAGAGCGTGAACTTCGCCATGAACCCGCCGGTGCCGGGAATTCCGGCGAGAGCCAGCATGAAGAGCGTCATCAGGGCCGCCAGGCCGGGGCGGGACTCCGCCAGGCCCGCAAAGTCGCCGATCCTGTCGCAATCCTGGCCGCGATTCGCGAGGGCCACGATGACCGCGAACGCCCCCAGGTTCATGAAGACGTAGACGATCAGGTAGAACATCACCGCGGAGTAGGCCCCGTCCGTTGCCGCGACGAAACCGATCAGGAGGTAGCCGGCGTGGGCGATGCTCGAGTAGGCGAGCATCCGCTTCACGTTGTCCTGGATCACGGCCATCACGTTGCCGAGCACCATGGTCGCCACCGCCAGGACCCAGAGCAGGGAGGAGAGGCTCTCAGCGGCGGGATCGAAGGCGCCGATCACGATCCGGAGCATGGCGGCAAAGGCCGCCACCTTGACCGTCACCGACATGAACGCCGTCACCGTCGTCGGAGCGCCCTCGTAGACGTCCGGCGTCCACTGGTGGAAGGGAACCGACGAGATCTTGAACGTGAAGCCGACGATCACCAGGCCCAGGCCGATCATCGCGAGGGGATTCTCCACGTCGAAGGCGGCCCGGATCCCCTCGAAGTCGGTGTGGCCGGTGACGCCGAAGAGCAGAGCCATCCCGTAGAGCAGCAGCGCGCTGGCGAAGGATCCCACCAGGAAGTACTTGAGAGCCGACTCGTTGCTTCGCAGCTTGCGGCGATCGAAGCCGGCGAGGACGTAGATGGGGATGCTCATCAGCTCGATGCCGAGAAAGACACTCACCAGATCGACGGCGGACACCAGCAGCACCATTCCCGCCGTCGCCAGCAGGATGAGCGCGTAGTACTCGCCGTGGTTGATGCGGAGCTCGGCCAGATAGGCCACCGAGAGCAGGCAGGAGAGCAGGGCCGCCCCGCAGACCAGGGCGATGGAGAAGCTCGCGAAGCGGTCGAGCCGGATCAGCGGGTTCTCGGGGTTGAAGACGATCGCGGTCCCGGCGATGAAGTGCTGGCAGGCCAGAACCACCACCGCACCAAGGAAGACTGCCGAGACGATGGCCAGCACCGATCCGACCCACTCGCGTGTGATGGCCCGGCCGAGGAAGGTCTCGCGTCCCGCCAGAAGGATCTCCCCCAGGATCACCACCAACGTGCCCACGGAGATCACCAGCAGGGGCATCACCGCGGTGAAATTCAGGTCCGGCACGGGGATCATCGCCGCTCCCCCTCGGAGATCGCCGCCGCCAGGTAGGCGGCAGCCGCCCCCGCGTCCGGGTCCGCCTCGGAGACCTGCAGGGTCTTGCTCTCCATCACCCGAAGCAACTCGTGCACCGGCAGGTGAAGCCGGCGCAGGAATGTCTCGGGGTAGACCCCGATCCAGATGATGGGGATCAGCAGAGTCACCAGAACCGCCTTCTCGCGCAGCCCGAGATCGATGAGCCCCCGGTTCTCCGGCTTATCCACCGGTCCGAACATCACGCGCCGGAACATCCAGAGCAGGTAGACGGCCGCCAGGATCACCCCGAGCGTGGCACCCACGGCGAAGAGCGGTGCCGCCTTGAAGGCGCCCAGCAGGATCAGGAACTCACCGACGAACCCGTTCAGCATGGGGAGCCCGACGCTCGACATCAGCACGATGCCGAACAGCGCGGCGTAGACGGGCATGGGCTTGGCGATTCCGCCGAAGTCCGCGATCTCCCGGGTGTGGCGCCGCTCGTAGATCATGCCCACCAGCAGGAAGAGTCCCCCCGTCGAGAGCCCGTGGTTGACCATCTGGATGATGCTCCCCTCCAGACCTTCCACGTTCAGGGCGAACATCCCCAGCATGACGAAGCCCAGGTGTGCCACCGACGAGTAGGCGACGAGCCTCTTCACGTCGCTCTGGACCATGGCCACCAGCGCGCCGTAGAGAATGCCGATCAGCGCCAAGGTGAAGATGACGGGAGCGAACTCGACGGAGGCGACCGGAAAGAGCGGCAGCGCGAAGCGAACGAAGCCGTAGGTTCCCATCTTCAGCAACACCCCGGCCAGGATCACCGAGCCCGCTGTCGGTGCCTCCACGTGGGCATCGGGGAGCCAGGTGTGGAAGGGCACCATGGGAACCTTGATGCCGAAGGCCAGGGCAAAGGCGGCGAAGAGCCAGGGCTGGGTCTTCCACCAGACCGTCTCGCCTCCGGAGGCGATCACCGTGTCGAGAAGCGCCGGGTCCGCGCTCCCAGGCGCGGCCACCAGATCCAGATTCAGGAAGCCGAACTGCTCGAAGTGGAGGTAGTAGACCACCAGCAGCGCCACCAGCATCAGCAGCGATCCGAACATGGTGAAGAGGAAGAACTTGATCGCGGCGTAGACGCGCCGCGGACCGCCCCAGACCCCGATGATGAAGTACATCGGGATCAGCATCAGCTCCCAGAAGACGTAGAACTGGAACAGGTTCAGGGCGGCGAAGGTCCCGATCATCCCCGTCTCGAGGAAGAGCATGAAGAAGATGTAGCTCTTGAGGGATTTCTTGATCTCGTTCCACGATCCGAGCAGAACGAGTGGCATCAGGAAGGTGGTCAGGAGGATCAGCAGCAGGCTGATGCCGTCGATCCCGGCGAAGTAGTGCACGCCGAACTGCGGAAGCCAGGGCGCGTACTCCACGAACTGGAAGGCCATCTCGGCGGGATCGAAGCCCGCCCACAGCAGGAGTGAGAGCAGGAAGGTGAAGAGCGCGCTGCCGAGACCGATGCCGCGCCACACCTGGGCCGGCAGACCCGTGGAGCCGAGCGTGCTGGCGAAGCTGTCGATGACGAGGAGGACGACGCCGGTGAGCAGCGGAACGAAGGTCACCCAGGAAAGAAGATTGGGGATCTCAACCATTGGCGGTCACCATGTCAGGTATCCGATGATCGCGAGCGTTCCCACGACCATGAGGAAGAGGTACCCCTGGGCCAGGCCCGACTGGAGATACTTGAAGACGTTGCTCGCGAGGCTTCGCACCGCCTTCGCGGATCCGTTCGCCCCGATGTCGTCGATGACCGTCGCGTCGATGCCGCGGTAGAGCACCACATCCGAAATCGCCACCAGCGGTCGGACGATCACGGCGTCGTAGATCTCGTCCACGTAGTATTTGTTCGCGACGGCACGGGAGAACCCTCCCAGCGACGACGCGATCCGCCCGGGAAGCTCGGGTTTGCGCACGTAGAGAAGGTAGGCGAGGAGAATCCCGACCAGGATGATTCCGGTCGCCAAGCCCGCCAGCGCGTACTCCGTGCTGTGCGCCACGTGGTGCGCCTCCTGGGTCAAGGCGGGCAAGAGGAAATTCCCCAGGCTGTTCGCGTCCGGGATGGGAACGAAGGCCTCCGAAGGCCCGAGATAGCCGCCGAAGATCGCGAGGAAGGCGAGCACGTACAGCGGCACCAGGACCACGTTCTTCGGATCGTGGATGTGCGCACGCACCTCGTCCGGCGCGCGACACTCGCCGAAGAAGGTACGGAAGTGGACTCGGAACATGTAGAAGGCCGTGATCCCGGCGGTCAGCACCCCAATCGCGTAGAGCGCCATGTAGCCGGGAACGTGGTGCGCCAGGTAGGCCGAGAGCAGGATCTCGTCCTTGGAGAAGAAGCCGGACGCGATGTACGGCAGCCCGGCGATCGCCACCACACCGATCCCGAAGACGAGGTGGGTACGCGGTATGTACTTGCGTAGACCGCCCATCTTGTCGGTGTTCTGCTCGTGGTGCATCGCCAGGATCACCGCGCCGGATCCCAGGAAGAGGAGCGCCTTGAAGAAGGCGTGGGTCACCAGGTGGAAGATGGCCGCCGAGTAGGCGCCCACGCCGGCGGCCAGGAACATGTAGCCGAGCTGGCTCACCGTGGAGTAGGCGAGCACCTTCTTGATGTCGGTCTGGGCAATCGCGATGGTGGCGGCGAAGATCGCCGTGATGGCGCCGGTCCAGGCGATCAGCGCGGAGGCGCCGGGGGCCTCCGCGTAGAGGAAGCTCATGCGGCAGACCATGTAGACGCCGGCGGTCACCATGGTGGCGGCGTGGATCAGGGCCGAGACCGGGGTCGGACCCGCCATCGCGTCCGGGAGCCACACATACAGGGGAATCTGCGCCGACTTCCCGACCGCCCCCACGAACAGGCAGATGCCGATCACCGTGGTGAGCCTCCACTCCGGCGCGCCGGGGAGGAATTGGAGCCAGGCCGGAAGCGTGACGGTGCGCTCGACGATCGCCCCCAGGCTGGCCTCGACGTCGCGGAAGGCGATGGCGGCCTGGCCGGCGTCGGCCAGCGCCCAGAAGAGCAGGAAGATCCCGACCAGGAAGCCGAAGTCCCCGATCCGGTTGACGATGAAGGCCTTGCTTCCGCAGTAGGCGTTGAAGCGGTCGGCGTACCAGAAGCCGATCAGCAGGTAGGAGCAGAGGCCGACGCCCTCCCAGCCCAGGAACATCAGCAGCAGGTTGTCCGCGAGCACCAGCGTCAGCATCGCGAACATGAACAGGTTCATGAAGCAGAAGAAGCGCTGAAACCCCTTGTCCTCGCGATGGTCCTCGTCCATGTAGCCGATCGAGTAGATGTGGATCAGCAAGCCGACGCCCGTCACCATCAGACTCATCGCCGCTGAGAGCGGATCGAGGAGGAAGGCGACCTCGGCGCTGAATCTTCCCGCGCCGATCCAGGTGTAGACGTTGTCGATGAGAACCCGCTCCCCTTCCATCGCAGTGAGCTCGATCAGCACGACGAAGGAAATCAGGAAGGAGACGAGCACCGCGCCGCAGGAGAGCACGATCACGAGTCCGCGGGGCAGAGATCGCCGCACCACGCCGAGGAGCACGCCGTGAACCGCTGCCGCCATCAGCGGCAGCAGCGGGATCCAGCGAAGCAGCTGGCTCTCGGTCAACTCGCCTACCATTTGAGCAGACTCACATCCTCGATGTTCACGGACTCACGGTTCCGGAACAGCGAGATCACGATGCCGAGTCCGACCGTCACCTCTGCGGCGGCGACCACGATCACCATCAGGACGAAGATCTGGCCGTCGAGATTCCCCCACAACCGGGAGAATGCCACCAGCGCGACGTTCACCGCGTTGAGCATGAGCTCGATGGACATCAGCACCACGATCAGGTTGCGGCGCGTGATCGCGCCGACGGTTCCGATCGCGAAGAGGATTCCCGAGAGGGCGATGGCGTGTTCGATGGGCACCATCAGTCGATCTTCCGTTTTGCGAGGATCACGGCTCCCACCATCGCGGCGAGCAGCAGGAGCGACGTCGCCTCGAAAGCGAGCACGTAGTCGGTGAAGAGGACGGCACCGACCTGGCGGTAACCGCCGAATCCCTCGATGATGGCCGCCGGCTCTCCAAACGCTCCGTGAATGAGCTGGAGGAACTGCAACAGGACGAGGAAACCGATCACCGCCCCGGCGATCTTGGTGACCCGCTGCCGCTGCGGCGAGAACTCCTCCTGGCGCAGGTTCATCAGCATCACCACGAAGAGGAACAACACCACGATCGCACCGGCGTAGATCAGGATCTGGAGCGCGCCGATCAGGTAGGCCTCGAGCAGCACGTAGACCCCCCCGAGAGAGACCATGGTCAGGACCAGGCTGAGGGCTGCCGCGACGGTGTTGCGCGTGTTCAGCACCATCCCCAGGGCGCCCGCGATGGCGATCGCCGCGAAGAGATAGAAGAACAGCAGACTCATTGGAGACCCCCGATGAACAGGACCACCGCGCCGGTGACGAGGACGTTCACGATCGAGAGCGGCAGGATCATCTTCCAGCAGAGATCCATGATCTGGTCGTAGCGGAAGCGGGGCAAGGTCCATCGGATCGCCACCTGCAGCCAGATCAGGAAGATGACCTTGAGCAGGAAGGTCGCCACGTGGAGGATCATGCAGAAGCCGGTGGCAAAGCCCTCCCCGAAGATGGGGGTGACGACGCCGATGATCGTTTCCTGAGAGAGGAAGGGAATCGCCCAGCCGCCCAGGAAGAGGGTCGCTACGATCATGCCGATCACCGGAATCTCGAGCAACTCCGAGGTAAAGAAGAGACCGAAGCGCATGCCCGAGTACTCGAGGTGGTAGCCGGAGACGATCTCGGACTCCCCTTCCGGCGCATCGAAGGGCGGCCGCTTGTTCTCGGCCATGATGCAGGTGAGGAAGAGGATGAAGCCCAGCGGCTGGAGGAAGATCCCCCACATCGGGAGCCGAATCCAGTCGAGCCAGACGGGAAGCGTCTGCACCAGACCCAGAACCTCGACGAAGCCCAGCAGGCGGAAAGTTTGATCCTGGAAGGCGGCCATCTCGGGCAGCCGCAGCGTCCCGTAGACCACGAAGATGCCGACGACGGCGAGACCCATCGTGACCTCGTAGGAGATCATCTGCGCCGAGACGCGCATGGCACCGAGGAGCGACCAGTTGTTGTTGCTGGCCCAGCCCGCGATCACCGCGCCGTAGGTGGCGAGCGAACCAACCGCGAAGATGTAGAGCATCCCCCAGTCGACGTCGGCCACGACCAGGTTCAGCTCCAGGTCGCCGAAGCGGTAGACGCCGCCATACGGGATCACCGCCATGCCCATGATGGCGGGGACCATGGCGATGACCGGCGCGAGCAGGTGGAGTACCCGGTTGGCGCCTTGCGGAACGAAGTCTTCCTTGGTGAAGAGCTTGAGGACGTCCGCGATGGGATGGAAGAGGCCGAGGATGCGGATGCCGAAGATGTCGGCGCGGTTCGCGCCGATGCGGTCCTGCATCACCGCGCTCTGCTTCCGCTCCACCCAGGTGAGAATGGGCAGGAATGCCGCCACGATGACGAGGAAGATGAACAGCAGCTTGATGATGACGACTACCAGCATCGCTCAGCTTCCCGCCCCGTCCGGTAAGCCGTTGACGACCGCGCCTTCGTCGCCCAGGGAATCCAGATCGATCCCTGCGAAGGCGGGCACCGAGTTCGCGATCTCTCGCGAGACGGCGCGGGGGTCGTAAGCGCTCTCGAATCCAGCGAGCCCGAGCGCGGCACCCAGGCGGCGCAGCACGTCGCCCTCGGCGTAGCTCTCGAAGCCGGGCTCGACGGCCTGCAGGGCCCGCTGCACCCGTCCGGCGTGGTTGGTGAGGGTTCCGCTCTTCTCGGTCGCGTGCCGGGTCGGGAAGACCAGGTACGCCACCCGCTCGAGATCCGAGTGGTGGGTGTCGAGAAGGATCACCGTATCGAGATTGGCGAGCGCCGCGGCGTCTCCCAGGAAGGCCTCGTCGAGAAGATCGTGCCCCAGCACGATCGCGGCGTCGACACCGCCTCCGCGGACGCGTTCGAGGATGCGGCCGGGGTCGGCGAAGCCGAGGGCACGGGCTCCGGCGGCATTGGCCGCCTTCTCGGCCTTGATGAGCAGGTCGTCGGCCTCGCCCGTCACGACGGGAACCGCGGCAGCGTCGGTGCCGAGGCCGGAGAGGAGCTTCTTGAAGGTGAAGAGATCCTCGTTGGTGGCGTGGGCCGAGGCGAAGCCGACGATCACGCCCGCTCCCTTGGCGTCCGCCGCCACCCGTTGCAGCCGCTCGGCCGCCACGCGGATCCCCTCCTGGAGGGCGACCGGCTCGAGGGCGCCGCTCTCGCGGCGCAGCGAGACCTCGGTGAGCCTTTCGGTGGCCCCGATCTCCTTGTAGCTCATGCGACCGGCGTCGCACATCCAGGTCTGGTTCACCGCATCGTTTCGCCGGGGCACGTAGCGGTAGACCTTGTTGTTCGCAACGCCCATGTAGATGTTGCAGCCGTTCGCGCAGCCGGTGCAGACGCCGGGAACCTCGTCCAGGAACCAGGTCCGGATCTTGAAGCGGAAGTCCTTCGTGGTCAGTGCACCCACGGGACAGATATCCGCCACGTTCATGGAGTAGTCGTTGTCGAGCTCGATGCCCGGGAAGGTGTCGAGCACCGTGTGGTCGCCGCG
>Ga0255055_10002944_pt1 | contig 11678 bp, 21 predicted proteins | sample JV7_2_27_MG_FD_188633 | JGI IMG/M metagenome (GOLD analysis project Ga0255055, IMG submission 188633) | Seawater microbial communities from Jervis Inlet, British Columbia, Canada - JV7_2_27 | ecosystem: Environmental > Aquatic > Marine > Inlet | place: Canada: British Columbia | collected... | reverse complement strand
CTATACTCTAGGCTTTGATGATGAGAAGAAGGAACTAGATCAAGTCTCAATTAAAGAATGCCAACCAAAAGATATAGAAATAATTACTGACCCTAAAAGCTTTCTCTACCTGAACAATACTATCATTGATTTTGAAGAAGGATTGATGGGAAGAGGATTCAAGTTTGTTAACCCTAACGCACAAAATACTTGTGGATGTGGAGAATCATTTAGAGTATGAAAAACCCGAAAAGTCAAAAGAAGAACAGCTACTACAAACATAGCCTAGGACATTATCACACTTACGCAGAAGCAACTAGAAGAAAAGCTGAAAGCGAAGGAGAGGAAGAGGCATTTGTAGGACAAGAATCAAGGAAGAAGAATAAGTGGAAAAAGTATTGTGTTTACCGATTGATACCAGAGGAAGATAAGAAAAAGGGATGAAGGATACTAACTACTAAGGGGTGAGAAGATGGAAACACCAATGGTAGATCATCAAGGATATATTGATGTAAACGCAGCTTTGAAATTAAAAGCAGCAGACGGTAAAGTAGAGGTTGCAAAACTAAAAGCACAAGCTCAAGCTAACAAAGTAGAACTATTAGTAAAAGAGAGTGCAAAAGAAACAGCATCTAAACATTTGGCTAAGTTCGCTGGATTGTATTTACTAATACTAGTATTAGCATTTATCTTTAGTATAAATTATATTCCAGAGACAAGCATAGCAGTAGTAGCTGGATTAATCACCCTAGTAGTTACAAACCTGAGTACAATACTAAAAGGAATCGTAGAGAATGGGGACCACAAAAAAGAGAAGAAACTCACTGATGAACCAAAAGAATAAATGCTTTATAGTGATATTGAAGTAAAAGAAATTACTACAGGAGAAGAGTACGAGCAAGCATTTACTTTGTTAGTAGAAGAGTTCCCTGACCATAGAAATACTGATCTAACATTCTATGAGTACTTGTTCATAGCAATAACCAAAAAGTCAAATGAGGTAATTGGGGTTATTACAGGTAATAAGTATCTGCCAATGAAAGTTCAAATGTGTGATATTGTTATTGCCCCAGCGTATAGAAGTAAGGCAGTAGCTATGAAACTATTCAAGGTGTTCTGTATAAAAGCAAAGGAAGATGGTTATATGTATGGAACAGGTATGACTAATAAAAGGAATAAAGAAGCTCTTAGTACATACAAGAAGCTAGGTGGACATCAAGAAGAGATGATAGTGACTACTGTGAATATAGATGAGACTTTAGCTATTGTAAGTAGGAAAGAATATGTATTAGAATGTAGGGAAAAGAAAAGAGAAAAGGAATAAAAGAGGGATAATACCAAAAAGTCAAATGAGGGCTTCTATAATAGAGAGACATGACAATAATAACCAAAAAGTCAAATCTATTGATAATTCAGGGTGGTTGTGAATACTAATAACCAAAAAGTCAAATTAGAATTTAGTTAGAACTTTACCCCCCAAAAAATTCAAAACTAGGTTAGAGCGTTATCGCACACTTCAATTCAAAAAAGAAAAAGAAAAACTCAGTTTGGGTGATTGGATTTATTTCAATTATTGTGATCTTGTTAGGAATTTTTCTTTTCATTAACCTAGATAAAATCTAAAAAGTCAAATATCAGACCAAAGCTGCGCCTATACCACAATATGTTGGGGGTATATTCAAATCAAGTTTAGAAAGAATTTAGACCAAAACCTCATTTTTGACCCCGTGAATTAGGTTTGTCTAAGAACTATTTGGATTTTTTTGAAATCACCCATACCACAAGATGTTGGGGGTATGCAAAAAACCTCTAAGAGATTTATTTCTCTTAGAGGTTTACTTTGTATCTATTTAGCTTTTAGGACGAGCGGATCTTCTTCATCTTGTAGGTTAGGATAGATTACAATATTTCCATCTTCATCCCTCTCCATGCTCCAACATGGAAATATATTAGCAATAGCAATATTTTGCTCTTCTGTTAGATTGTATTTGTATTTCATTAGTGTGTTTGAAATTTTACAGTTTTGGGGACGCTCCAACATAATCCACACGCAGCGCAAGATGGTAACTTTCCCGTCTGTTCTGGGCAATCAAAAGACTTCCCCTCGAATCCTTCTTCGGCTGCAAACATATCCTTCCCATTGTATTCGTTAGAGCGAGAGAATCTAATTACACAACGGTCAGAGAATCGAATGTTTAGCAATCTAATTTCGTTAGCAATCTTTCCTTCCCTCGCAGAATAGCCAAAGATGCAAAGTTCGGGATGTTTGAATAGCATATCCTGCCAGAAGCTAACATAGTCTACAGAATAGAAATCACCTAAAACATGCAATCTAATCACAATTCCTTGAGGGTGTTTTTCTAATAGGGTTTCAATTTCTGATTCAATCTTCTGTTCTAGACCTTCAATTGAAAAGCGGTGGGCGAATGGCATATTGTCCCCGTAGCAATCCTCCCAGTGATGACAAGATTTTGGGCATGTTTCGCGTTCTGTTAGTGTGAGAGAATATAATCTTTTTTCTCTCCATTTACGTGATTTGATTTTGAAGCCTAATTTTTGGTTATTCGATCCTGGCTTCAAGATTGAATTACCTTCAACGGATCGAATTGATCTTTGAAATCGAGTGGAAATTTTCATTAGGTCATTATACCACAGAATTCTAGAAAAATCAACAGAAATCTCCGATATATCTTGGCGTGATCGTTGTAAGTACTTGTCAATACTGGACTTACGAATTTTCGCCGGGCGCGATTGTAAAATGTAAGTAAAATGGTGGAGGCGCACGGAATCGAACCGTGGTCCTAACTAGTCCCGCAAGCGGTGATAGCTAGTCGAACAACCATCTCACCCCCGAAAAGAGGAGAGATCAACAGAATGGAGGTTTCCCAATGTGCCAATCTCTCCTCTCCAAGACTAATTGCCTTGGGTTGCATTGTGGGCAGCAAGATGCCCAACATGGCGAGACATCGAAGGACTAACCCACTCAGCAGGTAGCAATCGACGAAGAGACTTATAAGCCTCCAAGGCATTTAGAGAGTCTTCTTCACACGCTCCCTCGGTTCTGTAAAGATCAGCAAACAGTTCACCAACCTGAACACTCAGGCCATGAATTTTTGCATCTCTGGTATTACGTTCAAACGTCATATATTTTTTCTTTCTAGAAAAGGGTTTCAAATTATTGCAATACATCCAAATCGAATGGAAAATCGTCGGCGTCGTCGTATCCTTCACGATCATCTAGAATCTGCTGTTCCTCGTATGCGTTGTAGTCATCGAGGCGTTCAAAGCGTTCTTGATCGTCAAGCCAGAGGTCGGGATCGCTGTGTTCGTTGGGATCTTTCATGGCCCTATTATACCATACCATAGGCTGTTTGCAACAATAAAGGGGTAGTTCTTTTCTGTCCTAAGTACTTGTCAATACTGGACTTAGGGCTGGGCGCCGGGCGTCTTTACAACATCCTAAGGATCACCAAGAAGGACACAATGCCAACGATAAGGAAAAAGTAAATGTCTCTGTAATCATCTTTCATATTTTTTGATCTTATTTGTGGTGTGATTCCAGATCGTTTTCATATCGTTAGTGCGGTAAATCGCAACACTACCAACTCCACCGAATTGTTTACCGTGGATACGGACTTCAATATCGTTTATTTCAATCTCTGTCACAACGTCAAATTTTGTGATATTCTTAGCAATAAATTCTTGCTCTTTTTTGTTTAGTTTCATGTTTTTCATATTCACGGATAGGGCTACTTTGTGGGTGGACTGGACAGTGTGAGTGTTATTGATCTTTTCCATGTAGGCCATTATACCAAAACGTAGGGGACGTGTCAACAGTGGGGTAGAGGTATTTTGAGAAAATTAGTTTCATAAGTACTTGTCAGTACTGGATTTAGGGCTGGGCGCCGGGCGTCTTTACAACATCCTAATATAAAGCTCTTTTACCTCTTCCCAGGATACAACACGCTGCTCGCCCCCGATAGGAAGGCCGTGCTGATCATGGGCAGCGGCGTAGGGGTTGACGCGCCGAAGATTTTCAAACCATTCTTTCAAAATTGTGAATTTTTTGTTTCCAGGTTCTCCGTGCATATATTCGTAATCGTCCCAATAACTTTCCATTTTGAACATTATACTCCAAATACCTTATCTTGGCATTTCTGGCACATACCAGAAATTTCGTATTCTTTGAAAGAAAGTGCGTCCTTGAAAGAAACTTTCAGAGCATCACCTTCACAAGTAGTGCAAAGACCCAACGTAATCATTTTGATACGGTCTTTGCCTGTAAGTGCAGAAAGAAACGTGTCAAGTTGGGGGTGCTTGTGGGTTGCTTGGGGCTTATTCATCTTCGTACATTCCTTTCAGGAGTTCTTCGATTTGTTCATCGGTCAGAGGTTCGATGTTTTCATGGTCGTTGGATTCTGCGGAGAGTATGGCATCATGCTCATCTAGGAGGTCACCAGACAGTTCGAGATTGTCGTTGAACTTGAGGTCTTTCATGCCCCTATTATACCAAACCGTAGGCAAATTGCAAGGGTTATTTTGAGCAAATTAGTTTCATAAGTACTTGTCAGTACTGGACTTACGAATTTTCGCCGGGGCAAAAAAGCCCTAACCCCTTATTTACTAAGGGGTTAGGACCACTCTCAGTCCTCAAGATTAGTTCAGATTGTAATTCTGACGTTCGGTGAAATCAAATCCATCAAAAGCTTTCTTCATATTAGGAATATCTTTCGGTTGCAGGGTAGTCTTCGCGTGGCTAACAACATCATCAATTCTAACAATGTAGTCAGCAGCCTTCTGAAGAAAAGGTTTCCATGCGGGCAAGAGATATTTCGCAGAGTTCTGGGTTTTTTTATTAGTACCCTGAATATGTCTATTGAAAAAGTGAGCAAGTTCAACCACGAAGAACACAGGAATATTGAAAGTCATTTCACGGAAAGGTTTGGTATCGTCTCCATCAAATTTGTCTTCGCTACTCAATTTGTAAGGAGTGTCCGAATCTAAACCTTGTAGGGACATTTGCCGCATAACTTGCTCAATGAAGGCACCGACTAGAACTGCTTCATGTTCGCTCTTTCCTTCATTGATAAGCATTCCGCAGGTTGCTTGAAGTTGGCCCGCACAAATAGTGTCGGTCAGCATGGTATCGAGATTGTATTTCATTAGAGAGGTTCCTTTTCAGGGAGAGAGTTCTGTCATTTTCGAGGCTGTATTGTACCAAAATTCTAGGCAACAGTCAATAGTGAGGAGGACTTTATTTTGCTGTCTAAGTATTTGTCAATACTGAACTTAGGGTTGGTCGCCCGGCGCGATTGTAAAATGTAAGTAAAAGTAGAGGGGTTGCTGTCCAATATACAGCACTTGCGGCTCTAGGGCACCCCTCCCGTTTTATCTTTTACGACATATAACGATGGTTCGAGCCTGATCGAGTAACGTATTGACGCGAGTTAGCATAATGACGATTCCACGCTTTTTTGACCGAATTCAGGGAACCCGTGTAGCTATTGCTTTGGGTTCTGAGATCAAAAATAGTGTAGACTGTCGCCTTATCATTACCCACGCGAGCCATTACACCATTTTGGTTTGAACGCACGATGTTAGTAATACAGTTTAGCATAGTTTACCTAATAAGAAAAGAGGGGAGAAATGAAGGGGACACAATGCGCCAATGGCCTGCCATATCTGACAAGTAACAGAAGCGGAATGCCCCCCTCACTTTATTACGCTTCGGAGGAAAGTTCTTCCGAAGTATTCACAAGATTTTGCACAGCCTGAGTAATTTCGGATGAAATTTCATCCATTCTTTGCTCTGCAATAGATTGGGTTTGTTCGGCATCGAGTTGCTGATCTTCGATCCGAGCGATCCAAGCCAGATGTTTTTCGATACGAGCCCTGGCAGACTGAGGACCACGCCCCAACAATTTTTTAGACTCCCGAATATCTTTCAGGAGATCATTTTTTTCATCCAATAGTGCAGCGACTACGGGATTGGTTTGGGCCTCAAGTTGGGCCTGTTTCAGACGGAGACGTTCAAGACGCTCCTCGGTTTCCGCGATAATTTCCTGCGGACTGCGTTGCTTTCGTTCGTTTTCCATGCTACTATTATACCATATTCTACGCCATAAGCCAGAACAAAGGGTGAATTACTTTTCATCCTAAGTACTTGTCAATACTGGACTTACGAATTTTCGCCGGGCCGAATGTAAAAAGTATGTTAGTCCTGATCGACTATAATCAGGACTAACACAAATCCAATCAGAAGAATATAAGGAATCAGATTTTTTCCTCTTTCTGCTCTCCGCACAAGTCTCGAACCGTATCCCAATGACCATTGCGGACAGCCTTGATAAGTTCATCCAATTTAGACACAGGAACCCATCCCGCGACCTGATTTTCGAGACAAACGAATCCGCCCCCCTCACGCATAACGGCAACCTCCATCGTAGAGGTAGGTTTGTGAGCGTCAGAATCGCAGATATTGTAGTCGAAGCTGCGATTATCGCAGTAGTGACCAGAGCCGATACCGATAGAAAGAACGTAACCGTTCAATCCAGCGATCTGAAAGCCACTGGAGTTATCCATGCACTCGATGGTCATTTTTGTTTTGTTGGAGTTCATTGTTAGTTCTTTCTGGTTTAGTTAGTGGGGAAGGTTTCGAGGTAGTTCAGAGCCGTGGACTCTAGAAAATCTTCATCATGCGCCTTGAGAACACTCAAGAGATACAGAAGGAACATATCTTCAGTCCCTGAAAGGATAGCAGCATCAGCAGCTTGATCGGCGTAACTTGTCTCGTTCTTCATTGTGTGTATTATACCAAGTCCAGGGGGGATTGTCAAGAGCTTTTTTGAGGAATTTCTCGAATTATGTAAACTCGGGACTTGTAGGTGGTGTTTCTGAAAGTGTCAGCGGTAGGTCTCCAAGCCATGCACTCGTCTAGCGTACCCTCGAAGTAGGTTCGGATACCCCACGTTGCTTTGTCCCCTTTCACGGATAGGGCTACTATGTGGGTGGACTGGACAGCATGAGTGTTATTGATCTTTTCCATGTAGGCCATTATACCAAAACGTAGGGGGCGTGTCAACAGTGGGGTAAAGGTATTTTGAGTCATAAGTACTTGTCAATACTGGATTTAGGGTTTTTCGCCGGGCGCGGCCCGACCCTAACCCCCTACAAGTGAAGGGGTTAGGGCATTTTTATTACCTCGGAATGTAAGCGTTCACGCCAACCGTAATCGGTTTACCATCAAATTGAATATCGGAAAATGTTTTGTTTCCCGAACTAGTAGCCACAACCACAGTCTTTCCAGACTTGGACGGGCGAGGGGAAATGGGAAGGGTAAGAGTAATTTCAGTTTGAGCTTCGTTTAGAGTAATTTTCATGCGTATTTTTCAGCGGGTTCATTTTCAAAGTGGATATCACGTTCAATTCCCAAGCCTAACTGACCTTGGAATGTTTCAAGTTCGGACAGGGAGAAATATCCCCATTCCTTTTCAAATCCATCGACTAGACCATAAAAAAGCCAGTCACCATCGGATTGCTCTTGTCCCTCACACACATACCATGTCCAAGACCCGCAAGGATCAAAGAATTTGCAGACGAAGTGTTTATTCCTGTCGGCATCTGTTGCATACATTTTGGGAAGTTGTTGTTTGATTTTTTCAGTGAGTAATTTCATTAGTAGTAATCTCCTCCACGTTCAATTGCAGTAGCACAAGAATCACAAATTGCATATTGGGGTTGTAGCATAACGGTACGACCGCACCGACCACATTTTTTTTCTACGTTGGAGTTTTGAATTTTCATATAGAATTCCCGCATTTCGGGGTCTTCCATACCATCCCACGCTCCGAAGTTATCATCAAAGTATATTGTCATAGATCAAGCAAATGCTGCTGTAATAAGTAAAATTATAGCAAGGAACACAAAGGCCAATTCAAAGGCCGAGTCTAGTAATTGTTTTTTGGAGGTCATACTAACAGAAGCACCCCGTACACCAGTAGCGTTGGGCATAGCCGTAGATCACGTTACCTTGTATGTAGTAGTCCCTGGAGAAACTGTTCAAAGCTTCAAGTCGGTTCGCGTGGATACGGTCGGACGCTTCGGTTAGGGTTTGCTCTTTCACAGGTGCGTCACACTTGCAGCATCGGGGGCCAGTCCACTTCGGATCGTCGTAATACATTGGGTTCCTTTCGATTGAACAGGTACAGTATACCATACTCAGAGCTGATTGCCAGCATAAACTGGGATTTATTTATTTATTTATTGATGTAAGTGCTTGTCAATACTGGATTTATGACCGCGCGCCGGGGCTTTTGTAAAACTTGTATAAAAAAAGGAGGAAAGGCACGGTCTCATCTTCAGCGAGTACCTACCACAACTTTTACCCTCTTATGTGGTATGTGTCCGTGGACTACCTTTCCTCCTAAAACTTATTCAAGCACGCCTAACATAAACGCCTGTTTTTTCAGCCATGATAAGGTTAGGGGTCTCGTCATCAAAGTAGTACACAGCATCAAGATTTAGACCATTGAGAGCCACAAGGATCTCAGCCTTGTAAGCAGGAATATCTAGCCCACGGTCCCCAACACAATAGACATAAGTAGCATGCACGTTATAGCTTAGGAGAAGCTCTTTGATTGCCCGTGCAATAATACTCTTGCGAGCGGTAAGAATGTAGACTTGGTGCCCTTCAGCGCAAACCTCTTGTGCAAGGTAGAGCAAAGGGAGAGGGGTGGACTCAGTAAGCAGCTTCGTAGAATCTGCGAATTCAATAAAAGAGGGGCTGCTATTGCTTCCGAGAACCCTGGCAGACGTTTCAAATAGAGTGCCATCGAGGTCGAAAACAAAGGCTTTTTTCTCACTTTTCATGCGTGTATTATACCAAAATATGTGAGGGTTGTCAATAGTCTAGGTGGGCTTTACAAATACTTTACCTTATGTAAGTGCTTGTTATATAAGTACTTATGGTAGTGACGTAAGTGCTTGTTATATAAGCATTTACGACGGAAACTATTGCGTAATTGGTCCCATACGCAACCTTTACGCAACCCATAGACTCAGGGACTCCTATTACTCTTTAGGTCTCTTTAAAAAAAAAAATTTCAAAAATTCTAATTTGCTATATACCTTTAGAAGAAAGCTATGAGTAACTTGGTAAAATAAATTATGACACTCAAAAATCTTAAAAAAATATTTGCATCTCTGTTTAGAGGTAATAGAAATGACTTTGGATCTATTCCTAAAGATCCTACCCAAGTACTCTCTACTTTTGGAGGCGATCCAAGAGACCATGAAGAAGACCCTCCTCCTCCCTTTGACCCTCCATATTATCCAAATGGTGGGGAGGATGAGTGTGAAAAACTACTATACATTAAATGTAAATATTATTGTGAAACATTGAAGCCCGGATCTTATGATATTCAGCGAGATAATAAAGTTTTACGCTGGGAAGCAGATATAAAGATATGTTGTTGTTGTTCAGATGAAACATGTAAAGAAGGTGAGAAGTTAATAATTTATGATTGCCCTCCGCTTGACTCAGCGTCAGAACGTGGAAGAGAAATAGAATATGGAAAAATAACCTGTGCTTCGTGCCCAGAAGCAGTTTCCGCACCAGGATTGCCCGACCTAACACTGGATTGTGGGGGCGGTATATCATTCAAACTGACCGGATCGAAAACTATATTCCAACCTGACTATCATTTTTCAGATGTTATGGGGCTGCCGGGTACTCAAGATAATGCTCCAATGGATATTTCGGATGAAATAGCTGAACATTGTAATGTAAAAATGACTACGGATGCTGGAGGGAATTCAGTTCCAGCAGGACCTTTAACGCAAGAGCAAGCTGATTGTCTTAATGCTACGTTTTGTTTCTGCCCCCCTACTCCTCAGATGCCAAGCCCAGCCCAGATAGCACTGGTTCGAGGTATAGTAATCGAAGATATACTAAATCAGGATATCATGAAAGATTTTAGTGACATATGTAAAGAAGGCTGGTTGTCTGACGGAGATTCAACTTTTTGGAAAATATATGAACGTATTGAGAAGGGCTACAAGGGCAGAAATCCTTTCGAAATATTATCAAATGATGATTGCTGTGCATGATTCAAAAAAAGGATTTAAAAAAAGGATTTAAAAAAATGAATAGAGATAAAATGTTAGCGAGACTTGCAAAGTTGCCCCCTAAATCAGGACACGCAAGAGTTCTTAGAGCTAAATTGGGACTTGATAAAGTTGTAGCCCCAGTTCAAGAAGAAGTTGTACCAGAACCGGAACCAGTACCAGAACCGGAACCTACTCCAAAACCCGCTCCTAAAGCAAAAAAACGAAGAAAGTTGTTCTAAACTTCTTTAATAATCCAACCACTTAGAGTTTTTACTGTCTCTAAACGATTAGCAAACTCATGTCTATGGTTTCCGTCCATAAGTTCAAGTAATCCTTCTTTGGTTTCAAAGATTAAAATATCTTCTTGTTTAGAAACATCCCACTCAGTATCTTTTATTGGACGAACTGGGGAAAGGTATCTGATAATCTTCTCAAGTTTAATATAAGATTCATAGTACATCTCATATTTTGGAATACCTAACATGGTTGCGTGCTTGTACTCTTGTATTGCAGTTTTACTTTGTCTCCAGTTACCCACACACAGGAGAAAATTAGAGCTTCTAATAAGTCTTTGACGTTCTTCCAAGGATTTTCCGTGACCTGTATGCACCTGTAGGTTTAAAGTTTGATAATACTCTTCAGTATCTCTCTTAATTTTATGTCCAATTAATCCACTAATCCTTGAAAGTAGATAATCTTTACATCTTGTGAATAATTCTATGTCTTCAGAGGATCCTATTCCATAAATACCTATTATGGATCTTATAACTTCATTAAATTCTTGATTAATGGGATGAGGCCAATGATGCTTTTTTTGATTCTCAATATATTTTGTCATTTTTAAGGATGAAGGATTAGAGGTAATTCAGTATGAGTTATAAATGCTTCTCTATTTTTGTGCCAAGAGTCTCTTCCTACTAGTTCTCCTCTGGAGTTATGTAGAATTTTTATTGGCATAACTTTATTTGTATACCCTTTAAGAAATGCTTGCGAGGTATAATGCAGATCATAAAAATCCCATTCTCCTTCAAAATATTCTGGTTTCCCAAGACCTACATCTTCTAAAACTTTTGGCTTTGCAGCTAGGAAAAGCCCATCTAAAACTACAACGTCCCCAGGCTCTCCGTAATAAGTTACATCTTCAAAAGTTTGCTGACTCATTCCAAATTGATTTGGTTGTAAAGGTTGTTCATGGTTAAGATGTATTACTTTTCCTTTATGCTTTCCTTGTTGCCACATACTTTGATCCCACCATATAGCATTTTCAGTTAAATGAGTGGTTCCTGCTGCTCCTACAAATCCTGTAGAATCATCTGCTAGGGAAGATATAAGATTATTTACAAAAGTATTAGGATGATCTCTGATTTCTATATCATCATGACAGAATATTACAATGTCATCGTCTTGAGGATTTATTTTTTTATATGCTCCTGTATAAGCTGCAAATATAGAATTGGCCCCAGTGATTAAATAAGACTTTATTTTACATCTAGAGAAAAATCCAAGTAATTTGTCGGTGGTTTCAGATATATCTTCTCTAGTTCGAGTACATATTATAGCATGAACATTCATACACTATTATAAAAAGGAAT
>Ga0255055_10002943_pt1 | contig 11681 bp, 12 predicted proteins | sample JV7_2_27_MG_FD_188633 | JGI IMG/M metagenome (GOLD analysis project Ga0255055, IMG submission 188633) | Seawater microbial communities from Jervis Inlet, British Columbia, Canada - JV7_2_27 | ecosystem: Environmental > Aquatic > Marine > Inlet | place: Canada: British Columbia | collected... | reverse complement strand
TGCAAAAATGGGTGAAACTGAGAAATTAAAAGCCAAAATAGAAGCGGAGCAGAAGCAAATTAAGGAGCGGCGGGAGACAATCATCCAAGAAGTCTTCTAGTTTCCTTTCCTGAAATGGTTATTTTTTCGCTGGGCCGTGTTCTCCGCAGGTTTTAGACCTCAACGTACTTAAAGTACGCCTCGGCCTAAAGCCTTTGTGCGGCCTTACCCAGCAAAAAAATCCCTCATTTCAGAAAAGGAATCACCTTGTTAATAAAAGATGGAGCGAAGCGACGCCTTAATTTTAGGCACTTTAGATCATTTTAGGCATTTTAGGCACTTTTTTTAAGCTGCAGGAGTAATTTTGGCTGACGATTATTATAAGAAGTTTAAAATCATATTTGAAAGAGAACGATCAATGGCCCAGGGGTTGGCGTCCTCATTGATCAGACCTAAAACGCTTACCGTATGGGAAATAATGATTCCGGTCATTTTTATCCTGAACTACGCCAAGCTGAAGCAATCCAGAGAGATTCTTATTCAAAACCAGATGTTTACAAAGAAAATGGCGCTGGACGCTGCCCTGGACATGCAGAAAAAAGACGCGTCCAAAGGAACGGTTATGGCGCAAATCCAGTCTAAAACAAAAGAATTGGTGTCCTCTGTACCGGGTGGCATTTATTCGGATGATATTCGCCGGCAGCAGCTAAAAGAAATTGATTTGCTTGTTGATCATTATACCCGACTGTTAAATGCTGTAGGCAAAGACTACGCCTCCCTGGTGACCCATGCCTATCAAACCGCAGCAGATTATTCATCCTTTTTGGAAGCGCTCAAATCGACTGAAAATGAGGTCATGGGCGCCGCTCGGCGCACACTGGGGGATCAGACCGATATGGCAACTGCCGCAAAAATTGAATCCATCACCGCAAATATGCGGACGGCAGAAGCTAAAAAAATATTTTCATCAGATTCCCAGCCCCAAGATGCTGAGTAGCAACGAACACAATCGAATCTATCAGCAAGCTTATGTGCCGGAGCATCTTCCCGACTATGTTGCAGCCATTTCCGGCAGCGAGCCTTATCTCTTTCAAGATTACCTTTGTTATCTCCACAGTAACCATCTCATTTTTATCGGATATCCTCTGGGAGACGACCCTGCGGAGATCTCGCGGGTATATCAGGCCGCCTGTGAACGCTTGAACCCCCGGACAATCATGCTCGTTGCCGATGACCTATCCTGGTTGCCGGAAGGCAGCCAAACCCAGCCGACCGACCGATATTATCGACTCGATCTGCCCTTGAAACCCCGGAGTCCGGGCGTGGCTTACATGGTGCGTCGCGCTGAAAGGGAACTGGAGATCAAGATCGCTAAATTTGGTAGGCAGCACAAAAAGATCATTAAGGACTTTATTGGCAGGCAGAATTTATCCGATGAGCAGATCCATATCTTTAAGCATATAAAAAACTATATGAAGCCTTCAAAAACAGCACATCTGATTGAGGCCCGCCAGGCGGATCGGTTGGTTGCCTTTTCCATCGTGGATTTGGGCTCGGCTCGTTATGCATTTTATCAATTTAATTTTCGATCCACAAAAATAGCGGTGCCGGGTGGCTCCGATCTCCTTTTTAATGAAATGGTTCAACTGGCGCAATCAGAGGGAAAACAGGCGATTAACCTGGGACTGGGAATTAACCCCGGCATCCGCCGATTCAAAGAAAAATGGGGCGGGGAGCCGTTCTTGGTGCATAATTCGGTCCTGATTCAAAGGAAGCCGGTGGTGTTAGGTAAATTGGCGGGTAAATTGTAGAGATAAATGCCTAAAGTTTAAAATGCCTAAAATGCCTAAAATTAAAAAAGGATCAATTCACGACGGAAAGATTGCCTCAAATAATAAGACAGATGTTTCAATCATAATAGACAGTTACCACGGTTCTGTAACGAAACCGATTTGATACGGTCTTGAATGTTTTAGAATTCTTGAATTGCTTGGTCTGATGCGCTAATTTTTTTGGAATTGCCTGATCAGAAGAGTGAGATACCACCACAACTGCCGATGTGGTTCCGGGTCTTTCATTTTTCTTATTATAATATCGGGGGGATTTATATTCCCATGTGAATCGAAGTGATGATTTCACGATCCGGTTCCAGTTCGGAGGAGAATCCAAATCGGGCTCATATAAAATCTTTTTATTTGTAAATATATCAAGGAGCGGAACAGCGATGGCCGGGTTGACTATAGATTTTTTCTGGGGAAGCGTGAATATTTTTATGTGGTCAACATCTAACGTGTTGATAAAGCCGCCGGCTCTTTTGAGGTTTACGGTACTTATCGATTGTAAGTAAGGGACATAGGCAAAATAGGCCAAGACAACTGCCGAAATAACAATGCAATACACAATGAGTTTCCTGGTTGCCTGGTTTCGGAATATTTGCAGACCATAGGCGGCCATTAACGCAATCATCGGGAATATGGGTATGAGATAACGGATCCTCCTTATCTGAAGGGCAATAACAAGAAGAATCAGAAAGCATATAATGGAATATTTAAGATCCTTTGCCCTTAAAGCGAAAAAGACTGAAACCAGCGCGGCAATTGTAATGAATGGATGAATTTGGAAGAAAAATGTGGAAATGAAACTCTCCCCCCAACGTTTGAGGCCAGGTCTTTGATAGCTGAAAAGAAACCTGATCTGGTCTGAAAAAACATCGAACCAAATCAGAATTACCGCCAAAACAAGAAAAAGTGACAGCCCGGCAATTATGCCGGCGCGGGTCACGGTTTTTTTTGGATTTGCCTTGAAAAAGACCACCAATATCGGCAAAAGCACGGATATCCACAGCCAGTTTGAATACTTGCTAAAAAAGGCGAAAAACAACCCGATAGCGGAAATTCCGATCCATTTGTATGTCCCCTGGTCTAATGCTTTTATTATGGCGAAGACCGCAAAGGTGAAAAAAAACATGGCTGGTACATCAACAAGCATAAGCGGTACCTGCGTATAGAGGTAGGGAATACCCAGCATAAGCAATCCAGCCGAAATACCGGTGTCTTCGTTCCAGAGAGATTTTCCGATCAAATAGGTGAGCCCAACGGTCATCGAAAAGAGCAGGGTCGTGAATACCTGAATTACAAATCGATATTCCCCAAAGAACTTATAAACGAGACCGTATAAGAAAGGCACCGCAGGCAAATCCGTCCAGGCCATAATGTTTCTACCCCACTCGTCGAGAAAGTATGCTATGCCATATTCGTTTAGATGCTTAGCCTGGGTGAAATACCTTGAGGCGTCAATGATTACTTCGGGCACTTTCCAAAAAATTGCCGCTAAAAAAAATGAAATTAAAAGTAGATAAATAGGATTGCGCTCTAAATGAGATGTTTTGGATAATGCATAGGCTAGAACTAAACCGGGGATTAGAATAGCCAATATCGAGACGATATGAATGTCAGCAAATACCCACTTCCAGCTGGTCAATCGATTATCATCAAGAGATCGGAAAACAAAAAGAATAAAAAATATGAGCAAATTAAGAAGGAAAATAAACAGCGCAGGAAAAATAGGCTTGCCGTTGGATTGATTCATGAGGGACTGCCGCAGTTAGGGACAGAGATCCGTTCTTGATATAAGCATACAGGCCAGGCGCGCTATATGCAGGCATAGCCTGTATGCTTTATTAGAAGTTGTTTCAAAACCCCATCTGAGGCCCAATGGCTGCGTTGCAGGCCTCCGATAAATGCTCATCCGCCTCAGGCGGACTGCGCTTTCTCGATCGGCCTGCGCCTTGCCCTTGAACCTGATCTGAGGTTTTGAAACCACTTCTAATCATTTATCGAGTGTTACTTCACGGATAATCTTGTGGATAGGGATGATGTTACCCGGCACAAGCTCGTATTTAAGGTCCACAATCACATCTACAGTTCTTGTACCCTTTGGAATTTTTATGTCAAACGATTCTTTTTTGGGTGTCATGGGCTGCAAGCTTGTATCGCGAATATAACCCGCTTTTCGATGAGCCCCGTAGACCATCTTTTCGTCGCAGTAAGTGGTCGCCTGTGGCATATAAATTTTCGAGTTTTTAAATATCTGAGTTCCCTCTTTGGTTTAAAATAGCCTTGACTGCTATGCCTGTTAATTTGATATGTAAAAGAACCTGAAAAACGCCTCCCAAAAAGAAGGCCTTATTTGATAACTTGTTGCGGTAGAGGCACAAAAATTAAGCTGCCCGTATAGCGGATTAATAATAGAATCAATCATTTTCCGGAAATTGTCTGAGTGAATAACAAAATAGAGTATCCAGGGCAAGCTCTTTCTTTATTATCAGACAGCACTGATTAAACTCTATGAAATTATGGCTAATATTTTTAGATGCCTTAATCCAATGATAGCTTTAATCCATACTGAGCGACTCGAGCGGTCTTATGATCTACACCATTTCAGTTATAATTCCCAACCATAACGGAAGTGCCACGCTAGCTAAATGCTTAGAAGCGGCTCTCGCTTCAAGATACCCAAAATTTGAAGTTGTGGTTGTTGATGATTGTTCCGAGGATAACTCTGTTGCAATAATCAACCAATTTCCTTGCAAACTCATCCGCCTTGATAAACCCTCCGGGGCTTCAAAAGCCAGAAATATAGGTGCTTTAAATAGTCGTGGAGATATCCTGTTTTTCACGGATGCGGATTGTCTCTTGAGAAAAGATACGCTCTCCCTTGTTGCCGGGACTTTTTCAGAAGGAGCTCCGGATTCAATCATCGGCGGTACTTATACCCCCGTGCCTTACGATCGCGGCTTCTTTAGCATTTTTCAGTCTATATTTATCCATTATTCAGAGACCAAAAAGCCGAAAGCCCCGGATTATATCGCAACTCACGCCATGGCTGTTGATGCCCTAGTTTTCAAGAACATGGGTGGATTTTCTGAAGATTTCCTTCCTATACTTGAAGATGTCGAGCTCAGTCACAGATTGCGGAAGTCTGGCTATAGATTGGTGATAAACCCGGATATCATGGTTCAGCATATTTTTAATTTTACAATGGTCGGATCTCTTCGTAATGCCGTGAAAAAATCCATGTACTGGACCCTCTATTCTCTGAAGAATCGAGACCTGTTTGCTGATTCCGGCACGGCCTCGTTTGAATTGAAATTTAATGTCGTTTCCCATTTTATAAACTTAATCCTTCTTCTGCTCTGGATTCCTTTATCAAAACCCGTTTTACTCTATCTTGCGCTCGTATTATCCGGCTGTAATATTTTGGTAAACCGGAAGTTATTAAAGACCTTTTTTCAGATTAAAGGCTTCAAATTTGCCTTTTTGGCCTGGATCTATTACGCTCTGATTTACCCTTTGGCAGTTCAAATCGGCGGGGCTGTGGGAATGATTAAGTATTTGCTAAATTCCTTATAATTTGCGCGTCGGCCAACAAATTAGGAATGCATCAATGATTTACTCACCCTGGCGACATATTAGCTCCATTTTCTGGAAACGAAATCCAATTCAGCTCACCTTTTTTCTGACCCGCAGGTGTAATGCAAGATGCCCCTTCTGCTTCTATCTCTCAGATAAGAACGATGCAGATAAGAAAGCGTCCGAGCTTACGCTGGGTGAGATTGAAAGATTGTCCTCATCTCTGGGGCGTTTGCTCTGGCTCGCATTCTCGGGTGGTGAGATATTTCTGAGGGATGACCTTGTGGAGGTCACAAAAATACTTTATCAAAAAAACAAACCCGCCATAATTCTTTTTCCGACCAATGGCCTCCTCACAGATATTATCAGGGAAAAGATAGAAGCGGTACTGCGCTTTTGCAAAAAGAGCACGATTGTCGTGAAGCTTTCCCTTGAGGGATTGGAAGGTGTTCATGATTCCATGATGGGGATTAAGGGGGGCTTTCAAAAAGCCATGCGCACATATGAGGCCCTCGGGCAGCTGCTCGATAGATACCCGAACTTTGAGCTGGGCATCAATACCGTTTTCTGTTCAAAAAATCAGGACCACATGGACGACCTTATCAAATTTGTCGGTGGCCTGGATAAAATCCGCACCCATACCGTCTCGATGATCAGAGGGGAAGTCTCTGATCCGGGACTGAAGCAGGTTGATTTGGAAAAATATCATGAGACCATAACCCAAATGGAATTAAACCTCAAAAAGGGGGTATTCAATACATATGCCTTCAGAGGTGCCAAATTCAAAGCAGCGCAGGACATTATCCAGCGCCGCCTTATCTATGAAACCATGTTACAGAATAAAAGACAAATGCCCTGTTATGCCGGCAAATTGAACCTTGTCATAACAGAATCTGGAGAGGCTTATCCCTGTGAGTCCTTTTCCATGCGCTTGGGAAACATAAGGGAATCAGGGTACGACGTAAATCGGCTGCTAAAGACCCGGCATGCCCAAAAGGTAATTCATTCAATTGATGAAACTGGCTGTTTTTGCACCCATGAGTGTTATTGCATGACAAATATTCTTTTTAATCCGTCCATGTATCCGGCCGTGTTGAAACAGTATCTGAAGCTTCGACTCAAAAGCCCGACAGCATGATGCAGCCTCATGCATCACGGTCGGAAATGCTTACGCCAATGGAAAATATCTGTTTTTACCCACAGCCAAAACAAACTTTTTAAACCTCTCAGCGCAGCCTTAATGTCATCAATCGTTCTTAATCCTAAAATTTTGTGTAGGATAAATTTCGGACGTGAATAAAATCGCCTGAATGCAATCTGCCGAAGCTCTATAATTTCTTCTCGGGTCATTGAGAAGGGGATAAAAGCCGCACCCTGATAGGTAAAATCTTCAAGCTCATCCGACATGCGGCCGTATTTATCAATATTGTTATGGAGTTCAGTCCCTGGAAATGGTGTCAGGGCATGAAAATTAGCAACGTCGGGCTCAAGTTCACAAGCAAACTCAATTGTCTTCAGCCCTTCCTCGAAGGTCTCACCCGGGATCCCAAATATAAATGGGGTAAAAACAGTTATTCCCACCTCTTTTGCGACTTTCACGGCATCACGTATCTGTTGGAGGGTGGTCCCTTTTTTTATCCGATTTAGGTTTTTTTGCACCCCACTTTCAGCACCGAAAAGAATTGCCCAGCAGCCGGCTGCTTTAAACGCGGTCAGTAAAGGTTTATCGACTTGATTGACGCAGGCAGAAGCAAACCATGTGAAATCAAGTTTGCGGGCTTTTATCGCCTGCGCGATTTGCAGGGCTCTATTGTGGTCGGCTGCGAATGTGTCGTCTATGAATTTAATTTCTCTGTAGCCTTGTTTCAGGCATAATTCGATTTCCTGCATGACATTCTCCACGCTGCGATAACGGCTGCCATTTTTCCTTTCTCTATCGATCTGGAAGCAAAAGATGCACTGCCTGTTGCAGCCTCTGGAGGTCATGATGACCGCCACCGGTTTGCGCTTGTATGTTGCCGGTGGAGGGATATAATGTTTGGCATCACCCAAAAGCGCTCTGGCAGGGAAGGGCAATGCGTCGAGGTCTTTGATAAGGGCTCTTGGTGCCGTTTTTATAATTTGTTTACCTTCCCTAAAAACGACCCCCTCAACACCGGAAAGATTTTGTTTCTGAGCCAACCTTTCCAATATTTTTACCACGGTTATCTCGCCTTCACCCGTGATCACGGCATCGATCCATTTGCAAGCCTCCAAACATTGCTCCTGCAAAGCGATCGGATAGGGCCCGCCAACGGTTACAAAAATGTCTTGAAGCTGAGCTTTTAAGTCCGCGGCGGTCTGCATTGCCGCATTCCATCCGAAAGTGGTTGAATAGATCCCAACAAAGTCGGGCCTGTATTGTGCATTTTTGCGGATTATGTCCCCATGGTTCATAAATGCACCATTTAGGAACTTAACTTTGTGGCCTGCAGCTAAGATAGAAGCCGCCACGTATAACGTCCCCAGCGGTTGCCAGTAATTTATTTGGGAGGCGGCCGTTTTTTTCGGAAAAATATCCTCCGGTTCCCATGCAGGTATGATGAGCGCACATTTCATTTATTTAGGCTCCGATAAATATATTTCCCTCGCTCTTTTCTATACCCATCCGTTCCAATATGGTTTCAGCAACATGGGTTCCAGATTCAATGACATGGTCCATATTGTAGTATTTAAATAGTCCGACCCGACCGGTGATGTGGAGGTTTTTAAAACTTTCAAGATATTTCAAAACTTTCAGGTAATGTTTGCGGTAATCTAAATCAAACAGGGGATAAGCATGCGGTACTCTGACCACACAGCTGTCAATCACCTCACTTTTATGCATAAAATCCAATTTTTCTAAATAATCTAAACTCATAGATGCGAACTGATCATCGCTTAAGCCCCATAATTTATCTCCTTTAGAACAGAAATACTCTAAGACCAGATGGGTTTTGCCTTTGGGAGCCGCGTGCGGGCTCCAGTTGACCGGCTCATGGATTCGGCCGAATGGTATTTCCTTTTCAGGGAAATAGATCCAGGTGTTGTCCGTAACCCTATCCCGGTTAAGCATGATCGTTACGGTTACAACGTTCCTAAATTTAAGTTGCGAGGCGGCCTTGATAATATCTTCCGGGGCAGAGGGCCTGATCATTTTTATGAGGTTTGTTAATGGAATTGAAGAGACGAATTCACAGCCTTCCAGTTTGCAGATTTGATCCTCATTTTTAGCAATTACATTTTTGATAAAAAAATTCTCGTGATTAATTTGCGCGACCGCGGTTTTTGTCAGCACCTGATTTTGTTGTTCAATCGCCTCCCTCAATCTTTCAGAAATTTGACCTACTCCCATGGGGGGATAAATGAAGTGATCGGCTAATGTTGCGATATCTTTTGCATGGGCTCTGGAAAATGCCCATTTCACTGCGGTCCACAGTGAAAGATCTCTTATTCTCTGTTCACCCCATTCCCTGCTTATTTTTCCACTTTCAATTCCACAAACCTTCTTGCTGTATTGTTTAAAATAAAGCCTAAACATTGTTCGGCCGAATCGATTGACGATCCAGTCTTCCAGCGTAATTATATCAGGTGTTTTAAAATGCTGTTTGACCCTTTCTTTCAAATAGTCCCAAATGATCCGTAAGCTTGTCATTGGATTTAATCCAAAAATCACATTTGCCGGTCTCAGGGGATAGTCAAAATATCGATTGAATAAATATATCTTGCTTTTTCTGGGCACCACCAGAAAATCTTCGTTGAGGACATCTTTGACGAATTGGTCTATACGCTTGTTTGTGGTAAAAAAACGGTGGCCCCCTAAATCAAATCGAAAACCTTGGTGTCGGATTGTTTTTGCTAATCCGCCGACGGTGGAATCTGCCTCGAGGACGAGCACCGCCTGACCTGCGGCGGATAGCGTATATCCTGCCGCGAGCCCCGCGAGACCAGCGCCTAAAATGACGACTTTTTTTGCATCTTTCCAGCCTGTTCCAGCCATCGAATAATTCGTGTTTGGATCAAACCAGGCGGTGTTTGGGGTTTGTAAAGCCATGTCGGCGTTTCTGCTGCCTTTCCAGTGTTTCGTTGATAAAAAGAAACCAGAACAACCCATGTATTCTTATATGGTTATTCTGGTTCCGACAAGCTTAAAAGTGTGGGGTTTTGCCTGCACCCAATAGGGGGCTCGATCAGTTTGGCGCAACGTTTTTGTTCGGTTTTTTAAATTGAACGTAGCTGGTATAAGCAGCAGGTGCGGGCGCCGTATTTGATTGTTTCTGGATTCGAATGGGTTCGTTATGCTCAATCAGCGTGATCACATTTTTTTATCCACTCCGACGATGTGTTCTATTTTTTAATATCCGGTTGATACATCAATTTCGGATTCATTTTATAGGTCCACGGCAGCCCTTCGAGGCGCCATCCGCCCATTTGCCGCTGGCCGAGAAATGGGCTGTTCTTATCTTTGACTTTATCGCCTTCAAATCCGCCCAACACATTAAATACCTTATCGGCTTTAAACCCGGCATCGACCGCAGCCGTACTTGCGCCAATCGTCCTTTGGGCGCTGCGGCACAGCAATAGCAACGTGTCGGTCTCAGGATTGAAACGGGCCTTAAGGTCCTGGCTGAAATTTTTATTCATCACTTTATTATAGCCCTTTTTACCCGTTTCGGTCGTATAAAATTTCCAGGGAATATTATAGGCGCCATTGGGATGGCCGATATCTTGATATTCAATGCGCGTCCGCACATCGACGATAAATGTGTTCTTTGGGTTTTCCCTTACCATTCTATAGGCCTCTGTCGGAGTCACATCTCCGCCCTTGTGTTTTCCCTTTATCGGGTATACCTGTTGCTGAGCCAGGGCTAATGCACTAAAAACAAACAGCATTGCCAGCGTTAACACCAAGATTTGTTTAACTTTTTTCATCATCTTCTCCTTTTTCAGAATGTCCGTCTAAAATTACCCACCGTTGCCAATCGAAAACCCTAAGTATCCCCCTGTAACAACAAAGACTACTCAGAGACTGTTATTCATAATTCTATTTGATCCTTCTTTTCAAAGATAGTTGCCACATCGTGGTATGCGTGTCAAGGGAAAAAGCTTGTGTGCGAAAAATGCCTTTTCCACTTCCTCTATCCTGGCTTTCTCGAAGGCCTCAAGCATTTTTCCGAGCCTAGTATCCTGAAGCCATTTCAGTCTCGTTTTTTTAACTGGAAGCTGAGGTTAAATGGTGAGGTATGTGCGGAGGTCATATCATCTTGTAATCAGAACGGACACATCGGCTCTATTTGCAACCTCTCTACTTACGCTCCCCATAAATAAGTTGTGGAGTCTCTTTCCCCTTGACCCTAATACGATCATCTCAGCGCATTCTTCTTGAGCGATCTTCAGGATCTCTTCTGCCGGATGTCCTTCCTTTATAACGGGCTTTACCCCTGTTACCCCCTTTTCTTCAAGCGCTTTTTTGAAGTAATCTAGAACCTTCTTGGCCTTTCTATCTAACTTCTCTTGATGCTCTGTGCCTTTCAAAGATTCTTTTAATGTTTCTATCTCAGAATCACTCATCAGCACATCATCCATCAAAGACCTACCCATCATCTTCTCTACGTAAAGCAATAGTACTGTTTCCGGACGGGTACAGGGGAATAGTTTAGCCATAAATTCAACTGTACGTAGAGAACTTTTGGTATCATCTACAGCCACCAAAATCGTTTCCATCTTCCATTCCTCCTTAAAGCTATTCGGGTTTCAGTCATAATTGGTAAGAATCTGCCTTTAGGTGAAAGCATTATATGAAAAAAGACGCTTGCATGTCAAATGAAGACGCCTCTCAACTCCAAAACCTGCTTCATAAATTAGCTTGACAGTAAATGCCACTTTGTGGCATTGGTGAACCAGTGCATTTTTTGCATACCGAGCTGAAATCGACGCGGTTTTTGGATTTATTTTCCCTAACTTAGTAAGGGGGTATTCAATTGGACGGTATTAAAATTATGGATGAATTTAAAGTTACAGATGTCGGAAATGAGGTCGGTAACAATAAGACGAAACGGATTATTGTTAGTGTCATCCTATTTCTTTTGGTAAGTACAGGAGGCCTTTTTTATTTCAGCGGACATAATTTTGAAGGATATATTTGGGCGACTTTACTTTTCTCTGCATTCCTTGGAATATTCGCGTCTTTATTAGTAATAACTCAGAATAATAACATGCGCATAACCGGCATAATGGGATTACTCATAACTGTCAGCGTGGGATCCTATGTTT
>Ga0255055_10002942_pt1 | contig 11681 bp, 16 predicted proteins | sample JV7_2_27_MG_FD_188633 | JGI IMG/M metagenome (GOLD analysis project Ga0255055, IMG submission 188633) | Seawater microbial communities from Jervis Inlet, British Columbia, Canada - JV7_2_27 | ecosystem: Environmental > Aquatic > Marine > Inlet | place: Canada: British Columbia | collected... | reverse complement strand
GACATTTCCCCCGGGGGGAATGCCGCTGTCCGCGGAACGTCATCGCGGCCGGGGAAAGCCGCCTGATCCAGGGCGTACTGGGCCCAGGCCGGCGGGGCCCACAGCAGGAGCATCCCACCGAGCAGAAAAGCAGCCACTCGCTGCCCCGTGCACACGCACTTCCCCTCCGAGGCAGGCATTTCCCTAGCCATATCGGTCGCCGGGAGGGCGCGCTGAACCCGGTTTACGGCGGGGACTCCGGGTCTGGACCCGCTTGCCTGGGATCCCTATTCTCCGCCCCTCGTAAGGGTCGGGCGCGCACCCGCAGGTGCAGCGCGACACCCGGGAACGGAGTGCGTCACGGATGGCGACTCATAGATCTGCCGAGAAGCGTGCGCGCCAGGCCCTGAAGCGGCGGGCCCGCAACCGCAAGGCCAGGAGCCAGGTGCGGACACTCATCAAGAGTGTGCGGGGCGCCATCGAAAGCGGAGACGGGGAAGGCGCCCGGCTGAAGCTCCGGGGCGCGGAGCGCGCTTTGCGAAAGGCAGCCAGCAAAGGGGCCATCAAGAAGACGACCGCCAGCCGGAGCGTCGCGCGCCTCGCCAAGTCCGTCCATCGCGCGAGCAGCTAGCAGCGCCGATAGCGGGGACGTTCCTTGCGGAAACGGGGACGTTGTTGAACGTTCAACAACGTCCCCGTTTCCGCAAGGAACGTCCCCGCTATCGACTACACCGAGAGGCCGATCACCAGGTGTTCGAGCGCAATGTCGGCGGGCAGTGAACCCCGGCCCTTCAGGGTCTCGTCGACCTCGTGGAGCGAGCGGAGACAGGCGACCAACCGTCCTCGGGTGTAGCGCTGCGCTTGCGACTCGAGCTTCCTGACCATGAAGGGGTGGCCCGCCACCGAAGCCCCGGAGCGCAAGCGCGCCAACCGGCGGAAGTGGCTTGCGAGGGATCCGAGCAGGACGGCAGGCGGTGTGCCGGAGTCGAGCAGGCGACCCAGGGTCGCCAGTGCATCCGGGGTCCGACCCTCACCGATCGCGTCGGTGAGATCCCAAATCGGCTCATCGGCCACGTCACTGACGATCGCGATCACGTCGTGGCGGCTCACGGGGAGCCCCGGGCCGGCGTGGAGTGCGGCCTTCTCGAGCTCCTGGCGAAGCATGAGGAGCTGGGGTCCAACGGCCTCGGCCAATGCCTCGGCTGCGCCGGGCTGCAGTGAGATGTCGCGTCGCTTCGCCTCCCGTTTCAGGAAGGCGACGATCTCGCGCATGCCCTTGGGTGGATCGCACACCACGAAGGCGGCGGGCTCCTTGAAGGCCTTCACCCATTTCGAACGCTTGTCGACCGACGACGCGGTCACCACGAGGACCGTGGGCGAGGAGTCCCGGATCTCCTCCAGAGCGGCCTCGATTCCGTCCATCAGCCTGTTCGAGCCGCGCCCCCTCCCCTCGGGCTCTCGCACCACGACGAGACGGCGCTCTGCGAGGACCGGAAGCGAACGGACTGCATCCAGCAGCTCCGCGCCGGTGGATGTGGCGCCATCGATGCGATCGAAATTGAAGTCGCGTGGTCCGTCGGCCAGAACGGCCTCGGCGATCGCCCGTGACGCGTCGTCGCGCAGCAACGCCTCGGTGCCGGCCAGCAGGTACGCGGGACGAAGCCGCCCGGAGGCGAGCTCCCGCTCGAGCTCGGCGGGGGTCACGGAGTGATTCGCTCGTAGAGAACGTCGTGGAATCGCCCCGCCAGAGTGCCGGCGAGACGCCTGAGCGCCTCCTTGCGATTCGTCCGCGAAACCTCCACGTCGGCGCTGGCCAGGTAGATCTCCGTCTCGACCAGCACAGTCCTGTTGATGGGCACCTCGGAGCCGTCGCGGCGCTCGACCTGGAGATCGAGGCGCATGGTGACCTCGGACTCGAGGACGAACTCGATCGACGAGAAGCTCTGTCGACGGGTCTGGAGGCGCTCGACGCTCCCCTTGACGAGGAGGTCGGCCGTCTCCGGATCCGACACCACCTGCAGGGCACCCCGCCGCATGAACTCGCGGTGGAGCGCGTCGGCGACCAGTGAATCGAGCCCCGGCTCGAAGCTCTGGTTCTCCAGGCCCAGGATCGCAACCCGCCGCGCGTCCCCCAGCGCGTCCCGATACCGAACGAACTGGTAGCCGCAGCCGCTGCCCGCGAGCACCGAGGCCAGGAGACAGACGAGCGCCCACTTCACCACGGCAGGGATATACCACAGAGCCGGCCGGAACACCGCGGCCGCCGGACCTCCTCGTCCGTGCTGCGCAGATCCGCGAGGATGCTCTCGCGATCGCGGCCGTCCTTGGGGAGCTTTAAGCCTCGCCGCGCAGACGTGCCACGCGCAGCAGCTCCTCCACGAGGTAGTCCTGTTCGTCGCGCACCCGCTCATCGATCCGGTTGCAGAACATGCCCCTCCCCTCATCGAGGTCGGGGCTCATCATCTCCACCACGCAGCCCCGCCGGAGCGCCTCCGCGAACTTGTCCTCGTTGTAGAGGATGACGTCCGACACGATGATGCGAGCGAGCCGCTCGGCTTTCGCCCTTTCCTCGGTGAAACCGTCATCGGGCGGAGTCGCGATGGGCGCGATGGGAACCCCGATCCTCTCGAGGATCGGGATCAGGCCTCCGGGCAAGTCCGGATCCTCGAGATACGCATCCGCTCCGTAGAGCTCGCTGGGCTCCCTTCGGTAACGATCCGCGTGGTGGATCGATCCGGCCAGCACCACTTGAATCGAGCGCAGGCTCTCGTTGCGCTTCATCACCTCGCAAATCTGGAACCCGTACATCTTCGGGAGCGTCGCTGACAGAACCGCCACCCGGGGAAGCTGACGTTGAATCTCCAGCATCGCCTCGACGCCGTCGTGAACGATGCTGGCATGGAGCCCGCGCTGCCCCAGGACCGAGGCGGTCTGCTTGGCGAGTTCGGCGTCCGGAATCGCGACCAACACCAGCCGTTCCCGATCCACCGCCTCGCGCTGCGGCTCCTGCGCAGTGCCGGGCTGGTCCGCCACAGGCGCCCCGGGTCGCTCCATCGGAGAAGCCATCTCCTTCGGCGCCGGAGCATCCGGTGTGGCGGCGGGCGCGGGGGCCTGGGCAGGCGCGCGGACGCGGAAGACCGCATCGCAACGCCCACACCTCATTCGCACCCCCTCGGGCTTCAGTTTCTCCTTCGCGATTCGATATCGCGCCGAACACTTCGGGCACACGGCGATCATGGTTCGCTCCCTTGTCCGTCGACAGCGGTCATTCGATCCTGAGCCTCGAAACGTTCCCGTTCAGCACCTGGGCCGATTCCTCGAGGGTCGAGGCGATGAGTGACCGCATGGTCGACGAACCCTCGACGACCAGGACGCTCTGCAAGGGACCCTCCTGGAACTGCCCCGACGGGAGCGAGAAACCGAGGTTTCCATCGGCCTCCAACGCGGATTTCTTGAGGCGGAACGAGTAGTTCTCCCCACTGCCCGCCACTGGAACAACAGCCCGATCCAGCGCCATCCGGCCTCGTGAAGCACGACCTCCAGCGCACTGGTGTCGCCGATGGGTTCGTCGCCGGGAAGGTTGTCGGCGTAGAGGAGAGCGACGACCCGCTCACCTCTCTCGATCGGAGCGACGTAGCCGCTGGAGGAGGGATCGCGCATGCGCGCGCTCACTTCTTTGAGTCGGAGGAGGCTGTCCGGCGAGAGGAGGCCGCTGCGGAAGAATGCAGATTCGCAGCGCCGCGCTCACAGGTACAGGCGGCCAGGACTTCGAGCAGACGCTCGACATACTCGGTCCGCTGAGGTGCACAGCGCGGATCGGCGAGCTGGCTCGCCGTCGGTCTCTCGGCGACCGCATCGGGCCGGGATGCCTTTCCACGACCACTCAGCGGATCCGCGCCGGGCTCGACCAGCAGCACGATGGACATTCGCTCGACATGGGCCTTCAGTCGGCGGATGATCTCGATGAAGTCGCGGGCACCGGAGAGAGGGTCCGCAGGGGCGTTGGGCGAGAGCAGGACCAGCGGTACCTCTGCACGAGCCAGGTATTGGCGGATCCGGCCGATGCCCAGCTCGGAACGCTGGAAGATGTGAACCCGGGGGAAGGTGTCGGCCAGCCCCTGCTTCACCCATTCGAGCGCAGCGAGGTCCGCGTCGATGACCACCACCGGCGGAACCACTGGCGACCGGATCGGGGCGAGGCTCGGCGGCGGTGCGTCGGACTCGCCGTCTCCGTCGAACACCAGCGAGTCGCAACAGGGATCCTCGTCGGTCTCGCACTCCCTCTCGTCCGCGAGCCGGGTGAAGTCGAGCACCAGATACTGGGAGTTGATCCCCGTACTGGAAAAGATCTCCTCGTCGGGGATGGCATCGAGGACCTCGAAGCTGAACTCCCCACTTCCCCATCCGAACATGTGCATGACCGCGGTTTCGACGTTCTCTCGGCGCAGCTTTTCCAGGGACTCGGCATTCATCAGGGAAAGGTCGATCAGGACCGTGGCCAGGCTCACGCCCTGGGCGCGAGCTTGGTCCCAGGCGGCATCCAGTTCGGCCTGCGGCACCGTCTCCAAGCCGGCCACCAGCTCACGCAGATCCGTCGGACCGCCCTCGCGGGAGGCGCCGCGGATGAGTCCCTTCCTGAAGATGATCCGGCCTTCGCCGCGGTCGGACCGCAGGAGCAGGATGCCCGACTTCCCGGACAGACTGATGATCTGCAGGATGTCTCCGAGGCTCAGGTCTTCGAGGCTTCCGACCAGACTCATCGGGACTCCAACACAGTGCGCAAACGAGTTCCCCTCCACCGCGAAGCAAAGGGCTCCAAAGAACCAATCGGCGGTAGCGACGGGGACTTAAGGCTAACGGGGCGGATCGACCCTGGGGGTCGGCTTCCCCGCGGGTGGTCCGGTGCGGGGCGCCGAGATGGCACGCCGGTCTGGCGGGATGCCAGGGGACCGGTCCAAACGGATCGCCAGCTGGGAATTCGAGAGACGACTCGCCGTCTCCAGCAGGCCGGAACGCGCCTGGCGAGCTTCCTCCGGCACCACCACCAGGCGCAGCCGGAGGGCGGTCGGGTGCTCGAACAGGGCCCGGGCGACCCCCTCGATCGCGACGCCGGCCGCACGGGCGGCGTCGAGGCGCAAGACGGCTTCACCCGGAAGGGCAATCCCCGCAACGCCCGAACGAAGCCCGACAAGCCTCGCGGTCGCGCTCCGGGCCACCTCGCGAAGTGTCTCTTCCCCGAAGTCGGACCTCGGCCCGAGACCCATCGCCAGCAGCAGCGGGCTCCGCATCCGGCCTCCCGTTGGAAACAGAGCGGCCTCCCCCTGCTCTCCGGTCAGCTCTTCCCGCTGGAGGCGGTCTGAGAGCACCCCGCAAAGCCGCCAGTCCGCCTTGGCCGCGGGCCCGCGAAGCGGGCGGCCGCAGGCGAAGAAGGGAGTCACCAGGACGTCGACGATCACCTGGTCCAGGCGAGCGGTCTCGATCTCGAGGGCCAGAGTCACACTCAACCCGAGTCCTCCCTGCACTCCCGGGCCACTGAGTCGAGGATGCCGTTGACAAAGGCCGGAGAGCGCTCGTCGGCGAAGCGCTGTGCGAGCTCCACCGCCTCATCGATGGCAACCGCCGCGGGCGTGTCGCTATGGAGGATCTCGTAGGCACCGATCCTCAGCACGTTTCGATCGACGGCGGCCATCCGGTCGATGCGCCAGTTCTCGCTGTGAGCGGTGAGTCGAGCATCCAGCTCCTGGCGCGAGCGGCAAACCCCGGCAACGAGCTCCTTGGCGAAGGCTCGGGCCCCCTCGGGCAGCTCGAAATGGGCGGCCACCCGCTCGAAGGCCTCCTCCGCCCGCGCGGTCTCCGACACCTGTGAATCAGGCGTCTGCCGGCGACCCTGGTCGACCGCGTAGAGCACCTGCAGCGCCGCCTCGCGGGATCGATGGCGCGTGGACCGGCGCGACCGGGTCACGGGCTCCCCCCGACAGGGCGGGGGGGAACCCCCGCAAGGACCGGGCGCAGCCGCGCCATCTCGATGGCAGCCAGCGCCGCTTCCTCGCCCTTGTTCCCATGCGCACCGCCGGTTCGGGCCAGGGCCTGCTCCATGTCGTCGGTGGTGAGCACACCGAATGCCACCGGCACACCCGTGTCGCGGATCACTTCTCGCACGCCATCGGTCACCGCTCGGCAGACGTAGTCGAAGTGCGGGGTACCTCCGCGAATCACCGCGCCCAGCGCTACCAGGGCGTCGTAGCGTTCAGTGAGGGCGAGGATCCGCGCAGTCTGGGGGATCTCGAAGGCACCGGGGACCCAGGCGACGTGAATGTCCGATTCGCGGCAACCGCGGCGGTCGAGTTCGGCGGTGCAACCCTCGAGCAGCCGAAGCGACACGACGTGATTGAACCGCGAGACGACGATCCCGAAGCGGAGCTCGCCGGCGTTGCGGTCTGCCGGATAGGTCCTCAACCGCTCCCCTCTTTTCCCCACGCCACGAGGCAGTGAAGGTACAGATCCTCTCCCAGCCGCTTCACGCTCCGGGTCTCGAACCGGATCCGAGACGAGAGCCGCGGAAGGTTCAAGGCGGCAACGGCCGGCCGCCCATCTCCGCCGATCAGCGCCGGAGCCGCGAACCAGTGTACCTCGTCGACCAGACGCCGTTGGAACAGGGCGGCGGCGAGCCCGCCCCCGCCCTCGACGAAGAGAGACGTGAGGCCCTTCTGGGCCAGCCGCGCAAGGGCGCGGGCCAGGTCCAGGTGCCCCCCGCGAGGCGGAATCGACAGCACCCGAACCCCACGCGATTCCAGGCGCTGCCGGCGCTTCGCCGGCGCACCAGGCGCAGCGAGAACCCAGGTGTTGGTCGCGTCGCAGCCGCGGAAGAGCCTGCGACCAGCGGGCACAGCCAGCCCCGAATCCACCAGGACCCGGATCGGCCGCCGCACCACCCGCCCCTTCCGCAGCGCTGCGAGCTCTGGATCGTCCATCCGCACCGTCCCCGAGCCCACGACGATGGCGTCCGCGCGGGCTCGCAACGCGTGGACCCGGGCCCGGGAGCGCTCACCGGTGATCCAGCGGGATTCGCCGCGGGAGGTGGCGATGCGACCGTCCAGCGATGCGGCGAGCTTCAGCGCTACCCAGGGCCGGCCCCGCTCGAGGCAGGAGAGAAAGCCGCGGTGTTGATAGCGACACGCTTCTTCGAGGACGCCGACCTCCACCCGGAGCCCTCGGGCGCGGAGGCGACGCAGACCTCGGCCGCCCACCTCGCGGCTGGGGTCGCGGTGCCCGACCGCGACCCGGGAGATTCCCGCCTCCGCCACGGCGGTGGTGCAGGGAGGCGTCCGCCCCTGGTGGCAGCAGGGCTCGAGTGTCACGGCCAGTGAGGCACCGCGCAGGGAGGCGCGGCCGTGGCGTCGCCTGGCGTTCTCCAGCGCGACGATCTCCGCATGCGGTCCGCCGGCGGGCTTTGTGCAGCCGCGGCCCAGCACGCGATCGCCGCGGTAGACCACGGCGCCGACGGGTGGATTCGGGAAGGTGGAGCCCTCGGCGCGTCGAGCCTGGCGAAGGGCAAGGAGCATGGCCTGCTCCGGAGTCACGCCGCAGGTCTCAGGAATCTCCCTCCGACTCCCCGTCCTGGGAGGGGGAGTCGGAGGGAGATGCTTCCACCGAGGCGAAGAACTCGGCGTAATCGTCGGCGCTTCCGAAGCCTCGAAAGACCGATGCGAATCGAGCCGCCGCCATCGGATCCAGGACCATCAACTCCTCCAGAACCAGTTGACCGACGAACTCCGTACTCACCTCGGCCTCTCCGGTTTCCGGTAGCAGTCTCTCGACGCGGTCGACTAGACGCTGGACGGCGTGCTCGCTCACCGGGCGCTTCGCGCAGGCCTTCTGGATGCTGTGCTCCAGCTTGGCCCGATCGTACTCCTCGCGCCGCTCGTCGCGCTTGATGATCTTCGGCTGGATCTCGTCGATGCGCTCTCGGGTGGTAAAGCGGCGCGTGCACTCGTCGCATTCCCGGCGTCGGCGAATCTCCTGGGAGTCACGTGTGAGCCGGGAGTCGATCACCCGGTTGCTCACCTCACCGCAGAAGGGACAGCGCATGGTCAGCCCGAGCCGGACTCCGCGCGGTCTCGGGTCATGCCCTAACCCCCGAGCTTGCCTTTCAAGTAGGCAATCGCCGCGCCGATCGTCTGGATCTTCTCCGCGTCTTCATCGGGAATCTCGATATCGAACTCCTCTTCCATCGCCATCACCAACTCGACGATATCGAGGGAATCCGCTCCGAGATCATCGGTGAACGACGCCTCCGCCAAGACCTCGTCGCGGGAAACGCCGAGCTGTGCCACGACGATTTCGGCGATCCGCTCTTCCAGTGCCATATCTTTTCCCCTCAGTCCCTCAGGGCCGCTGCAACATCGGCCACGCCTGACATCGTGCTCGCCCCGAGGCGCTCGAAGCTCCGGTCGATCCGCGCCACGAGGCCACTCAGCACGCGCCCGGGACCGACCTCGAGGAACCGCGTCACCCCCAACTCCGCCAGACACTGTACAGACTCGGTGAAGCGAACCGGCGCGGTAACTTGCCGGCAGAGCAGTTCCGGAACGCGGGTACCGTCGCTGTTGGGCCGGGCTTCGACATTGGTCACGACCGGGACTTTCGAATCCGCGAAGCGCACTCTCCTGAGTTCGCCGGCGAGCTTTAAGGCCGCAGGCTTCATCAAGCTGCAGTGGAAGGGCGCGGAGACCGCGAGGGGCACCGCGCGTTTGGCGCCGCGCTTGCGCGCCTCGGTCCCCGCCAGGTCGACAGCCGCAGCGTCGCCTGCGATCACGGTCTGCTGCGGCGAGTTGAAGTTCGCGGGGGCCACCACACCCCCCGACTCGCGCTCGGCGGCCTCGCAGGCCGCGACCACCTGTTCCGGGCCGCACCCCATGATCGCTGCCATGGCGCCCTTGCCGTCGGGAACCGCATCGCGCATGAAGCGGCCACGCGCGTGCACCAGAGCCACGGCACTCTCGAAGTCGAGACAGCCGGCCGCCACCAGGGCCGTGTACTCGCCCAGACTGTGGCCGGCCACGTAAGCGGGGCAGATCGCGGTGGCCTCCTCGAGGGTACGCAGGAGCGCGACGCTCGTGGTGAGAATGGCAGGCTGCTGTATCTCGGTGCGGCGCAGTTCCTCCTCGGGGCCCTCGAAACAGAGGCGCGAGAGCGGGAACCCCAGGGTCGCATCGGCGGCCTCGAAGATCGAGCGGGCCGCATCGGAAGCCTGGCAGGCGTCCCGGCCCATTCCGACCTCCTGGGATCCCTGTCCCGGGAAGAGGAGAGCCAGCATGGATCGCTAATCCTCTTCCGTCTCGATGACGGCGCGTCCGCGGTAGCTTCCGCAGTTGCCACACACGCGGTGGGGGTGCTTGGGTTCTCCGCAGGTGGGGCAGACTGCTCGCGCAGGTACGCTGAGGGCGTGGTGGCTGCGGCGCTTGTTACGCCTCGACTTCGAGGTCCTGCGCTTGGGAGCGATCATCGGTCCGTTCCTCCCTGATGTCCGTCGCGGAGAGCCCGGAGCGCCGTAAACGGCGAATCCGGCCGCACCTCCGAACAGTCACACGAATCTGCGTTGCGATCGGCGCCACAACGCGGGCAAAGACCCTGGCAGTCCTCCCGACACACCGGCTGCACCGGGAACGCCAGCGCGATCACCTCCTGAAAAAACCTTCCGAGGTCGATCTCACTTCCGCGGAACCAGCCGGACTCGAGCTCGTCGCTCAGGAATACCCCGTCGCGGGCGAGTGCCGCGGCACCCTCCGGATCGGCGGGGACACGACTTCCCGCCGGTTCGAGCACCAGCCGGAAGCATTCGCGAATCGGCTCACGATAGCGATTGAGGCACCGCACGCACGTCAGCTCGAGCGCGCCGTGGACCTGCCCCTCCAGGTAGAGATCTTCGCCCATGCGGTGGATACAGATCCGGAATTCGAGGATCCGTTGAAGGCCCTTCTCCAGCTCCAGATCGCCGCCGCAGCGCTCCTGCCACCACGCGGGAGTCACGCTGAAGAGGAACTCGGTGGGGCTTTCGGTCAGTCGGTCGGTCAGGACTTTCACGCTGCGGGCCATCCCACGGCGGGAGCGAAACCGCTGAAAAGACGCAAGGTTGCCTCGATCGCGGAATAGCAGAAGGCGCCGGGGACCGTCAACCGAGGAGGACACCCCCCAGGGGGTGCGGTATTCTCGGCGCCGATGGCCAATATACGCACCCGCTTCGCTCCCAGTCCGACCGGATTTCTTCACCTCGGGAGCGCCAGGACGGCCCTGTTCAACTGGGCCTTCGCGCGCCGGCACGGGGGACAGTTCGTGCTGCGGATGGAGGATACGGATCGCGAACGCTCCACCGAGGAGTCGGAGGCGGGCCTCCTCGAGGACCTGGAGTGGCTGGGCCTGAGCTGGGACGAGGGCCCCCACCACCAGAGCGAGCGGCGCGATCGCCACGACCAGGTGATCGAGGAGTTGCTGGCCAAGAACCGGGCCTATCGCTGCATCTGTACCCGTGACGATCTCGAGGAGCGCAAGCGGGCGACGATCGCCTCGGGGGGAAAGTGGACCTACGACGGACGCTGTCGGGAGGCCAACTACGGGCCCGGCTGCGGACCTCACACCGTGCGGCTCAGGCTCCCCGAAGAGGGACGCCTGGCCTGGGACGATCTGGTCTTCGGAACCAGCGGTCAGGACGCACGGGAGATCGGGGACAGGATCATCCGCCGCGGCGACGGAGGTCCGCTCTATCACCTGGCGGTGGTGGTCGACGACGTCGACATGCGGATCAGCCACGTGATCCGCGGGGCGGACCACCACAGCAACACCCCCTTCCAGCTGGCGGTCTACCGAGCCCTGGACGTCACGCCCCCGGCCTTTGCCCACGTTCCCCTGATCGTGGGAGAGGGGGGAAAGAAGCTCTCGAAGCGCCGCGATGCGGTCTCCATCGAACACTTTCGGGACGAGGGGTACCTGCCGGAAGCGCTCTGCAACTGGCTGGTGCGGATGGGATGGTCCCACGGCAACCAGGAGATCTTCAGCCTCGACGAGGTCGAGGCCCTGTTCGGACTCGAGCCGGTCGGGCGCTCGAGTGCCCGCGCCGACCCGGATAAGCTGCTGCATCTGAACCAGCACTACATCAAGGCGCTCCTGACGGGCGTCCTGGTGGAGCGGCTGCAGCCATTCCTCGAAGCGGCGAGCGGGCACCCGGTCTCCCCCCACCCGCAGCTCGAACGCCTCGTGGACCTGCACCGGGAGCGCGCAAGAACCCTCGCCGACATGGCTCGCCTCTCCCTGTTTCTCGTCACCGAGAGCATTTCCTACGACGAGAAGGCGGCAAAGAAGCACCTGAGGAAGGACATCGCCCCCGTCCTCTCGGATCTCCACGATCGGCTGACGGAGCTGGACGAGTGGAGCGAGGAAGCACTGGCGCAGGTATTCGAAGCGACTCGCGACGCCAGGGGCGGCATCGCCATGGGCAAGCTGGCGCAGCCGGTGCGCGTGGCGGTGACCGGGGGGGCGGTCTCTCCGGGGATCTTCGAGACCCTGATGGTCCTGGGAAAGAAGCGTTCGGTGGGCCGAATCGCCGACGCGATCCGCTTCATCGAGCGCGGTTGAGGATCCGCGGGGCCTCTGGTATTCCTCCCCCGGATTCATTTCGCGGGTGAGTTCCCCGGTCGTCTAATGGCAGG
>Ga0255055_10002941_pt1 | contig 11686 bp, 11 predicted proteins | sample JV7_2_27_MG_FD_188633 | JGI IMG/M metagenome (GOLD analysis project Ga0255055, IMG submission 188633) | Seawater microbial communities from Jervis Inlet, British Columbia, Canada - JV7_2_27 | ecosystem: Environmental > Aquatic > Marine > Inlet | place: Canada: British Columbia | collected... | reverse complement strand
AGACGCCTGGTTTGTAGCTGACCTTAGCGTATCCGTCAGCCATGAATACGGCGCTCCTCTCGTCCCTCGCCATCACGTGGACGATCTCGGGGTAGTCGTGCCACTGCTCGTAGAGGTTCAGGGTGGTCTCCCCTGGGAGCCCGAATACGTGGCCCACCTCGTAACTTTTTAGCATCTCTAAAAGTGCTTTGGATGCGTTCATTTTCTGCACCCGACGGAATTCATTAGTTCATCGGAGCATAATAAGGGCTTCGTGAGCCTTTTTCCTTGGGCTTTTGTTTATCTGAAGCATTATTAGGTGAATTGTGCATCATTGGTATGCTTTGATTTCTCTTTTAGACGTGGCGAATCTGTTTATGTTCTGCTCCGGGGTGTTGATGTTTTATACAGCGTACATGGACCGTAGTGTTCTCCGGGGGTACAATTTCGCGGGTACTGTTCTTATCTCGTTAGCCGTTTCGTTCATGTTGGCTTTCTATGCTCAGGAGGGGTATTGGCTGAGCTTTGTCCTGACTATCCCGAACTATGGTTATTGGTTAGTTGTGCTTGTTTCGCTGCATAGGCGGAAATAAAGGGGGGCGTCTCTACCAGACGGCCCCGAGTAGTCTGAGGGCGTTTTGGCCCATGATCTTGGCGGTCTCTTTGTCTGTGTATCCGTGTTTGATCATCCATCGGGCTATGTTCATGAACTCGTTGGGGTTCTCGAGGCCTCTCACGTATCCGGGGTCTTTGACTCCTTGAGGTATCGGGTATTCCTCCTCTTTGGGTCTCCCGGGTCTGACCTGTTTCCCCAAGTGTCTGGCGAACCAGTGCACGTAGAGGCCTTGATGGTCTCCGTAGAGTGTGTCTGGGCCGCATGCGACGTTGTCTATGCCCATTAGGTCGATGCAGTACTCGACGCATTCCATGTAGCTCTCGATGCTCCCCACCGGGTTTTCCTTCGTCCTGAGACCTCTCCCTGCTCCGCCGACGGCGAGGAGGCCGTCGTTCTCTGTGAATGCGTGGAGCACCTCGTCTCCGTTTGTGTGGCCCTGGGCGATGGCTGCAGGCCCGCTGTGGCTATTGTAAACTGGCTTGTCGGATGCCTCGATTGTCTCTATTGCTGTGCGGTCGTTGGTATGTCCCACGTCGATTAGCATCCCGACTTTGTTCATCCGCTTGACGGCGTCGTAGCCGAAGTCGGTGAGACCCGAGTCCTGATTGGTCTCGCCCATGCCCCCGCCGAGCATGTTGGACTCGCTGTAGCAGATGCCGAGGCTGCGAATGCCGATGCCGTGGAGTATGTCGATCCGGTCCAGCTCGTTCTCGATGGGAGTCGCCGATTCGAGGGCCAGCACCATAGCGACCTTCCCGTTTTCAGCTGCGTATTCTATGTCGCTTACGGTTTTGCAGTGGGTCACCATGCTCTGGTGGTGGAGGTCGCAGAGTCGTATCCCGATGTCGTGGATCACGTCGCTCCACTTCCAGCCGCTGTAGCTCGTGATGTATGCGGTCCCGTCCATTAGGTGATCGAATACGCAGTCGATCCTTGCCCTACTCAGAGCCTCGTAGGCCATGAAGTCTCGGCCCATGTGGTTAAGGTCCATGGCTTCACCCATGTCTTCAGGCCAGAGCACGGGGTGTTCGTGGAGATCGACGATGATGTTCTTCTCGACGAATTCCTCGAAATGGTCTTCCTCGCTCTGTGACATGGGCACGACGTAAGGAGTTACTCTGTCGGTGGCTCTGGTCAGTTTGTACTCCTTGTAGTCGAGGCCTGGCTCGAGGTAGCTATAAGCCTTGTAGCCGTCGTATTTTTTCTCTTTGCCCATACGTTTTCGTCATTTAGACTTCCTATGTCTGATAAAAGCCTGAGCTGGGTGTCTTTAGACAGGGGGGAGATGAGTCCCAGGTATTACTGAATGTCATCATTTATACTTCGAGCGGTTCTCGTCTTATTGTGTGGTTGGTGATTTGGTTTGGGTGAGTTGACTACTGTTAGGGTTGAGGGGGAGAGATCGGAGCATAGTGTGTTCGTGTTCGCCTTGAGCACGTGTGGCTGGTGTAAGCGGACTAAAGAGTTCCTCCGTGAGAATGACGTCCCTTTCGAGTATGTTGACGTCGATAAATGTACTATGGATGAGAAGCGGGAAGTTGGCAGGATTCTTAAGGAGCGGGATGTGCCCCTAGGGTTTCCGGTGACTATCGTGGATGACGAGGTGGTGATCTCAGGATTTAAGCCCGATGAGTTCAGGGGGGCGCTGGGTCTCTGATCTCCGTCGAAGATGTGAAGCGGAGGCATGAGCTGGACGCCCGGTCCCGAGGCTATCGGCTGAATCCTGATCCCGATTTTCTGGCTCCTCTCCTCGAGGGTTTGCGGGTGAATGAAGAGAGGTACGGGTATCCCTCCTGTCCTTGCAGGTTTTCGTCTGGAGTCTTCGAGGTGGATCGGGATATTATCTGTCCCTGTGATTATCGGGACCCTGATGTGCAGGAGTTCGGGACTTGTTATTGTTGCCTTTATGTAGATGAGGCGTCTTTTGAGCGAGGTGCTGCTGACCCTATACCGGAGAGGAGGCCTCCGGAGATGCAGATGAGGGGACTGCTGGCTGCGGGCGGTGAGGATAGTCAGGAGTCTCCGTCGGAAGTATCCAGCGTTGAGACGGGGAGGACTCTCCGCTATTGTCGGGTGTGTGGTTACGTGGTGTTCAGGGAGGAGCCCCCGTATGTCTGCCCTATCTGCAGGGCGAAGCGGGAGATGTTCGCGGAGATAGATACGGGGTTGGGCGTCCGGTCGACCTAGGGATTGGCTCCGTGGCTATGCGGGGCTCTTCTTTCCCACCATATCTTGTATTGTGATCTCCACGATGTTCAGGTTCCAGTTCTTCTTGAGGTGTTCCTCTGTGAGGGCGAGCCCTTTTCCAGGGGCGTATTTCTCTGTGAGGAGCCTGAGCCCCTTGAGTTTCTCAGTAGAGTCCTCCAATATTTTCGCGGTGCCGTTGGCTATGACGCTCTTGTATCTGTAGCTGTAGTTGCAGGGGTCGTCTGATGGTATTATCTCGCTTGTGTCTACCTCGAAGCAGACTCGGGGGTTCGCCGCGATGTCGTCCATCTTCTTCCCCTGTTTGGCGCCGTGGATTGTGATCTTTCCGTCGTGGTAGACGTAGGAGACGGGGACGACATAGGGGGTGTCGTCTCTGCTTGTTCCGAGTCTACCCACTGTGGCTTCCCTTAGGACTTGTTCGATCTCGGTCTTGTCCTTGATCTCTTTTTCCTTTCTTCTGAGTCCAGTCATAATGCTCTCACGGTCTCCTGCGTCTTTATTGTTTTTGGGAGTCCTTTTTCAGAGAGGGACGGGCTCATAGAAGCGTAGAGCACTTCCAGGAGTACTGGTGTCCTTTTCTGTACTGCATAAGTGCTCCTTTTGATATGAATCGGATCGCATCGGACCTGTTTTCTCGTTTCTTTCGTCGATCCGAGTGTTTTTCAGACACGATCCGTATGACCCCCCCCTCCCCCCTACCCGAAAAGCCCGTTTTCCAGTCTCCTTTTCTGATAAAAACGTTTTTTCAGGGTTATCGGGTTCATGATAGCATATCTTTCTTTTTTTCGCGTTATCCCTGTCCTCTACATTGGGAGTTTCTCGCCCGCGATGATCGCAAAAGATGGAGGGTATTCCAGCTTGTATATTGAGTTAATTATACGCTCCAGTCTCTGAGGTCGGTGCACTCCATGCAGGCGGCCTGGACGAGGCCCCCGGCGGACATGGGCCGGGAATCCCTGAAGCTGAGGGCTTCCCGTCAGAGCCATGCCTCGATGGCACCTCTCAACCCCGCCTCACCGGTGCCAACAACAAGGGCAACAGACTCGGGACGGGCGACCATATAAACCGAAAAGCTTCATGACCACTATATTGAAAAAAGTTAGATCGCCCCTCTCTCCCTGAGGCCCTCGACCTCATTGGGGGAGTAACCCGCAATCTCCTCGAGAACCTCATCGGTGTGAGACCCCAGCTCCGGTGGGGGCAACCCCACCTCAAAGGGCGTCCCCGAAAACTTGAGCACCGGCCCGATCTGCTTGATCCTCCCCGCCTTGGGATGATCCATCTCCACCAGCATCCCCCTGTGGAGCACCTGCTCGTCGGCGAAGATCTCATCCATGGAGTAGACCGGGGCGCTGGGGAATCCGATGGCCCTGAAGGCCTCGAGCCACACATCCCGAGGCCTCTTCCTGAACTCCTCCTGCAGCAGAGAAATCAGCGTCCCCCGGTTCGCCACCCGATCCTCGTTTTTCACATAGAGCGGATCCCCGCTGAGCCCTCCGAGCCCCAACACGTCGCAGAGCATCCCGAAGAGCCGGTCGTTCCCCGCGGCAACCAGAATACCCTTCCCGTCCCCCGCCTTGAAGGCCTGATACGGCACAATACTGGGATGGGCGGAACCCATCTTGGGGGACACTTTCCCCGTCGCGAAGTAGTTACCCGCCATATACGTCATCCACGAGACCGAGCCGTCGATCATGGAGACATCCAGATACTGGCCTTTCCCCGTCTTCTCACGGGCCCTGAGGGCTGAGAGGATGGCGATCACGGCCCACATCCCCGCTCCGAGATCGGTGATCGCGACACCGATCCTCACTGGGGCCGCCCCGGGTTCCCCCGTGACTCCCATGAGCCCCCCCATCCCCTGGATTATGAGGTCGTACCCCGGCCACTGGGCGTAGGGCCCCGTCTGGCCGAAGCTGGAGATGCTGCAGTAGACGAGGCGAGGGTTCACCTCCTTCAGGGTCTCGTAGTCCACCCCTAGGCGGGCGGTGACCCCGGGACGATAGTTCTCCAGGAAGACGTCGCACTTCTCTGCGATCCTGTAGAGGGCCTTCCGGGCCTCCTCGGTCTTGAGGTTGAGGGTGACGCTCTTCTTCCCCCTGTTGATGGACATGAAGTAGCTGCTCTCACCGTTCACGAAGGGGGGGTAGGCACGGGTGTCGTCCCCCCGACCTGGGATCTCCACCTTGATCACCTCGGCCCCCAGGTCCGAGAGGGTCATGGAACAGAAGGGGCCCGCGAGGACCCTGCTCAGGTCGAGGACTCGAATCCCTTTGAGGGGCAACTCCCCGGCTTTGCTTGACATGGGGGATCATAGGAGTCTAGAACGTTTTAGACTTTTCAGGCCCCGAGGAATATCCGTTCGAGGCAGAACTCCTCTGCGCTCGCCCGGACAAGCCGTGACTCCACCCTTAGGCGCCCGTCGAACCTGCTGAGGATGGCTTGGATCGCGGGGAGGGTGAGGTTGCCACACAGCCCTCCCAGGAAGTAGCCGCAGTCGATCCCCACGTCGAGGAAGGCCTCATAGAAGGGGCACCGGACCACTCGATATGTTATCGAAGAGTCATCCCTCTCGTGGACAACGACTTCAGCCCCCGCCTCCTCCATGAAAGAGCGGTAGACTATGTCCCCTATATCCAGCGGAGATGAATCCTTGGGTAGCTCTCTGAGGAGCTCGCCGTGGATGACCTCCGCCTGCTTCTCGACGGCTGCCTGAAGCATCTCAAGCCCCCTGTCCGTCCCCAGCTCCTCAATGACCTCGTTGAGGAACAGGATCAGCAGGGTGTAGGATCTCCGGACGCCGTCGAACATACGATTACCCTGGCGGCCCAATCCTATAAGGGGTGTGCGCCCATGCATATGTTAATTAATCCGATCTTCGTCTAACTCGCGGGCGTCCAAGATGACTTTGAGGCAGCCGATCGTCTGCATGCTGGGGCACGTCGACACGGGGAAAACCAGCCTTTTAGATAAGATCAGGGGCTCCGCGGTCCAGCTCAGGGAAGCGGGGGGGCTCACCCAGCAGATCGGCGCCAGTTTCTTCCCCATCGAGACCCTCGTCGCGATCACTCGCCAGCAGATAAAGGACTTTGAGGCCCAGGTCAAGATCCCCGGCCTCCTCGTCGTGGACACCCCAGGCCATGAGGCATTCGCCAACCTTCGGCGTCGCGGGGGGTCCGTGGCTGACGTCGCGATCCTCGTCGTGGACGTGATGCATGGCTTCGAGAACCAGACCTATGAGAGCCTCGAGATCCTCAAGTCGAGGAAGACCCCGTTCATCATCGCCGCGAACAAGATCGACCGCATCGATGGCTGGAGGAGCATGGAGAGCACCCCCCTCCTCGCCTCCTACGCCAAGCAGGCGCCCCTGGTCAAAGAGGACCTGGACAACCGCCTGTATATGATCATGGGGACCTTGAGCAGACAGGGGATGGCATCGGAGCGTTTCGACAGGGTCCGGGACTTCACCCGAAACGTCGCGATCGTCCCCGTGAGCGCCATGACGGGGGAGGGGCTCGGGGAGCTCCTCGCAGTCCTCATCGGGCTCACCCAGCAGTACATGGCGGACAAGCTCGTGGTCTCCGAGGGACCCGCCCTAGGCACCGTCCTCGAAGTGACGGAGGAGGTGGGCCTCGGCACAACCATCAACGCGATCATCTACAACGGCGTCCTCAAGGCGGATGACACCATCGTCCTCGGCGGAAAGGAGGGCCCCATCACCAGCAGCATCCGGGCGATCCTCCTACCTCAGCCCCTGGACGAGATCAGGGACCCCAGAAAAAAGTTCAACACAGTCCAGGAGGCCCCCGCAGCCGCGGGGGTCAAGATCGCGGCCCCCGACTTGGAGCAGGCGGTTCCCGGAGCCCCAATCGTGGCCGTGGGGGGCGAGAAGACCCTTGAGGAGGCGATAGAGGATGTATCATCGGAGCTTGAGAGGCTGAAGATCTCCACCGACAACCTCGGGATCATCCTCAAAACTGACACCCTGGGCAGCCTCGAGGCGCTGACAGAGAGTCTCAGGGCCAAGAACATCCCAATCAGGATCGCCGACATCGGGAACATCAGCCGTAGGGAGGTGAAGGAGGCCCTCTCAGTGAAGTACGAGGAGCCCCTCTACGGCGTGGTCCTCGCGTTCAACGTCAAGCCCCTCCCCGACGCGGAGCAGGAGGCTCACGACCAGAAGGTCCCCATCTTCACTGGCGACATAATCTACAACCTCATGGACGAGTACGTGTCCTGGATGGAAGCGGAGAGAGAGGCGAAGATCCGGAAGGAGTATGACGCCCTCGTGCAGCCTGGGAAGATCGAGGTCATGGACGGGTTCATCTTCCGCAGAGCGAAGCCCGCGATCTTCGGCGTCAAGGTGCTGAAGGGAAGCATTACGTCGAACACACGGATGGTCAACTTGGAGGGGGACAGGCTTGGCCTCATCACCCAGATCCAGGACTCCGGGGACCCTGTCTCCACCGCTGAGGAGGGAAAGGAGGTCGCCGTCTCGATGCCCCGACCCATCGTAGGTAGACATATTAAAGAGCGCGATGTTCTCCTAGTGGAAGTTCCCGAAAAACACGCGAAGCTGCTCAGGGACAAATACCAGGAGCGGCTCACCGTAGGCGCCCAGGAGGCGCTCGGGGAGCTCATCGAAGTTAAGCGCAAGAAGGACATCGTCTGGGCCTTCTAGGTGAGAAAAATGCCTGTGTTGATAATTGCTGACCCCGAGGCGGGGACGAACGAGAAAAGGGAGCTAGAGGACGCGAGGATGTCCTCGCTGGTGGGGCTGAGGATCGGAGAGACCATCGACGGCACCGTCGCAGATCTCGCCGGCTACAGGATCCAGCTCACAGGGGGCACCGACAAGGACGGGATACCCATGCGCCCAGACGTCCACGGAGGCGTTAAGGCCCGGGTCGTTCTGAGCGGTGGAGTGGGCTTCAAGCCCAAAAACAAGGGGGAGAGGAAGAGGGTGGTGGTCCGGGGGAACACCGTGACCGCAGAGACGACTTTCCTCAACTTCAAGATCGTCGAGAAGCCCAAGGGGCAGAAAAAGAAGAAGGCGGAGCCCAAGCCCGTGGAGCCTGCGGAAGAGACTCAGGAAGCCAAAGAATAGACGCACTCTACATCCGGGTTATACCCTAGAGCACAACCCTTTCCATTTGTCTAATGCACTTTTCGCTACAAACATAGAAATTTAATCCCTTGAGGGCTTTCCACTGACCAGACCCTGAAAGTCCTCCTCACCCTCAGCATATCCAGACGCTATAACCACGTCTTCTAACTGGAGAACCAAGTCAGGCCGGGGGCGTATCCATCGATCCCCCCTCTTGACCACCAGGACCCACATCCCGGTCTCCTCGGGGATCCTCGCCTCCTTCAACGTCTTCCCCCTTAGAAGCGAGCCTTCACCGAGCACTGCGGTCTCCACGGTCTCCTCGGCGTCCTGGATCACCATGCTAAGGACAGGGTGTGGTTCCCCTCCCCGAAGGACGACCTCAGCGATCTCGGCGGCAGCGTCAGCGATTCTCTCGGTCACGACACCCATACGGATCAGCCCCAGTAACCCACGCGTCTCCTGGGACTCCACTCTGCTCGAGAGAACTAGGAGCTCGAACTCCGTGTGGAGCCTGTCAACCTTATCCTCGAGCAATCTCACTTCCTCGGCAAGGTATCTGCTGTTCAAGAGGAGGGCAGAGTAAGCGAGGTCCATCATCATCTCGGAAGTGTCCTTGAGCTCCACGAGATCCTGAGTAATTTTCTCGAAGAGCAGCATCTCATCAGCCAATCTCGTCCACCTCCCCCCGGGCCGCCCTAACGAGGCTCTCGAGGCCCATCGCCGTTCCCCGCGCCAATAGGATGTCCTCCGGGAGCACGATCTCCTTCTCAGGGTTGATCATCCAATGCTTCCCCCGTCTAACCGCGATGATATCAGCCCCCACTTTGGCCGCTAGGTCGAGATCGTTCACGGTCTTCCCTGCCAACACCGAGGTCTCAGATACCTGGACCCGGGCCAAGTGTTCCTCGGCTCTCTGGAAGACCTTCCTAACGATGGGGTGTATCCCGATGTCGTTGAGGACAATGCCCGCGATGTCGGCAGCTGCATCGGATATACTGTTGGTGAGGGAACCCACCTTCGCAACCCCGGCTAGGCTCTCAGCGTCAGCCTTGTCCCTCGCTGCAAGCATCAAGTTCATATTGAGGACGTAGACGAGGGAGTCCATCTTATCCTCTAACTCCGTGACCTCCTCCGCGAGCTCCCGGTTGTTAAAGAGGGCCGCCGAGTAGGCGAGGTCGATCATGAGCTCCGATATGTCCTTCATCAGGATCAGGGTCTCGCGGACGGATACCGGAGTGTACTCTACTCTCTCGATTTCAATCATAGAATGGATACTCCGCGGGAAAGGGGCGTCATGACCAAATGTGCACCCTGGACCATCTAACCCATGCGATGAATCGCTCTTAACCTTTTCTGAAACGCAGAGACGCAATCCTCAGGCTCTTAATCCCTCTAAGGCTCGCTCAATCTTCAGCGAGACAGTAAAGCCTTGCCTTCCATGTCCGTGGGAACAGGGAGACCCATCGCCTCCAGGAGAGTGGGGGCCACATCGAGGATGTTCAAGTCAACGACCTTGCCCCCGTGATCTTCTCGAGGGTCATAGTAGATGAACAGCCCCATCTTGTCATGAACGGCGTCATCCGGACCCGTGTCGTTCTCTGGGAGATAGAGATCGCCCTGCCCCATGGTCCCCGCTGACCTCCAATATAAGTCGTCGAAGTAGACCATCAGATCAGGGGGGTCTCCCTTGGTCTCACTGTATATATCCTCGGGCTTCAGCACCTTCGTGTCCCACTCCTCGCCGTTGGGCCCCCTGATCTTCATGAGCTTCTCAGTGATATCGTCACGCACCTTATCATAGTCCTCGGGATCGACGATCCCATGCTCCTCCCTGCCCTTGAGGTTGAGGAACACCCTCGCGTAATATCCGCCCCATCCCCATGCGACCGTCTTCTCCCAGTCCACATCGGCGTCGTTCAGCCTCACAACCTTCTCGACCGGGCTCCTCAGCTTAAGCATGCCCTGCTCCTCAAGCCATGTGTTGACGCAGAAGGCGCCCTTCATCGCCTTCCCGCCATGATCCGAGGCGACGAATATCACCGTGTCGTCGTCCACGATCTCCAGGAGCTCACCCAGCTTCCTGTCGAGGAGCTCGTAATAGTCCCCGACCACGTTCTCGAACTCGCTCCCGGGCTCGTAGAGGGTATGTTCCTCGTCGAAATACTTCCAGAAGGCGTGATGGATCCGGTCTAGGCCGATCTCCACGAACATGAAGAAACTCCAGTCCTTCGTCCTCGCCAGATGTTTGAGAGCCTCGAAATGATTCTCAGTCATCTCGAAAAGCTCCTTGACGAGGCCGGCCTTGTCCTCGATGCGGAACTCGACGTCCACCGTGTAATCTTTGACTACTCCCTTGATCTCCTCGCTTAGTTCAGGCGGATAGGTGTACTCCCTGTTCGTGTCAGGGGTGATGAAGCCCCCGACCAGCCAACCATCAACGGGATACGGGGGATAACTCGGCGGAATGCCAACCAGACAAGACTTTCCCCCCGCCTCCGAGACATAGTCCCAGATCCTCTTGGCTTGAACCCTCCTTGAGGACGTGATCCAGATGTCCTTGTAGGAGTTGTTCCTCCTGTGACGGAATCCATATAGCCCCAGAGAGCCAGGGGACCTGCTCGAGGCCATCACGGTCCAAGCGGGTATAGTGATCGGTGGGTCGCTGCTCTCGAGCCTACCATAGATCCCCCTCTCCATGAGCCTGCGGAAGTTGGGAAGCCTGTCGATGAACCTCTCGAAGAGGAGCGCGGGAGCCGCGCAGTCGAGTCCTACGAGGATTGCCTTTCGCATCGTCATTATCCCACGAACGGCTCAGGATGCTTCAATATGGTGTCCACCACCTCGGGGCGCATCATCTCGCTGGATGGTCTCTCCCCGCTCATCAGGAGCCCACGCATCTTGGTCCCGCTGAAGTTAATATGGTCTTCCGCCCCGTGGGGGCAGACCTTGTCGTTCTCCACGCCCCCGCACTTTTTGCAATAGAAGAAGCTCCGGAAGAAAATGGGGGCAATCCCCAGATCCGGGTACTCCTGGAACTTGTCCTGGGCCTCATACGGGCCGTAATAGTTCCCGACCCCCGCGTGGTCCCGCCCCACCACGAAGTGGGTGCACCCATAATTCTTCCTGATGATGGCGTGGAATATCGCTTCTCTGGGCCCTGCATACCTCATCTCCATCTCGAGGGTAACCATGACCGCCGAGTTCCTGAGATAATAATGCCTTATAAGGGCCTCGTAAGAGTCGATGATCACCTCATCCTTGAAGTCCCCCGCTTTCTTCCTCCCGATCAAAGGGTTGATGAAAAGCCCATCCACGAATGCGAGGGCCGTCTTCTGAACGTACTCATGGCCTATGTGGGGGGCGTTCCGTGTCTGGAAGCCCGCGACGCTCCTCCACCCCATCTCGTTGAAGAGGAACCGGGTCTCCTTGGGATTCAGCCGGTACCTCGGGAACTTCCCTGGGGAGTCTTCGAAGAGGTCTATCCTCCCCCCGAGCAGTACCTCGCCCATCTCCATCGTGCGAGCGACCCCGGGGTGTTCCGCCTCCATCGTGTTGAAAATCTTTTTCGCGTGAATCCGCTTATCTAACGAGTGCTTGCTCTCCACCTGCAGAACTGCGAACGGCTCCCCAGAGTGGGATAGCATCACATCATCTCCTTCACTGATCTCGGTCGCCACCTTCTCGGGTACGTCGAGGACAATCGGGAACGTCCATGGGACGCCGTTCTCGAGTCTGCCGTTGACCAAGACAGACAAGTAGTCATTCACAATTAG
>Ga0255055_10002940_pt1 | contig 11688 bp, 6 predicted proteins | sample JV7_2_27_MG_FD_188633 | JGI IMG/M metagenome (GOLD analysis project Ga0255055, IMG submission 188633) | Seawater microbial communities from Jervis Inlet, British Columbia, Canada - JV7_2_27 | ecosystem: Environmental > Aquatic > Marine > Inlet | place: Canada: British Columbia | collected... | reverse complement strand
GAGCTGGGCTTTCTCGGCATCACGGCACCGGAGTCCTACGGCGGTGCCGGCGCCGACATCTTCTATGCCGTGGCCTTCCTCGAAGAGCTGCCGCGCTCGATGATGGGCGGGTTCTGCGCCGCGGTATCGGTCCAGCAATTCATGGCGACGCCGCACATCCTGCGCGCGGGATCGGAGGAGCTGAAACAGCGCTACCTGGTACCCTCGATCGAGGGACGCAAGGTCGGGGCGCTGGCGATCACCGAGCCGGACACGGGCTCGGACGTCGCGTCGATCCGCACCACTGCCGTGCGAGACGGCGATCACTACGTCGTCGACGGGTCGAAGACCTTCATCACCAACGGCGCCGATGGAGATTTCTACACGCTCGCGGTGCGCACGGGTGCCGATCCGGGGGCGGCGGGGATCAGCCTACTGGTCGTCGACGCCGACACGCCGGGCGTCAAGGTGGCCAGCCGCCTGGCCAAGCTGGGCTGGCACTCCTCGGACACGGCCGAGATCGTATTCGAGGAGGCGCGGGTGCCGGCCGATCACCTGATCGGTGAGGAGAATTCGGGCTTCTACCAGATCATGGAGTCGTTCGCGCTGGAACGGCTCTGCGCCGCGGCCATCGCGGTCGGCAGCGCCGAGGTGACCCTGGACGAGACCTTGCGTCACATGGCCGAGAGACGGGCCTTCGGGCAAACGCTCGACCGCTTCCAGGCCCTGCGCCATCGCCTGGCCGACATGGCCGCCGAGCTGGAAGCCGCGCGACAGCTGACCTACCACACCGCGTGGATGATGGGCCGGGGCGAGCCGGCGATCCGCGAGTCGTCGATGGCCAAGCTCTTCTGCACCGAGCTCGGCAAACGTGTCGCCGACGAGTGTTTGCAGTTCTTCGGCGGCTACGGATTCATGGAGGAGTACCCGGTCGCCCGGTTCTATCGCGATGCGCGGGGCGGCACGATCACTGGCGGCACCTCCGAGATCATGCGCGAGATCATCGCGCGCATCATGATCGACGAGACGTCGCCGGCGCCGGCGGCTCAGCGTTCGACCTCCGCTCCCGTGAACCGCGAGACGGAAGAAGTCTCACCACCGGAGAGACGCGAACGGGGGAAGGAGAAACTCCCCGTCTCGGTAGAGTCCCTGATGCGTTCGCTACCCGACCGGTTGCGCGACGATCGCGTCGCCGGCTGGAGCGGCGTCTTTCACTGTTCGATCCCGGGTGCGAGCCGGTCGGACTGGACGGTTCGTCTGGCGGACGGTGATTGCGAGGTCGTGGAAGGTCTCGAGGGCGCAGCCGACTGCACGGTAACGATGAAGGAGAAGACCTTTCTCGGAATTCAGACCGGCGACGTGAACGCGCAGGCCGCTTTCATGATGGGCAAGATCAAGGTCTCGAACCTCTCGCTGATGCTGCGTTTCGTCAAGGCCTTCCGAAAGGCGCGGCGATGAGCCCGGAAATTCCGACGCTCCCCCTGACCGGCACACTGATTCTCGATGCCAGCCGCATGCTGCCCGGGGCCGTGCTCGCGCGGATGCTGATCGAGCTGGGTGGGCGTCTGATCAAGATCGAGGAGCCCGCGAGCGGCGATCCGCTGCGTGCCGCGCCTCCCTTCGTCGACGGGACGGGAAGCGGCTTCGACGAGTTTTACCGCGGAGCGGAATCGCTGTGTCTCGACCTGCGCGACGCGCGCGACGCGGCGTGCCTGCGCAAGCTGGCGCGTAGCGCGGGGGTCGTGGTGGAGAGCTTTCGACCGGGAAGCATGGAAGCCTGGGGCGTGGGGCCGGAGCGGCTGATGGCGGCCAACCCGTCGCTCGTGCTGTGCATGCTCTCCGGCTTCGGCGCCCGCGGGGCCAACGCTGCGCGCGTGGGTCACGACCTCAACTTCGTCGCGCTGTGCGGGCTGCTCGGCTATCTTCCGGGAGCAGGCGTGCCGCGCGTGCAGATCGCCGACATCACGGCAGGCGTTCTCGCCTGTTCGGCGATCCTTGCCGCCCTGCTCATCCGAGAACGAACCGGACGCGGGACGGTGGTCGACCAACCGCTGGCGAGCGGACCCTTGCCTTTCTTGGCCTGGCCCATGGCCGACCTCGCAGCGGGCGGTGGCGGTCTGACCGACCCGGACCGGCTGCTGACCGGAGGTTGTCCGGCCTATCGGCTCTACACCTGCGCCGATGGGCTGCTGCTGGCCGTCGGAGCGCTCGAGCCGAAGTTCTGGGTCGACTTCGTCGCGATGCTCGAACTACACGGGCTCGAGGGAAGCGGACTCGACACCGGGGTGGAAGGGCGCGCGACGGCACGGCAGGTCCAGGAACGGATTGCCACGCAGCCCCGGCAGCACTGGCTCGAGCTCGCCGGCAAGCTTGGCCTGCCCGTAACGGGCGTCAACGAGTTGAAGGACGCGGCACGGGACCCCGCCCTGGCCGAGGCGGGTCTGCTCGATGGCGAGACCTGCGGGCCGTTCCTGCCTTCACTCGGCGCACGACCCACCACGCCGGCGCCCGATCTGGGCCAGCACACCGCAAAGCTGGTCTCGGAGTTCGGGCTCGACCCGGCTTGAGGAAAAAGCGGCCCGAGTATCGACGGGAAGAGAGGAAGGGATCCGGGTGCCCCCGGATCTTCTGACGCAGGAGAGGGCACCCGGAATGCGCGGTTTACACCACGCCGGACACTTCGTTGCCCCGATCGCCTGCCGGGACCGCATCTCCCGTCCCTAGAGCCGCCGTGCTCTCCAGACGGGAATAAGCACCTTGGGCTGCCCTCCCAGGTTGCCGGGTCCGTCGTCGCGAACCGCTCTAGATGCCACCCCGATTATACCCCCGCAAGCCGTCCTTCAAGAGCGTCGATTCGACCTCTTCCTGATCGTTCGTAAAGTCTTGTAAATTCTGGCACTTTCGTTGGTTTCCGCACGTTAAAAGTTATAGGGTTCAGATAGCAACATCGCTGTGTCGAGGACGTCATGATTGGCCAAACGCTTTCCCATTTCCGCATCGTCGACAAGATCGGCGAGGGTGGCATGGGCGTGGTCTACCGCGCCGAGGATATCGACCTCGGCCGTGAGGTCGCGCTCAAGGTACTGCACACGGAGTTCACCACCGACGAGGAGCGGCGCAAGCGGTTCATGCGCGAGGCGCGCACCGCAGCCTCGGTAACGCATCCGAACATCGCCACCGTGCACGAGATCGGCGAGCACGACGGCGTGATCTTCATCGCCATGGAGCTCGTCGAGGGCCGCACGCTGAAGAGAGTCCTGCATGAACAACGACCCGCGATCGACGAGTGCCTGCGCCTCGGAATCGAGATCTGTGAGGGTCTGGCCCGCGCGCACCAGTCGAACATCATCCATCGCGATCTGAAGCCCGAGAACATCGTCATCGACTCCGACGGCCGGGTGAAGATCCTCGACTTCGGGCTGGCCAAGCTGTACGAGGATCCCACGGGCTCTCCCCGAGGAAACAGCAGCGGCCTGCAGACGATCTCCGCAGCCGTCACGCGCGACGGGCGCATTCTCGGTACGGTGCAGTACATGTCCCCCGAGCAGGCGCGAGGCGTCGAGCTCGACGCCCGTTCGGACGTCTTCTCCATGGGCATCGTGTTCTACGAGCTGCTCACGGGCCAGAGCCCGTTCCAGGGCGAGACGATTACCGACACGCTGACCTCGATCCTGCGCGACCAGCAGCCGCCGATCGCGCGCTACAACCCTCAGGTCCCGGTCGAGTTCGAGCGCATCCTGGCCAGGTGCCTGGAGAAGGACCCGGCCAAGCGCTACAAGGATGCGGCCGCCGTGCTCGCCGACCTGCGCAAGCTCAAGCGCATGAGCGATTCGCAACCGGTGCCGCTGGTCAGCGACACCGATCTGGTGCCGCGTCTGCGCGAGCGCTTGCCCTGGAAGCGAGTGGCGGGGCTGGCCGCGGCGGCGGTTCTGCTTGTGGCGATCGGGGTCGGGACCGCCGCGCTGTTCCGTGGAATGGGCTGGCTTCCCGGCTCCGGGGCCAAGCAGAAGTCCCTGGCGGTGCTGCCGTTCGACAACCTGCAGGAGCGAGACGACCCCGAGCGTCTGGGCCAGATCCTGCAGGAGCTGATCATCACCGACCTGTCGGAGATGGAATCCCTCAAGGTGCTGAGCAGTCAACGCCTGTTCGACGTCCAGAAACAGCTAGGACGGGACTCGGGCGTCAAGATCGATCGCGACATCGCCACGCGAGTGGCAAGCCGGGCCGGCGCCGACGTGATGCTGACCGGCTCGCTGAGCCGTCTGGGCCCGACCTGGATCCTCACGAGTCAGCTGATCAAGCTCGCCGACGGTACCGTCATCAAGTCCGAACGGATCGATGGCGGCGACCTCTACGCGATGGTCGACGAGCTCACGACCGTCATCCGCGACGATCTCGGAATGCGGCAAGCCGAGGACGTGGCCGTGACGCAGCGCACGAGCTCGTCGCTCGAGGCTTATCAGGCTTATCTGGCCGGTGTGGACGCGCTCAACGAACGAAAGTTCGATGAGGCGGCCGATCATCTTCAGCGGGCGGTCGAGGTCGATTCGACCTTCGGCAAGGCTTTCTACAAGCTGGCCATCGCGCGATGGTGGCAGGGGAGCCTGGGCGGCGTCGAGAGCGGGCAGGCCGCCGGCGCCCCGGGAAACGCCTTACGCGAGCTGCTGTCCAGCGACGTCAAGCTGCCGCGCAAGGACCGACTGCTCGGCGACGCTTTCCTCAGGCTCGTCGACATGCAGCCGGCCGAGGCGGCTCCGCTGTTCCGGGAGATCGTCGAGCTCTACCCCGACGAGAAAGAGGCCTGGTACGGTCTGGGCGAAGCGCTGTTTCACGGGGCCGCAAACATGAGCGAGCGCTCGCAAGCCCTCGATCCGTTCGAGAAAGCGATCGAGCTCGACCCCTCGTTCACGCTGGCCTTCCAGCACATCATCGATCTCTACATCCAGGCCAAGAAGATCGACGAGGGCATCGAGCGCGTCCGGACCTACATCGACCAGAACCCGGACAGCCTCACCTGGTACGAGGATCTGACCCGCCTGGTGATTGCCAAGGGCGACCGAAAACAGATCGACGAGACGATCGAAGAGTCGCTGCGCCGCATCGACGGTCGTTCGGATCAGCGCAGCTATCTGCTGGGCGTTGCCAAGGCGGCGGGTCACCGCGACATGGACCTCATGGAAAAGGCCCTGCTGCGCGCCAAGAAGATCAAGACCGATGCCTACGAGGACCAGGTACTCGTCGGACTGGGCGACCTGGCCGCGGCAAGGGGAGAGTTCGACAAAGCCGAGCCGTTGCTGCTCCAGGCTCACGAGGCCGACATCCACAACACGGCGGCGCTGAAGACGTTGTTCTGGTTCTACGACCGGACGCGCCGCTACGACGAGGCCATACGCCGTGCGCGCGCGCTGATCGACGAGGACCCGACGTTCGATCCGTACTACGCGTACTGGTTGGAAGCCGCGATCAAAAAGGGCGACCGCCAGGAAGCCGAAGCGGCCGAGGCGGCGATCCAGCCGATGCTGGCCGACGATCCCGGGGCGAGCGAGACCTTGATGGCGATCGGGTCGCGCGCCGTCGAGGCCTACTTCAAGATCGGGGACTTCGTCAACGCCGAACAGATGCTGCAAGGAGCTCTCGAATCCGAGGACCCGATGGTGCTCGGCAAGATCTACAACTCGCTCGGCTTGGCGGCACTGAACCTGGCCAGACCGCGCGAGGCTCTCGATTGGTTCGGCAAGGCGATCGACACGGGTCTGATGAAGGAGGACCCGCTCGCGGGCATGATGAGAGCCAGCATCGTCCTGGGCGAGTCGGACAAGGCGATCGAATCCGCCAAGAAGCTCGACGAGCTGACCAACGGTTCCGGCTGGGCGCGGGCCAAGCTGATCGAGTCTCTCGTGCGCGCGGGGCACGAGGAGAAGGCCAAGAAGATTTACAAGACGACGCTCGAAGAATTAACGGGAGATCGCGACCGCAAGTACTTCTTCCAGAACCTCGCACAGGCCTACCTGGCGATGGGCCGTTTCGCCGAGGCCGAGGAAGCCGCGCGTGAAGCCGAGTCCCTGTTGGGGACCGAGCGCGAGAGCTGGGTCGACGAGTTGCTGACGTGGACCCTGATGCACGGGAACAAGACGGCCGAGGCCGAAGCGGTTCTCGACGTGGGTCTGGCGGCGAACCCCGAGTCCGCGAACTTGCTCCTGCTCAAGGCGTTCAACTACCTGCTCGCCGGCGATCCGGAAGCCGCCGAGAGCCAGGCGGCGGATCTTCTGAAGCGCGGTCCGGCACTGGCCGACGCGCACGTCGTCATGGCGTACAGCCTGGGTGGACAGGGTCGTTTCGACGAGGCGATGAAGCACGCCGAGCGGGTCCTGAAGATGAACCCCAACCGTTCGAACCGGACGATGATGGCCTGGGTGCTGATCGCCGGTAATATCGACATCGACCGCGGGCTGGAGATGGCGGTCAAGGCAACCGACACGCCCGAGTCTTACTTCGAGGCGGCCAAGGATCTGGCGTGCCTGGCGCTGGCCGAGCATTGCCTCGGCGTGGCCTTTCTGAAACAGGGACGCTACGAGGACGCTGTCGAACAGTTGACCGAGGCGTCGCAGATTCGCCCCGGCCACCCCGTGATCCAGGACCACCTGGAGCAGGCCAGCAAGCTATCTCTGGGACAGGACTCCTGACGCCTACATCCGGGCGTTCAATCGAGCTCGCCAATCTCCGCCAGGACCCGGTCCGGCTCGCCGGCCGGGAGGTCGGGGCTGTTGGCACGCAGGGCTTCGGCGAACCCCTCGGGCCGCGTGGCGCAATCCTCGGCCTGCATCTCGAGGGCGACGCAACGCGGATGGACGTGGATCGGCCCGGTGCGGACCTGCCCGCCGAACTCGACATCGCGGCCGAGTACGATGCGCAAGCTGCCCTTTTCCATCGGCTCCTGGCAGTGCTTGCACTTCGCGCGTCCCGAAGGGTCGACCTCGGCGTAGGGCAGCTCGCGGCGTTGCCTGCGGCGCTCGTCGGCGTGCTCGGCGAGCTTGCGCAGCTCGTCCAGCGGGGGAACCTTCTTCGGCGGCTCCTTGGCCTCGTTCCAGGCTTCGAGCTCGTACGCCTCGACGACCTGCTCGAGACGCCTCCGCGCCGCGCACCTCAGATGGTGCCAGAGATAGCCCGTGCCGTAGGGCCCTTCGATCAGCATGCCGATGCGTAGGGAGCCCTTTTCGATCTTCTTCCGGCACGTCTTGCAGCGCGAGCGACTCGAACGGGCGCCCTCGATCACGTAGGGCGGGAGCTTCTGTTCCGTCGTTTCCGTCACGATTCACCCGACCGGGCCGCGCCCACCGGCGCGGCCGTTCTCCGGATCGATCGGGCGCAGCTTCGCACGGAATTCCTCCGCGGTGCAAACGCTTTTATCGACCCTTTTGAGATCGTTCTCATCCGGACCCGCCGGACGCCAACGCGTGCAGCTCGCGGGCCGTCTCTTCCGACCATCCGGACAGAATCTCGAGGATCGTGCCGTCCTCGTCGAGCAGGATCGTCAGCGGCACGGTCGCCTCCCCCGTCGGATAGAGCGCCTCGAGCGTCGACGCGTCCGTGGTGTAGATCGGATAGGTGACCCCTCGCGCCTCGACGTAGCCCGCGACCTGCCCGATCGTCTCCAGATCGACGCTGACGCCGATCAGGTCGACCCCGGCCCGGCTCAGGCCGGGATAGAGCCGCTGGAGCTCCGGCATCTCCTCGGCGCACGGCACACACCAGGTGGCCCAGATGTTGATCAGCGCGCGGCGGCCGGAGGTGAGTAGCTCGTCGAGCCGCTCGGCCTCGCCGGTTGTTGCCCGGAGCGACAGGTCGGGAAGCGGCTCGCCCTTGCGCACGCCCAGCCGCGCGAGAAAGGCCTCGTCCGCCGGCAAGGGATCGACGAGCCGGAATCGCTTCTCCACCAGCTCGACGTAGCCCTCTCGGCCCTCGACGACGCGCAGCGAAGTGCGCGGGGGGACGTTCTCGAAGCGCTGCAGCGCGCCGTCGGGCCAGACCACCTCGACCCACTCGGCGTGTTCGTCCGATCCCAGCCCGAACAGCAGCCTCCCGTCGTGGTGCGAGAGGAAGCCCGCGCCGCCAGACTTGATCTTGGTCTGGACGCCGGCGCTACTCTTGACGCGCACGACCGTTCCGAAGGCGTCGCGCCCAAAGGTCGTCCCTTCCACTTCGACGCGCAGCCATCCGTTTCTCTCCCCGACGTTGTTGCGGAACAGGTAGTGCGCTTCACGCTGCGCGGTGACGAGAAAGATGTCGAGGTCCCCGTCGTTGTCCAGGTCGGCGAAGACCGAGCCGCGGCCGTCCGAGATCGAGTCCACCCCGCTGACGCCGGAGATGTCCAGATAGTTCCTCTCGCCGAGATTCATCACCAGCAGGTCGCGCTCGAAGCCGCTGAAGGAAAAGCCTTCCTTGAAAATCGCGCCCATGTGGTTGTCGTGGTACTGCTCGCTTCCCGGTCGCTCGATCTGCTCGGTGGCCGCCACCACGTGGCGCCAGAACAGGCTTCATGTATCCTTCATCGACTTGCCGGAGACGAAGCCGTTGGGCGTGTAAATGTCCACCCAACCGTCGTTGTCGAAGTCGATGAAGCCGCCGCCGAAAGCCCAGCCGCCGGACAGGTCGCCGACCTCCTCCGTGACCTCGCGAAAGGTGCCGTCGTCTTCGCGCTCGTACAGACTGTTGCCGGCGGCCTGCTTCGACAGCGTGCGCCGGATCGCGTGATCTTCTGGATAGAGCATCCGGAGAATTCGGTTGCCCGCGGTCGACGACATGTTGGTGATGTGCAGGTCCAGATCGCCGTCGTTGTCGTAGTCTCCGAACGACACGCCCATCCCGAAGCCCGGGTCCATGACGCCGCGCTCCTCGGCCACGTCGGTGAAACGCTTGCCGTCGTTGCGGTAGAACGCGTTCTCGCCGAAGTCGTTGGCGACGTAGAGATCCAGATCGCCGTCGGCATCGAGATCGACGAAGCCGGCGGCGTAGCTCCAACGCCCGTCGGCGACGCCCCACGCCGCGGAGACCTCGTCGAAGGTACCGTCACCGCGGTTGACGAACAGCAGGTTCGGCGTGCCATTGGTCGCGCGGTACCACGAGTCGGGCATCACCGTGCCGTAACGGTTGTAGGAGCAGACGTAGATGTCGGTGTAGCCGTCGCGGTTGACGTCGGCGGCGACCGCGCTGAAGCCGATCGCCGCACGGGCCACGCCGGCCCGCTCGGAGACGTCCCAGAAGACCGGCTCGCCGTCGGGGACGAAGCGGTTCTCGAGCAGGATTTGATTGCCGACCGCGGCGAAGAACAGATCGGGGTCGCCGTCGTTGTCGTAGTCCAGGAAGAGCGCGCCGGAGCCGGTGGGGGCGAACCGAACCAGCGATGGCTCGCTGATGTCGCGGAAGCTTCCGTCTCCCCTGTTGAGGTAGAGGAGGTTGCGATCGACGCCGCTTGCCGCCAGATCGAGCAGGCCGTCGCCGTTGACGTCCGCCGTGGCCGCACCGTGCGAGACGAAGCCCTCGTTGCGGCCCATGCCGAACGGCGGATAGACAGTCCACAGACCCGCAGGAAAGGTCACCTCGCTGAAAAGGTCGACCTCGCTGAGCTTGGAGACGAGCGAGCGCAGCTCGAAGCGGGCGATGCGCCAGTGCCCTTCGTCCTCTCTGAGAACCTCGATTTGCGCCCCGCCCTTGACCCACTCGCGTCGTCCGGTCTCATCGCGGGCGACGAAAAAAAACTTGATCCCGGCCTCGCCGCTTCGACCGGTGGTCTCGTCGAAGCTCGCTTGCTCGACCTTGAATCGCGCGTCCTCGATCTCGCTGAAGCGACCCACGAAACCGATCAGGCTCTCGAGGAAGCGCGAGCCCGGCATCGTCTCGACGCGCTCGGGCCAGCTCCAATCCCGCCGGCGGATCCACTTCACCACCGTTTCGAGCTCGGGCGGATCCTGAGGAAACGGCGTCGCCGCCATCTCGTGCGCCAGATAGCCGGCGATGGTCCCGGCGTCCCGGTCGCGCACTGCGACCGAGAACGCAAGCAGATCGTTGGCCAGGGATTCGCTGAGATCCTCGGCGCGCTCCAGGATCTCGCGGTCGAAACCTCCCGGGCCGCTCTCCCCACAGGCCAGGGCCAGGACGAGCGCCGGCCAGAGGGCCAGGGCGAGGTAGCTTCGTTGAAACCGCTTCGGTGAACGCAAGGCAGCTACATGATAACCAGGCTCACCCGGCGCCGCCTATCGGGAATCGGCCGGTCGTCAGGACAGCAGGATGATCTGGATGTCGGCTACGTTGGTCTCGGTCGGCCCACTGACGATCAGGTCGTCCAGGGCGTGGAAGACCGAGTAGGCGTCGTTGCTCGCCAGCGCGGCCTCACAGTCGACACCCGCCTCGACGGCCCGCCGAACGGTGCTGCCGGTGACCGTCGCGCCGGCAGCGTCGGTCGGTCCGTCGAAGCCGTCGGTGCCCATCGACGCGATCAGCACTCCGTCCATGCGATCGATCTTGAGCGCCGCACCGAGGGCCAGTTCCTGGTTCCTGCCGCCGTGGCCGTCGCCGCGCCTTCGGACCGTGGTCTCGCCGGTGGTGACGATGCAGGTCGGCGGACGATCCGGCGACTGCGAGGCGCGAAGGACCCTCGCCGTCTCCGCCAGAAAATCTCCGGCTTCGCTCGCCTCGCCCGACAGCGTCGAGGTCAGCAGCTGCGATTCGAAACCCAGACGTTCGGCCTCGGCGCAGGCGGCTCGGGCCGCCGTGTCGCCGTCGCCGACGACGACGCACGTCGTGCGCAGGAACATCGGATCGTTCTTGACCGGCGTGTCGTCGATCTCGCCGCACAGGCCGCGGTCCAGATAGCCCCGCGCGGCCAGCGGCACCTTCTTCCACAGGCCGTAGCGCTTGAGCACGGCGACGGCATCGGCAAAACTCGTCGGATCGGGCGAGACGGGCCCCGAGGCGACGACGTCGACCGGGTCGTCGACGACGTCGGACAGAACGAGCGACAAGACGCGCGCGGGTGCGGTCTCGCGAGCGAGTTGCCCGCCCTTGAGCGCATCGAGATGCTTGCGCACGCAGTTGATCTCGGTGATCTCGACTCCGGCGCTCATCATCAGCTCCGTGACGGCCTGGATATCCTCCAACGGAAGATCCTCGGGGGGCAGGGTCATCAGCGCCGAGCCGCCGCCGGAGACGAGACAGATCATCAGGTCGTCGTCGCCGGCCTCGCGAGCCATCTGCCGGATCGCGCACGCTCCGGCGACACCGCCCTGATCGGGAACGGGGTGCCCGCCGCGAAAGATCTCGTACTGTGGCGCAATGTAGGCCTGGGTGCCTGGCGGGGCGATCAGCACGCCGCCCTCGATGCGATCCCCGAGAGAGCGGTGCAGACCGCGGGCCATGGGAATGACCGCCTTGCCGAAACCGGCGACCCAGACCTTGCCGCCGGTGGGGATACTCTTCTTGTGGCTCTTCATCGCGTGGATGACTAGCCGCTCCGGGTCGACCGCATCGATCGCGGCACGGAGAATCGTCTCCGCATCCGCCCTGAGGTCGTACTCGGTCTTGGCGTACTCGGCGCTAGTCGGATCGGCGGTCATCATCGGCCCCGGTTCGGACAGAAACCTGCGCACGGCGTTGTAGAACGACATCGGCTCTCCCCGCTTTCCGCTGGCTAAATCTAGGGTCGCCGTAGATCCC
>Ga0255055_10002939_pt1 | contig 11692 bp, 11 predicted proteins | sample JV7_2_27_MG_FD_188633 | JGI IMG/M metagenome (GOLD analysis project Ga0255055, IMG submission 188633) | Seawater microbial communities from Jervis Inlet, British Columbia, Canada - JV7_2_27 | ecosystem: Environmental > Aquatic > Marine > Inlet | place: Canada: British Columbia | collected... | reverse complement strand
GTTAAAAGCCAATATAAATGCAATCCTCTCGGAGATTGTACAACTAAACTCGGTTCTGGAAACTTTCCCAGTATCTGACTATAAATCTTTAATAATTTCGGACTTGGTTCTAACCCCTCCCATGCCTCCCCATGATGATCATCTATATCAATTCCAATAACATTAGGTGAGTTATTGTTAAACCATCCTATATCATAAACACCTGCAATAGCTTTTTCTATACATGCTTTTTTCAGGTGCCTATATACTGTTTGCCATTCATATTGATAAGTACTTAGACTACCTTTATCAGAGTAAATTTTAGCTTGCTTAGTATATTTTCCACGAAAGGGTTCAAAATTCTGAATGAAACTATCATAATTCATAATTTATCTCCTACTACTCAAAATACAGGACATGGATAAACTCACTTTCCCGTTGTCCTATCTGAAACACGATATTTTCATGTAATGATCACCAACAGATTTCCTCTGAGTACATACATTTCATTGTTTGTAAAATGATTGTTGACATTATCATCATAAAACTATATCCTAAATGTGAAAATATGCCCATATTTATCTATGTTGGACATATATTGATTTATTGACCCAAATCTACCATAAATGGTTTATCTTGTCAATAATTATTTTTAATTAAATTATTACTGGTATAGGTGCTATAGTTTTAAGTAGGATAATCATGATCTTAGGAATAAATAGCAATATTGAGTGCGCAGTAGCACGTCAAGAATCAATCATGAGACTGAGATTGTTCTGAGATGGTGAGTGCTTAAAAATGAAGGAGAGAAATATCACCTACAATGCCAAAATATAAAGGTGTACTAAAAAGAAGGCGTTTGTACTATGGGTATGTCCACTATAAAAATAGACGCTACTGGAGTAAAGGATTTGCTACCGCAGAAGAGGCCTCAAAATGGAGTGCTAAAACTAAAAATGATTTAATGAACAATGTATTCATTGAAAAAAGCAAGGTAACAGTACAAGCATTTATAATACAATATTTAAATGACTATGCTAAAACCAACCTGAGAAAAGGGACGACAAAGAATCATGAGAGCATCTTAAGGCTCTATATTATACCGAATATCGGAGATATTAAGCTTCAGGAACTTAGACCCCTTCACATTCAGCAACTTCAAAACAAACTCTTAATAACTAAATCTCCATACTACGTTTTCAATATGATGCGATTATTGAGACAAGTACTCAATATCGCGATCAAATGGGATGTAATTCCCTATAATCCATCCTTGAAAATTGATCTTCCACGAGTTCCTAAAAAAGAATACACAATACTTAATCCTGACCAACTGATTCAAATATTGAATAGCGTTAACAAAAGGGAAAAAGCAATAATAGCTCTTGCTGCCCTCGCAGGCTTGAGGAAAGGAGAGATATTCGGTTTACAGTGGAATGATATTGATTTCAAGCTGAAAACGATTAATCTACAAAGGCAATACTTTCTAGGTGAAATAGGACCGCTCAAAACTGACAATAGTAAAGCTGTTTTACCTATCTGTAAAAGATTACGTTCAATACTAGCTGAATGGAAGCTACTGAGTGGCTCTCCGATATGGGTATTTCCCGGAAGAAATGATAAACCCTTATACCCTGATACATGGGTCGCTAAACACTTCAAAAGGATATTACAAGAGCTTAACTTGCCACCAATGAGATTTCATGATCTGAAACATACCTTTGTAAGCATTCTCATCGGGCAAGGTATACCAACTGCTGATGTTCAGCAACTGGCTCGGCATGCTTCTTACCAAACGACAATTGATATTTATAGGCATCTCTTACCGAACCAATTAGAGAAAGGGCTAGATGAATTGGATTTAATGCTGGTATCCGTTGACAAGTCTGTAGAAAGCATGAAATAGAAAACTACAATATATCAAGAGATTCAGGATAGACTTAGTCTATATCAATTTGAGCAGCAGAGGGAGTTACAAAGAGCAGTTTGACTGCGTGTCCATTTTTTCGGGTGAAAATCAGGTTGGCATTCTTTATCATAAGAGCAAAAACCAATTTCCAATTTCGCAGACTCTATTCACATCCCATAGACAAATCTACTGGTCTCAGATGTGATCAGACAATAGTTCTTACAGGTATCAAATCGTATAAAGAGTATCCAGACAAACTTCGGCGTATCCGATACTTCGATACGGATAATGATATGTATCTAACATTCCTCACCAACAACTTTGAGCTCCCAGCATTCACCATTGCACAGCTTTACAAATGTCGCTGGCAAGTCGAATTATTCTTCAAATGGATCAAACAAAACTTGAGAATAAAATCTTTTTACGGCACCTCTGAAAATGCAGTAAAGACTCAAGTTTGGATAGCTATCGGCGTTTATGTGCTGATTGCCATTATTAAGAAACGCCTTAATCTACGGCTCAGTTTCTACACTATTTTGCAGATTTTCAGCGTCACTGTATTTGAGCAACTGCCTATTATACAAGTACTTACAGATATTAACTTTGCAAACCAAATGGTTGATTCTCGTAACCAATTGTTATTATTTGAATTATAACCGGACACTAGTGATGATAAATGTCTCGATATTTTGGAATCTTTAAATCATTTCTATCATCAATAATTATCAAATAATCACCGTGTTCTTCCACTTCTTCATCATACTCTAAATAATCATTCCACACTTCTGTTCCTAATACGTTCCTATCTACAATTGAAAGAAAAAATGGCATAACATAGATGTCAGATGTTAATGGTTCTCCAAAAAATATTTTAAAATTGTTTTTCTCTGCAAAATTTTCTAATGCAATTCGCAATATTCGGTTTTCGAATATGGTATATATAGTTTTATAATATGGACCGCTATTTTTTGAATACATATGATTACTTAACTCCATATATTTGCTTTCCCTTATAAGACAATATTATAAGGTTAATTCTTGTAATCACAAATGAAACTGATAATATTGTAAACATGAAAAACTTGATTCCAATAGAATTACCTTTTGAATGCAAAGAATGTAAATACTCGCGGAATTTAGATGATAAAATTTTTAAAGAATATTTCTCTTGTGAAAAAAACATTTGCCCAAAATGCAACTCAGAGCTTAATCTCTGGGATTTTTGTAAAATGCAGATAGAGTTCCCTTTTTTTGGATGGTATTTTAATTTATTAGGCTGCGTTGTTAACATAAAACAAATTACTTTAAAACCTAATGAGATATATGATTTAGAACTAAGTGATGAAATCGGAGAAGGGGAATTATTGTTTAGAAATTATACATCCCGTGGAAAAGAGAACGTTCTTTTACCTATTCAATTTCATGGAAATGACCCACTTAAAGATTATTTAAATTCCAATATTAAATTGATTCCCCACTCCTTTAGTGATTCTCCTATTGAGACTAAAGTAATTGTAAACTATGCATATGCTCCCAAAGAGATTGTGGAAGATTTGTCCACCATGTTAATGTTAGATGCATTTAAATCATTTTATAATAAAAATTATCGATATATGTTTATCTCTGCACAAACATCAATTGAAATTCTTCAATATAATTTTTTTGAAGGATTATTCCACAAACACAAATTACCGAAGAAAAAAACTACTGATTTCTTAGAGACAAAGGCTACATTTTCAACACAATTATTCACTCTCTTGCCTTTATTTGCAAATGTTATGTTATTACCTCCTATTAACCAAAAAATGATAGAAGGTCTTACTATACTTAGAGATATTAGAAATGATTTAATTCACAGTGGAAGAACAAAAGAAGTAAAATGGACTAAAGAAAATTTTATAAAGTCTTTATTAAGTGCATTTCTAATATTCAAATATTTTAAACTTTTCAAAATCGAATAATAATCATCAATGATTTTCAAACACTAACTACCTTCTTATAATGTACCTGTCCCGTATAACGTTTGATTATTTGTATTCAAGTACTGGAGCTTGTTCTATGTATCGCTGCTTATCGTGAGTGTATAGCTAAGTGGTTTGTAGATTTGAATGACCAAAGTGACCTACCCCCATACTTTGTGCCACTTCGAGAGCTAGTCTCTGGTGCTGTGTGGTCGTATTTGATTGTATTCTCCTCACCATCGCTCCACAAGTACTTTCATCTCAGGTCACCCATAAGTCTATTCTTCACCTAATCTTACACAGAATGATCATTTGTAAATTTCAAAGAAATAAGGAAGACTGTAAGCTAGCTTACTTGATGCAACATGACTAGCATTTTTCTGTTATTTTTACAAACCTACCTTACGCTAAATACATATTCATCCTCACAGGATTCATATTTCCAGGTAATACAGAGTATTGTACATATGAAACCATTCTGTACAACAAAATACACCTAATAGAAATAAGAAAATTAACCACGGATATTCATTTACCAAAGATTTGATTTCTTTATTAAATAGTATGTAATCAGTCGTGCAGGTTGATTCTGTTACGATCAATAAGTTTATGTTGTTTAAAAAACAGTTGATGAGATCTATATACTTGCGTTCATCCCGCCATCAACGATTAGTACTTCACCATGAATCATAGAAGCAGCGTCCGATGCCAGGAATAGAACTACATCAGCAATCTCTCCGGGCTGAGCAAATTTACCAAGTGGTATCCTGTCCAGTATCGGCTTGCTTTTTGCTGGATCTCCCCAGAATTTCTGTCCCATAGGAGTAAGGATAATAGTAGGCGCAACAGCATTCACTCGGATGTTATGCCGACCCAGTTCCAACGCCATTACCCTGGTAAGTCCATGTATGCCATGTTTACTTGAACAATATGCAGCATAGGTTCCGACTCCAGCCCAACCGGCACTACTTGAAACATTTACGATTACACCTTTTTTACCTTTTATCATTTCCTTTGCAACGATTTTAGAAATCATTGCCGGTGCCCGTAAATTCACATTTAATATTGTATTCCAATGATCTATATCAAGATCTACAATTTCCTCAATAATAGATGTTGCAGCATTATTAACTAAAATATCTAATGGTGCCATCACACTGATCAAATATTTTACCATTTCCATGGTTTCTTCCGCGGAAGAAAGTTCAGCAGCTTTTGTTTCGCATCGCTGCCCTAATTTTGTAATTTCTTTTGATAAGGAATCCAGTTCTCCTTTATCCCTTCCAGTGGCGGCAATATTACAACCAGATCTTGCTAATTTAAGGGCTATCTCGCGTCCCAGTCCTTTTGTGGCACCGGTAACTAACGCATTCTGGTTTGTGAAATCAAATGTTACCCTGCCCATTTTTTTCTCCTTTTTTATATATTCTTTAACACAATTTGTGTTTTAGTATTCATATAATTTTAAACCCTTGTTAAAGAAGTATGGGTCGCATTATATCAGGTAATTGGATAAGATCCATACTCCTGTGCTGCTTCAAAAGCAGCTATAATATTTTCAGGAGATGTGTCCGGCTCAATATTATGGGTGGCAGCAATGATAAGCCCGCCCCCGGGCGCGTAGACTTCAATCATCTTCTTTACTTCTTCCTTTACTTCATTCGGAGTAAGAAAAGGGAGCGATCTCTGTATATCAATACCGGTACAAAATGTTATATCCTTTCCAAACTCCTTTTTAAGTTTCCACGGTTCCATATTATTAGCTCCCGGTTGAACCGGATGGTACACATCGATGCCCAGTTCAATGAAATCCTTCATCACATCATAACACGAGCCGCAGGCATGCCTGTAGATTTTCGCGTCAGTGTACTTCCTAATATTCTCAATAATTTGTTTTGTGTAGGGATGTATAAACTTGAGGTAATCCTCATGGGACATAAATAACCCCCGCTGGGTTCCCAGGTCATCGTAGATAGAGACAAAATCGAGATAATCACCCACCTCCTGAAGCCACCTGGCCTGCATTTCTGACCCCAGTTCCAGGAGTTTATCACAGAGTGCAAAATAAAATTCGGGGTTCAATTTCATATCCATTAACCACCTATCCATACCGGTCATAAAGGAATAAAAGTTAAAAGGAAATACGGAGAAAACAGTGGAACCGATGATCGCAAGATCAGTCTCTTCCCGCAGTTTTTTTATTTCCTCTCGCTTGCCTTCGGTAATTACAGGATCTTTGGGGTCCGGCCAGAATGGATAATCCTTCAATTCATCCACTTTTGTCATATTCCTCATTGGAAAATCAAAGAACTCATCATAATATCCCATCCTCTTTATTCGAATGCCCAAAAACCTATCCCAGGTCTTGGTCCCATCAGCCTCCTTCTTTATTACCGGAGTACCAGGGAATACAGGTATCATATCGGATCCCAGCTTCTCCATCACCCTCCTGTCAACATTGAGCACAATATTGAGAAAATCAGTGGTCACAGGATCGGGGCGATCGTGATAACCGAGAGATTCACACAGCTTTGTGTATATACGCCCATCCGGTATCGACTCTACTATGCTCGTGCATATTCCCCCACCAAAATTGATTGGAACACGATCGGGTTCCTTATGCTCCACAGCCATTAAAACTCTTTCTCTCGACGTCATTTCACTCATAGATACTCCTTATTTATGTTTTTTTGGGAGGCCACTCCGGTGAGCAGGTCATCGGTGTCTGTCTCCCCCCGAGAACCATCCGGTATTTCGGACATTCCGGATTGATCCCGAAACCATCTCAAGCTCGCTCCTGCCACTGCCCCGTTTCATAATCGCGAAGCTGAAGTAGTGCGGCATGCACCGTATCCAGCGCATGGTGACCGGTCAATTATCCCTTCCAGTGGCGGCAGTATTACAGACAGATCTTGTTACTTTAAGGGCTATTTCGCGTCCCAGTCCTTTTGTGGCATCGGTAACTAACGCATTCTGGTTTGTGAAATCAAATGTTACCCTGCCCATTTTTTTCTCCTTTTTTTATATATCCTTTAACACAATTTGTGTTTTAATACTGCCTGGATTCATCATTGCGGCATGTTCAAATGCCTTAATACCTTCTTTAAAATCAAAAGATTCTGTTATTAATGATTTTAAATTGATTTTACCGGCTCCCATTAAAGCAAGTGCACGGGGGAAAACATTAGCATACCTGAATATCGTTTCAATACGAGCTTCTTTGACCTGAGCAGCAGTAATATCTATTGATACAGGCACAGTCGGGCATCCGATAAAAACAACACATCCATCAGGGCAGAGCAGATCGAAAACTGGAGGAATTGCCCTCTCATTTCCACTTGCTTCAAAAACAATATCCGAGCCCCAGCTATCAGTTTGCTCCTTAACAATTTCATGTAAATCTTCATTTTGTACATTTACTGCTACAACAGATCCAAGCTTTTCAGCAAGATCGAGTTTATTTTGAATTACATCAGCAATAATTACCTTGCTGCAACCACCGGCCAGAGCTGATATTGTTGTCATCAACCCAATAGTGCCTGCACCAATCACAACAGCAATATCCCCGGGGTTAATTTTAGCTTTTTTTACCGCGTTCATTCCAACGGCTAACGGTTCGACCAGAGCTCCTTCTTCAGAGCTGACATTATCAGGTAATTTATATGTAAATGCGGCAGGATGTATTACGTATGGTCTGAGGCAGCCGTGTACTGGCGGGGCCGCCCAGAAACGGATTGCCGGATCAAGATTGTAAATCCCAAGTTTTACGGCTTTGCTATTCTGGTCAGGAATACCAGGTTCCATACATACACGATCACCAGGTTTAAGGTTTTTTACATTTTCTCCTGCTTCAATTATCTCGCCCGAAGCCTCATGTCCCAATACCATTGGAGAACGTACAATATAATTACCAATTGCTCCATATTGATAAAAATGCACATCACTTCCACAGATTCCTACATATTTAATGGCTATCCTGACATCATTAGGTCCAAAATTTTCCTGAATATCAATATCACGGATTGTAAGTTCCATCGCTTTTTCAAGAACTATTGCTTCCATCTTAGTCCCCCTCATTTATAGATATTTCTTATTATCCTCTTACATAGAGTATGTATAGTTATGGTTTTATCCATTAAAATTCTGGTCATCATCCCGTTTCGGGTTTTTGTACCAGCACTCTCCGGTATTTTAATGCCGGCTTTATTACTGCAAACTAATAAATAACGAGGCGCGCAATAAAATCTCATAATGATTGGAAGTTTACTTGCCTATTTTCTGTTGATTAAGGGAGAGATATATTTAATGACCTGTCAGACATAAAAGTGACGCTCTCTAAATATACTTAGAGCCACCGCTAAAATTATTATGAGCCCGGTTACCACCTGCTGCCAGAAAAAGCTGACACCTGCAAGGATCAGCCCATTAGCGATAATTGCCAGGATAACGGCACCTATCACTGAGCCGCTGATAGTTCCTCTGCCTCCAAACAGATTGGTTCCTCCGATAATAACAGCAGCGATTGTGTGTATTTCCATATTGGATCCAATAATGGCCTGGGTAGAATCGATGCGTCCCATGAGAACAATTCCAGAAAAGGCAGTCAGGAATCCCATAAGTACATAGTTCAAAGTTTCATATCTGTAGGTGTTAATACCGGAAAGTCTGGCACCCTCCTTATGACCACCAATAGCGATGCAATACTGTCCAAATGTTGTCCATTTAAAGAGAATATACCCGATGAATACTATTGCAAATGCAATGGCTATTGGAGCTGGAAACACTCCGAAGATCATGCCCCTCCCCATATAAAGCAGGGGAGCCGGAAACGCATGATAAATCCTACCCGAAGAATGAATAAGAGCTATTCCGCGCAGGGTAACCATCATTCCGAGTGTGGCAATAAAAGGAGGAAGAAAAAACCTGGTAACGAGAAGTCCATTGATTAGCCCTATAAACGCCCCCAATGCCAGGGTAATTAAAATTACGGGAAAAAGAGGCAAGCCGAAATCCTGTAGCAGGGAGCCCGCTATACAGGTACATACTGCTATCATAGAACCTATTGAAAGATCAATGCCTGCGCCCGTAATGACAAAAGTCATCCCCACAACCAATATAATGTAAACAGCAGCCTGGCGGATTACATTAATGAGGTTATTTATATATATAAATCGGGGGTTGATTGCGGTAAATATAATTGCCAGCACAACCAGTGCCGCGAAAGGTCCCGCCTTTTCCATAAGTCTGCCGATTTTTGTCCGTTTCTCCCTGGACATTGAGCTCAGTATTCGCATATCTTTCCTCACTCACCTTATTGATTCCTTTTTCCTACTATCAGGACCAACCGTTTATTCCTCATTCTCTCCACCTACAATAAGGTGAACAATTTCCTTTCGGTTGCTCTCGCTTGTAACTCTATCACCTACACGTTGTCCATTTCTCAAAACAACAATGCGATCAGACACCTCAAAAATATGTACAAGATTGTGGCTTATCATGATGATGGAAACTGCCTCTTCTTTCAACTGATCAATTAGCCGAAACAGCTCCTGCCTTCCTCTTGTACCTAATGCTGATGTCGGTTCATCCATAATGAGTATATTCACCTTGGCATGCACTGCTCTGGCAATGGCTATGCCCTGCTGCTGCCCGCCGGAGAGTACATGTACAGGCCTGGAGAGATCACTAATCTCCATCCCTAACCTTTGTTTCAAGACCTTCCTTGTTTCCTGCATCATTCCCTTGCGATCCAGCAGCTTGAAACCTACTCCAAGAAATGATTTTTTCAGCTCTTTTCCCAGGAACATATTTCCCGGAGCATCAAGAGTGGGAATAAGGGCAAGATCCTGATAGATGGCAGCAACTCCCATTTTTTCCGCATCTTTTGGTTCACGGAAAAAAACCTGTTTTCCATCAATGTAGATCTCGCCCTCGTCAGGAAGATATGCACCGGTAAGTATCTTTATCAACGTTGACTTGCCGGCTCCATTATCTCCCACCAGACCAAGTATTTCGCCTCTGTGTAGTTCAAAATTCACTCTGTCCAGTGCCTTCAATCCTCCGAAACTCTTACTTATCCCTACCATTCTGACTAAAAGTTCCTCTTTCACCTGGCCCCCACTCCTATGCCTGTAAATATCTTATTTATTAAGAAACCGGGAACTACGTCTTTCCGTCAATATCCCATCACAGGTTTTGAAATACGTGTAGCGCCCACGTAATGCTTCCGTCCTTCCGTGCAGTCATCCACCATAATGAAAGGCCCGGACCATATTTTGGGAATCTCTTTCCCCTGCATATGAGCGTAGAAGGCATCAGCAACACCTACACCACTATCATCAATCATACGAAGAGGTGAAGCAGCCATTGTTCCTTTACAAATAGAATCAAGTTCCTCTCCAGTGCAGCCGAACCCAATGACAGCGATTTGGTCGGATTTTCCTATCTCAGTCACAGCTGAAGCTGCGCCAAGGGCCATAGTTGTTGAACAGGCGTAGATGACTTCCAGATCCGGTTCGGCCATAAGTAGATCATTGGTTGCCGCATAGCTTTTCATACGATCGAAATCGGCATAATACTCAAATACGATCTCAATATCAGTTTTCTGCATGATTTTTTTTGCTTCACCACCCCTTCCTTCACTGATAGGTCCTGGCGGGCCATAAATTATCGCTACTTTTCCTTTTCCATCAAGACGATCCACGATCCAATCACCCACCATTCGTCCTCCAACTCCATGATCAAATCCAATATACTGAAGTACAGCCGCCTTCGCTTCCGGATCTTCATGTGCCTCGGTGAAGTTATAGAGAACTGTAGGTACTCCTGCTTCCCCTAGAGCTTTAAGAGCCGGCACACAAGGTTCGAAACCCGTGGGACCAAGCATTACATAGTCAACGCCCCGCATGATAACTGATTCTACCTGGGCAAGCTGCTCATCATGTGCAACAGCGCTGCTGGTAGCAAGGGTGATAAGCTCATATTTCACACCCAGCTCGTCCAGCCGGTACTTCATAGCTACCCAGATTCTTTCCCAAGCATCGGATATGTCAAAGCTTGGTGACAAATATGCGATCTGGTAAACCTTCTCTTCACCTGTTCCTTCTTTCTCAGCCCCGAAACAGGGAAAACTTAGAATAACTAATAAAACGATTAACGAAAATACTAAAAACAGCGTTTTTTTCATCCTTACCCCCTTTACTTTAAATAAAATTTTGTTTTTTAGTATTTATGTAATTCTTTGTTTACTAAAACATCATGATTGTTGCATTTCTTTTTAATTTTGTCAAATAATTTGACTATCCCCCATTCTTTGGTCCACTTCCAGAGTTAGTCGTACAAGCGTAGGTGCGAGGTAGAGTGGAACGAAACCGAGCGCCTACGCTCCCATCGGAATAACAACCTCTGGAGCCGGAGGTCGATACCCCAATGAACTATGTGGTCGTATTTGATTGTATTCCCGCCTCCATCTCTCCACAAGTACTTTCGCTTCACATATCGTAATAATATCTTCCCTGTTAAACTATTCAGATCATGTTTTTTATGAATCAATTTAAGAAAGGATTACATCTTTTATTTTAACGCTGTTATCCGTAGACAAATCCGTAGAACGCGGCACTTTTTTTGCATACACTGATATCGAAAAAACTCCCTAACTCTTTACGAGCTAGGGAGTTAGCTTTGAGCGGGAAATGGGAATCGAACCCACGACATTCAGCTTGGGAAGCTGAATAGGACCTTTTTTAGATTACCCTATTTAATGTATTTTACAAAATATATAGAGTTATGAAAAATAAACGAATATAAGATAATGTAAAAATCGAATTATCCGTACAACATCCGT
>Ga0255055_10002938_pt1 | contig 11692 bp, 12 predicted proteins | sample JV7_2_27_MG_FD_188633 | JGI IMG/M metagenome (GOLD analysis project Ga0255055, IMG submission 188633) | Seawater microbial communities from Jervis Inlet, British Columbia, Canada - JV7_2_27 | ecosystem: Environmental > Aquatic > Marine > Inlet | place: Canada: British Columbia | collected... | reverse complement strand
CTCTCAGAGGTGCTTGCTGGGCTGGCTATTGGATCAGTGTTCGCCTCGCTGCTAGGCTACAGCCTTGCGAAGTCAGCTACGCTCGAGCGAGCCTTGTCCCCCTACATCGTCGCCTCACAATCGATTCCGATTGTTGCCATCGCTCCCCTGTTAGTGATCTGGTTTGGCCCAGGCCAAATATCGAAGGTCCTGATCTGCGCGCTGATCGTATTCTTCCCGGTTCTGATCAATACCATCGTGGGAGTGCGGACGGTACCGGCAGAGCTCTATGACTTGATGCGCTCATTGCGCGCCTCCAACGCGCAAATCTTCTGGAAGCTGGAAGTGCCGGCAGCCATGCCAGTCTTGATGGGAGGCCTGAAGATTGGGGCAACTCTCGCCGTAATTGGCGCAGTTGTTGGAGAGTTTGTTGGTGCAGACCAAGGATTGGGGTTCCTCATCAATCTCGGTGGCGGTCTCTACGACACTCCATTGGTCTTTGTCGCTGTGATCACGTTAGTCGCCATGGCATTGGCACTTTATGCCATTGTCGCCACATTGGAACACAGGCTGCTGGCCTGGAGAATAGTGGAAGCTTGATGAAGGTCAGATGGGCTGTTCTGCTATTGGCTGGACTGGCCGCATGCCGCTCCCCTGATCCAGGTTCCGCGGTTCGTCTGCCGATGGGATTCATTCCCAACGTTCAATTCGCTCCCTTCTATGTCGCTCTGGATCGCGGTTATTACGCTGCGGAGGGGATCGATCTCGAATTCGACTACTCGTTTGAAACCGACGGCGTGAAACTGGTCGGAGCCGGTGAGTTGCCTTTCTCGCTAGTCTCCGGAGAGCAGGTTCTTTTGGCGAGGGCTCAAGGGCTGCCGGTCGTGTATGTGATGGCCTGGTGGCAGGACTATCCGATCGCCATCGCAGCACCGGTCGGCGGAGGCATTCAGGCGCCGGAGGATTTGGCCGGAGCCCAGATTGGAATTCCGGGCGCCTTCGGTGCTTCCTACGTTGGTCTGCGGGCCTTATTGCACTCGGCGGGCTTGACAGAGGAAGACATTACGCTCGATTCAATTGGCTTCAATCAGGTTGAGTCATTGGTTGCAGAACAGGATCAAGCAGTTGTTGTCTACGCCAACAACGAGCCACTGCAATTAAACGCCCGCGGGTACCCGGTGAATGTCATCCGAGTTGCCGACTATGTCGACCTGGCATCGAACGGGATCCTGACTAATGAGTCGGTGCTTGTAAACGACCCTGAACTCGTGCGCAGCATGCTCCGCGCGACGCTGCACGGCCTCAGTGACACCATTGACGATCCAGATGCAGCATTTGAGATCTCGAAGAAGTACATCGAGGGGCTTGATCAGCTGAGTGCGGCCGATCAGGATCTTCAGCGTGCGGTCCTGGCCGAGAGCATTATGTTTTGGAAAACGGATCGCCCAGGTTACTCAAATCCGCAGGCCTGGGAAAACATGCAGGAAGTTCTGCTGGAGATGGAATTTATTGTGGAGCCGATGGACCTGGCGGCCGCATTCTCAAACGAGTACTTACCTTGAACCCCATTCTCACGGCTCACGACCTCTCAATGGAATTTCCGAATGGCAATGGCGGCTTGAAGGCCTTAGACGCCGTTACCTTCTCAGCATTGCCGAACGAGTTCGTGTGTGTAGTGGGTCCTTCGGGCAGCGGGAAGAGCACGCTGCTGAGATTGGTGGGGGGTCTATTGAATCCAACGCGAGGAGCGGTGGAGTTTGAGGGCCAGCGAGTTGAGGGCCCGCGCAGACGGATCGGCTTCGTCTTCCAGAACGCGAATTTGATGCCCTGGCGCTCTGCGCTTGCAAACGTTGAGCTTCCATTGGAGATTCAAGGCGCAGGCTCATCCGAGAAAATGAAGCGTGCAGAGGAACTGTTAAAATTGGTTGGGCTCGTGGATTTCGAGCGGAGTTTGCCCAGAGACCTCTCGGGTGGAATGGCGCAGCGGGTGGCGATCGCACGCGCATTGGTTCACGAGCCTGATCTGCTGCTGCTCGACGAACCGTTTGGATCGCTGGACGCTCTCACCCGCGAGCGGATGGTATTCGAGCTGTTGAAGATCTGGCAATTGCAGCGCGTCACCATCCTCATGGTGACCCACTCGATTCAAGAGGCGGTACTTATGGCAGATCGGGTGCTCGTTTTGAGTCATCGCCCGGGATCGATCCGACTCGATCTTGACATCCAGCTAGAGCGGCCTCGAAGCCTGGAAATGATGCATACCCCCGAATTTGGCAAGTTAGTCGATCAGGTTAGATCGGCGATCGAATAACGAATCCCTCCCGCAATATAAAAGAGGGCTGCCTGCGAAGGCAGCCCTCTGTATTTCAATTTACGATGTGCAGTCAGATCAAGCGCCGGTCTTAGTTTCATTCTCCCCGGATGCAGACCGCCGGCGCCTTACTCCACGAGCGACGAAGTACAGCGGTACTCCCAGGATCAAGGCAATTGGCACGATGCAGATCGCGGACCAGATTGCGGCGTCGCCCAGGAACCGAAGCGCCTGGATCAAGGAGGTAAATGCTTCTTTGACCGTCCCCTCCGGCTGCCATCCGCCAATATTGAGCGGCTGAGCAGCAACGTCTGGGATCAACTCCACCGCGATCGCTGACAGTCGTGCCGATTCCGAAAGGTACTGGATCCGGCCTTTGATGACTTCGATCTCTTCACTCACCCGACGCAGGTTTTCAAAGACCTGAAGGACGTCCTCCGTATCGGTGGCTGCGTCCATAATTATGAGCAGCTGCTCTTCCGCTGCTTCTAAATTGCGCAACCTGGACTGTAGGTCTGTAAATTCCTGTGTCACATCCTGCCCGGAGATGCTTTCGCTTTGAATTTCTGTTGCCCCGGTCTTGATGGCCGCTAGCGCCTCGTCTAACCGTTCCGATGGGACGCGGATCGTGATGGTAGCCCGATCGGCCGAGACGTTCGCCTCGGAAAAGAAGGTCTGAAAGACGTTGGAGCTAACCACGAAGCCACCCATCTCGTTGGCGAGGTTCGCAATTTCCTGAACCGAAGCCGACGGTTCGGGCACCACTATCGACATGTTCGCCGTATGAATGACAACTCGATCGGCGGGTGCAACATCGGCGGCGAACCCGTCTGCGGTCCCGCGGCCCAGGCTTGATTGAGCCACGGCCTCATCTTCGGCAAATTCGACCGGCGCAGGTGCGCCTATCGCGAACCCGGGTTCGATGAAAGCCTGTTCCGGTTCTGATCTGGCGGAGGCGCAAGCTGCCAGCCCGAGTACGGCCAGGGAAAACGTGAGATAGAAAATTGGTTTCTTCATGATTTGCTCCTTCTGCATTCTCTCTGAAGACGACGACCCAACCTCAAAGGTTCCCACAGCGAGTTAGCCAGGCCACTTCCCTGATTCGGTAGTAGCGAATCCAGACGGCGGGTCGGGCTCGTTGAATACATAGATTGCCGCTTGTCGATCGAGCTCTGCAAGGAAAATGTCTTCACGGTGGAAGTTGTAGGGAGCTTCAAGCAGATCGAGTTCCTCCAGCTTATCCGCATCCACCTCGAACACTTCAACGTAGATCGCATGGTTGTCTGGACTGGAGACGATCATTGGATAAGCCTCGCCCTCGTACATTCGGAATGGGATATTTACAAACAACGAATGGAGCGGTTGCAGCCCATCCAGGTGGTGGAGATTGTTGTTGTGTCCCTGCTTCAGGGTGCCGTATACCGCAACGAGCATCGAGCCGGATAGCTACCAGCCGGCAACGAGCCGCAGAGCTTGTCGCTCGGGGAGGCCGGCCTTCAACATTCTCAGTTGGACTTCACTAATTTCATACGCAGCCCTTCTTGCTTCCCAGGTCTTAGCTTTCAAATCGAGGATGGCATACGCGGCTCGCGGATCCATATCACGTGGTTGGCCCACGGAGCCGGGATTAAGGATCATACGCGGGGAAAGCGGGGCGGCCTGATTCCAGGCTACGGTTTTTGAAATAGCGAGTGCATCGGCCGAGCTGCGTTGAAATATCAAGGGCAAGTGTGAGTGACCGACAAGGCAGTAGTCGGTTTCAAATTCACCGAAATTAGCGTCGGCCGTGCGCGGGTCGAGAATGTACTCCCAAACTGGTTGGCGCGGGCTGCCATGTGCCATGGTGAAGCCATCCACGCTCGTCTCGCTCGATAAGGTCTTCAGAAAGGAAGCGCTATCCTCGCTCAAGACCTCCTGAGTCCAGGCCGCTGCCGCGCGAGCATCGTGATTGAAGCGGGTGAGCTGTATCATGCCAAGCGCTGCCTCATCGTGATTGCCGATCAAGCACACTAATCCGGGAAGCCCACGGACAATCTCAACGCACTCGTTCGGATCCGGTCCGTAGCCCACGGTATCGCCCAGACACCATACCGCCTCATATAGAGGGGCACGTTTCCCAGCGTCTTCAAGTACCGACTTGAGGGCGGTGAGATTGGCATGGATGTCGGACATGATGAGAACGCGCACGTCGTGAATTCTAGTATGGAGACCACCCAATGGGAAGTGGGAGGTATGGGGTGTATAATGCGGCCCGCCCCATGCCCATCCTTGACGAGCGGAGCCAAGAGTTCCTCAGTCACAGTCCAGAACAGACAGAGCGGCTGGGAGTTCGGTTGGGGGAATTAGCACAGCCGGGTGACCTGTTTTGTCTGTCTGGAGACCTCGGGGCTGGCAAAACCACGTTCGCGAAAGGCATAGCACGCGGTTGGGGAGCTCTGGATCGCGTGACGAGTCCCAGTTTCGTTCTTATTAATGAATATCGGCGGGCGGACTCCCATCGTCTGTATCATTTCGACGCTTTTCGTGTGGCAAACAATCAGGAAGCGGCCGCGCTCGGGCTGGATGAGCTATTCAATGGCACCGGACCGGTCATGATCGAGTGGCCGGAGCGGGTATTGGATGTGATCCCGAGCGACCGATTGTGGATCAGTCTTGCCTGGGTGGACGACGTGAGAAGAGACCTTCGATTCGAAGCGAGGGGCTTACACTACGAACGTCTGCTCCGGAAATTCAGTAAAGTAGCCTTCGGCGCCTAATTATGCTTCTCGCGATTGACACCGCCACAAATATGCTGGGCCTGGCTCTCTATGATGGTGCAGAAATTCTCAGTGAGACCATATGGCACAGCGATCGCCACCATACGACTGAGCTGGCCCCTGAAGTGGCGCTCTCGTTTCGGAGAGCAGGTTTGAGTCAATCTGAGCTCACCGTGGTGGCGGTTGCCCAGGGACCTGGCTCCTATACTGGGCTTCGAATTGGAATGGCTCTGGCGAAAGGCCTTAGCCTGGCTCACAACATATCCATCGTCGGAATCCCTACGCTAGACATCCTCGCCAGCGCTCAACCTGAGAGAGAAGAACCGATGCTGGCTACCCTCCAGGCAGGCCGGGGGCGAGTCGCGGCCGTGTGGTACAAATGGACCCGAAATGGCTGGAGCGCTCGCAAGGGCATGAAAACGCTGCCGTGGGAGGATTTGGCCGGCGAGCTCAAGCAGGCTACCTATATCTGTGGCGAACTTGATTTGCAGGCCCGAGAAGCAATGAAGCGGGAAGCTCATGCGGTTCTGGCTCCTGCCTCAATGTGCGTCCGGCGGCCCAGTGTGCTCGCTGAGTTAGCCTGGCAGATAGCCCGCAAGGGGAAGTCCGAGGACCCATCCAAGCTGGCTCCCATTTATCTCGACCCCATATCGTGATCGCAATTCTGCCTCGAACCTCTATTCAGGTAATGTCGCTTGAGGACATCCCGGCTGTGCTGGAGATTGATCGAGTTTCATTTTCGAATCCCTGGCCGGAACGAAGCTATCGGTACGAACTGACCGATAACCCCGCCGCACAGCTTTTTGTGGCCAAACTAGGTGACGGCACGGTCGTTGGGTATCTGGGTTACTGGCTCATCGGCGATGAGGTGCACATCAGCACCTTTGCGGTCCACCCTGAATACCGAATGCACGGCATTGGAGGGGACCTACTCCGGCACGCCCTGTCGTCCGCCTCGGAGAAGGGGGCGGATGTCGCCACCCTAGAGGTTCGTGAGTCCAATGATCCTGCTATTGCCTTATACGAAAAGCTAGGATTCGATGAAGTGGGAAGCCGGAATGGTTACTATCGCGACAACAACGAGGACGCGGTCCTGATGACACTGGAAGGAATATCCAGTTTGGCTCGAGGGGAACATCCGTGAACGCTGTGATTGAGCTCGAAGCAGTAGCTGCCGAGGTGGCTGTTTGCACCGATTGCAAATTGCACGAGGGGCGCAAGCTATCCGTGCCGGGTGAAGGCCCTCCGGATGCCGATCTGCTGTTTATTGGAGAAGGCCCTGGATTTCACGAGAATGAGCAGGGACGACCTTTTGTCGGAGCGGCCGGCAACTTCCTGGAAGAGCTCTTGGGAGCCATTGGACTGTCTCGCGAGGAAGTTTTCATCACGAACGTCGTCAAATGCCGCCCTCCAGGAAACCGTGACCCGCAACCCGAGGAACTCGAGGCATGCGTAAATTATCTTGAGCGACAAACCCAATCGCTCAATCCCAAAGTGATCGTGACATTGGGTCGCTTTTCGATGGCGCGATTTTTTCCCAATACACGAATTTCGAACATCCATGGGCAGCCTAAGCAAATTGGGGGTCGACTCGTCGTGCCTATGTACCATCCGGCTGCAGCCCTTCACCAGCCGTCTCTCCGGAAGACGATCCATGCAGATTTCGCAAAGCTACCCGAACTGATTGGCCGCGAGGGGATTCCTGTACGAGCCGAGGAGCCGCCCGATATGGAGCAGCTCAGCCTGTTCTAGGGGGATCTCCCGGATCTGAATTTGATAATGCCTCAGTCCCCTCATCTTCAAAGGTTTCCATAATGTCGCAAAACGAAAACAACTTGTCACCTGCTGGTATTGAGCTAGTGGAGAAGTTTGCCGCTGGCCAGGCAAAGGTCGGTGTAATTGGCCTGGGATATGTAGGACTCCCCCTGGCGGTGCTGTTGGCTGAAGCCGGTTATCAGGTCATCGGGGTTGATACTGATGAAGAGAAGGTGGCCGCCGTCAACCGCGGCGAGAGCCATGTTCTTGATGTGTCCCATGAAACTTTGAAGGCTGTGGTCGACGCAGGGAATCTATCCGCATCGACCTCCTACGAGGATCTCTCAGGTGCCGACGGTATCAGCATTAGCGTGCCCACTCCTCTGCGGAAGACTGGCGATCCCGACCTTTCTTACATACTGGACGCGGCCCGCAAGCTTGCTCCCGTTCTCCACTCTCCCATGGTGGTCATCCTCGAATCCACCACCTACCCTGGAACCACTCGGGAAGTCGTGCTTCCTGAGCTGGAAAACTCCGGACTGACAGTAGGCGAAGACCTTTTTCTAGCGTTCTCGCCGGAGCGAGTGGATCCGGGCCGAACGGATTGGACGACCAAAAACACTCCGAAAGTTATCGGGGGGATCACAGATTCATGCACCAGCGTCGCGGCCGCAATGTATAAGCGGGCGATCGAGTCGGTGGTCGAAGTGTCTTCCACCGAGGTGGCTGAGATGACGAAGCTGCTCGAAAACACCTTTCGAGCGGTCAACATTGCGATGGTCAACGAGATGGCATTGATGTGTGAGCGACTGGGGCTGGACGTTTGGGAGGTCATTGAGGCCGCTGCCACGAAGCCCTTCGGCTACATGAAATTCACACCCGGTCCGGGTTTAGGCGGCCACTGCATACCGATTGACCCGCTCTATCTCTCTTGGAAACTCAAGAGCGTCAAATACAACGCGCGATTTATCGAATTAGCGAGCGAGATCAATACTGCTATGCCGCGCCATGTGGTACAGCGGATTCAGGACGCGATGAACGATCGAGGATTGGCCGTGCAGGGAGCAAAATTCTTAGTTCTCGGAGCGGCCTTCAAACCGAATGTATCCGATACCCGAGAATCACCTGCAATCGATGTTATCGGCCTGCTGAGAGACAAAGGGGCCGAGGTCAGCTACTACGATCCCTATGTTCCCGCCTTTGAAGAGGATGGTTGGGGGCTGACCTCCGTTGACGATCCCCTGGCGTCTGCCAAAGATGTGGACTGCGTGGTGATCGTCACTGACCACGAGGGTGTCGATTACGAGGCGATAAGCAACGCGGCGCAGCTGGTTTTTGATAGCCGGAATGCACTTAAAGGCGAGGGTGGGGATAAGGTCGTAACGCTCTAATGGCCCGCTACTTGGTTACCGGCGCGGCAGGATTTATAGGCGCGCGGGTTTCAGAGCAACTGCTGGAGCAAGGAAACGAGGTCGTCGGGTTAGATAATCTGAACGATGCGTACGACATCCGATTGAAGGACTGGCGTTTGGGCCGGCTGCAAAAGCAGCCGGCTTTCCAGTTTCAGGCCATCGATATCCTCGACCGAACCAAGCTGCAATCGGTATGGGATCTGGGGCCGTTTGACGCGGTCTTCAATTTAGCCGCTCGTGCCGGAGTGCGAGCGAGCGTTCAAGATCCATGGATCTACGCGGAAACAAACATCAATGGAATGCTCAACCTTCTCGAACTCTGCCGACTACAGGGCCCGCTGAAGTTCGTCCAGGCCTCCACCTCAAGCCTCTATGGAAAAGTGAACGAACGGCCGTTTGAAGAGAGTGCAGACATTAGTCGGCCGTTATCGCCGTACACGGCTACCAAAGGCGGCTCCGAGTTTCTGTGCCACACCTATCACTCCCTGTACGATCTGGACGTCACCATACTGCGATACTTCACGGTATACGGCCCAGCCGGCCGCCCGGACATGAGCGTATTCCGATTTATTCAATGGATCGCCGAAGATCGCCCGGTTCGGGTGTATGGGGATGGAAACCAGGAGCGCGATTTCACCTTCGTGAACGACATCGCAAAGGGCACGATCGCTGCCGCGAAGCCAATGGGCTATGAAATCATCAATCTGGGTGGAGACCAGCCGTACTCCTTGCTAGACATGATTCACCGTATTGAGATCCTGCTCGAGAAGGATGCCAGGATTGAATTCTCAGATCCGGCTCCCGCGGATGTTCCGGCGACCTGGGCCAATATCAGCAAGGCGCAGCGATTGCTCAAATGGGAACCGCATACTGGATTGGATGATGGTCTATCTGCGTGCGTTCGGTGGTACCTGGACCAGCGCTCCTGGGCCAAGGACGTCATCACCTCGGATTAGGCTTGAAGTTCCCAACATTTCTCAACAAAGGCCCTGCGGGCCGGCTGCTAACCAATCCACTCATGCAGCGCGTCATCCGCAATTCTGGATATTTGTTTACTGGCAGCACCTTGTCGGCCGCGCTCAGCATGATTCAAGGGATTCTTGCTGCGCGACTGCTGGGCGTCGAATCCTTTGGGGTATTGGGCATCGTTACTGTATTTGTGAGTGTGATCAATCGCCTGACGTCCTTTCGCATGTCCGAGCTGGTTGTGAACTATGTTGGGGATTTCTCCGAAAAGGGTGAAAATGACCGGGCTGCGGCGGCATTCAAGACCGCGGCTGCCTTTGAGTCGGGAAGTTCGGTTCTGGCGTTCTTGTTAGTCATCGTTTTGGCCCCGCTTGCCGCGACCTATTTAGCTCACGATTCGAGCCTCGCGGCCTTGTTCGTGTTGTACGGTTTGATCATTCCCGCCCACATGATGGCAGAAAGTTCCACCGGCTTGTTGCAGTACCTGGATCAGTTTCGATTGTTGGCTGGAATCCAGATCGCACAGAGCGTGATCACTTTGGTATTGATCGTGGGCGCATTCGTAGCCGGCGGCGGGCTGGTGGCGGTATTGGCTGCCTACTTTGTCGGCAAAGTAGCGTGGTCGCTGGCGATAACCGGAGCCGCGATGATGCACGCTCGTCGCGCCTGGGGCCCCGGCTGGTGGCGGGCATCCTTCTCGCTGATTCATATTCGCAGAAAAGAGATGCTGCGCTTTGGAGTCAGCACAAACCTCACCGGTACTCTGACCTTGCTCAGCCGCGATAGCGAGATTTTGTGGCTTGGGGCTCTGGCATCGCCGCTCGCTGCTGGATATTACAAGGTGTCATTAGCTATCCTCAATATTCTCTTGATCCCGGTCCAGCCATTGATCAGTACCACCTACCGTGAGTTGGCGCGCGAAGTTGGGGCTCGGGCCTGGGAGAACGTCCGCTATTTGCTGAGAAGCGGAAGCATCATTGCGATGGCTTATTCAATTCCGGCCGCGATCTTCTTGATTGTGCTGGGGCCCTGGGTGGTCTCCCTTTGGGGCGCCGAGTTTCTACCTCAGAGCTACCAGGCCCTGCTGATCCTGCTGATTGGCGTCACATTCGTGAACATCTTCTACTGGAATCGGACCACGCTGCTGCCGCTTGGCCTTCCGGAATTCCCAACCAAGGTCACCCTGGTGGCAGCGGTCATCAAAGTAGTGGCAATCCTGATTTTGGTGCCGCGCTTCGGAGCGCTAGGGATGGCGGCTACCTTGAGCGGCTTCTTTCTGTTGACCGGTAGCGTGCTTGTATGGAAGACGGTCCGAGTCATCCGCGAGCGAGTCGAAGCGTCGCCGCTTCCAGCGGCAGGGTAGGCGTTTTGCGAATCGCTTGCATTTCCACTTCTCAGGTTCCATCCAGAACCGCTAATTCCATTCAGCTTATGAAGGCCTGCTCCGCGCTGGTTGAGCTGGGCCATGATGTGCGCCTCTGGACCCTGGGGCGGGATCCCGAAATCGAGTGGGAGGACCTGGCCAAGCACTATGGAGTGAAAAGCCAGTTCAGGGTGAGGTGGATTGGGGGTTCCTTCTGGCCCCGCGGCTGGTGGTACTCGCTGCGTGCAGTTCGAGCGGCGCGCCGCTGGAGAGCCGATCTCTATTATGTATGGCCCTATCAAGCTGCTGCCCTGGCCTCGGGAATGGGCTTGCCTACGCTTCTGGAGCTGCACGATCGACCACATGGCCGCATGGGCCCGATTCTCTTTCGAAGGTTCTTGCGGGGGGGTGGAGCCAGGCGAGTGGCAACAACAACCGAAGCGCTTCTGGAGTGGGTGAAGGAGCATTATGGTGAGTTATTGAACCCGCCTACTACCGTCGTCGCGCCCAACGGCGTGGATCTCAAACGCTACCTTAATCTTCCTCCTGCCGAGGATGCCAGGAAGCTGCTCGAACTACCGGATCAGCTAACCGTGGGATACACCGGCCATCTTTATCAAGGACGCGGTCTGGATCTCATGGTGGGGCTTGCGAAACATTTTCCGGAGGTCAACTTCCTATGGGTCGGCGGGGAAGAGGCAGCGGTCGAGAGCTGGAGATCTCGATTTGAGAAAAAAGGCCTCGAGAATGTAAGCCTGCTCGGGTTTGTCCCGAACCAGGACCTGCCGATGGTGCAGGCAAGCTGTGATGTTCTTTTAATGCCGTATGAGCGGCAGATCGCGGTGAGCAGTGGCGGCGATACGGCGGAGTTCGCCAGCCCGATGAAAGTTTTCGAGTACCTGGCTGCAGGCCGTGCCATTCTGGCTAGCGATCTTCCGGTCATTCAGGAGATCTTGAATGAGAGCAACTCGAGGCTGCTCCCTCCCGACGATGTAGAAGCCTGGGCAGATGCTCTCGGATCGCTATTGTCGGATCCGGGTCAGCGTGACTGGCTCGCCGCCCACGCGCGCGAAGATGCTTCGCAGTATGGGTGGGTTACACGTGCCGAGCGGGTGCTGGAGGGGTTGACCCTTGCTGCGCAATCCGATGT
>Ga0255055_10002937_pt1 | contig 11697 bp, 10 predicted proteins | sample JV7_2_27_MG_FD_188633 | JGI IMG/M metagenome (GOLD analysis project Ga0255055, IMG submission 188633) | Seawater microbial communities from Jervis Inlet, British Columbia, Canada - JV7_2_27 | ecosystem: Environmental > Aquatic > Marine > Inlet | place: Canada: British Columbia | collected... | reverse complement strand
TTAAGTCTTTATACAAAGGAACTATATGTAACCCCAAAAGAAGCGCCGTAAATAACCCCTTTTCAGGGTTTCTGCATAGATTGGCTATTAGACTCCAAAAAGGCTTCTACTCTAGCTACGTGAAGCGCCTACCCCCTCCTTTATTTATAGAGGGACTATAGTCTTTTCCGAGCACTAGAGTTCAGGGTAACGAAAGGCACAAAGAAAAAGCTCGAAAGGCTGGTTTTTGTGTTTTTGTGAAAATCAAAGATATATAGCTCTAGTGCAATTTCTTTATCTTAAAGGAGGTTTAAAGTTGTCTATAGCACAGAGGAAGTTTTTCACCGAAGTCGCGGCGCTGGTAGATAAAACTGTGATCGTTACAACTACCACGGGGAAGACGTTTACTGGCACGCTCATCGGCATTAACCCTGACAGTCTAAGTCTTGCCGTAGCTGAAGCAAAGGATGAGACTGGGCAAGTCTCCCACAGGGTTTTCCTAAATGGAAATGTCGTTGCTCAAATATCGAGCACGGACAAACCCTTTGACTTGAAAGCCTTAGCCAACCGCCTTGAAAAAGTGTTTCCAACCATGGTCAAGCTGTATGAGGACCAAGGCTTCATCTGGGTCATGGATAAGGTGAAGCTAACCGAAAAAGGCGTTGTTGAAGGTTCAGGTCCAGCTGCCGAGCGTGTGCAGAGAGTGTATGAACAGTTTATCAGCGAAGCGAAAAGCTAGATAAACCAGCGCATCTGCTGCTTCTCTTTCTTCTTTTCTTCCGCAATGTTCCTGACTAGCCCAAAGGAGTCAAGCACTTTCTTTGTTCGCTCCGCTGTCGCATCCAACTTCGACAAATCAACATTCAAGTTCAAATATTTGTTTACGGCAGTCAAAGCGTATCGTGTGGCGTTCGCGTCTGGGTACATTCCCAGCGTGTCTACCAAAAGGGAAAAGCCTTTTAGATTTCTAAGCTTTCCCAATCCTATGAGAAGACCTGCGATACCGAATATGTGTCCCACCATAACCTTTGTCCTCAAATCCAACGCCTTCTTTATTGTTTCTTGATCTGTGGCGGCGCTATAAATCGCTGGCACACTTCGCACTTCGTCTTTTTTGAAGCCGCCGATGGATATGACAAAACGGCAGCCCAGTTCCTGAGCTATGTCCAACACTTTGCCGCACAATTCGTACTGTCCAAAAGTTGTCAACGCCTGAGTGTTACCATGCCATATGATCAAGTCGCGGCCTCCATCTTCTCGCTTATAATAATAAAGCTCGTTTATCGGTGAACTGGTGCCTCCAGTTTCAGTTGTCACGGCGAAATCTTGGAAAGAGGCGGAAACTATCTGGGCAAAACGTTTCGCCTTCAATTCGCCTATAAGGTGCAAAGCGGCAATGTTGGCTACAAACCCTATGCCCGGTAATCCCTCAATCAAGACGGGATCATTAAGTTTTGGCCTTTCGCTGATTTCAATCGTGCAGACCATAGTTTTTATTCACCTGAACGTTGCGTGTGGGTACTAGAGACCATAGGATATAAGCATGTCTAATTCAAGTTCTGTTCGATTCCCAGTCGTTTATGAAGAGTAAATGTAGGCTTCAAACCTAAACATATACGTGTTTGGTTGAGTTCAGTAGTCAATATTAAGTTCAACCTGCGTTTCTGTTTTTATATAATGGATAGGGTAATCACCGAGAGCACTAGAGTTCAAAGCATTTCCGCGTTATGCTCAAGAATTGCCCTAGTATTCGTGCTAAGGTTTTTTATATTCGTGCAGAATGATTTTCTTAGGTTCACCCGTTGAGTTTCGAGATAAAAGACAAAGACTTGCTCGCGAGAATCGGCAAGCTCAAAACCAAAAGCGGCACAGTGGAAACCCCACTCCTGTTTCCCGTGATAAACCCTACCATCCAACTTGTCTCTCCAAGAAGGCTTAAGGCGGATTTCGGTTTTGAAGCAGTCATAACTAACGCGTACATCCTAAAGAAGCGGTTCCAAAATAAGCCAATAGAGCAGGGCTTACACAAGTTCTTGGATTTCGACGGCGTCGTGATGACTGATTCTGGAGCGTATCAAATTCTTGTTTACGGCGGCGTGGAAGTGAGCCAAGCGGAAATAGTGGAGTACCAAGAACGGATAGGCAGCGACATAGCCACCATCTTGGACATTCCTACGGGCTGGAAAGTAACAAAAGGTCATGCCGCGAAAACAGTGGAGGAAACTCTAAGGCGAGCTAAAGATTTTTTCAAAACGAAAACGCACGATGACATTCTGTGGGTGGGTCCAGTTCAAGGGGGACGCCACTTGGATCTTGTGGCAAAATCCGCCACCGAAACGGGCAGATTGCCCTTCCAAGTGTACGCGCTAGGAAGCCCAACCGAAGTCATGGAAAGTTATCGTTTCGACGTTTTAGTTGGCATGATCCTGGAGGCTAAAATGAATTTGCCCGTTGAAAAACCCCTTCACCTCTTCGGTGCTGGACACCCTGCGATGTTTTCTTTGGCTGTGGCGTTGGGTTGCGACCTCTTCGATTCCGCTGCCTACGCATTGTACGCCCGAGAAAACCGTTACATGACCGAAAACGGCACATGGCGGCTCAACGAACTTGACTATTTTCCCTGTCAATGCTTAAACTGCACGAGTGAGACCCCTAAAGAAGTTATGGAGAAAGCGCCAAAAGAGCGTGAGACATTTCTGGCTGAGCACAACCTCTACGTTTGCCAAGCCGAGCTAAAGCGAATAAAGCAGGCTATAAGAGACGGTAGGCTCTGGGAACACATGGAGCTGCGAGCGCACGCTCATCCCGCCTTGTTTACAGCACTGAAAAAGTTGAAGAACCACGGAGATTTCACTGAAACACACAGTCCAACCGTGAAGAGGCGTGGACTATTCTTCTTTAGTTCTGTCGGGATAGCTCGTCCCGAAGTCGGTCATTATAGAAAACGATTGCTGGAACGCTATTATCCGCCTGACAACACATGCGTTCTCTTGCTTGCGCCTCAAACTCGAAAAAAACCTTTTCATAAGGCACAGGAATTCAAGAAAATCAGGCAAGTTTTCCAACGTTTAGGCGAGGAACTCTCAAGGCGTGTTCATGTTTGCTTCTACGCCGCGCCGTTTGGGTTGATTCCGTTGGAGCTTGATGAGGTTTATCCGCTCTCTCAACATGAAACCGCGCTTCCGCTTGACACGGAAACAATCAATTACGTGGCAGATCAAGTGTCAATGTACATCATGCGCACGCACTACGAAATCGTCGTGCTGCTTCATGATTCTCAGCTTTGGGGCGACAGAGTTAAAAAACTCTGCAAGAGCACATGCTTAGAGAAGGGCAAAGAGTTCAAACTCGTAGATGTCAAAGCGGAAGGAAGCAAAAACATTTTAACTCGTTTAGAGATGATTCTGAGGAAACACTTGAGCGAGTAACCTTGATTCGAGCTGATTTGCACATTCACACCACGTATTCATCCGATTCAACGGTAACGCCCAAAACTCTCGTGGAAAAACTTGTCGCGCACAATTTCATCAAAGTCGCAGCCGTAACCGACCACGACACAGTGAAAGGTCTCAGCGTAACGCAGCAGCTAGCTTCCGCCTATACAGATATCCTGATAATTCCAGGTGTAGAAATAAGCACCCCTCAAGGAGACATAGTGGTATTAGGCACCGAAGAAATGCCACCCAAACCGTGGACCGTGGAAAGAGTCGTTGACTTCGCCCGTGATAGCGGCTGCGTTTCTGTGGTCGCGCATCCTTACCGAGAGTACGGTCTAGGCGACTTGGCAAGAGATTATAAATTTGATGCAATCGAAGTTATTAACGGCGTCTCTTCACCCTCCTCCAACAAGTTGGCTCAAGACTTGACCAAATTGATGGGTTTGCCTGGCGTGGCTGGCAGCGACGCTCACCAACCCTCAGAATTGTACAATGCTTTCACAGAAGTTCAGTCTTCTTTAGACATGGATGAAATCCTCAAAGCACTGAGGAAAGGCATGGTTGCTGTTCATTCAGTAGGGAGGTCAATACATTTTTAAAAGAGCGCGTCAGTTCATGGTTATTCATTAGCTGTCAAAGAAAAGGATTGGTCTTGATTGCAGATTGAATTTTTGGGTGGAGCCCGCGAGGTCGGCAGGATAGGAATAGCCGTTAAATCTAGCAAAACTCAGGTTTTGTTAGACTACGGAGTAATGCTTGGCCGCGAACCGGGTTTTCCAATGCACGTTCCTCCAAAAGAAGTTGACGGTTTGATTTTAACCCACAGCCATCTCGACCATTCAGGTGCTCTTCCAATCTTTTACATTGACGGCAAAATACCGTTGTACACAAACAAACTGAATTTAGACTTAGCACAACTTTTGATCAAAGACTTTATTCATCTTTCTGGTTATTATTTGCCTTTTGAATATTTAGAATTAGAAACCATGATGCAAAGCAACAAGCATTTGGATTTTGGCGTTGAAGAAAAGTTGGGTGACATGCGCTTTCAGCTTTTGAACGCTGGGCACACACCTGGAAGCGCCCAAGTGCTAATTGAAGCTAAAGGTAAAAGATTGCTTTACACGAGCGACTTCAACACTACCAGTAGCCAGCTTCTGGCAGGAGCCAAGATGGATTACGGCGACTTGGACGCCGTGATCATAGAAAGCACCTATGCAAACGAGGATCATGCAGAACGTTCAGAACTCGAAAAACGCTTTGTGGAATCTGTTACAGAAGTAGTTGAGAAAGGCGGAATTGCTCTGATACCCGCCTTCGGAGTTGGAAGGTCCCAGGAAATAGCATGCATACTTGCGGCTTATCACTTTAAGTACCCAATCATTTTGGACGGCATGGTCCGCGAAGCAAGCAGAATAATAATGAACCACAAAGAGTTCCTGAGAGACCCGAAATTGTTCATGAACGCCATGCGCTCGGCTGATTGGGTTGAAGGCTGGAGAGACCGACGAAAAGCTATCAAGACCCCCCGTGCGATCATCTCGACCGCAGGCATGCTTAAAGGCGGTCCAGCTGCCTTCTACGTGTCAAAAATCGGGAAAAAAGCCAATAGCGCAATTTTCTTAGTGAGCTACCAAATCCCGGGAACGCCTGGAAAAGAGCTTCTGGACAAGGGCATCTGCACTATTGACGGCAAAGTGCGCAAAGTTAAAGCCCGTTATGAACATTTCGATTTCTCCTCACACTGTGGGGCAGGTCAACTAAAGGAGGTTTTGCGAAAACTCGGAGGAAAGCCGAAAGTTTTCGTTGTTCATGGCGATGAAGAAAACTGTGAGGTTTTTGCGAATTGGACTAAATCCGAGCTCGGCTTGGATGCTGTTGCGCCAAAGACTGGCGAAACATTTGAGGTTTAGAGCGCGCGCGATGGCAATTAGTGTGAAGGCAGTCTTCAACGGTAGCATGAGACCAACTTTTACCTCTTGTCGTACAAATAGTAAAAAGTTAAGGCTTTGCCTGTCCAAACCATTTCTTGAAGACTTCGCGAATTTTTAGCGGACCTTCCAGCACAAACAAGCCTTCCATACGTTCTAGTTTCTTGACTTGCTCCACTTCTTCCTTTCTAACTCTCAGTTTCATTTCTTTGCCGTTTGGGAGCTTCGTGTACACTGTGCCTTCTTTATAGTCTGTTGGTGCAATGTAAACAGGCATAAACGCTTTCAAACTCATTATGGTGGCGTTTGTGAGCAAGGTGTCGCCTATACTGTTTGCGATTTTTGAAACCGTGTTTGATGTGGCAGGAGCAATGAGTAAAAACTCGTATTTGCGCATTTGCATCCACGCAGCTAGGAAAGGCGTGTTGGAATTAAGCTCAACTCTAACTTTTTCGAAGTTTTGTCTCAAATCATCTTCAAGCCTGTAGTATTTCAGGACAATATCTGCCGCTTTTGAAAGAAACACCTGTATCTCCACCGTGTTATCGTATTCTTTCTCTAATTCCTTCATGACTTCTAGGAAGTCAGCGATTTTGTCGCCGCCGCCCGTAATTCCCCAAGCTACCTTCTTTTTCTTAACTTTACCCTGTTCCGCAACCATGTTCACTTTCTCCCTTTATCATGTCTCATATTTCTTTAGAAACGCAGCGAACTTTTTTACTGTTTTCTTTAAGCTTCTGAAGCCTTCCTCGTCTTGCTTCACTCCTTCCAAAGTGTCGTTTGTCCACAAGGTGGCACCTAGGTTGGCGCCGAAAAATCCGCCGCTGACAGGCACAATGCCGTTAAGGATGTAAAAGGTCAAGATTTGCTGCAATGCCGCTTCCTGCCCGCCGATTCTGTCTCCTCCCAAAGCGACGCCCATACCGACTTTATACTTGAAGAAATTGCGGTCTCCAGCTACTGCAGCACGGCATCTGTCCATGACGGCTTTGGTCTGGGCACTGACGCCACCGTTATAGACTGGCGTAGCAAAGATTATTCCCTTAGCCTCTTTCAGTAAGGCGTATACTTCTTGCATGTCATCTTTGAAAACGCACTCTTTATGCGTTAAGCAATGGTCGCAGTGGATGCAAAAGTTGGTGTTTTTTCCTCTGACGGTGAAGAAACGCGTTTCAAAACCCTTCTCCGCAAGAATCCGCAAAGCTTCTTTCAAAACGTGCTCGGTGGCTTGCTGTCGCGGACTACCACAGATGCCAACAATTATCATAGCTCATCCAAACTCAATATGCACTTGTGAACATTAAACTTTCCTAAACCAAAGTACACGGACAATGCGTAACTTCAGTTTTGTGCTATTTACCATTTCACAGAGTGAACTCTGGGGCACTAATGACTTAAGTCCTTACATAAGGGCGGGAGCAGTCTTTTTCACATGCTATAGTACACGTTCTCCACAAGATGAGATTCTGAAAAAAGCAAAGAAAAGAACTGGAAAAAGAAAGTTATGGTTTATTCAGCTTCATAGAAATCTTGTGGTTTCGGCGGTGTCGACGACAAGCCTCTGCGTTCTCTGATCTGCTCTATGATATCAGTTTGCATTTGCTCTGGGACTGGTGCCCAGCGGCTGAACTGAGTAGCCCAGAAGGCTCTGCCTTGGGTTGACGAGCGCAGTTCATCTGCGATTCCAAAAGATTCTGACACTGGCATTTCGGCTTTAACAATAACCATTTCCTCTTCGTTTGTCATGCTCAAGATTTTGCCACGGCGTTTCTGCACCAAGGCTAGAACTGGGCTGACGAAGTTGTTTGGAACCTTGCATTCGAAGCTTATTAGCGGCTCTAAGAGTTTCGGGTCGCTCAGCAGGAAAGCACACCATATTGGACGCCAAGTCATAGGCAATATCTGCGCAGGTCCCCTGTGCACCGGATCCTCATGAACCGTAATGTCTTCCAAATTAACTTTCAACCCGTAAGCTGGCTCCTTCGCTAAAACTGAAGTGTGCACCGCTTCACGAAAGCCCGATTTCACGTGGTCTAACACTTCATCAACGTATTGCCTTCCTTTTATTTTGTTGACGAGTATGTTGTTTTCTTCGATTGCTATGACATGTCGAGCGTCATCCGTTGACCAACCTAACGCTTTGAGGTTTTTCTGTCTTTCTTCCCGGGTTTGCATCTCTGAAATTTTATCTGTTTTTATTGCTTCAATGATTTCTTCCGGCAATTTTTCCATGGTCACCCACAGTTTGCTATGCTTGTTGGGGCTTTTACCCATCACAGCACGGCCTGTGTAATCGTGGCTGATGGTTTCACGGTAGATCACGATGGGCTTGCTAAGTTTCACTTTCAATCCTGCTTCTTGCATTCGGTACGCCGTGATCTCAAGGTGAAGTTCACCCATGCCGCTTAATAGGAATTCTCCGCTTTCCTTATCCATCTTAAAATGCAAGTTAGGATCTTCAGTCGTCAGCTTATGCATAACCTTGTCGAAAAGCGGCAGATCTTTAACGTCTTCCGGCTCCACTGCAACCGTAACCACTGGATCTGTCACGTACTTTAACCCTTCAAACGAGTGTGTTTCCACGCCGTCTTCTGCGACGGTTTCGCCCACGTGGATGGATGGTAACCCTGAAACGGCGGCGATGTTTCCTGCCGGAATGCGGTTTACGATAACTCTGTCGGTTACCATGCTCATGTAAACCTGCTGCACAGTGCCTTTTTGGCGGCTGTTTACAAGCTGGACAGTTTTTCCTTTTTTCACCGAGCCGCTGAAGACTCGGCCTATGGCAACAGTTCCACTGTGAGGGTCAACCTCGATGGTGCTGATGCACATGAGAAGCGGTCCATTCGGGTCAACCTTGGCCATGCCCTTGCCTGTCGAGCTGTCGGCTTTGCCTGGCCAAATCTGGCTCTGCCTGTAGGGCTGGGCTTCCAGCGGATTCGGCAAGTGCTGACAGAACATGTCCAAAATCGGCTCGTACACTGGCGCTTTCTTGCTTAATTCTTCAATTCTCTTTCCAACTTCTTCTGGATCACCAGTGTAAGCGTCGATAATGTCTTTGAACGTAATGCTTTTTGCTTTCATGTGGGGCAGATTTAGTCCCCATTTGTGGAGGGCGGAGCCAAAAGCTACGCGACCGTCTTCAACTTTTACTTGCCAATCTTTCTTGTGTTCAGGCGGTGCGTACTTTTCTATGAGCGTGTTTACCCTCACGATGATTTTTGCGAACTTGCGTTGAACCTCCTCGGGTGTCAATTTGATTTCCTTTATGAGCCTGTCAACCTTGTTGATGAAAAGGATTGGTTTCACGCGTTCTCGCAAAGCCTGCATAAGCACGGTTTCTGTTTGAGTCATGGGGCCTTCAACGGCATCTACGACGACGAGGGCACCGTCTACTGCGCGGAGACTTCTGGTTACGGCTCCGCTGAAATCTATGTGCCCTGGAGTGTCTATGAGGTTTATGAGAAAGTCTTTTCCTTCGAGGGTGTGAGTTAGGCTGATGTTTGAGGCGAAAACGGTCATCTGCCGTTTCTGTTCAAGTTCCCACGAGTCCAGAAACAGTTTCTGGCCGGCTGTCTGTTCGCTGATTATGCCTGCGGCTGCTAATAGGCTGTCTGAAAGGGTGGTTTTTCCATGGTCTACGTGGGCGATTATGCTGGTGTTTCTTATTATTTCTGGAGTGTCCATCAGTTTGACAATGTCATCAACTTGTTTATACCGTGACATGACTAAATACTCTCCAATTTACATAAATAGGCTTTAGCCTGCTGGGGTTCAGCAAAGAGTTCATTTTTAACGGATCGAAGCATTTTCTAATTCTCTCTTAAAGAGATAAGCTACATGGAAATGAAAACTGTCGCCTATTAACTTTATGGCAAACGTTTTTGGAATATTTGATGAAAACGCGAATAATGAGTTAATAATTACAAGAATAACTAACTATCTTGGTTGGAGTTCTCTTATTTTAGAAAAAGCTACCAGTTATTTTTCAATAAGCCTGAAAGTAGTGTCGTTAAGCCACGGCTGCGACGAGGCGCACAAGCGCATCCACTTTCACTGTGCCAATGAAGGCAAGACAATCGTGTACCTAGAAGCAAAACCCAAAGTTTGGGGACAAGCAGTACGGAACTGCGGCGTGACTGACGAATGCGATTACGCATACACCTGCGTTCACTTCTCAGGAAAAATATTCCTAGTTGACGATTTAGACGAGAAGTACCACACCATGGAAGTAATGATGAGGTAGCTTTCCGAGAATCCAGAGGAGACATTAGCTAAGATAAAACCTGAAAAACTGGCAAAAACAGCAATGGGCAGAATCGACGCAAGCTACATGACGAGCAAGCAACACCAAAACCCGAAACTGTAAGCAGCGGAAAAAAAACAGTCTCTGTCAAGAAAACTTAATTAGTTAAAAGCCAATTTATTCACTTCGCAACATCTGGAGCCCAGGTAGTATAGTACGGTCTAGTATAAGCGGCTGTCGCCCGCTAGACCCGGGTTCGAATCCCGGCCTGGGCGCCATCTTTTCCATTTTAGTTATGGTAATTAGGAAAGCGTAAATAGCATAATGTTATATTTATCTAATATAAAGTTAGAAATAGATAATGCGGTTCAAAAATTGACTAAACACATCATAACATGGCTGCGCGCGCTATTCGCCTTAGGAGTTTAGCGCGCGCTTGGCGCTCCTACAGTCTTATCCCGCTTCAGATTTTAGCTCTTGTCTATAGACTTTACAGAGACTGTTTTCTAGCAGTTTCTTGTTGAAACTTGCCTCAGTTTTTGCTTAAGACACCTTGATTTTTGAGTTTTTTCACTGCGGAAAGCATATGAAACCGTTGCAGCAATCATTCAAGATTAACATGCGCCATAGCTCTAGACCTGCCAAAACCAGATCTTCCCATAATTGGTTACTCAAACTAATAAAATGCAGCAACAGTTCCGTCGTTGAAGAACACCAGATAGTTACACGCGCTTCTCAACGCAGCTTGTGCGTCTTGTGCAAAGGGTCTAGATTTCTCTGTGGCAAAACTCGTTGCCCAATAATGGTCAAAGTCAACTATTACCTGAAAAGTGTACCCTTGATGTCAAGCGAAGACATTGCAGGCGCCTCTCCTCCCAGTGTGTTCATAGGAAGAATCGGTTATCCCCACGTCTACGCTGGGCCACTCGTGCCACCCGTTAACGAAGACACCAGCCTTTACGACCTGCCAGAACTGTGGTTCGGAAGGTCAATTGACGAAATCGTAGGCTTCCGTTCGTTGCTCGTACGTGGTAAACACCGAGTTCACGTGCAAAAGTTCATGCAAGCTGGCAAGATAATTGAGCAAACTCGCGAGTTAGCCCTCGCAGAAAAAAGCGTGGGCATCGAGTTAAACCTTACAAAAAAGCCCCGAGGTACCATATTCATGGACGCCGCTGTCCAACCCTTCGGTCCGTCTGCGCCCATAAGAGACTTGCACGTTGGCAACGTGCGGTTCGACAACAGAATAGAAAAAGCCTACTACGACACCGATTTACGCGCCACACAGGCTATTTTGAAGCTTTACAACCGAGGCGTTATGGTCACGAAAATCCAGAGAGCCTTCAGCGTTGGCGCCTTCGGCATAGAAAAAAACAGGCGCTTAGTCCCAACTCGCTGGAGCATAACAGCCGTGGACGATATAGTCTCCAAAAACTTGGCTGTAAAAGTGAAGACTTTCCCTGAGATAAACGAGTACCGCGTCTACGAGTCACAGTATTTGGATAATGTTTTTGAGGTTTTAATGATCCCAGCCGCTTGGAGCTACGAGTCCATGGAGGCGTGGTACCCTGGCACAGTGTGGAATCCCCACGGCAGGAGCACGGCAATATTCTCAGACTGGGAAGGCAACAACGGGCGAACAACCTACGCGGAGATAGGCGGCTGCTACTACTCGGCGCGGTTGGCGGTTTGCGAGCAGCTAGTCAAGGAAAGACGGCAAGCTACCGTGATCGTGTTGCGTGAAGCTCGTCCAGGATACATAATGCCCGTTGGCGTATGGCAAGTGCGAGAAAACGTCCGGAATGCCATGCGCCAGAATCCGCATCTTTTCAACACTCTGGATGAATCTTTAGAATTCATCAGCGACAGATTTGAGATTCCGCTGCAACGGTGGATACTGCAAAGCGAGCTTTTGAAGAACGCGCTTTTTCAAAAGAAGATTACAGCCTTTTTCTCAGGCAGTATCAGAACTTAATGACAAATCTTAAAACGATGCCGCTCTCCATTATATTAAGGGACCCTCATGTCAGGAACCGGCTCGGCATTCAAGGAATTTATTTTGCCTTTTTCAGTTCTTTCAGAAAATCGCAAGGCCCCCTTCACG
>Ga0255055_10002936_pt1 | contig 11702 bp, 8 predicted proteins | sample JV7_2_27_MG_FD_188633 | JGI IMG/M metagenome (GOLD analysis project Ga0255055, IMG submission 188633) | Seawater microbial communities from Jervis Inlet, British Columbia, Canada - JV7_2_27 | ecosystem: Environmental > Aquatic > Marine > Inlet | place: Canada: British Columbia | collected... | reverse complement strand
CGAAGATTTCAAGCAGAACGCGTCAGCCAACTACAACGGTTCGGCTGAAAAAGAGAAAACCGACCGAAATATTCAAATAAAATCGAAAGTAAGAACAATATTGCTCTTTAGCATTGCCGGATTTATCTTTATTATTCTGATGGGTCTCGTCATTCGTACCAGTGTTTATAATACGGATAAATATTATCTGAGATCCGCAGCCGGTGCCGTGGAGCTCTGGCAAGGGACCTTTTCTCCAGGAGGAAAAAAACGGATTCTGATTATGCCCGGGGTGCATATCCCGCAAAAAATAAAAGAAGTTTATGCCCAAGAAGAAGTTTATCCAATGGCATTTAATTTCTATGTCAGCAAAGCCGATGCCCTGATGGAAGTGCCGGGCATGCCGGAGTTCGTCGGCATTAAGTCCTATCTAAATAGAGCGCTGTCCTTTGCCACTACCGAGGAACTTCGCCAGACAGCACACAGGCGCATCAACCAGATTGATCGCTTGATCCTGCTTTACAAGGCGGATGTGGCCGCCATCAAGGGGACCCGCAGCGGTCTTGAAAAGGCCCTGGATTATCTGGACCAGGCGGCCAAACTAAATCCCGATGATATTGAAACCGAACTCATCAAAAAGAAAAAAGCATCGATTCGTGAATTGCTAAATACACTTAAGGAAACAACAAAATAACAAAATGACCACCAAACGCATTCTTATATTTGCGCCTCTTCTGCTCACCTTGATCCTGCTGCAATCCTATTTCTGGGTTCCCACCTACGAACAACAGGCAAAGGGCAACCCCGAGCGTTTGAATCAATACATCAATGCATCCATCGGAGATGCCGCCATTCTTATCCCGATTTTATCCGCGGACAGCGCCAGCAGCGAAATAGAAGGAAAAGTTTTTGAAGGTCTGATTGACCGCGATGAGGATCTGAATTTCAGGGGGCGCCTGGCCAAAACCTGGAAAATTTATGAAGAAGCCTATTTTTATATCAATGCGGCGGCCGAAATACCCAACCACGGCCGTTTAAATCCGCAGGCAATTGTAGAACTGCTACAAAATTATAAACAAAAAGAACATCTATCTTCCCCGGCGCTGAAACAAACACTGGACAACATAAAAGCCATTGCGTTGATTCCGTCGCGCACTTACACGCTGACGCGGTTAAATAAAACCTCCCCTGACGACCCCAAAAAGAGCGAAATAAAAATCAGCGTTTCAGCGCCTGCCCGAGTTAAACTGGCTTTAGATAAGGTTGACCAGGATCTCTTTGCCAATTTAAGGCATCTCCTCGGTGATCAATATTTTTCGAGTTTTGGCGCACAGCAATATTTGAGGACTCAAGGCCCAATCGACAAAAAACTGCTATCATCTTATGCCCGTGAATTACTGCCGGCAATCGAACACAATCCGGTTATCGAATTTAACCTGCGCGCAAACGTTAAATTTCATGACGATCATATATTTGATGCCCACGATGTCAAATTCACCTATGAAGCGATTATGGATCCCAGAAATCTTTCGCCCCGTATCGCTGATTACGAGCCGGTAAAAGAAGTGGCGGTGATCGATCCGCTTAGCGTTCGCATTGTTTATAAACGACTGTACTCGCCGGCCTTAGGAACCTGGGGCATGGGGATCCTGCCTGAACACCGCCTTAACTCGCAAGCCCTGAAAGCAGAAGCGCTTAAACTCGGCCAAGATCCGGCCGACTTCACCATACGGCAAAGCGCCTTTAAGCGCCATCCCATCGGATGCGGGCCTTTTGTATTTCGCGAGTGGAAATCCGATCGATTTATCATCCTGGATCGCTTTGACGATTACTGGGAGGGACCGCCCCATTATAAAAAATATATATTTCGGGTACTGCCCGATTTGTTGACCCAGGAAATCGAATTTTACGCCGGGACCATCGACAGCTACGGCGTGCAACCCCATCAGGTCAAACGCCTGAAAGCCGACCCCAGATTCCAGAGTTTTTCCGGCCCCTCTTTCGGCTATTCCTACATCGGTTACAACATGCGCCGCGAACCCTTTGATGATCGGCGCGTCCGTCAAGCCCTGGGCATGGCGATCGATGTAAACAAAATTATTGAATACGTCCTTTATAACCAGGGAGAAAGAATCACCGGTCCATTCGTCAAGCAGACCGATTTCTATAACCCTAATATCAAACCCGTTCCTTATGATCCAGAAAGGGCCCTAAAATTACTGGCTGAAGCCGGATGGCAGCGCAATGCCGAAGGCTGGCTTGAAAAAAATGGCAAGCGGCTGCAATTTACGCTCATCACCAACAACGGCAATGACATTCGCAAGGCCATCCTGGCCATTGCGCAGGATTCCTGGAAGCAAATCGGTATCGATGTGCGTACCGATCTTGTGGAATGGGCCGTTTTTATTCAGGAGCGGGTCAATAAAATGAACTTTGACGCCCTGGTGCTGGGCTGGTCAATGGGGATCGACCCGGACTTATATCAGATATGGCATTCCAGCCAGACCGGTTTTAACCAGCTTAATTTTGTCGCTTTTAAAAACAAAGAAGCCGATGATCTGATTGTTAAAATCAGACAGGAATATAATCACGAACAACAGGTCCAATACTCCCACCGCTTGCATAAGATTATCGCCCATGAACAGCCCTACACCTTTTTGTATGTCGGCAAATGGACCGCGGTTCTGGACAAACGGATCGTCATACGTGAAGTCGATGATACCGCAGGCGTCGTTTATAAAGAAATAACCCCGACCCAAACGGGCAGCTACACCTTTCATTTTAATAAATGGATCAAGCTCCCAGAAATGCCGGAGCTCACTCCATAGGAAGTTAAAGGAATTTGAGATGTTGTCATTTATCGGACGCAGCATTGTCCAGAAAATCATAACCCTGTTTTTTGTCTCGATTGTTTCTTTTTTGATTATTCATCTGGCCCCCGGCGAACCCAGCCAGGTGGATCCTCTGAATCCCAAATTCACCCCCGAAATGGTTGAAAGATTTCGTGAAGAATTTCATCTGGATAAACCGCTTTACCTGCAATATCTCTATTTTTACGGCGACCTGTTCACCGGCAAAACCATTTCCTGGAAGGATAACCTGCCTGTCCTAAAAAAGATCTGGGAACGGTTTTTGAACAGTCTTCCACTGTTTATTGTAGGCACCATTCTAACCTGGACCATCTCTTTTCCGGTCGGAATCCGCTCGGCACTTTTCAGAGGCGGATTCTATGACCGCAGCTCAACGTTTTTTGCGTATCTTTTAATCTCAATCCCGGGCTTCTTTTTCGCCTACATTCTTATTATTTTCGTGGTCACTCAATTTCAGGTTCCGGTTATCGGGATGGAGACATTTGGAATTAGCGACACGGCCTGGTCCAACAGGGCCATGGATAGAATCTGGCATCTATTGCTGCCTTCCCTTTTGGGTGCGACCGGCGGCATCGCCGTGCTTTCGCGCTATGTTCGCAGCCAGATGCTCGAGGTCGAAGGTCAGGATTACGTCCGCACGGCCAAAGCCAAAGGGCTGCCACCGGATCAGGTGCATTACAAACATGCCCTGCGCAACGCCCTGCTGCCTTTTGTGACCATGTTTGGACTGATTCTGCCCGGTCTGATCGGCGGATCCGTCATTATCGAAACTATATTTGCATGGCCCGGTATGGGCCGAATGGGTTATGAGGCGATCCTGGCCCGCGATTATCCGGTCATTCTAACCCTTAACTTTGTCTCCGCAGTGCTGGTGCTGATCGGAACCTTTATTTCAGACCTGCTTTATCTGGTGGTAGACCCCAGAATTCGGTTGTAATGGATATAACCCCTCATACAGAACCATACGCGCAAGATTTCCAGCTGGATGAACCACTGGCGCCCAAACGGACCCGCCTGGAGGAGTTCTGGCGCCTTTTCAAACAAAACAAGATGGCCATTGCCGGAATGGTTTTTTTCATTGTTTTCTTCGTGGTGGCAATCATCGGCCTGGCATTAACCCGCGGCAACGACCCTGTTCTGAATCCGGCGATGGTGCGCCTGCAAGAAAAGTTACGCCCACCGCTGGCCAAGCCCAATTTTGAAATGCTGCGACCCAATGAAGTCCCGACGCTGGGCGTGTACGTATTCGGTACCGATGACCTGGGACGCGATGTTTTTGCGAGAATGCTGCAGGGCTCCTGGGTATCTTTGACCGTCGGCTTTGTGGCGGTTGGCATCGCGATTATTATCGGTCTCTTTTTGGGCGGAATTGCGGGTTACTATGGACACCGTCATATTCGCGTAGAACAGCTAATTGCCGCTGGTTTTTTAATGGCAGGTGCAATTTTACTGATGGCAGATCTGATTTGGGTGGGAACTGTGTTTTTGTTTTGCGGTCTGGCCTGCATTCTAATATCGTTTTCGACGAAAAAATTCGCACGATCCAAAACCAGACCCGCCTGGACACGCTTCTGGCACTTCAATACCATCTCCGTAGATACGCTTATTATGCGATTTGTGGATATCATGCTGTGCTTTCCGAGCTTCTTTCTGATTCTGACGGTCGTGGCGCTGCTGCCCGCCAGCATTTACAACATCATGATCGTTATTGGATTAACGAGCTGGATGGGCACCACCCGGTTTGTGCGCGCTGAATTTCTTTCATTGCGGGAACAGGATTTTGTGGCCGCCGCCCGGGCTCTGGGACTAAACGACTTTCGAATCATCTTCCGCCATATGATGCCCAATGCCGTTGCGCCGGTGCTGGTTTCGGCAACCATCGGTATTGCATCCGCGATTTTAACCGAAGCCGGCCTGAGTTTTCTGGGATTCGGCGTCCCACCCCCGTATGCCACCTGGGGAAATATTTTATCGGGCGGCAAAGGATTTATTTTTGACGCCCCCTGGCTGACTTTCGTGCCGGGAATTGCGATATTGATTGTAGTGCTGTCATTTAACCTGTTTGGAGAAGGCTTGCGCGACGTAATGAACCCAAAGTTGCGAGAACGTAATTAAAGGAGGCCTCATATTAAATCCTGAACGCCCTAAAATTGCTAAATGCGAATAGCCCGTTGTCTGTTATTGATAAAACCGCTTTTTAAAAATCTGCAACGGACCACTAACAACAGACAACGCACACTTTCTAAAGCCAAATGGAAGATGATCACATAAAATGCAGGACAAAAACGATATACTGCTTTCAGTAGTAAATTTGAAAGTTTACTTTCGCAGTGAGGATGAAGTTGCGCGGGCGGTGGACGGGGTCAGTTTCGATGTGCACCGCGAAGAAACCGTCTGTCTGGTGGGTGAGTCCGGTTGCGGCAAAACCGTAACCGCTCTAAGCATCATGGGTCTGGTTCCGATCCCGCCCGGCGAAATTGCAGACGGCCGGGTTTTATTTCGCGATCAAATGCTGCTGGATTTCAACGATACCGAAATGCAAGAAATCCGCGGCAATCAAATTGCCATGGTATTTCAGGAACCCCTGACATCTTTGAACCCGGTCTTTACCATCGGGGATCAGATCGGAGAAGCCATTCGCACACACGAAGACATACCCGCAAGCGAGGTCACCCGTCGCAGTGAACAGCTATTAAAAGATGTCGGTATCGCCTCAGCGGAGCAACGTCTCAGTGATTACCCCCATCAACTCAGCGGCGGGCAGCTTCAGCGTGTCATGATTGCCATGGCCCTGGCCTGCAGCCCGGACTTGATCATTGCGGATGAGCCCACCACAGCGCTGGATGTCACCGTACAGGCCCAAATTTTACGCCTGCTGGACTCAATTCAAAAACTGCGCTCCATGTCGGTTTTGTATATCACCCATGACCTGGGTGTGGTCTCAAAGATAGCCGATCGCGTATGTGTCATGTATGCCGGCATCATCGCAGAACGGGGTAAAAGGCAGGATATTTTCAAAAACCCAAAACATCCCTACACCCAGGCGCTGCTGGCATCGCTTCCCAATCGCGAAAAAAGGGGCCAGCGCCTCTATAGTATCCCGGGCACGGTGCCAAATCCGGCCTATAAACCCGCTGGTTGCCCGTTTCATCCGCGCTGCCAGCACGCCATCCAAATCTGCCGTGCACAATATCCGGGAATGTGTGATTATGGAGACGGGCACCACGCCCGCTGTCCCGTGCTATTCGACGGCGGCAAGGCTACATGGTGCAAATAAAATGAAGTAATGAATTGATGGAGCAATCTTGATTTTAGGTTTAGGAATTTGGATTTCGGATTGAAACGGCTGGAAATTGATGCTTAGCCATTTAGGCGGTCGTTAAATCCAAAATCCGAGATCTAAAATCCAAAATATGAATAGATTCGATTATCCTATGAACGAAATTAATTCACATAACGCCACCATTCTTCAGGTCGAAGACCTGAAAAAATACTTTCCCATTCGAAGAGGATTTTTCCAACGCGTCACCAGCTGGGTCCGGGCAGTGGAAAACGTATCCTTTATGATCAAAGAGGGCCAGACGCTGGGTCTGGTGGGTGAAAGCGGATGCGGTAAAACAACGGTTGCCCGGTTGATCTTAAAGCTCTTAGAAGCAGACGCAGGCAAAATTGTCTTTAGCGGACAGAATATTACCGATCTTAGCGAAGCAGAAATGAAGCCCCTGCGTAAAGAAATCCAAATTATCTTTCAGGACCCTTACGGTTCCTTGAACCCCAGAATGACCATCGGCCAATCCATTAGCGAGGGGCTTAAAATTGCCGGCCTTGATAATCGCTCCGAGATACAACAGCGTCTTGAAAAACTCCTGAAAATGGTCGGCATGTCACCGGCTAGCATCGATCGCTTCCCCCATGAATTCAGCGGTGGTCAGCGCCAGAGAATCGGTATTGCCCGGGCCTTAAGTGTTGAACCCGCTTTGATTATTTGTGATGAACCCGTATCGGCCCTGGATGTATCGATCCAGGCCCAGATTATTAACCTTTTAAAAGACCTGCAGACACAGCTAAACCTGAGTTATCTTTTTATCTCCCATGATCTAAATGTGGTGGGTTATCTTTGCGATAGGGTGGCCGTGATGTACAAAGGCCATATCATGGAATATTCACCGGCCGATGAACTTTTTGACAATCCCATTCACCCCTATACCCATCTGCTGCTGTCTGCCATTCCGGACTCCGGCCGAAGCGATAAAAGCGACATGAATGCAATCGGAGATGAGCCCGCCAAGACCGTTAATCCGCCTGCCGGGTGCAGCTTCCAGAATCGCTGCCCCATAAGCGAAGACCGCTGCACACAATCCGATATCGATTTTGAAAAAGTGGGTGAAGACCATATGGTTCGCTGCTGGAAAACCGCCAAAGACGGCTCCTATCAATTTTTTTCTTGATTGGGTGTTTTCAGCGCCCGCACCGATTAAGACATTGCCGTGCCTTTGTATTTTCCGCCCATGGCGGAAAAATCCAAGCCACCCGCTCTGCGGGTGGTCGGCGACTCCTTCTACAAAACCTTTAACTTAATCCGCAGCAGTTTATGGCAATTAGACAAAAATGAGAAGGGAACAAGATACGTGTACAGCACCGATGCCAACACCCCCCCGCCCGAAATTAATCAGCGGCTTGACCAGTTAAAAAATCGGCTTGAAGAAAACAGCGTTGGCGCCGCTCTGATTGTGCAACGTGCCGACCTGTTTTATTTTAGCGGCAGCATTCAAGAAGCCCATCTGTATGTTCCGGTTGATGATGATCCGATTTTAATGGTCTTTAAAAGCCTTGAGCGCGCCATGGCCGAATCGTCTATAAGCCGCATCGTACCCCTGGAATCGCCCAGAGCAGTCCCTGAGATTCTGGGACAATATAACTATGTGTTGCCGCAAACCATCGGACTGGAACTGGATGTTTTGCCCACCAATTTATACTTTCGCTACCAACGGTTATTTGAAGACAAAGACCTGGTTGACATATCCCATCTGATTCGTCTGGTAAGAGCAATTAAATCCCCTTATGAAATTGAAATGATGCGCCGGGCCGCTAAATTGTCCGATCAGGTGGCCGCACGCATTCCGGAACTTCTGCACGAGGGCATAACCGAACTGGAGCTGGCCGGTCAGGTAGAGGCCGAAGCCCGCAAACGGGGTCATCAGGGGATTGTGCGCATGCGCTTGTGGGGCAGTGAAATGTTTTACGGACACCTGATGGCCGGTGCCGGGAGCGCAGTGCCCAGTTTTCTGTCCTCTCCCACCGGGGGCATCGGTGCCAGTCCGGCGGTGGCTCAGGGAGCCAGTTTTAGGCCCATCCAACGGCATGAGCCGCTGGTGGTGGACTACGTATTTGCATTAAACGGTTATTATTCCGATCATACGCGCATTTTTTCAATCGGTGATCTGCCGGATGATTTGATGGCGGCGCATGCGGCTATGCTCGAGGTACAAGATCTAATAAAAAAAGAGGCCCAACCGGGCGTCCAATGCGATCAAATTTACGAAATGGCCCTGGAGCGCACACGCCAGTTTGGCTATGCCAAATACTTTCAGGGAGCAGACAGCGAGCGCGTCCGATTCGTCGGCCATGGCGTGGGAGTCGAGCTGGATGAGTACCCCTTTTTAGCAGCCGGACAAAAAATGGCCCTTCAGGAAAATATGACTCTGGCCCTGGAGCCCAAACTGATTTTTCCGGAAAAAGGCGTTGTCGGAATTGAAAACACCCATGTGGTGACTGCCAAAGGATTGGATCAGCTAGGGCGTTTTCAAGATGAAATAATCGTTATTTAGTTTAATTTCCTTGATAAATTGCAATGAGGCATCTATTTAATACAAAAAAAAATCAAAATTCGAAATCCGAATCTCGAAATGCGAAACAAATCCGAATATCAAATAACCAAAATTCAAAACTCGTTTAGGACATTTGAATTTAGAATTTAATAAATTGTTTCGGGTTTCGGATTTCCGGTTTTATCTGAATTTGGAGGTAAAACACTGATGATGAAGTCCATTAAATCGCCTGCTGAATTAAGGGATCCCGAACCCGGGAGTGGACCCTCCCCACCAGCGGAGCGGCCCGGGGCTGCGTTCAGGCTAATCTGGTGATGCTGCCGCAGGATGAATCCTTTAATTTTTTGCTTTTTTGCGTCCGCAATCCCAAACCCTGCCCGATATTGGATGTACTGGAGCCCGGGCAGGTCGAACCTGCCATCGCTCCCGGAGCGGATCTGCGAAGCGATCTGTGCCGCTATCGTATTTTTGAAAACGGACAATTCAAAACGGAATCAGAATAGAATAATGATACAAATCATAATCGTTTTCGCAAAATTGTAGCTCATTGCTTTCAATTCTTTTGCCGACGGTCGATTAGATTTGCACGGCAGCATTTATGCTATCTTCCATTTTCAAAAGCGCCCGCTGAGCCGCATCCATTGATATGGGCTCAAAAAGGACTTCATCTCCGGGTTTGATTTGTCCCAGCTGGGGAAGATCGGCGGATACAACAGTGGCAATTTTGCGGTACCCGCCCGTAACTGTCTCCCCTAAAATGATAATCGGTTTACCGTCTCCCGGAACCTGAATGCATCCTGCAATAAGACCCTCCGATATGATGGATTCAGCCGTATCGCTTTTTTTTTCAACGAGCGGTCCATGCAATCGAATACCGGTGCGGTCGGATTGAGGCGCAACCGTATATCTTGAATTGGTGAAGATACGCTTGGCTTCGTCGGTAAAGTCAGCATCCTGCGGCCCCCAGACAATTCGCAACGTCCAGGTACCAGGATAGTCCGGAATCCATCGGGCTCTCATTTCACGGCCCGCAGCCGCCAATTTCAGCTGGGGTGATTCGACAAGCAGCACATCCCCCTTTTGAAGCGCGCGACCCTCGAATCCGCCAAAACCGGCCGGGAGATTGGTGGACAAGCTGCCCAACAAAGACAACACCTCGAGTTTACCGCCAAGTGCCACATAGGCGCGACAGCCGCTCTCAGGACCGGCAAAGGAGATAACCTCATCTTTTTTCAGGACATGCGAACGCCACATTTCAAGGGGGCGTTTATTGACCTGCGGTCGCAGATTCGCACCGGTAACAGCGATACAGACATCGTTTAAAGCCCTTAATCGCAATCCGATCAAGGTGGTCTCCAAACAGGCCTGATCCTCGGGATTGTCAACCAGGCGGTTGGCGATCCGTAATGCAAAAGAATCCAGAGCGCCGGAGGGGGGCACGCCATAACGGCCGGACCCGAAGCGCCCCAGATCCTGAATGGTGGTTTGCAGTCCGGGAGACAAGACCTCAATGCTCTCTACAGCCGCCATCGCAGCAACTCCTGTTCCGTAATGACAAAAAATCTGACGCGATCTCCCATTTCTAAAAAACAGGGCGGTTGCTCCTGGGGATCGAATAACCGCAGCGGAGTTCTACCGATGATTTGCCAGCCGCCCGGACTTGTGACCGGATAAATCCCGATTTGTTTTTGGGCGATACCAACCGATCCCCCGGGAACATGGGTTCGCGGCGTTTTGCGACGCGGCGTTACCAATGCGTCGGGAACCTCGCCCATGTAAGGGTAACCCGGCATAAAACCGATCATATATACCTGATACAACGTCTTAGTATGCAGCCGCACGACCTCTTGCGGTGTCATTTTGTGATAATCTGCAATCCATTCCAGATCCGGCCCGTATTTATCACCATAAACAACCGGAATTTCAACGGTTCGCGGCTCCGGCAGACGGGCATCATCCAGAGTATTCCAGATCTCAATTATCTGTGATTTCAGAAAATCCAGCGAAATGACCAGCGGATCATATGCGACCATCAATGACCGATAGCTCGGAACAAGATCTTTTATTCCTTTAATACGCTGGGATGCTATGCCATTATAAAACGCGCGAACCTTTTGATTGATCCGGGGACTGATGCCACCACCCAGTTCCACAAGAACGGCTCGATCTCCCATTATACGTATTTTGGGTTCACTGTATAACATAACGGTTGAGGTTGAAGGTATATGAATATTTTAAGGAGGCACATAACGAAACGGTTGTGCGTTAAATACCGAGAACGAGGACGACGACGAGTACGAAGCATAAGGAATGTTGCCCAAAACTCGTATTCGTCCTCGTGCTCCTCCTCGTCCTCGAAATTGCCATTATTAAAATAGATTCTGATCCGCTTCACAGAAATGTCGCAGGAGCTTTAATCTCTATCCCCTCTTCCAGTAAAGATTCGCGGATATTTAGGACCAGCTCCAGAGCCGCCGGGTTGTCTCCATGCACGCAAATGGTTTCGGCAGCAAGTTCGATTTCGGTTCCATCGATGCAAACGACTTTGCCCTCTTTGACCAATTTTAGAATTTTTTCAGCTACCAGTTCATGGTCGTGAATTACAGCACCCGGTAATTTCCGGGAAACCAGCGTTCCGTCGGGATTATAGGCGCGGTCGCCAAAGAATTCAAACGCAATGCGGATTCCATGCCGAGCGCCAATCGCTTCCAGATCGTCCCGCCAGGGTCCGGCCATCACAAACAGAACCAGCCGCGAATCAATTGCGGCAATTATTTCAGCAACAGCATCCCAGATTTCCATATCCTTAACAGCCATATTATACAGAGCGCCATGCAGCTTAACGTGCTGCAAGGTCATCCCTTGTGCGGCCGCAAAAGCCTGCAGGGCGCCGATCTGATAGGTAACATAATCTTTGATTTCATCCAGAGAAGCATCCATTTTTCGCCGACCAAACCCCATCAAATCCGGAAATCCCGGATGGGCCCCCGCTGCTACGCCATATTCCCTGGCAATTGCGATGGTG